>Ga0210026_1000012_pt1 | contig 328003 bp, 308 predicted proteins | sample CryGeymeta201509_FD_183977 | JGI IMG/M metagenome (GOLD analysis project Ga0210026, IMG submission 183977) | Groundwater microbial communities from Crystal Geyser aquifers in Utah, USA - Crystal Geyser metaG 2015-09 (SPAdes) (version 2) | ecosystem: Environmental > Aquatic > Deep subsurface >...
CATCACAAAATAATTCGACTAGGTTCTTCATGCCTGTTCCTCTGTTGGTTCCCACTTTCTTGGTCGAAAGATCGGATCTTGGAACAGGCATTTAGTTCAATTTCTTAAACAGGATTGGGGTTAATTAATAAAACTCCATAGTATAAAAAACTGTGGGGTAACATAACTGATGCAGCGTCGGTATTGGTTTGAGCGAAAGGACTATCTCTAACTAGCATTAATATATAGCTATAAATAGCCTTAAATTATTCACTCTCTAATTTCCGCAATGTTGGAACTGCTGACTTTATTATTACCAATCAGTACCACCAAAATCTTCATAAAAGAGGATTACCCGAATGGCCGTTATGTTCGATCTCCTGCCATTGACAATGAATTGATCGTATGGCTGGTTTTCGCTCAAAGCCGACCGACCACAATTTGCACAAAACAGATGTTGTTCAAATTAGCAGAATTTGTGACTGCCAACCCTAGAATGCAAATAGCCCTTTATTTGATGATCAGGTGGCGAGTTAATTTGATGATAAGTTTGCATGGTTGGCAAGGTATGCTTGGATATAATCTATACAAGCCTGCTTCGTGGTGAATATGTTTTGTGATTCAATCCTACTCAAATTGACGTTTTGACGAATATCATCCACTTGACTGCGCACCATGGCAACGTCCAACTGAAAAGCGGTCACCACGCATCCATGTTGCTTGGCATAGTCGTGTAACTCAACCGAGGCGAGTTTTGCTTCATCTGTTAAACCTTCACACTCGCGCATGTCAGAATAATGCCCCCAAGCAGATGGAGCTAATTGGGCAATCAAACTCTGAAAGTCGCGGTTGAATTTATGTGAAATTGAGCCACCAACCGCACCTTTAATCACCGCACACAAAATGCCATCTTCAATGCTGAGGGTGTAACTCGCGTGTTTGTCGTGGCCGGTAAGCATGTCTTTACTCAAATTTTTCTTTCACTGTAAAAGAGCGGTTTAATGACTGATAGTGACTTTATTTTATTTGCAAAATTTTGTTGATCAATGTTTTATCGTCGGGCAGCAAACCAGAGGCTGGTAGGCGCGGTACCAATTCTCGCCACAGTGGATGCATCGCAAAAGCCTTTTTGAACAAGGGCAGGCTTTCGTCTACACGATTGACCGCGGCAAGTGTGGCAGCATGCCAAAATATTGCTTCATGATTATCGGGCATCATGACTTCTGCCTGTGCGTAGGCAGCTAAAGCTTGTTCTACCTTGCCTTCAGTCATGAAATTATCACCCTCGGTCATCTTGCTGTAAGTTCTTGAAACATGCAGTAAGCGGGCTAATTCTTCAAGAGGTTCTGGGTTATCTTCTACCCGAAGATCCACAACGCGCCCTTGCCAAAGTGGTGTGCCTTTGTTGCCTTTAACCACCAACATGGCAGCGGATTGTTTGCCACGAATATCACCGCCCACCGATTGTGCACCTTGCAAAGCCGCCAGCATGCGTGCGGCTAAATCACCTTTTGTGGCGTTAAAATTAGCAGCCATCGCCTCACAGACACTGGCATTTTCCATCAGATTGGCTTGTACGCTAAAATTTTCCCCTTGCAGATCACAAAAGGCATTGATGGCCTTACTGCCGGTATGGGCAGCGGTATTACCTTGGGCATCGATCATGCCTACCTGACGCACGTCTTGATGTTCATCTTGTGCTAATAAACTTTGCAGTACTGTGTTGGCATCTTTGCCATCAGCCATCATGGCTAAGCCGTTGGGACCATAACTCACTTCAATAAAGCTCTGGGTCGCCACTGCACCCACACCAGGTTGAGCCCAGATTACGTCAGCTCCAACAGAAAACCAGTGGCTTTGCACGGCGGCGCCTAACTGTCCGGTAACAGGATCCCGAGCCACGATGGAGTAGGTATGAGCAGGACGTAAGGCGATATTCGCCCGCTGATAGTGGTTTGTAGTTTCACTTGCATTGGTGGCCACAGCGAGGGGAGCAAAGGCCAATAAAGACAGCACAGTGATAAATTTGTTGAGGACTATAGGCATCGTTATTCTCCGTTAGTTAAGACTGTGTGCTTCTTGTGTGTCAGGTTCTTCTGTATTTGTTGTGAGGACTTCTGTGGTTTTTTCGGGCTTTTTATCCGCGGTAATCAAACTCACGATGCGCCAATCGGCTTTGGGTTTTAGACTATTAGAGGTGGTAAACAAGTGAGCATGACCCAGTGGATCAATGGCCACCAACTTTAACGCTCTATCGGCATATTCGGCTAAATAAGCATCGTAATTAAATTCAGCACTAAGGCGCGTGGTTTTGATTTTTGCACCTTTACTCGCCCAACTTGCCAGTTTGCCGTAGGTGATATCTTCCGCAAATAAACCTAAGTGGCGGGTGTAACTCTGCGACACCTGGTGGCTGGGGCGTTGTTGGTTTTCGTTGTTGCTTAGCCCTAACACAGTGCCTTTGCCTAATTCATACTCAAAATGGTAGGTTAACATGGGATTAAGTTGCTTGTACGGCGACATAATCAGCACTTTGCGATAGGCGGTGAGATCAATTTTTCTAGACGCATGTTCTGACATGGGATTACCAAAATAGGTGCTGATATTGTCCATTCTGGCTAAACGTAGGGCATCCCAGTTGGTATCAGTGAGTAATACAGGTACTTGGTATTCACGTAATTCTTTGGCCAGCATACGGTTAAACTGACCCGCCCCAAAAATTAAAAACCCTTTGGCCGGCGGAGAACGCAGCCCCAACAAACTGGCCACCTTAATGGCACTTAAACTTTGAATGACCACCGTAGTGATGATCACTAAGAATACCGCGGAAACAAGCAAATCAACCTGTTCGTAGTTTAAGGCTTCTAATTTCAAGGCAAATAAGGCCGATACCGCCGCAGCCACAATACCCCGTGGTGCTATCCAGCTGAGCAAGGTCAATTCTCGCCAATTTAAGCCAGTGCCGATGGAAGACAACAACACGCCAACCGGGCGCGCCACATACATGATCACCAATAGCACGATGATAGCGCCCCAACCCACATGAAAAAGTGCGCCTAAATCGATGCGAGAGGCTAATAAGATAAATAATCCAGAGATCAGCAGAACACTTAAGGTTTCTTTAAATTCGAGAATATCCTCTACATCCACATCACGCATATTGGCCATCAACATGCCCATCACCGTGACGGTGAGCAAACCCGATTCGTGGGCAAGTAGATTTGATCCGGCAAATGCACCGAGCATGATGGTCAGGATAGCGGTATTGATTAAATAGTGAGGTAACCAGTTATTGCGGATCACCAGACCCAAGAAATAACCCACAGCAGCGCCCAAGCCAAAGCCCACCACTAAGGTTTTACCAAACGCAAACATAGTGTGGGTAATGGCATTTTGCCCTGCCACAATGTACTCAAACACCAACACCGCCAATAAGGCACCAATGGGGTCGATGACGATGCCTTCCCAGCGCAAAATGTTGGATAACTTACTGCTCGGTCTAACCGTGCGCAACATCGGTACGATGACCGTCGGGCCTGTTACCGTGACTATCGCCCCAAACAAAAACGCCATAGGCCAAGGCATGGCGAGGGCATAGTGAGCAGCGGGCGCTACAATTAACCAAGTGGCTAATACACCAACGGAACACAGGTTACGCACCATGGCGCCATGGCCACTGATATCGGAAAAACGCAGGGTTAGGGCACCCTCAAATAATATGATGGCAACCGACAAGGAAACGATGGGAAAAAGTAAGTCACCAAAGAGTTGATCGGCGTTAATCACATTTAACAAAGGACCCACAACAATGCCCACTAACAATAAAGGCAAAATGGCAGGAAGTTTGACTTTGTAGGCAAAAAACTGACAAGCAATGGATATCAAGCCAACGATGACCAGAGGGACAATAGGGTCGTTCAAAAAAAATCCTAGGTGAAAAAAGCAAGTGGGGAGGATGAGACCACATTTATCGCCACAAAATCAATATTGTCACACAATTAGACTTGTCGGCAGACCAGCCGTCAGACCCGTTAACAGACCTGTCAGCCCGAGGCATTTTGTCGGGTTTAGCCATGCCAGTAAACCTCAGCCTAGCCTTACTGCTTGGCAGGTAGGGTTTGGCTAGGGTTAGAAAAGATACTCGGCATGCTGAAGTGAGTTCAGCATGCCGAATCATACTGATTAATTAACGCGGGGTTTGTCACTGCGTTTTAATTCATCAAACTCTTGACTGAGTTGATACTTTTTATCCGTCACTATCGCTTCTAAAACTTCTAAGCGGGTCTTTACCGCCGCCAATTCATTTTGCAAGTTAGTTTTTTCTGAATTGTTTAAACTGGCACTGAGTTTGATCATGTCTTTTTTATGCGATGTCCATGTACCAAAAATAACAATCGGCAAGACAAAACCAAACAATATGATAAAAATAAAAATCATACCTTCATCCATCACGCTCTCCTTAAATTTACGCCAATGTGTATCAAACCATAAGACTAAAGCACAACCTAGACCAGTTTTTATTATTGATTAAAATCAATAACATAGCCAAAGTTCTTGAATTTGATCCACCTTCATCGTGGCGAGAATGCGTATTTTTTGGTGAATTTGCGTAGTGTGATCGTTAACGGGCCGTCCAACCACCATCAATCACCAAGGTTTGCGCCGTGATATTGCGAGCTGCATCTGATAACAGAAATGCGGCAGTGGCACCCAGTTCATCCATTTCTATGAAGGCTCTTTTGGGCATGGGTTCGAGCATAATTTTGTTCACCACATCGGCTTCACTGATGTTGTTTTCTTTGGCTTGGGCGGCAATTTGCTGTTCAACCAAGGGGGTTTTCACATAAGAAGGACAGATGGTATTGATGGTGACATTGCAATCACCGGTTTCCAAAGCCAGCGTTTTGGCAAAGCCCAGTAGACCATGTTTGGCCGCCACATAAGCAGATTTGTAGGGTGAGGCGATCAAGGAGTGAACTGAGCCAAGATTGATAATGCGGCCAAAATTAGCTTGGCGCATGGCCGGCAAAAATGCCTGGGTTAATAAAGCCGGGCCAACCAACATAATATTGACCAATTGCTGCCATTTCTGTGCGGGAAAATCCTCTAAACGCGCCACATGTTGAATGCCGGCATTATTGATCAATACATCAATTTGCAAAGGCGCAAGCTGCTGGGGTAGTGCAGCGATTTGCGCTGCATTGCTGACATCCAAAGCGATGGCACAAGCCTTACCTCCCTCAGTGTTAATCTTATCAACGGCTGCTTGTGCCGCGTCTAATCTGATATCTGCAATCACCAAGTGATGACCTAATTTGGCCAGATAAGCGGCAATGCCAAAGCCAATGCCGCTGGCGCCGCCAGTAATGAGGATAGTATGTGTGTTCATGTAGTAGGTCCTAGTTAAGCGGGTAGTGAGCAAGGTTACGCGCCATTTGGCTCACGGCTTTGATTTGCAAACCGTCGCGGGTGGCATAGTCGGCATCGGTGTATCCCCACCAATCCCAGCAGCCCTGTGGGTTTAGGGGTAAAAACGTGGAATTTTTAGTCTGCGGATACAACACCACCATGTGGTTACTGTCGGCCCAGTTATTCAAACCATTGTGCTCTACGTAATCACGGCCCACGCTTTGGTCATTTTGCTGACAACCGTGAAAACTGATATGCAATTGACAAGATTCTCCTTTGGCACAAGTAGCTGGAACATAGGCATAGGCCTTGTCTCCCAAACTACTCGCCGTCTCTCCACCTAAAACTTGCTGATCTAATTCCACGATTTGTCCGCCAGGTGTGGCCACTTTCCCTGCTAGGTCTGGAAATAAATAGCCCAACATGGCACCCGCGGCATCATATTGACAGTTGCCGAGAAACGGCGTGTTCGACTGGTCACAGGGGCTACCGTAATCCTGAGTCGGGAAGTGGTGGGCAAAGGCTTGGTCATTGATGTATTGCAGCTGTCCAGTCTCGACAAAACTTTGGTATTGTTGATACAGCATATCGCTGACTTGGCTGTGCACTTTGCTATCTAAGGTACCGTGTAACAACCACACCTTACTGTGTTTTAAATTCAGCAATGGCGCGATTTTACCAGAGGCCTCATACTCAATGGCTTTCTGCTGAAGTAAGGGCAGGTCAATTGGGTTGAGCACTTTATTTACACATTGTTCAAGGGCTGTTTTGATGCTGCCCTGTGCGCAATAGTAAGGGCCAGCCGCAATGATCCCGACTTTGTCTACCCAGTCGGAGTGAGCAAGATGGAATTGATTTGCCATATAGCCGCCGCTGGATAATCCCGACAGACTTATGTGCTCTAATTGTAGATTCAGTTGTCCAGCACTTGCGTGGCCTGACAAACCGAATAAAGCCAAAAATGTGAGTTTTTTTAACATGTTAGCTTCCTATTTTGCTCTGTTTAATTGGCTAAGAATTGCCGGATGGTGTCGGCCTGTTGGGCAATATTAGAGACACCAACTAAGTGACCGTAAATGCCGTCTAAATAAATTAATTCAGTATCTTTACCTTGCTGTTTCAAGGTGGCGTGAGCTTCTTCAGCCAAATATGGGCGCAGCAACAAATCAGAACTGGCGGGCAAAAACAAGGTTTTGGCTGTAACCCTTTGCATTCCTGCGGCTAAGTTTTGATGATAACCCGCTATAAATAATTGATTGGCCCTGACTAAATACAATAAATGGTTGGCGTCCATGTGTTTCACACGCAAAGTGGCGCGTTCTCTGAGCCAATCCACAATGGCGAAACTGGCATTGATGTCATGCAAGGGTTGCGTTTGTAAGGGGCTGTGCTGCACCTCAGGTGATTGCCCCACTTGATTGATAAACGTCGGTGTCAAGGCATCCAAGGTGATGGCCATCATACTTTCCACCAAACCCTCCTGAGGGGCGATATAGGCGTAGTAGTCACCTCCCTGCCAGTTTTTGTCGAGACGAATCGGCATCGCCCAACGTTCGAGTAAACTGGTTGTCCACGCATCAGTCTGACCTGAGCCTATCACTGAAATCATGCGGGGCACCCAGGAAGGGTAGGCGGCTGCCCAGTCAAGGGCCTGCAATGAGCCCATCGAGGCACCAACCACTGCATGCAAGGAGGAGATACCTAAAGACTCCAGCAGCAATTTTTGACTAATGACAAAATCCCGTATGGTCACCACAGGAAAATTCAAACCGTAGGGTTTGCCTGTGTCGGGATCAATAGACGCAGGACCAGTGGTAATCGTATTGGGGTCAAAGGCGTTTAAATTGGCCAAGGAATCGATGCTAATCACAAAATATTTGTCAGTATCTATGGCTTTTCCTGGGCCGATAATGGCGTCCCAATAGCCCGCCTGAGCATCATCAAGCGCATACTTGCCCGCCGCATGGGAGTTGGCTGAAAAATAGTGCGTAATCAGAACAACATTGCTTTTATCTGCGTTGAGTGTTCCATAACTTTCATAACCAATGGCCACTTGTTTAATGGTTTTACCCGCAAAAGTATTAAATTCAGCTAGATCAAAACGTTGTTTTTTAACCAGCAGTTCAGCGTGAGTAGCAAAACCGTGCAAGCAAGCACAAAGCAATAAAGCTAAGGTAAGTACGTTTAATTTAATGCGCATATGTATTGTTTTTCCTCGTTAAAACCATGAAAAAAGAGCCACAGCCAACGCCAATCCAAGCAAAGGCACAACCACGGTTAATGCACCCACTGCCCAATAGGCTCGCTGATGGGTTTCATGGCAGATGGCACGGATGGTTGTGACTACATAACCATTATGCGGCAACGAATCTAAAGCACCGGATGAAATGGCAACGATTCGATGTAATTCGTCTGGGTTCACACCACGGTCTAAATAGTGAGGTGCAATTAAGGGCAGCACAATAGCTTGGCCACCTGATGCCGACCCTGTCATACCGGCGATGACGCTGATGGCAATGGCAGCACCAATTAATTCATTTCCGGGTATTTGTGTCATCAGTTCTACCGCCGTTTGAAAGGCCACAGTCGACTTGGCAATGCTACCAAAACCCACCACAGCCGCGGTATTGCCGATGGCGACGAGTGCGCCAGTGGTGCCGACATTGATGGCTTGACCGATATTAATAAAGAATCGATAGTTGATGATCAACAAGCTCAATACCCCGCCACCCAGGGCAACGATCAAAGCCAATTGTTGCAGGCTATCGTGGAGTAAATACGATAGGACCAGTACCACTAACAGAGGTAAAATGCCGGTAATTGGATGTGGGTAAGTGCGATCTTGTTGGATGGGATCGTCGGCGTGTGCGCTGAAACATTCCCCTTTAGCCACCGCCTTGTTGATCATTTTTTTGCACCACCAGTAGCCAAAACTGGCCATAAAAATCGCCACCACCAAACTCACTTGCCACGCAGCAAAGGGAGAGGTGCCTAGAAATTGAATGGGGATCCAGTTTTGAATTTCGGGGGAGCCAGCTGACGTCATAGTAAAGGTAACTGAGCCAAACGCTAAGACCGCTGGAATAAACCGCCGTGGCAAGTTGGCGTCTTTAAATAAACTGACGGCCATGGGATACACCGAAAAGGCCACCACAAATAGACTCACACCGCCGTAGGTCAAAATGGCACAAGCCAAAATGACGGCAATGACAGCGTGTTGCCGACCTAATTTGTTTACAATCCATTGCGCTACGGCATCGGCTGCACCGCTATCCTGCATTAACTTGCCAAATAGTGCACCCAATAAAAACATAAAAAACCAGGCGGCAATAAAACCAGAAAAACCTTGCATGTAGAGGCTGACAAAATTCACCTCACCCACAAACACTGGTATGGCATTACTGATGGCCACCAACAATGCACACAAAGGGGCGGCAATAAATAAGTTAGTGCCTCTAATGGTTAAAATAATTAGCAGTGCTAAACCGCCAATAAGTCCAATTAAACTGAGCATACAGCCATCCTTAAAGGTTAAGTCAATGACCGTAGACCACCACTAAGTGCGGGTATTGTGGGTGCAAGCTAACAGTTTGCCCATAGTACTATGGTATTAGATACCTCGACCCAAAAGTGTTTTAAAGTGCAGCAGACCGTGGCCCATCAACGCTTATAACAACGATAAACATGGATAAACAGGACCTTATATGAACCGCAATATTCAACGCCAAACGTTCCAAGCAACAAAAACCGAACAGCCTTTTAAACATTCATTGTGTGCCCTTGCTGTGGCACTGAGTATGTCAGCCCCGACTGTTGCGCAAGAGTCAGCACAAAAAGAAACAAAAGGTCTGGAGCGCATCGAAGTCACTGCCCGTAAAACGGTGGAAAGTTTGCAAGAAGTGCCAATTTCTATCACCTCCATTGGTGGCCTTGAGCTGGATGAAAAAGGCATTGCGGTACTCACTGAAATCCAACAATTTTCGCCTAACACTACCTTGCAAAATAGCCGAGGCACTAACTCCACCCTAACCGCCTTCATTCGTGGCGTAGGGCAACAAGACCCTTTGTGGGGCTACGAGCCGGGTGTGGGTATCTATATTGATGATGTGTATGTTGCGCGTCCGCAAGGAGCAGTTTTAGATTTACTCGACGTGCAAAGAATAGAGGTATTACGTGGGCCGCAAGGTACTTTGTATGGTAAAAATACCATCGGTGGTGCCATTAAGTATGTGACCAAAGCCATGAGTGGTGATGCTGAACTGAATGTGCAAGGCACCGTCGGCAGTTACGCGCAACAAGACCTGAAAGTGACCGGTCAATATCCCTTGATTGATGAAAAATTGTATATCGGTTTTGGTTACGCCAACTTAAATCGTGATGGTTTTGGCGAATACCTCATTTCAGCCCTGCCAAATCAAGATTTAGAGAACTACAACAAAGAATTAAGTGCTACCCGTTTGACGTTGGAAGTGACTCCTACGGACAACTTCTTTTTGCGTTTGGCTTGGGATAAAACCACTGACGACTCGAATGCCAAAGGGGGCTATCGCTTGCTACCCAGCTTGCTGACCAATGCGCCTGTGCCAGACAGCGTGTTTGATTCTTACACCAGCTTGCCCACTGACAATAAAGTCGAGTTAGAAGGCCTGAGTTTGACTGCAAACTGGGATGTGAGTGACACCATCAGTCTTAAATATATTGGTTCAACTCGTGAGAGCTATTCTCCCACCAATATTGACTTTGATAATACACCCTTAGACATTTTTGACGTTCCGGCCATCTACGACGACTCAAACAGTACCCATGAAGTGCAGGTTAACTACCGGGGCGACGGCATGACCTTGGTGGGTGGGGCATATTTGTATCACGGTGAGTCCTGTGGCCAGTTCGAAGCCATCTTGGGCTTTTTAGGTCGCGCAGCTTTTGGTACCCCAGGTTTAACCCGTGAAGTGTCTGGCTGTAACAACAGCGATAGTAGCGCCGTTTACGTGCAAGGCTCCTTTGATTTATCTGAGCAACTGTCATTAACCGTGGGTGCGCGTTATACCAATGAAGAAAAAGAAGCCTCGGTGCGCAACGGACTAATTTTCGCCAACGCTTATCCTGAATCAGGCTGGGTGCCAGGTTACGTGCGTCCTGGTGGCGAGCTTGTGCCACAAGTGTTGGGTGTCGACAGTAATAACGATGGCGTGCTCGATGCACCCAAAACCAAGAGTTGGTCGCGTTTTACCCCGCGTGTAGGCTTGGAATATCAAGTTAACCCTGATTTGATGGTTTTTGCCAGTTACGCTCAAGGCTTCAAGTCCGGCACTTACAACCCACGCGCCACCCTGAATGAAACGGCGGCGGATCCAGAGATCGTTGATTCAATTGAAGTGGGCATGAAAAGTGACTGGTCAAATAATCTGCGTGTCAATTTAACCTTGTTCTCCTTGGATCATAAAGATCGTCAATACATTGGTGTCGTGCCCAGTGACGATGCGTCGGTACTTAATCAGTATTTGGCCAACGTAGCGGCCACGTCTGCAACCGGTGTCGAGGCAGAAATCAATTACGTGGCAACGGATGACTTAAGTTTTGATTTGGCCATCGGCACCTTTAATTCAAAAATTGAAGAAAATAACGCCATTCCCCCCTTAATTGGCATTTCAAATACACCTGAATATACGGTTAATTTTGCGGTGAACTATGTACTGACGACAGCAATTGGTGATGTTGCGTTTAACGCAAACTACTATTACCGCGACGATTATCGTTTGTTTGAAGACAGCGACTTATTGCAAGAAGAAGGTTACGGCATGTTGAATATGAGCGTCAGTTGGCAGCATGAAGATGGCCATTGGTACGCCAGCTTACATGGTAAAAACCTGACCGATAAAGAGTACTTGGTGGGTGGTTACAACTTTGTTGGTGTAGCAGCAGACGGCTCTTATACCCCAGGTTTAGGAGGCGATACAACCTTGATTGGTTATTATGGTGACCCCCGCACCATCAGTTTAACCGTGGGTTATCGCTTCTAAACTCGGCACCTTAACAACTGGTGTGTTTCATGTGTGTGGCGGCCTTCGGGTCGCCTTTTTATTTTGCCTACGCTTGACATGCTTGTTGCGCCTCAGGATAGTTAAGCCCTAATTAGTCAGTTAATGTGATACCAATACATGCCAGCTTATGCCTATTAAAGCCATCGTGGCCGACGACCATCCCTTATTTCGTTTAGCCCTCAAGCAAGCGATTATCGGTATCTTGGGTGACGAAATTCTTGAAGCAGATTCCTTTCAAGCAAGCCTCGATTTGTTGGCAAAACATGCGGATGTTGAATTAGTTTTTCTGGACATAAAAATGCCCGGTAATGCAGGTTTAACTGGTTTGACTACCTTACGCAGTCAGTATCCCGATATCTTGGTGCTCATCGTGTCTGCGGAAGAAAACCCAAACCTGGTGCGCAAAGCCATTGATTTTGGCGCCAGTGCTTATATCCCAAAATCTACCCCTTTACCGGAAATAGCAGCCGCCATCCGCGACGTATTAGAGGGCAAAATTTGGCTACCCAACGACATCAGCCAGCAAGTCAGCAATATGGCTAACTTGGCTGACCAAGCGTTTGCCAATAAACTAGCGCAACTCACGCCTCATCAATACAAAGTATTACAAATGTTGGCAGAAGGTTTACTCAACAAACAAATTGCCTATGAACTGCAAGTCAGTGAATCTACCATCAAACAACATGTCTCCGCGGTTTTGCACAAACTTGCTTTAAATAATCGAACACAAGCGGGGGTTTTGTTCAAAGAATGTCTGGGGAATACTGATGAGGCTGCGTCAGACTAATGCTCTACTAGACATGGTTTAGCCAGTGCCGGCAGTAGGGCAGTTATGTCTTTATAGGGCAGATTGGGTTAAGTATTCTACCCATTGCGAGCCTTGTAAAATACGCTTTTTACTGACGGAGTTAAGGATTTAACACGAGGATGAATTGATGAAAAAACTATGTGTATTGACCCTAGGTATATTAACCATCTGTGGCTGTGCATCACAACGTCTAGCTAATGTCGAAAAAAACGCGATCATCGACGACTACATCAGCACAGAAGTGCTGCAATCAAAGAGCACCGTAAGTGCATTTAGATTAGATAGTTGGGCGGCTTTATCTGAACAGTACATCATTTTACGTAGCTCGCCGTCGAAACCTTATCTGGTCAAATTGAAACATGCTTGTGACGACTTAAACCATTCGCAGACTTTGTTAGTCACGTCGCAACTGGCAAATAGTTTGAATACGGGCATTGATTACGTGTACACCCCAGAAAACAGTGCTTTTAGATGTCGTATCAGTGATATTTACCCACTCTCTACGACACAACACAGAACACTGATCCAGGCTGTTTCACCGCGTCAATCAACAGCTAGTGATGCGCCGAGTTCTGTTACTGACGGTCAATCTGAGATTACGCCAAGCGCAGTAGCCAGCTAAAATACCCAGTTTGCAGGTCTGAATGTACAGGCACAACCCTTAGCAGCTTAGAGTTTCAATTGATTCAGCAATCGTTTCAAGGCTGCCGGCTTTATGGGTTTTGGCAAGTAATGCAGGTGACTATCAATTGCTTGTTTACGGGTGTCTTCGCTGCGATCAGCGCTGCTGAGAATTGCCGGTATGTCGTCTTGCCAGTGAGTTCTCAACTGTTGTGCCACCTGTACCCCAGTCACACCGTGATCCAAATGGAAGTCGAGAAACAATAGTTGGGGTTTTTCTTTGCACGCTGTTATCACCTTGTTGATGTCTTCATCGGCATAAACCTTTGCTCCCCAACTCTGTAACAACTGGGTGATCGCCGTTAAGGTGTGCGCTTCGTTTTCAACCACCACCACTGTTTTATCCAGCAGAATTTGACTGGTTTTTACGGCGGGCTCCAAGGTGATTTCTGCTGCTACCCTACGTGACTCACCACGTAGCACCTGAACGTCAAAACAACTGCCTTGGTGCAGCACAGAATGCAAACTAATGTCATGTTTTAACAAGGCGCTGATGCGTTCGACGATGGTCAAACCCAGCCCCAAACCCTGAGCATTGTGTTTGGCACCCAGTTGTTTGAATTCTTTGAACACTTCTTGTTGCTGCTCGACAGCAATGCCAATGCCGGTATCGATGATACAAATTCTGGCGTGCGCACCACGACGTTTTATGCCCACCAGTATCTTGCCTTTGACCGTGTAACGAATGGCATTGGAAATAAGGTTTTGCAGCACACGACGTAAGAGCTTTTTATCGGATACAAGCACACAACTAGATTTAACGTATCGCAGACTGAGCCCTTTTTGCTGGGCCAAAAGAGAAAATTCATTGACCAAGGAACGGAGCAGGTCATCCGCGCTAAAATGCTGGATATTAACTTGGAGCACACCAGATTCTAAACGGGTCATGTCTAACAACGAGGTGAGCAGTTCTTCTGCGCTGTTTAAACTTTGCATGAGACTCTGGCTCAAATCACTGATTTCTGCGCTGGGGGCTTTTTGTTTTAACAGTGCCGCAAACAAACTTGCTGCATTAAACGGTTGCATCAAATCATGACTGGCCGCGGCCAAGAATTTGCTTTTACTGTCATTCGCTTGCTCGGCCTCACGTCTGGCTGCATCTAAGGCAAGGTTGGCTTTTAGCAGTTCTTGGGTGCGTTGTTCGACGCGGGTTTCAAGGTGTTGTTTGGCCTGTTGTAACTGTTGTTGAATATTAATGTAGTCAGTGATGTCACTGTAGGTGGTAACAAAACCGCCACCGGGCAACGGGCTACCGTTAACTTCAATCACTTGGCCGTTTTCTTGTTCCCTCACGTATTTATAACGACTGCCAGTGCGCATGTAAGCGATGCGTTTGCTGACTTCTTGCTCCATATCTGCTTTAGCCCCAAACAAACCCCGTTGGGCGTTGTAGGTCAATAACTCTTCGATGGATAACCCCACTTTTATAAAGCCTGCTGGATAGGAAAATAACTCCACATAACGCTGATTCCACGCCAATAAACACAAGTTGCTATCGAGTACACTGATCCCTTGCTGAATATTTTCCACTGAGGATTGCAATACTTCATGATTGAAATGGAAGGTCTGGTTGGCCTCCTCAACCAGTTCAACCAATTCAGCCAAGGCGACATCCTTTTTCTCGGCAATCGCTGACAGCAGGATGCGTGCGCTGACGTTACCAATTTGGGTAGCCAGGTCTTTTTCAATGCTGTTAAGCAAACGAGGACTTGCGTAGGCGTTATGTTGTTGGACAGGCAACAATCTGAGCAAGGCGGCATGTCGTTCTTTGCTCAGCACTTTTTCGGTAACGGCCAGTAGATTAGCGATCTTAGTGGCACGGTTGGATGTGGAGAAGGCGGGATCTTGTTGAATGTCACCCCGACGTCTTTGGGTTTCTGGCCACAGCCACGACAACACCACAAAACATAATAAGTTGAGGGCCAGACTCAGGGCAAAACCTTTAGCAAGCTGCAGATCACTGGGCACTGTATCGAAATAATAACTGGCTTTGATACTCGGCCACAACAGCCAATACGCCCATAGGCCTGCTCCCACCAGTAAAGCCAACACCGCCGCCACGGTATTGCGTTGTTGCCAATACAAACCGCCAATCAGGATAGGCATGGTTTGTGACAATAACGCGATGGCAATGATACCGCTGTTGACCAAGGGCGAGCTTTGGCTGATGTCAAGGTGATAGAGTAGGGCAATCGCCATCACCACTAACACAGTCAAACGGCGGATCAGTAAAATGGCGCGTGGCGTGAGGTTGTGCTGTTGCAAAGTTTGCAACTGGATTTTTAACCACAATGGCGTGGCGAGGTTGTTTGAAATCATGATACCCATCGCCAAGGTGGCCACAATAACCATACTGCTGGCGGCAGAGAGCCCACCAATAAAGGCAATCAGGGCAATGCTGGTATTGCCAAATTCCAGTGGCAAAGCCAGGGCATAGGTATCCGTACTGACGGTGGGTGTGTCGGCAAAAATAATGTGTCCTGCAATGGCAATGGGCAAAACAAACAAGCTCATCGCGCTGAGATACAAAGGAAATAACCACCTTGCTGTACGTAACTCTTCAGAACCGTTATTTTCCACAAAGTTAATATGAAACTGACGAGGCAAACAAAACATCGAGCACACCCCTAATAACACCTGACTGGCAAACACCCAGTACGCAGAATCAGCTTCGACAATTTGTCGACTACGGGGGTGCAAAAGGGCTTGGCCGAGTAAATCTAATACACCATCAAACACGCTGTAACACACATATAAACCAACGATACACAGCGCCGCTAATTTCACCACCGATTCAAAGGCAATAGTCACCATCAAGCCAGGATGTTTTTCTCTTAAGTTCAAAGACCGAGTGCCAAATAAGATGGCAAATAAGGCCATGAGTGCAGCCACGTAAGCGCCAATGTTGGCCGACCAATTGGCATCAAGCCCTGCTACGATACTGATCCCTTGGGTAACTGCATCTAATTGCAACGCAATGTATGGAATAACACCAATAAAACACAAGATAGTGACTAAACCGGCTAAGAGGTGCGATTTTTCATACCTTAAACCAATGAAATCAGCGAGAGAACTCACCTGATGTTGATGGCATAAAACGGCAATTTTGCGTAACACCGGGTGGGCAAACAAAAATACTAAGATAATGCCAAAATAGGTTGGCACAAAGGCCCAGCCATAGACTGCAGCTTGAGTAGTAGTGCCAAAAAACGCCCATGAAGTGCAGTGCACACCCAAAGCCAAACTGTAAATGTAGGGATGCTGTTGCTGACCACGTTTGTGTTTATCGGCCCAAAATGCCAGAGCAAAGAGCAGCAATAAATAGCAAAACACGGTAATTGAAACTGTCCAGACGCTCAGCATAAGCCCAATAAAAAAGTAGGATATTTCAATACTTTACCGAGAGTGCTGCATGGTTAAAAGCAAACATTCTGAGGTTTGCATGAATAAATCGATTAATTTTCACGAAAACATGCATCTTAGCCCTTGAAGGGCGTGATTCCAGCCCCATTAATAGTCGCAATCAAATTTTTGCCCAAGTGTTAGATAAACGGAGTCACTATGTCAAATACCACCCCAGAGCAGCAGCAAGCCGATTCAGCTTCTCACGTTGAAGAGCCAATCAACGCTCAAACGGCTACTCAAAACAATGAAGCAGCAGAGCCCGACGCAGAGGTGTTGAGTCCTGAGCAACAGCGCATTGCTGAGTTAGAACTTGCCCTTGCCGCTGCAGAAACACGATTTACTGATCAAAAAGATTCCGTTATGCGTGCCATGGCGGAAGCTGACAACATTCGTAAACGTGCCGAAGGTGAAATTGATAAAGCGCGCAAGTTTGCCTTAGAAAAATTTGCCGGTGAATTATTACCCGTTGCAGATAACTTAGAGCGCGCTATTCAGGTTGCTGATCTGAGCAATGAAGCCATTAAACCACTGGTTGAAGGTGTTGAATTAACCCTGAAATCCTTTGTGAACACTATCGAAAAATTCGGTTTGAAAGTCATTGATCCCCAAGGCCAAGCTTTTAATCCTGAGCAACATCAAGCGATGGGCATGCAAGAAAATGCAGATTTACCTGCGAATACCGTGATGGCGGTGATGCAGAAGGGCTACGAAATTAATGGTCGTTTATTACGTCCAGCCATGGTGATGGTCAGCCGCGCACCTGAAGCTGGGATTGATACACAGGCTTAAATATACAAACAACTATGTGCACTAAATTTGCGGGATTTTTATTAACAGATATTGAAAATAAAAATAATAACCCCACAAAGTGTACATGCTTTTAGAAACTTTTTTTTGGAGATAAAACGATGGGTAGAATCATTGGTATAGATTTAGGTACAACCAACTCATGTGTGGCAGTACTTGACGGCGATAAAGCCAAAGTTATTGAAAACGCAGAGGGTGATCGTACAACACCTTCCATTATTGCTTACACACAAGATGGTGAAATATTAGTGGGTCAACCCGCTAAACGTCAGGCGGTCACTAACCCCAAAAATACCTTATTCGCGATCAAGCGTTTAATCGGTCGTCGTTGGGAAGACAAAGAAGTACAGCGCGACATCGACATCATGCCTTACAAAATTGCCAAGGCTGATAACGGTGATGCATGGGTGGAAGCGAAAGGCGAAAAAATGGCGCCACCGCAAATTTCTGCCGAAGTATTGAAAAAAATGAAGAAAACCGCCGAAGACTATTTGGGCGAAGAAGTGACGGCAGCGGTTATCACTGTACCGGCCTACTTTAACGATTCACAGCGTCAAGCTACAAAAGACGCAGGTCGTATCGCTGGTCTAGACGTAAAGCGTATTATCAACGAACCTACTGCTGCGGCACTTGCCTACGGTATGGATAAGAAAAAAGGTGACAGCGTTATTGCCGTTTATGACCTAGGTGGTGGTACTTTCGATATTTCTATTATCGAAATCGACGAAGCCGATGGCGAACATACCTTTGAAGTACTGTCCACAAATGGTGATACTCACTTAGGTGGTGAAGACTTCGACAACCAAGTTATTAACTACTTGGTCGAAGAATTCAAAAAAGACAGCGGTATCGATTTACGCAAAGATCCTTTGGCCATGCAGCGTTTAAAAGAGGCGGGAGAAAAAGCCAAAATAGAATTGTCTTCAGCCCAGCAAACCGAAGTGAACTTACCATACGTGACTGCTGATGCCTCTGGTCCTAAGCACTTAGCCATCAAGTTAACCCGTGCTAAGTTAGAATCATTGGTTGAGAAAATGGTGAAAGCCACGCTTGAACCACTGAAGCAAGCGTTAGCCGATGCTGATCTAACGGTAAGTGACATCAATGACATCATCTTGGTAGGTGGTCAAACACGTATGCCTTTAGTGCAAAAATACGTGACTGAATTCTTTGGTAAAGAACCACGCAAAGATGTAAACCCGGATGAAGCGGTTGCTGTGGGTGCTGCGATTCAAGGTGGGGTATTGTCGGGGGATGTAAAAGACGTATTGTTGTTAGACGTAACACCTTTGTCTTTAGGTATCGAGACCATGGGCGGCGTGATGACTGCGCTTATTGAGAAAAACACCACCGTGCCGACCAAGAAGTCACAAACCTTCTCTACGGCTGAAGATAACCAAAGTGCGGTAACCGTGCATGTATTACAAGGTGAGCGTAAACAAGCGTCTGGTAACAAGTCACTCGGTCAATTTAACCTCGAAGGTATTCGCCCTGCACAACGTGGCGCACCGCAGATTGAAGTGACGTTTGATATCGACGCCGATGGTATTTTACACGTGTCTGCCAAAGATAAAGACACCAATAAAGAACAGAAAATCACCATCAAAGCCTCATCTGGTTTGAGTGAAGCTGAAATTGAAAAAATGGTGCAAGATGCAGAAGCTAACAAAGACGCAGACAAAAAGTTTGAAGAGTTAGTCCAAGCTCGCAACCAAGCTGACGGAATGGTGCATGGCACCCGTAAGCAAGTTGAAGAAGCAGGTGATGCACTAAGTGATGACGATAAAGCCACGATTGAAGCGGCCATCTCTGATTTAGAAAAAGCCATCAAAGGTGACGATAAAGAAGCCATTGAAGCCAAAACTCAGGCCTTGATTGAAGCATCAGGTAAGTTGATGGAAGTTGCGCAAGCCAAAGCGGCTGCGGGTGGGGCAGAACCCACCAAAGCGGGCGGTGAAGCGAAGCAGGATGACGATGTAGTTGACGCCGAGTTTGAAGAAGTAAAAGACGACAAGAAGTAATTGTTGTTGATCGATTGCTCTGCCAAGTCGTTTTTGGCTGAGGCAGAGTAAAACTTGGCGCAGCGGTCATTCCGGTCTGCGCCTTGTTTGTTTTAATTAAGTCTAAAAACTGTAGGTAACAGTAAAACATCAGGATTGACCAACAATATGTCGAAGCGAGATTATTATGAAGTGCTGGGTGTCGATAAAACCGCAGCCGAGCGCGATATAAAAAAGGCGTACAAACGTCTAGCCATGAAGTACCACCCCGATCGCAATCAGGGTGACAAAGGCATGGAAGAAAAATTTAAAGAAATCCAAGAAGCCTATGAAATTCTGACTGATGCGCAAAAACGTGCTGCCTACGACCAGTATGGTCACGCTGGTGTTGATCCTAATCGTGGTGGCGGTGGACGAGGTCAGGGCGCTGACTTTGGCGATATTTTTGGTGATGTATTTGGCGATATTTTTGGTGGTGGTCGCGGCGGTCAGCGCTCACGTGCTCGTCAAGGCTCTGACTTACGCTATAACCTTGAGTTGTCTCTCGAAGAAGCTGTACGCGGTAAAAATGTTGAAATTCGTGTTCCAACCTTAGTGGAATGTGAAACCTGTGACGGCTCTGGTGCCAAAAAAGGCTCAAGCCCAGTTACTTGTAATACCTGTCATGGACAGGGGCAAGTACAAATGCGTCAAGGCTTTTTTGCTGTGCAACAAACCTGTCCTACGTGTTCAGGGAAAGGCAAAATTGTTAAAGATCCCTGTGGCTCATGCCGTGGTCATGGCCGCGTTGAAAAAACCAAAACCTTGTCGGTTAAGGTTCCAGCTGGTGTTGATACAGGCGATCGCATTCGCTTGAGTGGTGAAGGTGAAGCAGGAGAAATGGGGGCGCCAGCGGGGGATTTGTACGTGCAAGTGCACGTGCGTGAGCACAAAATTTTCACCCGTGAAGGTAATAATTTGTACTGTGAAGTGCCGCTGAGTTTCACCCGTGCTGCACTGGGTGGTGAAATCGAAGTGCCTACTTTGGAAGGCAAGGTAAAACTAAAGGTCACCCCAGAAACGCAAACGGGCAAAATGTTTCGCTTACGTGAAAAAGGTGTCAAGTCAGTGCGTAGTGGCAGCATTGGTGATCTCATCTGTAAGGTGGTGATCGAAACTCCCGTCAACCTGAGCGCCAGACAAAAAGAATTACTCGAAGAGCTCGAGGAAAGCATGGGCAAAGGTAAAGATGTGGCAAAAAACCGCCCCAAAGAAAGTGGCTTTTTTGATGGTGTGAAGAAGTTCTTCGACGATTTAACCAATTAAATGCAAGCCGTGTATATAAAAAGCCGCTCTTTTGAGCGGCTTTTTTATTGTGTGGTGTAAACCTTGTTTTAAGGTGAAAAGCTAAAGTCACTAAAGTCAGGAACAAGTAGTGCCAAGCTTGCTATGCCGGTCATCAATGCTTACTCTAAGACCAAGTAATGCAAGGACTTAGCTATGTTCAAACACATCCATCATGTAGCGATAATCTGCAGTGATTATGCAGTCTCTAAACATTTCTACACGCAGATTTTGGGTTTGCAGATCATTGCCGAAAACTACCGCGCTGAACGACAATCTTACAAACTCGATTTAGCTTTGGCGGACGGCGGTCAAATCGAATTATTTTCCTTTCCCTCACCGCCACGACGCCCAAGTCGTCCAGAAGCCTGTGGTTTACGACATCTCGCCTTTGCCGTGGATTCTGTGCAGCAGATTAAACATAAGTTGGAGGAGCAGGGTATTGTGGTTGAAGACCTACGCGTGGATGAATTTACCGGCAAAACCTTCACGTTTTTTCAAGATCCTGATGGCTTGCCCATAGAACTTTATGAGGCATGGGCTTAGCACCATGCATAACAAATTAGATAGACACCGCCGCCAGCTATTACGTTGGTTGGCAGCAAGCTCGGTGACCTTAGCTTTACCCAAAGTAGGGCGAGCCACGCCTAAACAAGACAGCATTCAAACACAGGAGAAATCAAACATGTATGGACTCATTGGAAAAATACTTTGCCTTGACGGTAAACGCGATGAATTGGCACACATTTTACTTAAAGGTATCAGCGCTATGCCGGGTTGCTTAAGTTACATTGTCGCCAACGATCCCCTTGACGCCAAGGCCTTGTGGATCACCGAAGTGTGGCAAAACCAGAGTATGCATCAAGCCTCATTGGCTTTGCCCAGTGTGCAAGACGCCATTAAGCAGGGGAGACCCATGATCACTGGTTTTGGCGAGCGTTTTGAAACACAGCCCTTAGGCGGAACAGGGCTTTAACTTTCCCTGTTGTTATTCGTGGTTTTGTGGCTGTTTGCCCACAGTGTTTAGGTTTTTGATCACTAAAGTATTGGCGACAATATCATGAAAGCCGCGATTTTGCGGATCAAAGGCAATCCAAATAAAACCCAAAAGTAGCGGCAAAATTGCCAGTATATAGGCAAAATAGCGGCCGATGGCTTGACCGACGCTCATCGGCCCTAAGCTGCTGGCGTCTACCACAATAATATTGCACAGCAACTTGCCCGGCCTACCCAAAAAGCGCAGCCAAAACCAAATCGTCACCCCTGCAGGCAAGATATAGTTGATGCCTATGTTCATATACCAGTTAAGTTGTACACCTGAACTTAAGTCTTCCATACCCAGAACAAGCAGACGGTAGGCCAGAGAAATAACAAAAAATAAGATCAAATCAATGATAACGGCGCTAAAACGTAACCAGAAACCCGCGTATTGTGGTGATGTTGTCATGTCCAATCTCGACCTCTGTGTATTGTATTAGAACGCTGTTAGCGACTAACAGGCTTAGCCGTTTGTAGAATCCGCTGAGCTGGTATCACATCCATGAGCGTTGACTTGCTTGTGCCTGATACAAGGCCCTGTCGACCATGGTGTAAGCCAGATCCTCGTTCAACATGGGGATGACTATACTGCCTGATGCTAAAACAAACTTAATCCCAGCAAGATGCCGACGACGCATAAAGATACTCTGTTTAAACTGAGCTTGTTGAATTTTATAGCTGGGGAAAAGTCGATACTGAACCCCAATCCAACCGCTGCGAACATACATATAATGCTGATCGCAAGCAATGCCCCAGCGCCGCCAGCGCAAGGTGATGGCAGCAACACCAACTAACCAGAGGAAGGGCATGCAACTCGCCACGATAATTTTGCCGGACAACACGGCCAAGATCCCCAGCGCAATACACACAGGTAGCCACAAATAAACCGCGTAACGCAGAATGAAAAAGCGATGAATTGTATGGAATTGCATGCCTTTGAGGTGGTTAAGAGGATAAACATCATCAATGAGTTGCTGGCATTCTGACGACGTTAAGGCTGGGATCATTATCTTAGCCGTGTCATTGTTGCTGTTGTTGTGTCCACTGTAGGCGGAATTTTGCGAAAAGCTGAGGTGACAGCGTTGAAAAAGGCGATCCAAAGCGTCCTGTTTTTGCACCAACATCTGCACCCGACTTTGCCCCATACTGACTTCATCGTGATTTAACAGGCCACTGCGTCTGATATAGCGTTTTCCCTTTTTACTGAGGGTAAAACCGTAGTAGTTAACGATGGCCATGAGCACCGAGATGCTCATCATGAGCAAGGTAAACAGCAAAATCGTCAGGAAAAGATTAAGGCTAAATTGCCACCAAGATTGCGATTTAATGCTAAGTAATTGGGTGAAATCGATGCCGACAGATTGTAAAAAACTGAGCAGACCGGTTTTTATTCTGTCATAAAACGGCACTAAGCCGCCAAGCACCAACCACACACGATTATTGCTGATCCCGTAGATCACCAAATCACTGAGTGAGCGGCGAATCAGCAGTATTTCATGGCCATCTTCAGCCTCGCTTGAGTTAAGGGGGGTTACCACATTGTCTGCTTGCAGGGCATTCTCAGGGTTTGTTGTATCTGTTGATTGGCTTGGCTGCCTTGGTGTGGCAAGAATTTGTTCTTTTAAGGCAACAGCTAAACCGAGGGGTAAGGCTATTAATCGCGCTTCTTGTTTACTGGAGCCGGCAGTATCCAGTTGCAAACAAGCGTAACCGCTGAGGCGATAGTAAATGGGTTGTTCAAGTTTGACATTTTGAATGCGTGCAAAGGGCAAATTCAGTTGGCTTTTTTGCAATAAACCCGAGCGAATTTCCACACTATCATTGGTCAGTCGAAATCGATAAGCCCGAAAGCGCCAAATCACAACACCGAGCCATAGTGCGATAAAAGTGATAAGGGCTGGAATGCCAATAAAAGGATGTTCACGCAAGCTAGAAAAAGTAAACAGTAATGCGGGGATCAATACTACAAACTGACTCACCACTTGGCGCAAAAAACTAATCGCAAAATACAGCAAAGCAATGGGAGAAAGTGATTGCCAAGCTCGAGTGTTCGCCTCGTCATTGCTCATTATTTTGACCTTGTCTGCTGGGTTGTCGTTTTCGCTGACAAGAGGCTCAGCCATGAGTAATGAGTGCCTGATGCTGCAGAATAAATTGGCGAATATGCTCCGCGTTGGCAAGTTCAAGCCCAGGTATTTCAAAGGCATGTTGACTGCCACCGGCGCTGTATACTTCCAAAGTGGCTAACCCTGCTCGGCGCTCAAATGGACCACGTTTTAATTCGATGTGTTGGATCCTTGAAATCGGTTGACTGACTATCTTCCTAAACAACAATCCGGATGAAAAATGCAGATCTCGTTCTCGTAGGGCATAGCGCTTGCGTGTATCACCCAAGTAGCCTAAGCCACTGAAAAATATACTTAACAGGCTTACCAAGCCCAGCAACCAGCTGAGGTTTTGCTGGAAAAAATACGACAGCGTCCAAAATAACTCTGTGTGAGCTAAGACCCCAGCCATCACCAACATAGCAGAAATAGCTAGACCGATGTAAAGGTTTAACCGCGGGTATACCGCCGCAAGGGGTTGCCAACGCAAGCTCTGTATTGAAGCGATATCCTGAAGGTTTTGGGCATCAATAGGGGCATTGTGAAAATCTGCTGTCATGGTGTTGCGTATTCTGAGCAATCTTAATGCAGGGAATATAACGAATGTTGACTGGCAAGTTAAGGGGGCCTGCTTGCCTTATCACTTACGCAGTGTTTGGTATGGTGCGATATTTAGGCCAAACATAACACGTGATTATTTTGTATAAACCACTATTTAAGCCATATATTTTGATTTTTTATATCGCATAATTGCTATTTATAGCAAATTATTCTCTAATAAACAGGCTAAAATGCCCGCCTTTGCAAAGTGCTATTTACCTGACGCTATCCTCTGGAAAGACACTTAAATAGCCCTAATTTACGGATCGGTAGTCATCCCTTTTACTGCCTGTCTTAACCCCAGTTTCGTGTCATTTTAATGAGCAATTGCCATGTCGCGTGAATCTTTAGTCCCTATCAGACACACCATTCGTCAACATATTTACATGCCTGAAGAGCAAGCCTTAGCCAACCTTCTCAGTCTTAATCCTCTTACTGAAACTAGCCGCCAGCAGGTTGAAAAAACAGCCCTCGATTTTGTTGAACAGTGCCGTAACAATCCAGACAAACAAGGTTTGTTTGATGCATTTTTGCGTGAGTACAGTCTGTCTAGTCAGGAAGGCGTGGTGCTGATGACCTTGGCCGAATCGTTATTACGTGTACCCGACAGCTACACCATCGACAAGTTAATCAAAGAAAAAATTCACTTGGGTGAATGGGGCAAACATTTAGGTAACTCAGATGAATTGCTGGTGAATGCTGCCAGTGCTGGTTTAGTGCTGACCAGTAAAATTTTGAATAAAGCCCCCAGCCAAACAGACAATCCCGATTCCTGGTTTCGCGCCTTAATTGCGCGAGTCGGTGAGCCTGTAGTCAGGCATGCCACCCTGCAAGCCATGAAGTTTATGGGGCAACAATATGTATTAGGGCGAGACATTGAAGAAGCGGCAAAACGTGGTAAAAAAGGTAATCCTGCGGGCACCCGTTTTTCCTTTGATATGTTGGGGGAAGGGGCGAGAACTTACGCAGATGCCAAAAAATATTTTGCCGCCTACATGCGCGCCATTCACAGTATCGGTAAGCGAAATAGCCAACCCTCTGTCGGCTTAGCAGATGGTATTTCGGTCAAACTGAGTGCCTTGCATCCCCGTTACGAATTCAGTCATCAACAACTGGTATTAGATGAGTTAGTGCCTAGTGTGATTGAATTAGCCGTCGCGGCCAAACAATATAATATTGGTTTTACCATTGATGCTGAAGAAGCCGCGCGCCTGGATATTGAGCTGGATGTATTTGCCGCGCTGGCATTTGCCCCAGAACTAGCGGGATGGGATGGCTTAGGTTTTGTGCTGCAAGCCTATCAAAAACGCGCAGTGTTTGTGGTGGATTGGTTAGTTGAACTGGCGCGATTATCAAAGCATAAGTTGATGGTGCGCTTGGTGAAAGGTGCCTATTGGGATGCCGAAATCAAACATGCGCAAGAGCAAGGTTTGCAGGAATTTCCTGTGTTTAGTCGAAAAGTGCATACGGATCTCAGTTACCAAGTGTGTGCTGGCAAACTTTTGGCCAATCGCGAGCTTGTTTACCCACAATTTGCCACCCACAACGCCTACACCGTTGCCCTGATTATGCAAATGTCTGGTGGCGATCTCAGTAGTTTCGAATTCCAGCGTTTGCATGGCATGGGTGATTTGTTATACAGCCAAATCATGCAATCTACCGGACATAGTTTGCCACTGCGGGTTTATGCACCTGTGGGTGTACATCGCGATTTGCTGCCGTATTTAGTGCGTCGCTTACTCGAAAATGGTGCCAATGGCTCCTTTGTGAACCAGTTTTTAGATGGTAAAATTGCCGCCGCCAATTTGGCGCAAAGTGTTGAAACTACCATCGCCAATATGCCTGGTACGCGTAATACCATGATCCCCTTAGCACAGAATCTGTTCACCGCCTTTGGAGAAAAACGTGCTAACTCACGAGGTGTGGATTTAGATGATCCCTTAGCTTTGGCAGCTGTGCAAAAAGAAATTGATGCCATGCTTGCCCTTGATAAACATACCACGGACGGAAAATGGGTGGTTGGGCCGATCATTAATGGCCAGATGCTCAACCACGACGTGCAAAATGCCAGCCCCATTTTTGCCCCAGCTGATCGACAACGCATTGTTGGACGTTGTGTGCAAGCTAGCGCAAACGACATTGAACTTGCCATCAGTGCTGCGACACAAGCACAGTTATCATGGCAAGCCCTCGGGGCGGAAAAACGGGCGCAGATCTTAGATGTAGCGGCAGATTTACTTGAACAACAAACAGAATATTTTACTGCGCTAATTAGCGTAGAAGCCGGACGTACTCTAGCGGATGGCGTATCAGAAGTGCGCGAGGCCGTGGATTTCTGTCGTTATTACGCCTTACAAGCGCGTTTACTTGCCCATGAGCACCAAGATTGCCATGCCCTACAAGAAGCAAAAGGCCTCTTTTTGTGCATCAGTCCTTGGAACTTTCCCCTGGCTATTTTTATGGGGCAGGTAGTGGCGGCCTTGGTCACAGGTAACGCCGTTATCGCAAAACCAGCGGAACAAACGCCGATCATTGCTGCTTTAGCGGTGCAATTACTGCATCAAGCAGGGGTGCCGGTTGAGGTATTGCAGTTGATTACCGGCATAGGTCGTGACGTGGGCCCCATCTTGTTAGCCAGTGAGCATATTGCTGGGGTAGCGTTCACTGGTTCAACCGAAACAGCTCAGCGCATTCAAGCCGATTTAGTTAAACGTGCACAAAGTCACCCCCATTGCCCGATGCCACCGTTTATTGCAGAAACAGGTGGGCAGAATGTGATGATTGTTGACTCAACGGCCTTACCCGAGCAAGTAGTTGATACGGTGATTCAATCTGCCTTTTTAAGCGCAGGTCAGCGCTGCTCAGCATTACGTGTATTGTATTTACAACAAGATATCGCTGACGGTGTTATCAATATGCTCAAGGGCGCCATTGCCACGTTACAGTTAGGTTATCCATGGCAAATTAGCAGTGATATTGGCCCAGTTATTGATGAAAAAGCCCTGCAATTGTTGCAAACACATTGTGCTCGGATGCAAAGTGAAGCTCTTGTCATTACCCAATGTGCCATGGGGGAAGATTGTAAAAATGGTGTGTTTATTGCTCCTCACGTTTTTGAAATTAAACATATTTCTCAATTAGAGAGAGAGGTGTTTGGGCCTGTTCTGCATATTATTCGTTTTGCCGCGAAAGACATAAACCAGATCATCGCTGACGTGAATGCAACCGGTTATGGCTTAACCTTGGGTGTACACAGTCGACTCAAAGCCTTTTCTGATAAAGTGTTTGCCGATACCCATGTGGGCAATACTTACATCAATCGCAACATGGTTGGTGCGGTTGTTGGCGTAAACCCCTTTGGTGGACATGGCTTGTCTGGCACGGGTTTTAAAGCGGGTGGCCCGCACTATTTGTTACGCTTCAGTAATTTGTGGCCCAGTGTGCCTATTCAACCCCCAGTGGAACCCAGTCTTGGACCCAGTCTTGCACCCAACACTGCCTTGTTTACCACTACTCAACAAACCTTAAATAGCTTGCATCAGCATCAATCCTTGTGGAACAAGCTTGCGGTTAAACAACGGGTTGAGGGGCTTACATTAGTATTAGAAAACTTGAAAAATAGTGAGTTTTCTCAGCAGGTCATGCCAGCCATGGTGAGCTGTAAAGCTCGCCTTCAAGATGCTTTAGCGCAACTAAGTGCAGCGATAGAATTGCCAGGACCGACGGGTGAAACCAATGAATTAAGTTTACATGGTCGAGGCGTTATTTTACTGGTTGTGGAGGAAGAACTGAGCGCAGATATTTTTGTGCAAGCTATGTCGGCTCTGGTCACTGGCAATGCCTTGATGATCGTTGGTAGTACGCAGGCTGGGCAACAACAAGGCCAAGCTTTGGCACAGTGCCTCAGTGAAATGTTTGTTAAACAAGGGGTAACAAATACAGTGGGGCACGCCAATCAAGCCTCTGAGCTGCAAGCACTGCTGCTGCATAAACTGATCACTGCTGTGATCAGCAACACGGGAGCCGGTATTATGCCAATTTTGGCAGAGCGCAAGGGCGCGATCATTCCAGTGATTGGCTATGTTGTTGAGGCATTTGCTTTATTACCCTACTTGGTCGAAAAGACCCTCACTAATAATATTGTGGCGACAGGTGGGAATGCTATGTTGTTGAACTTGCAAGAGTAAATGCTAATATCCGTGGCAAGGGGAGGTGACGCTTGTCACCTCTTTTTATGTTTAGGACCGACGTATGAAAAAAAGCAGTGATACCCTTGATCGAATCGATCTCAAAATTCTGGATATTTTGCAGCAAAATTGCCATATCAGTAATGTGGAGTTGGCCAACAAGGTAAATCTGAGTCCCACTCCTTGTTTGGAAAGGGTTAAACGTCTGGAAAAAAGTGGATACATCGACAAGTATGTCGCGCATTTGAACCCCAAAAAGTTGCAGGCCAATCTCACCGCTTATATCCAAGTTTCATTAAGCAATACCAGCACCAAAGATCTTGAAGATTTTAATCGTCAGGTGCGTGCCTTAGATGAAGTGACCGAGTGTTCCATGGTAGCGGGTGGCTTCGATTATTTAATAAAAATTCGTATCCGTGACATGGCGGCTTATCGAGATTTTCTCGGTGATAAATTAGCGGTGATTAAAGGCATTAGCCAAACGCATACTTATGTGGTGATGGAAGAGGTGAAGTCTACTCACATCATTAATATCCCCAGTCATACTGATTCAGGCCGGTAGCTTAGTTAAGCAAAAACACAGTGAATTTTTCCATGAAAAAGTGCTTGAGCAAGCTGCAAGGGTTGAACAATTCAGGCACAATCGACACATCGCATTTTTACCCGCAGTAGACTATGACCAAAATTGCTATTTTAGGCGCCAACGGACGCATGGGCCGCGTATTAATTGATGCTGTTAGTCAGCATCCACAAGCACAGTTGAAAGCTGCAACCGTAAGGCAAACCTCGTCTATGTTAGGGACTGATCTCGGTGAGTTAGCTGGCATTGGCAAGTTAAATATCGCGGCAGTAGCTGACTTAAAAACGGTGGTAGATGACATTGACGTGTGTATCGACTTTACCCTGCCAGACGCCCTACAAGCCAACTTAGATTTTTGTGTTAAGCATAAAAAAGCCATAGTGGTGGGCACCACCGGACTGAATGCCCAGCAAAAAAGCGCCTTGCTTGCAGCAGCACAAGTCATTCCCATCGTCTTTGCGGCTAATTATAGCGTGGGGGTGAATTTATTATTAAACCTAGTGAAACAAACCGTCAAAGTCATGGGCGAAACGGCTGATATTGAAATTATTGAAACTCATCATCGTTTTAAAAAGGACGCCCCCTCAGGCACTGCCGTCGCCATCGGTGAGGCAATCGCTGACGAACTAGGGCGGGATTTACAGCAATGCGCGGTGTATGGCCGCGAGGGCGATACTGGTCAACGCCAGCAGCAGACTATTGGTTTTGCTACGGTGCGGGGCGGAGATGTGATTGGTGATCATACGGTGTTGTTTGCCGATATTGGTGAACGCATTGAACTAACCCATAAGGCGTCTAGTCGTTTAACCTTCGCCAAAGGTGCAGTAAAGGCCGCAATGTGGCTTAAATTGCAGCCGCCAGGGCTGTATAACATGCAAGACGTACTTGGTTTATAAACACGATTTTACGGCCTAGGCTGTGTTATCGAAGGCAAGTGCGTATTTGTCAATTTAAGCCAATTGTTAATAGATCATAAAGCCCGACTCGTGTATAGTGCTGCGGATTTGCCAAAAATTAGTGAAGTGCGTTTTTCGTCACCCAGTTATGACTAGCAAATTGACTAAAAATATAACTATTTCAATAGTTTAAAAATATTTTTGAACATGGGCTTGGTCACTGCGAAACCAAGTGCCAGAGGATGATAATTGGCTTTTTGCACGCTACTCTGTACGCTACTTTGTGCTTTCTTCTGACGGCTAAGAATGGCTGAAAAGTAAGGCCTGCAAAATCAGCTTTAATCCTCGCCTAACCTTACTCTTTATTTTTTAGTAACCAGGAGGTTAACTTGGCTTATTCCGCCCTATTAGTGCTGGCAGATGGCTCTGTCTTTAAAGGTACCGCCATTGGTGCCTCTGGTATATCAGTAGGGGAGGTGGTGTTTAACACCTCGATGACGGGGTATCAGGAAATACTGACTGATCCTTCCTACGCTGAACAAATCGTTACCTTGACCTACCCCCACATTGGCAACACCGGTGTGAATCACGAAGACAAAGAGTCCAATAAAATCTGGGCTAAAGGTCTTGTGATTCGGGACTTACCGCTGATGGTTAGCAACTTTCGTAGCCAGCAATCGCTATCTGAGTATTTGCAAGAACACAATATTGTTGGCATTGCTGACATTGATACCCGCCGGTTAACTCGTATCTTACGAGACAAAGGCGCGCAGAACGGTTGTATTGTGGCCAGTTCGACCCTCGATGAAGTCAATTTAGATGAAACACAAGCCTTGGCTCATGCCAAAGGATTTGCTGGTCTGAAGGGCATGGATTTGGCGAAAGAAGTCACCTGTGACGAAGCCTATGAATGGAGCGCGGCAAGTTGGGCGTTAGAGGGCGGCTATCAAGCGGCACCTGTGGCACAGCCTTTTCACGTGGTGGCTTATGACTATGGGGTCAAACATAATATATTACGCATGTTGGTTGACCGCGGTTGTCGACTCACAGTGGTGCCAGCGAAAACCACGGCGCAAGCAGTGTTGGCCCTTAAACCTGATGGGGTGTTTTTATCCAATGGCCCGGGTGATCCAGAGCCCTGTGACTACGCGATTAGCGCTATTCAAACCTTGCTAGACACCAATATCCCTATTTTTGGTATTTGTTTAGGGCATCAGTTACTGGCACTGGCCAGTGGTGCAAAAACCTTGAAAATGAAATTTGGTCACCACGGTGCTAACCATCCCGTCAAAGATTTGGCTGCCAATCGCGTGATGATTACGGCACAAAATCATGGATTTGCGGTAGATGAAAGCAGCTTGCCAGCGCATTTAGCGGTGACCCACAAATCTTTGTTTGACCAATCATTGCAAGGCATTCATCGCACTGACAAACCAGCATTTAGCTTCCAGGGACACCCTGAGGCGAGCCCTGGTCCGCACGATGCAGCACCGCTGTTTGATCATTTTATCGAATTAATGCAGGCCGCTAAATAAGCGTAGAACAGCCGTATTAGTTTAAAAGACGAGAGTAAAGAAGAGCACTATGCCAAAACGTACCGACATACAAAGTATTCTGATCCTAGGCGCAGGGCCCATTGTAATTGGTCAGGCTTGTGAGTTTGACTACTCAGGCGCCCAAGCCTGTAAAGCCCTCAAAGAAGAAGGCTATCGTGTCATTCTGGTGAATTCTAATCCAGCCACGATCATGACTGATCCAGAAATGGCGGATGCCACCTACATCGAGCCCATTCACTGGGAAGTGGTAAAAAAGATCATCGAAAAAGAACGCCCTGATGCCATTTTGCCCACCATGGGCGGGCAAACTGCTTTGAATTGTGCGCTGGATTTAAACAAACACGGCGTATTGCAGGAGTTTGGGGTTGAGATGATTGGCGCCACAGCCGATGCCATCGATAAAGCAGAAGACCGTGAGCGTTTTGATAAAGCCATGAAGTCTATCGGTTTAGCTTGCCCTAATGCAGAAATCGCCCATAGCATGGAGCAAGCACTGGATGTCAGCACACGTATTGGTTTTCCCTGTATTATTCGCCCGTCTTTCACCATGGGTGGTTCGGGCGGTGGTATAGCGTATAACCGTGATGAATTTGAAGAGATTTGTCGTCGTGGCCTCGATTTATCACCCACCAATGAGTTGCTCATTGATGAGTCGTTGATTGGTTGGAAAGAATACGAAATGGAAGTTGTACGCGATAAGGCAGACAACTGCATCATCGTTTGTACCATTGAAAACTTTGACCCCATGGGGGTGCATACGGGTGACTCGATCACCGTTGCGCCAGCGCAAACCCTAACTGACAAAGAATTCCAAATTATGCGTAATGCTGCTATCGCGGTATTACGTGAAATTGGCGTGGAAACAGGTGGCTCTAACGTGCAGTTTGGCGTTGATCCAAAAACCGGCCGTTTGGTGGTCATCGAAATGAACCCACGGGTATCACGTTCTTCGGCCTTGGCGTCGAAAGCCACGGGTTTCCCCATTGCCAAAGTCGCTGCTAAATTGGCCATTGGTTATACCCTCGATGAATTGGCCAACGATATTACTGGCGGATTAACGCCTGCCTCATTTGAACCAGCCATCGATTACGTGGTTACCAAGATCCCACGCTTTAACTTTGAAAAGTTTGCCGGCGCCAATGATCGCTTAACCACGCAGATGAAATCGGTGGGTGAAGTGATGGCCATCGGTCGCAATCAACAAGAGAGTTTGCAAAAGGCCTTACGCGGTTTAGAAGTAGGGGTAAATGGTCTTGACCCTATCGTTGACCTCCATGACCCCAATGCCAAAAACATTATTATTCGCGAACTACGTGAACCGGGTGCTGAGCGCATTTGGTACATTGCCGATGCCATGCGTATGGGCATGTCGGTGGATGAAATCTTCAACTTAACCAATATCGACCCTTGGTATTTGGTGCAAATTGAAGAGCTTGTCATTCTTGAACAACAAGTGGCAGACATGGGTTTGTCGGCTATCGACGAAGATTTAATGCGTACCTTAAAACGCAAAGGTTTTGCTGATGCGCGTATTGCCGATTTAACCGGCGTTGACCAAAGTGATGTGCGTGAAGCACGCCGCAATTTCGACATACATCCAGTTTATAAACGGGTTGATACCTGTGCAGCAGAGTTTGCGTCAAGCACTGCCTACATGTATTCCACCTACGACGAAGAATGCGAAGCCAATCCCTCTACCCGTGACAAAATTATGGTGCTCGGTGGCGGTCCTAATCGCATAGGTCAAGGCATTGAGTTTGACTATTGCTGTGTGCATGCCGCTTTAGCGCTGCGTGAAGACGGCTATGAAACTATCATGGTCAACTGTAACCCAGAAACCGTATCCACGGATTATGACACCTCGGATCGCCTGTATTTTGAATCAGTGACTTTAGAAGATGTCTTGGAAATTGTGCGTATTGAGCAACCTAAAGGGGTGATCGTGCAATACGGTGGCCAAACGCCACTGAAGTTAGCGCGTGACTTAGAAGCCTGCGGAGTGCCAATTATAGGTACGTCTCCGGATGCTATCGATAAAGCGGAAGACCGCGAACGTTTCCAAAAAATGGTGAACAAGCTCAATCTCAAGCAGCCAGCCAATGCTACCGTGAGTAATATGGAGCAGGCGCTGATCGCCGCAGAGAGTATTGGTTTTCCCTTGGTGGTGCGCCCCTCCTATGTATTAGGTGGACGTGCCATGGAAATTGTTTACGACATAAAAGACTTAAAACGCTATTTAAATAACGCGGTAAAAGTCTCTAACGATTCTCCCGTGTTACTTGACCGTTTCCTCGATGATGCCATCGAGGTTGATGTTGATGCGATTTGTGACGGCAAGCAAGTTGTCATTGGTGGCATCATGGAACACATTGAACAAGCCGGTGTGCATTCTGGTGACTCGGCGTGTTCTTTGCCGCCATACTCCCTCAGCCCGGCTATTCAAGATGTCATGCGTGAGCAAGTTAAAGCCATGGCCCTTGAATTAGGGGTGGTTGGTTTGATGAATACTCAGTTTGCGGTCAAAGATGGCCAGGTTTACCTCATAGAAGTTAACCCGCGCGCCGCGCGCACCGTACCCTTTGTCTCCAAGGCAACGGGTATGCCCTTAGCTAAAATTGGCGCGCGCTGTATGGCTGGTCAGTCTTTGGCGTCACAAGGGATCAGCAAAGAAATCATTCCACCGTTTTACTCGGTAAAAGAAGTGGTATTACCCTTTGCGAAATTCCAAGGTGTTGACCCCTTACTTGGCCCAGAAATGCGTTCAACGGGTGAAGTGATGGGCGTCGGTGACAGCTTTGTTGAAGCCTATGCCAAAGCAAACTTAGGCGCCAGTCAGCCCATACCTGTCGGCGGTAAAGCGCTATTATCGGTACGTTTAAACGATAAAAACCGCGTTATTGAGTTAGGACAAAACATGCTGGCCAAAGGCTTCACACTTGAGGCTACCAGTGGAACCGCTGCGGTACTGAATAAAGCTGGCGTGCCTTGCAGTGTAGTGAACAAACTCAGTGAAGGTCGCCCCAATATCGTTGACGCCATCAAAAACCGTGAATATTGCTATATCATCAATACCACGGAAGGGCGTCAGGCTATTGAAGACTCGGTATACATTCGTCGCGAAGCGCTACTCAATAAGGTGTCTTACACCACCACGATGAACGCTGCTTTTGCCACCGTTAATGCCAATAAAGCAGAAGACAGGGCGCGTGTTACCTCTGTGCAAGCGTTGCATAAACGCATTAATTTATAGGGCAAAACTGTGCATTCGGCAGCAAACAATGCGGCCGAATGCTTGAAATAATAATTTTTGCACCTATTGATTAAAGCTAAGTTAACCAAAGGTGTATCTACCATACAACAAAGTGAGTTGTTGAATAATGAATCAATACCCAATGACGGCCAAAGGCGCAACGATGTTGCGTGAAGAGCTGCAACATTTAAAGTCGGTGAAACGTCCGCAGATCATCAATGCTATCGCCGAAGCGCGTGAGCATGGTGACTTAAAAGAGAATGCTGAGTACCACGCTGCGCGAGAGCAGCAGAGTTTTTGTGAAGGGCGTATTCAAGATATCGAAGGCAAACTTTCCAATGTGCAAATCATCGATGTGACCAAGATGCAAAATACCGGCAAGGTGATTTTTGGCGCGACGGTGACCATCGTGAATATGGAAACCGACGAAGAAACCACGTATCGCATCGTGGGTGAAGATGAAGCGGATATCAAAAATAATATGATTTCTTACAGTTCGCCCATTGCCCGTGGATTGATCGGCAAACAACTGGATGACATCGTCAACATTCAAACGCCAAAAGGCACCATTGAATTTGAAATTTCTGCGGTTGAGTACATCTAACGAAGGCTGCGTTCTACTTGTGCAGCAAGTTAACAACAAAAAGAGGCGCTGGCCTCTTTTTTTTTATGAGTTTTATGGCGATGCCGCTGAGCTTTATCCAGACTCAAACCGTACCTTAGATTCTTACCATCACGCATTCAAGTTCAGTGGGTAAATGCGCAAAATTGGCCTGTTTCTATTTGATCATGATTGTCGAGTGCAAGACAATCTCGCCCTCAATCAGCTCTGTCAGCTGGTTGATGAAGTAATCTGTGTTTACTGGCTTAAACCCACCAGTAAGTTTGTCGCACGTTATAGCCAAGTTCAGCCAAGTGCGGCACAACGAGGTTTTTTACGCCACACCTTAGATACCTTAAATCAAGAGCTCGAGCACGGTGGTCAGCGTCTGATAGTACTGGAAGGGGACTTATGTGCACATATTCAAGCTTATATCGAGCAACTTGCTTCGCCTCAACAATGTTTAAGCCATATTGCCAGAACAGCCCATTGTGGCTGGTACGAAAATCAGCAATGGCAAGCGTTGCAACTTAAGTTTCCACAGTTAAGCTTCTTGAGTGAGCATCATGCAACGCTTTTTGCCCCTGAGCACTTGCCCTTTAGTCTTGAGCACTTACCCCCTAGCTTCACCCCGTTTCGTCAACAAGTTGAACACCTCAATATCGCTGCGCCTAGCTCCGTTAGCCGATTACCGCCGCCCCCCAAGGCAATGATTCAAACTTTACCTGCTTGGCCACTGAGCCTAAAAAATGCGGGCTTATCACAGCAGCAAACACAAGCCACCGCGGCCGTGAGCAAAGCCTTCCCTCAGGCAAAGGCCCATTTACATGACTACTTTGCCACCCGAGCGGCCAGTGAATATAAACAGACCCGTAATGCCTTATCGGGGCATTATTTTTCTACCCGGTTTTCAGCATATCTTGCCCATGGCTCCTTGAGTCCTCAGCAAATCATCCAGGCACTCAAGGCCTATGAAGACCAACATGGGGCTAACGAGTCTACTTACTGGATTTTTTTTGAACTGCTGTGGCGTGAATATTTTTATTATGCTGCCGTGGCCAAACCTCGCTCGCTGTTTTTTAAAGGTGGGGCCAAGCAGCGTCAACTCGATACGGCATTTGACGCACACCGTTTTAGCCAATGGTGTGAGGGCAGCACAAATTATCCTCTGGTGAATGCCTTAATGAACGAACTGTCTGCCACCGGTTGGCTATCCAACCGGGGTCGACAAATTGTCGCAAGTTGTTTGGTCAATGAGTTAGGTCTTGATTGGCGTTATGGTGCTGCCTATTTCGAACAATGTTTGATTGATTACGACGTGGCGAGTAACTGGGGGAATTGGCAATACATCGCCGGGGTTGGCGCTGATCCCCGCGGCGGAAGACACTTTTCTATCGAAAAACAAACAGGTTTGTACGATCCACTGGGGCGTTATATCAAAACATGGACACAGTGATGAGTAAACGCAAGAGCACAGCCGAGCAACGTGGCCACTATCGGGAAATACGTTTTATTTTTGGCGACCAACTTAATGCGCGGCACAGCTGGTTTGACAAAAAAGACCATGAGGTGTTGTATGTGTTGGCCGAGTTACACCAAGAAAGTCAGTATGTAAGCCATCATATTCAAAAAGTTGTTGGCTTTTTTGCGGCGATGACAGAATTCGCCAAAGCCTTGGAACAGAGTGGTTATCATGTCTGCCATTTAACTCTTGATGATACTCAGCAAGACCAAGATTTACATGCCTTATTGTTGCGTCTTTGCCGTCAATTTCACGTGCAACAGCTAAGTTATCAACGCCCAGATGAATACCGTTTGTTGACCCAAATGCAGCACTTGCAGATCAGTGATGTTGAGATCAGCTGTGTAGATAGCGAGCATTTTTTACTGCCATTTGCAGCAATAGACCAGCATTTTACCGCGGGTAAACATCACACCATGGAGCATTTTTATCGCAAGATGCGCAAGCGTTTTAACATCTTGATGGATGGCAATAAACCACTTGGCGGACAATGGAATTTTGATGCCAATAACCGTGTTGCCCTTAAAAGTAGCGACTTAGAGGTCATTCCCGCACCCTTGGTTTTTTCCCATGATGTGAGTGACATTGTCGCGCGCATCAAACGTCACAACATTGTTACCATTGGCACATTGAACGGGCCGTTTATGTGGCCTGTCACGCGCAGTCACGGCAAGGTATTGTTAGCGTTTTTCTGTCGTGATCTGCTGCCACACTTTGGTCGTTTCCAAGATGCCATGACCGCCAATAGCCCGCATAGTTGGAGTTTGTATCATAGCCGCTTGTCGTTTGCCCTAAACTGCAAAATGTTGCATCCCATGCAGGTAATCAACGCCGCCGTCAGTGCTTATGAACAAGCCCGAGGCAAGATTGAACTGGCTCAAGTTGAGGGTTTTGTGCGCCAAATCTTGGGCTGGCGTGAGTACGTACGCGGGGTATATTGGGCCAATATGCCGCGTTATAGATCGTTAAATAGCTTGCAAGCTCAGCGCCCCCTTCCTGAGTATTTCTGGCATGGAAAAACTAAAATGGCCTGCATGCAGCAAGCGATTAGCCAGAGCCTTGAAACCGCTTATGCACATCATATTCAACGTTTGATGGTGACAGGAAATTTTTGTCTGTTAACCGGTATTGATCCCGATGCGGTAGACGCCTGGTATTTAGGCATTTATATCGATGCCATTGAATGGGTTGAACTGCCCAATACGCGGGGCATGAGTCAGTTTGCTGATGAGGGCATTGTGGCCACCAAACCGTATGCCGCCAGTGGTAACTACATCAATAAAATGAGTGATTATTGCCAAGGGTGTCATTATCAGGTCAAAGAAAAAGTCGGTGAACACGCCTGTCCACTCAACAGTTTGTATTGGCATTTTATGCACCAGCACCGTCAACGTTTGGAGAATAATCCACGCATCGGCATGATTTATCGCAACTGGGACAAACAAAGTGAAGAAAGCCGCGAACACACTTTGCGTCGCGGCGAATGGTGTTTAAACAATATTGAAACTTTATAGAAGCAGCCAGCGCCTCGACATGCAGGTTTCGCCAACGCCAATGACCTGAATTACTAAACCATGATAAATCGCACAGGATCGTGTTCACTCAACAATAAATGTCGTGCAACCTCAGGATCAATAGTCATGGTTTGTGTGGTGTCGTCGTAGTGACACAAGCTCGTACATGTGGCTCTAAAGCTCGTGATCAAGGTGTTGCATAAGATAACGCTGTTATCTCCTTCAACGTCTGCGATTTTAACTTTTGCCCGCACACTCTGTTTGACACTGTTGATATCGCCTAGCTGAGCCTCTACGGTGGGACCCGCATCAAACAAATCCATGTAGCCTTTGTTTTGAAAGCCTTCTTGTAACAAAAGTTGTAAAGCGGGGGCCGTTGCCTCATGGGGCTGAGCCACCACAGCCTGAGCTTCTTTGCTCAGTAAACTCAAATAAATGGGATAGCTTGGCATCAATTCGGCGATAAAGTGTTTTTCACCCGTGCCGACTAAGTGAACGGCGGTAGCAAAATCAATATTAAAAAAGTGTTCTTGCAACCACTGCCAAAAAGGCGAGTTGCCGTCTTCATCGCTGACACCACGCATTTCGGCAATCACGGTAGTGGCGAAGCGTTCAGGGTGCTCAGCCATAAATAAAAACCGCACTTTAGATAACAAACGACCCGACAAACCGTTGCGAAATGCAGCGCGCAAAAACAAGGTGCAAATTTCGGTGGCGCCATGGTAATCGTTACACACTCGAAGGGTAGAGATGGTGCGAGCCACGCCAAGGGGCTTCGAACTGATGCGGGTTTGACTCAAGCGATAATGATAGAGCGGAGTTTGGGTTCCCACTGCTGCCTCTATACCCGTGGTGCCTAAAATAGTGCCTGTGTCTGTGTCTTCAAGTACAAACAGGTAACTACCATCTTGGTTATCCATTCGATTCGCCTGCACGGCGACTTCAGCGTCTAGAATCCGCTGTTTTAGTTGGTCTTCACATTGTGGTAATGAGGTAAAACCATGGCCAGCTTCCACGGATATTTGCTGCAAAGCGGCAAAATCCCGCTGCGTGATTGGGCGAATGACGTACATAGTGAGGAGATAAACCTTAAGGGCATGCTGTGCGAAAAAAAGAGCGACTATTGTTCAACAAATTTACGTCATATTGCACTGTTAAACTGCAAAAATTGCCGATAAAATTAAGCAAAATAACCAAAATATTGTGCAAAATGTTAAGCGAAAAAGATAATCAACTGTTGGCACTATTACGCAGTAACGCCAGGATCAGCGTATCGGATTTGAGTCGTGCTTTGAGCCTATCTCGGTCAACGGTGCAAAATCGCCTGAACAAGCTTGAACAAAGCGGTGTCATTAAAGGCTATGCCGTGGAATTTGGTAGTCAGTATCAAGCAGCCTTGGTGTGCTCACATGTGGCCATCAAAGTGAAACAGAAACTCACGGCGAAAACCAACTTGCAGTTACGCCAATTAAGTCAAGTAGCAGAATTATATGCCATCAGTGGTGAATTCGATTTAATTGCCGTGGTGCAAGCTGAATCCTTAGAACAGCTCAATAAAATCCTCGATGATATTGCTAACCTAGAGGGGGTGGAACGCACCAATTCGTCGGTGATATTGGAAACCAAATTTAAACGTTAACTATTTATCATCACCCACTGTTTGCTGGGTCACAAGCGCGATATATTAGCGGCCTTCGTGACCACTTCTGTTTCGGCTCAGCCCCTATGCTCAACACCGTTTTGTATACTCTCACCGTTTTGATTTGGGGTTCCACTTGGCTGGCCATTGAGTTCCAACTGGGAGTGGTTCCACCTGAGGTGTCACTGGTCTATCGTTTTGCCATTGCCGCCAGTTTAATGTGGGCCTATTGCTGGTTTAAAAAACTGCCTCTACGATTTTCAGGCAAAGATCACCTATTTTTTGTGATATTGGCTACCTGTAATTTTGGCGGCAATTATTTGTTGTTGTATTGGGCACAAGCCTATCTAAGCTCTGCCATGACCTCTATCGCTTTTTCCACCCTGTTGATCATGAACATCATTAATAATCGCTTGTTTTTTGGAAAGGCTATCGCCCCGCGTATGTTTGTGGGGGCCGGCTTGGGCTTAGCTGGCATGGTGGCCTTATTCTGGCAAGAATTATTAGCCTTTGACCTCTCAAACGCGGCCATCATGGGTTTGTTGTTGTCAGTTGGTGGCACCATGGTTGCCTCGTTGGGCAATATGACCAGTGTACGAAACTCGAAAAATAATGTGGGGGTTTTGCAAGGTAATGCCTGGGGCATGATGTATTCAGCACTCTTTTTAAGCGCTTTTGTTTGGCTCACTGGGGGGGAGTTTAGTTTTGATTTTCATGCACCTTATGTGTTGTCTTTGTTGTACTTGAGTATTTTTGGCACGGTGCTGGCCTTTGCGTTTTATTTTATTTTAATAAAAGACATTGGACCCGAAAAAGCCAGTTACACGGTTGTATTGTTTCCCGTGGTGGCGGTGGCACTGAGCATGGCTTTTGAAGGTTTTGAGTGGCAACACTCCACCTTCATCGGCTTTTTATTAGTATTGGGTGGCAACATTATTGTATTAACCCCGGTGCATAGACTGAAAGCCTGTTTAGCGATGTTGCGCCCACCCATTAGCACCGCGAGCTAAGGCTATTCACTTTTATTCAGTAGAGATCGAAGTAACTCGTTGATTTCCACCTTAAAGTGGTTATCAACCATAATGAGGCTGACTAAGGTCTTGAGTGCCTTGATACCTGAGGCATAGTTTTGATTTTCTTTGTTTGCAATGTAGCCAGCCAAATAACAGCTGTTTTGCCACAATTCATACGCCATTCCCTTGGGCGGTGTTAAGGCACATACCGATGCAAAAGATTCAACCGCGTGGTGTGGATCGTCGGCTGTCCAATACGCTTGAGCAGCACGTTCCATGGCGTATACACTCTGAGGCGCATACTCGAGGGCTTGTTTGGCTAGTTCGGTCATTGCCTTGTAGTCACGATTATTTTGCGCGAGATCCATATGCGCAATCATAAAAATGGGGCTGGAAGAATTGGTGAACCCTGCCACCAGTTGCCTTTGAATATTCATATTGTCACTGCCTAATTGGGTATAAGCACTCGCTGCTTCAGCCCGATAGTGTTCATTATCTGGTGCCAAAAGATGTGCGCGGATCAGGGCGTTGAGTCCGATTTTTATGGTTTTACTCAGTGACCACAGACTGCCTTGATTGGCGACTTTGCGCCAACTCTTGCCAATGAAAAATTGCATGGAGGCATCGTTCACGTAATCTTTTTCTAAGCCTGCCAATTGTTTTGCCGCTGCCTCATGCTCTCCTTGTTCGAGTAATAGCAGTATTTGCAGTTGCTGACCTTGTTCTTTGGTGAGGCCCTCAATGTTTTGAGTGTGTAGGCTGCGCTCGATGAGGTCTAACTGGCCTTGAAATACACTTTGAAATGCTTCCGCAATAGACAGCCTTTGGGAAGTAGTTGCCGTGACATCAAAGCTTAAGTGAAGAAATAAGAACACTGTCGATGCTGCACGGCTAAGTGTAGAAATTTTAACCATAATAGTGACTCCGTTTGGCTAATTTGCGCCACTTTTCAGCAGCTTAAGAGATAAAACCGGAGTTAATCAGCCAACACGAGTCAAGGCTAGCTGACGATGATGAAGCGGCGACTTAGGATGACCAAAGTAAAATGTAGGGCCCTGATTCAGGATGAAAGGCAGCTAAGCTTCAGAAAAAGGGACGCAAGGTTGGGTTAGATGTGCTTGTTACGTAATCTGCTAGCCACACCAAAGCTGATGAGTGTTAACAACCACATGGGCCAATCCGCAAACTGTCGATAAGGTGTGTAACCTCCAACAATCGCTATGTTGTCTTGCAATACAGCGGCCTCAAACTGAGGAAGACGTGATTGAATATTCCCTAAATGATCAATAAACGCGGTGATGCCATTATTGGTGGCCCGCAACACCGGTAATCCAAATTCTTTGGCACGGGTTTGGGCAATTTGCAAGTGTTGTGCAGGGCCATGGGAATGACCAAACCACGCGTCATTGCTAACCGTGATGATGAAGTTAGTGTGTGGCTGCAGGTTGGCGGCAATTTGTGCAGGAAAGGCAATTTCAAAACAAATGGCCGGTGCAAAATACCAGCCTTTTACTTGGAGATTTGCTTGTTGATAATCACCCCGGGAAAACGATGACATCGGCAAATCAAAGATCGGCGCTAAACCACGGATCCAATCTTCAAACGGAATGAATTCACCAATGGGTAGTAGGTGATGTTTGGCATAGCGATTGGCATGGAAATAATGATATTGCCCCTGCTGCGCAGTGCTGTTGTCGCTCTTAAGTTGTGTGTGTCCTTTTAAGCCAAGGGCCAGTAAATTATTGAAGGCTTGTTGATTTTCAAAATTGTAATTGACGATGCCAGTAATCAAACCAGCTTGGTGTTGAACCATTTGTTGATCAAGATCAGCCAGGTAATCTAAGGCTAAAGGCTCTAATTTAGGTATGGCTGCTTCTGGCCAAATAAAAATGTCGGCTCCCCAATGCGCTGCGGTTAATGTTTGATAGGTTTGCATGGTGGGTAAATCTTGTTCTGGCACCCAGCGTAATGCTTGCTGAATGTTGCCTTGTACCATGGCAACATTGACTTGTTGTTGAGTCGGTTTAACCCAGTTTATTTGGTTTAATACCACACCACTTAGGCCCAACACAGTTACGACTAGCACACCGCTCAGCCATTGGCGATGCAGCAATGAGCAGGCCAGTGCAGCGCAGCCTAGAATGAGCAGGGCACTTACCCCAAATTCACCTATTACCGCAAACCAACCAGACAATGGACTTAACAACTGGCTATAACCCAAAGATAACCACGGGAAGCCTGTTAATAACCAGCCACGTAATGCTTCAGCCATCAGCCACAGCAAGGGCAGGGCTAATGGCCACAATTTGATGTCAAAGTACTTTTTGAGGGTATAAAAGACGCAAGCAGGATAAAGCGCTAAATAGGCACACAATACCAACATCAAGCCAATCGAGCCGATAAGGGGCAATCCGCCATAATCAGCAATACTGACATGCACCCAGCTGATGCCCGCGCCAAACCAGCCCAAGCCAAACGCAAAACTTAGTTTGAAAGCCTGCTGTACAGGGCTTTTGGCGAGTAACAGGATGAAGCTGATGAGGCACAGCCACGTAAGCCACCAATGATCAAAGGGGGCATAAGCCAAGGTAAGTAGCCCTCCGAGTAGGAGGGCACCAGCCATGTTGCTGACAGATCTCAACAAAGGTGATTAGTCTTCTTGGTCGGGGCGGGTTACTTTGAGTTGAATGAGACGCCGTTTGTCAGAGCTACTTACCTTAAACAACAAATTGTCCAAGGTCACTTCCTCTTCACGCTCGGGCATGTGACCAAACGCACGTAGCACAATACCACCAATGGTGTCGGCTTCTTCTTCATCAAACTTAGTGCCAAAAAACTTATTAAATTCGTCCACTGGGGTAAGCGCTTTTACTGAATAAGTGTGTTTATTCAGGGGTTTGATATCGTCACTTTCTTTTTCATCATCGTCATGTTCATCTTCAATTTCGCCAACAATGAGTTCTAATATGTCTTCGATGGTCACTAGGCCTGAAACACCGCCGTATTCGTCTACCACAATGGCCATGTGATAACGTTTCTGGCGGAATTCCTTGAGCAATACGTCAACACGTTTACTCTCAGGTACGATGACCGCAGGACGCAGGATGTCTTTGATGGTGACTTTTTTGCCCGGTACAAACGCGTACTCAAGCAAATCCTTAGCCAGCAAAATCCCTTCGATATGATCCTTGTCTTCACTGATCACAGGAAAGCGTGAATGGGCTGATTCGAGTATGGCAGGGATGAATTCTTCGACTGTTTCGTCGATATCAATGGTCATCATTTGCGCGCGAGGGATCATGATGTCCCTGACTCGCAGATCACTGACTTCCAGTACCCCTTCCATCATTTCACGGGTTTCTGGATTAATGATGCCACGTGATTCAGCTTCTTGAATAACAGTGACGAGGTCTTCTTTGCTTTTCGGCTCTGCGGTAAAGGACTGCACTATTTTGTCAAGCCAGCCTTTATTCGTAGAGCCGCTACTAGAGTGGGGGTTGTCTTCGCTCATGATCGCTATTTTAGGTAGGTTCCAAGTAGGTCAATAACCGTTGCTTTTGGGCAGAGGCTATCTTTAATGATTTTCATAGGGGTCGTCAATGGCTAATTGTAGTAAAATTTGCCGCTCTAAGGTTTCCATTTCTTCTACTTCATCATCGTCAATATGGTCATAACCCAACAAATGCAAGGTGCCATGCACAAGCATATGGGCCCAATGATGCAATAATTGCTTCCCTTGCTCATGCGCTTCACGTGCAACAACGGGGGCACAGATAATAAGATCGCCGGCGTAATTTCCCCATGTATTGTTTTCGTCAGTGGCAAAATCAGGTTGTTCAAAGACAAAAGATAAAACGTTGGTGCTGCTGTTTTTACCGCGATACTGACTATTTAATTGCTGACTTTCTTGTTCATCAACAATTCGCACCGTGATCTCTATTGACTCTATAGATAATGCAGAGAGAACTGTGTTTAACCACAGCATTAAGGCACGTTCGTCGGGTAAGTTTGTTGCATCGCTGGCGATTTGCAGATCAAGTATAGCGGGCATTAATTTTGACTCTTAGCCGCGTCTTGGGCTTCGGCTTGTTTTTGCAGTTTTTCTAGCTCTTTTTGCCGCTCATGCTCTTCATATGCCATCACAATGCGCGCCACTACTGGGTGCCTGACCACATCGTTGGCACTGAAAAAATTAAACGCAATATCGTTTACATCTTTAAGCACTTCAATGGCATGGCGCAAACCAGAGCGCACACCGCGAGGTAAATCAACTTGCGTAATGTCGCCGGTGATTACGGCTTTTGAATTAAAACCAATCCGTGTCAAGAACATTTTCATCTGTTCTACCGTGGTGTTTTGGCTTTCATCCAGAATGATGAAAGCATCATTCAGGGTACGACCTCGCATGTAGGCAAGCGGCGCCACTTCGATGACGTTGCGTTCAAGCAATTTTTCTACTTTCTCGAAGCCGAGCATTTCAAATAAGGCGTCATACAGTGGTCGCAGATAGGGATCCACTTTTTGGCTTAAATCACCGGGCAAAAAACCCAATTTTTCCCCGGCTTCTACGGCAGGGCGAGTTAACAAGATACGCCTAATCTCTTGACGTTCTAAGGCATCCACTGCACAAGCAACGGCTAAATAGGTTTTACCCGTACCCGCAGGCCCAACACCAAAAGCGATATCGTGATTAACAATATTGGCAACGTATTGGCTTTGATTTTCATTGCGGGGTTTGATCACACCACGTTTGGTTTTGATCAGCATTTCTTTGCCAAATTGATGGCCTTGATGATTTTCGACGATTTCCAGGGCATTCGATTCAACAATGGCTAGGTGCACCATGCTTGCTTCGATATCCGGGACAACGCCACGTATGGCCTGAGTTTCAACGTAGAGATCTTTTAATATATCGACGGCGACCGCAGTTTGTGGGCCCGGTCCAAGAATTTTGAATTCGTTATTACGGTAAGATATTTCGATACCTAAACGCCGTTCTAGATGTTTGATGTTGTCATCGTAAGGCCCGCACAAACTGGCTAAACGTTTGTTGTCGGCGGGCTCAAGGAAAATCTGTTTACTGGCTAATTTGGTCAATCGTTGGCTCTCTTTGCGTTAGTCAATACTGGCGCTGGTTGCAGTAGACACTTAATTGGGGACAAACTGAGTAACGCCAAGTTCATCTACTTTCGACTGTTTTTGCGCCAAGATAGCCGCAGGGGCGATGCGCTCGCGCAGGGCCATGTCTGCTTCAGTCCGGATCACCTCACCCCGTAATGAATTGGCAAATACACTCACTATTTTGACATCAACAAATTGACCAATCATGTGCGGTTGCCCTTCAAAATTGACCACCCGGTTGTTTTCCGTACGGCCAGTGAGTTCCATCGGATTCTTTTTCGACGGTCCTTCAACCAAGATGCGTTGCTCTGTACCGAGCATAGAGCGGGCAATTCGTAATGCTTGCTGATTGATTCGCTGTTGCAGCAATTGCAGTCTTTGCTTTTTGGTGTCTTCGCTCACGTCATCAGGCAGGTCAGCCGCTGGTGTACCGGGGCGCGCACTGTAAATAAAACTGAAACTCAGGTCAAAATCCATGGCCTGAATTAAGTCCATGGTAGCAGTAAAGTCCTCGTCTGTTTCCCCTGGGAAACCGATAATGAAATCAGACGACATGCTTAAATTGGGGCGAATTTTGCGTAACTTACGGATTTTAGATTTGTATTCAATGGCCGTATGGCCACGTTTCATCATATTCAAGATGCGATCAGAGCCGCTTTGCACTGGCAGATGTAAATGGTCGACAAGTTCAGGGATCTGCGCATAGGCTTCGATGATATCGTCAGTAAATTCAACTGGATGCGATGTGGTATAGCGAATCCGATCAATACCATTTATCGAGGCGACCAGTTCTAACAATTCAGCAAAAGTACAAATACTGCCATCGTGATGCTGACCACGAAAGGCATTCACATTTTGCCCCAGCATGTTGACTTCACGCACGCCTTGGGCGGCAAGTTGCGCAATTTCTAACAATACGTCGTCAACCGGTCGGCTGACTTCTTCACCACGGGTATAAGGAACAACACAAAAGGTGCAATATTTGGAACAGCCTTCCATGATAGAAACAAAAGCGGTTGGGCCATCAGCGCGAGGCTCGGGTAGGCGGTCAAACTTTTCGATTTCAGGGAAACTGACGTCCACTACTGAGCTGCTACCACCTTTAATTTGGTTAATCATTTCTGGCAGTCGATGCAAGGTTTGTGGGCCAAAAACCATGTCTACAAAGGGCGCGCGCTGGCGAATGGTTTCACCTTCCTGAGAGGCAACACAGCCGCCTACACCAATGATGAGTTCTGGTTTGGTTTTTTTCAGATTTTTCCAGCGCCCCAATTGATGGAACACCTTTTCTTGTGCTTTTTCACGAATTGAACAGGTGTTAAGCAAGATGACGTCTGCCTCTTCCGCTGTTTCTGCTAACTCGTAGCCATGGGTTGAATCTAATAAGTCAGCCATTTTGTCCGAATCGTATTCGTTCATCTGGCAACCCCAGGTCTTGATAAAAAGCTTTTTACTCATAATCTGTCTTGAATACCTTGCATATTAATCGACACCCAACAATACGCGGGTGTGGCTTTACTGGTTTTGTCGTGATGACGTTTAAAAGCAGCAAAAAATGAACCGCGCATTTTACGGCTTATTTGAGATTGGCGCTACTTCTTAGCGCATTAAACACGGCTTTTATCGATTAATTTATTCTGCTCAAGGGCGCTGACTGTGTTTATTTTCCATATCCAAGCTCCTAACAGCTTGATATGCTTGGTCTTAATGTCGTTCAACCAGTCATAAGCACATACTATGCAAAATCTACAGACTATTTCTATCGGTGACATTCAAGTTGCCAACCACTTACCTTTTGTCCTTTTTGGCGGCATGAACGTGTTGGAATCGCGTGATATGGCCATGCGCATAGCTGAATATTATAAGGAGGTCACCACCCAATTAGGTATTCCTTATGTGTTTAAGGCTTCGTTTGATAAAGCAAATCGCTCCTCGGTTAATTCATACCGAGGTCCAGGTTTAGACGAAGGCTTGAAGATTTTTGCTGAGATCAAGGAGACCTTCAATGTACCGCTTATCACCGACGTGCATGAGCCTGCGCAAGCTCAGGCCGTGGCTGAAGTAGTGGATGTCATCCAATTGCCTGCGTTTCTGGCGCGACAAACAGATTTAGTGGTCGCCATGGCTGAAACGGGCGCCATTATTAACGTTAAAAAACCGCAATTTCTCGCCCCTCATGAAATGCGTCACATCATTAAAAAATTCCTTGAGGCGGGTAATGATAAAATCATTTTATGTGAGCGCGGATCGTGTTTTGGTTACAACAATTTAGTGGTGGATATGTTAGGCATGGACGAGATGAAAGCCTATGCACCAGTGATTTTCGATGCGACACATGCCTTACAAAAACCCGGTGGTAGGGAAGATTCGGCCGATGGACGGCGGGCGCAAGCCGCACAATTGGCTCGCAGTGGCATGGCCCTGGGGTTAGCCGGTTTGTTTATTGAAGCTCACCCTGATCCAAATCAAGCGAAATGTGATGGTCCCTGCGCCTTAAAACTCGACAAATTAAAACCGTATTTACAGCAAATGCAGGCGCTGGATGAATTGGTTAAGGGCTTTGCTCCCTTGGACACGTCTGCCAAATAAGTAGTCAAGCCTGTTCCAAACCTGGCTAGACGTTAGCAAGTTGTAAATAGCAGCCTCGGCTACACCTTAGTCGGCAATCACAACTTTGAATTTATATTCAGGCAATTCAGCGGTTGATGATTCAACAAGTTCATTGGCATGGTGCTCAATTAAGCCCTGTGCCAGTAATTTTTCAACCTGGTGTTTTACCTCTGGAAGGGTGATTTCAGCTAGCATGTTCGCCAAACTGGTTTGGATCTCAAGGATAATTTGTGACGATTCGGGATGAATGGTGAGGGCTGTGTGCAATTCATCGTGGTTTGTCGCAAATGCCAAGGAAGTGCATAAATAAGCACTGAGAGTTGTTAGTTTAAGCCATGAACTGTACCGCGTATTTGTTTGCATTTTATTAACCTTTGTTACTGTATTGTGATAAATATACTTAATGTTTGAAAGTGATGGGTATCTAAGTGAAGTCACTTTGTTACTTATTGTTTTACAACAATTAAAAATTTTCATGGCGAAATAATAAGCAGGTTTAAGGCAACAATAAAATGACATTAATTAAATTAATGCATTAGAAAAACTAATGATATAAACTGGGGCAAATAGATAGCTTGATAAACCCTAGTGAATCGACGATTACCCCCTCTTAACTCACTGAAAACCTTTGAGGCTGCCGCGCGGCATTTAAGCTTCACCCGCGCAGCAGACGAATTGTTTGTGACCCAAGCCGCGGTGAGTCACCAAGTGAAAACACTGGAAGATTTTTTATCCATGAAACTGTTCATGCGTAAAAATCGCTCATTGTTGTTGACCGAAGAAGGGCAGCGCTATTATCTAGACTTAAAAGACATTTTCCGCGCCTTGCAAGATGCCACTGAAAAGCTGTTAGCAAAGGGAGCAAAGGGGGCTATTACGGTGGCTTTGCCGCCCAGTTTTGCCATTCAATGGTTGGTGCCGCGCATTAACCGTTTTAGCCAAGAAAACCCCGATATTGATGTGCGCATTAAGGCAGTCGACTACGATGAGGGCTTTCTTGACGACGACGTCGATGTTGCCATTTATTATGGGCGTGGCAAATGGTCGGGCTTAGTGGCAGACAAGCTACACACCGAGTATTTAACACCAGTCTGTTCACCCTTATTATTTCAAAGCGGTCGGCCCCTCAATCAGTTGGAGGATTTGCGTTATCATGTGCTCTTGCATGATTCGTCACGCGAGGCGTGGAAGGCTTGGATCAAACAATTCAACATTGCGGGGGTGAATGTCAATCACGGCCCGATTTTTAGTCATTCAATGTTGGTATTACAGGCAGCGGCACTTGGTCAAGGCATTGCTTTGGGGCACAGTGTATTGGCGCGGCCGGAAATTGAATCAGGGCGTTTGGTTTGTCCCTTTGCAGAAAAGCAAATCACCAATAACGCATATTATTTTGTTTGTCATCCGGGGCAGGCTGAACTGGGCAAAATTGCCGCTTTTAGACAGTGGTTAATTGCACAAGTGCAAGCTGACCAGCAGAATGAAGCATTTTAATCGGTAAATTCACTGGAAAATAAGCGAGGAGACAACACAAATGCCACGTTTTTTATTGATGAGTGCCGCACTCAGTGCCATGTTGGCAGTGGTGTTGGGAGCGTTTGCCGCACATGGCTTTAAAAGTCGCTTGAGCGAAACGTTACTCGCCAGCTTTCAAACCGGGGTGCATTATCAGTTTATGCACAGTTTGGCAGTGATCCTGGTGGTCATACTCTATCGTCAGCAGGCTCACAGTTTGTTGTTATGGAGTGCGCTATTGTTTTTTGCCGGGATTCTGTTGTTTAGTGGCAGTTTATATGGCCTAAGTTTAACGCAGATCAAAGTCTTTGGTCCCATCACCCCGCTGGGTGGTCTGTGTTTTATTGCGGGTTGGATTAGCATGTTCATGGCTATTTGGCGTTCACACCCTTAACCAATGGGAAATATTTAACATGGCAAATACAAACGTCAATAGCCTACTGCTTTATTGTCGAAGCGGTTTTGAAAAAGACTTGGCATCTGAAATACAAGACAAAGCGGCGCAGTTAGGGGTATATGGTTTTGCCAAGATTACGCCAGATTCGGGTTATGTGGTTTTCCAGTGTTATCAGGATGGGGAAGGGGAACAATTAGCCAAACAGTTAATCTTTTCATCACTGATTTTTGCCCGACAAATGTTTGCAACAATGGAAGTACTCAACGAACTCGATACAAACGACCGATTAAGTCCTATCGTTAGTGCTTGCGCCGCGTTTCCATTGTGTGGTGATGTGCGGGTGGAATATGCCGACACCACAGAGGGGCGGGAGCTCTCTAAGTTTTGTCGGAAAATTTCTGTTCCACTTCGGCAGAAATTACGAAAAATGCATAAGTTGACGGATAAAGAACAAAGCAATAAACCAGTTTTACATGTATTTTTTACCGCGACGGACAGTGCCTTTGTTGGCTATTCCTACAGCAACAACAATTCCCCTTTGCCCTTGGGCATATTACGCCTAAAAATGCCCAGTGATGCACCCAGTCGCTCCACCTTAAAACTCGATGAGGCTTTTCAGACCTTCATCCCTAAATCTGAGCAGGCAGAGCGTTTGCGTGGAAGCACCCATGCGGTGGATCTTGGTGCCTGTCCCGGTGGCTGGACCTATCAATTAGTAAAACGCAGTATGTTTGTATATGCCGTTGACAATGGGGCGATGGATAAAGCCCTGATGGACAGTGGTTTGGTTACGTATTGTCCAGAAGACGGTTTCAAATTCAAAGCAAAAAAGCCTATCTATTGGTTGGTGTGCGACATGATTGAGCAGCCGCAAAAAGTGGCGCGTTTAATGGCGCAGTGGGTGGCCTCTAAACGCTGTAAAGAAGCCATGTTTAATTTGAAATTGCCGATGAAAAAGCGTTATGAATCGGTGCAAGAATCCTTGGCCATCATTGATGATGAAATCAAACTTCAGAACGCCGGTCAGTATGCACTGCAGGTTAAACATTTGTACCACAATCGAGAAGAAGTCACCGTACATTTGCGTTTAATCTAAAATATGCGAAAGTAGACAAACAGATAGTTGCCATGGTTGGCGTTAGTATTATCAAGCGAGCCAAGGGCAGCGATGATCTTAAAACAATTCCAGCAAGCGATTTTTCCCCTCATCATGGCGATATCACACAGTGCCCTGCGCTGCACCCTAGTGTGTTTATGCTCCGTTTTAACCAGTGCTTATTGTTCTGCTAGCATCACCATCGCTGTCTTGACGGACAGCCCGACAGAACGGGGTAATTTCAGTGCCCTTGGTGATCAGTTCACCGCGGAAAATCCAGACATTGGTTTGAATTTCATTGCGTATCGCTCACCAGAATACAAGGTGCTGGTGAGTGAATGGTTGGCAAAACGTGCTGGCCCTGATGTGTTTTTTTGGCACGGCGGCGAACGACTGCAGCAGTTTGTGCGTGGGGGGTTAGTGGCTAACTTAGACGATATGTGGCAAGACTCGGACTTTTCTCGTCAGTTTACCCCCGCCTTGACGGACTTAGTCAGTTATCACGATTCTAAATATGCGGTGCCCATCAGTTATTATCATTGGGGATTTTTTTACAAAAAGTCGTTATTTCGCCGCTTAAACTTAGCAACACCGACAAGTTGGCAAGATTTTCTTCATGTCTGTGCCACGCTCAAACAACATAATATCAATCCCATTGCCATTGGCAGTATGGATCCTTGGACAGTGGCTGCTTGGTTTGACTATTTAAATTTACGTTTAAACGGGAATGACTTCCATCAAGCACTGCTGCGCGGCGAGATTGAGTTTACCGATCAGCGTGTTGTCCATGTATTCGAATATTGGCAAAAATTATTGAAAAATGATTATTTTTTGCAGGGGCATGAAAAACTAAATTGGAATGAGGCCCTGCCGTTTATTTTTCGAGAACTGTCTGGCTTTACCTTGATTGGTAACTTTGCAGCTACTCGCCTGCCTGACAGTATGCAAGAGGAGATTGGTTTCTTTCCTTTTCCGCAAATAAACCCGAGTGTTGGGCAAACGGAAGAAGCACCGACGGATGTGTTTTTTATCAACGCTAAGACCAAAAATCTTGCTCATGCCAAGCGCTTTATGCAGTTTGTGGCGCGGGCGGATGTGCAGGCGCAATACAACAATTATGCGGCGGGGTTTCCCGCCAACATCAATGCAGAGACAAGCCTCAATTACTTCAACGCGATTGGTTATGAATTGTTAAAAAACGCCGACAGCCTCAGTCAGTTTTTTGATCGCCAAACACCGGATGTATTCTCTAAACCGGCCATGGCGCTGATGGTAGCCTTTATGTTGAACATGGACGTGGCAAATACGGTTCAGCAGTTAGAGGTGTTGCGTCATGAGCACTTATTGGCCGATGAAAAAGATGCGTTTTAAAGCTGCCATGTGGCCGTAACATCCCTTAGGGTTTAACCTGACGCAGCCCACGTTTTAATTTTCTGAGGTGTTGTTTCATCTGCCTTGTCACGCGCTCTGTTTGGCTAGTTTCTTTTTCTGCGGAAGAGGTTTTTGCATAATAGCTATGCAAATAAAGTGCAGTTAATTGAGCGAAAGGCTGTTTGATCTCGGCTGAAAACTGCTGGGCCACTGTGTCGTTAAAGTCTTGTGGTCCTTGCCAAGGTGGACGGGAAAATCCCACCTTTGACAAGGCATGCAGGGCGTCGAGGTAAAAGCGTTGTGGTCCACTTACTCTGCCTGCCAGCCAATGCGGTAGGAAAAATAACAGTAATAACAAGGCAATAATCGATACAATCCCCAAGCCCAACAGGGCCAAACGTTGCGGGGTCAGTTTACCCACTATGGCTTTGAATAAGTCCTGTTGTTTTTGACGATCAAAACCAAGCACCCAGCGACTCCAATTGTAATCTACGTCGGCTAACCACAAACGTAGCTGATTGAATACCGCGATATTGGTTAAGCGCGCTAGGGAAAAAGGCGAGTCAGCTAAGAAGCTGCCTTCTTCTTGCATGGCTTGGCGCAAGCCAAAATTGATGCGATCGGGTGCCACCAGAGCCGTTGGATCAAAACGACGCCACCCTGTTTCAGCAAACCATGCCTCGACCCAGGCGTGGGCATCATATTGATACACACTGATATAATCGGCTTGATTGACCTTAGTACTGAGCTCTCCGCCCTGATAGCCTGTGACCAGACGCGCAGGTATGCCGGCCAAGCGCAGGCTATATGCTAAGGCACTGGCAAAATGACTGCAAAATCCAGCACGTGTATCAAATAAAAAGGTGTCAACGGGATCAATGAACATGGCGCTGGGTCGTAGGGTGTAACTAAAACCTTGGCCAGCAAAATAGTCGAGCAGGGCTTGAGTAAACACCGTGTCTTGTGGGTAAAGCGTGCGTAAATCTTGAATCCATGTTTGGGTACGCGGATTGCCTGTTTTGGGCACACTGAGATTGAGCTCTCGGTCAAATTGGCTGAGCACCTGATAGGGCATAGCAGCGATGAAAGAACGCACTGAATACTGGTATTTGCTCACCAAGGGTTGCAGGCTGATCAATTGGAAATCGTTGCTCTGCCATATTTCACTCTGACTTTTTGCGCCTAAGGGCGTGGCCAAGTCTAGGGCGGGTAACCAACTTTGCTGCGTGGCCTCGGCAATAATGTCGTAGTCACGGTATGGGCCACTGAGCACAGGATTAAATTCCTGTTGCATAGACTGAAATAATAAACGTTGCTGTTTACGCACTGGGTGCACTTGCCAACTTCTGCCATCAAAGTCTTCCATCACAATGGTGCGCCAATATCGGCTGGCGTGATTAGGACTGCCATCTGCAAACGTTGCCCGAAATGCCAATGCGCTGGATTGGGATAAGCGTGCTATGTCACCGGGGGTAATCTTTTCTGCGAGACCACTTTCAGCGGTTTTTGCTCTTGGCGTTTGCCACAAGGGTGGAAGCTGGGGGAGCAGTAAAAATAGCAGTAAACCAATGGGCAGGGCTTGCAAACTGAGTAAACCCAGTTGCCGAGTTTGTTGGCCTAAGCTTAAGCTGGGAGCATGAAAAAAACCAAGGGCTACTATGATCATCAACGTCAGCACTGAATATACGATCGTCATGGATATGGATTGATTAAAAATAAAACCACAACCAAGTAAAAATAGCGTACTGACAATCAACTGATAAAAGTCTCTCTGACTACGCATTTGCATCAGTTTTAAGGCGCAGGCCAACACTAACAGATTGATCATGCCCAGCAAAAATCCCAAGGACCAAGCGGAGTAAAGCAAACCTAGGGTGCTCAATATGGCGAGCAAATTTAGGGTGCGCATGCTGGGTAAGTGTTTCTGATAGGCGAAAAAAATAGCACTGCGGATCACCACCGCGCAAACAACCAGCAGACTGATCCAAGCAATCACTTGCTCATAAAGTGTCACAGTGAACACAATAAGAATGGCAGCAAGGAATAGATGAGCGGGATTTTTTGCTTGAATAGGACGAGGCAGATTCTCGGACTTTGTCGTCTCCCGTTGCCAGAATTTTACTGACCACTGCATATTCAGTTTGCGACCATGGCTATGTTGGGGTAGCTGGCTAAGGCCTGTAAACAGTTGAGTCGATGTGACTCACCACTATCTGGATCCAGCACATAAGACCCAAGTACAAAACCAAAGACATGGTTGAAGCGACTTAACTCAAGCACTTGGAAACACAGACGACTGATGGCCAGTTCAAGTTCCACAGTTGTATCGAGTTCAAGCCAAGTAACTTGCTGTTGTTGGCCAGTAAATTGTTTGCTGACCATGCCACGCCCTTTGGCTACTTGTTTCCACGCTACATGACGCAATGACTCACCCGTTTGATAGGCTTTTAAATGTGAAAAGTCATGTTGTAGGCTAGGGTCATGGCTGTGCTTGTGGGCATGCTGGGCATCGTGTCCTGCAGCTTGGCGATGCTGCGGGCTGAGGTTATTGACCAGCGGCAGCGGATAAACCAGTACCCGGCTATGAAAGGCTAAGTGGGTCCAACAGCGAAATAAACCTAAGGGGTAAAGACTGGACAAGGTCAGGCGAGGTAAGGCGTGCCACCCACGTTTTTTACAGGGTAACGGCAAGGCCACAGGATTGGTTAATTGGTCACAATCAACATCAATACCGCTAGATAGCCCCATAAATTGCGCGCTAATCCTGCCATGCATCGCAGCGCTGAAGGTCGAAGAATTTTGCTTTGCATTCAACCATAGTGGGATCTGTACGTCATCATTGACGTAAACTTGATGGATTTTGCCAATACTGACGGTGAGTTTGGCAAAGTTACTGTAACTTGCCATCAGGCTGACTAAAAACACTGCCAATAAAAAATAACAGAGCAACAACATCAAATTGTTTTGATAATTTGTCCCGAGTAAAAACAACAGGGTACACAAGGCCAAATATAACCAGCCAAATTTTGCAGGGAAAATAAAAATCGTTTTGTGATTGAGGGCAAAGTTGTCCGCTGCGGGGATCCGTTTGTCTAACCAGCGATGAAAGGACTGTTGCAACATTTGCATGGGTCTGAACTCAGTTGACCAAGGGATCGACTGCTTCTAACAAGATTTTACTCAGGCTACCTTGCGCCGCGATATCTGTAGACGCACTGCGTAGTCTATGCTCGGCCACAGCAGGCAAAATGGCTTGAATATCCTCAGGCAATACATAATCACGTTTGTTAATAAACGCCCAACCTCGCGCCGCGCTCAGCAATGCTTTCGACGCGCGGGGTGACAAAGGGTTGGCAAACTGTTGGCTTTCACGACTAAAGGTGACGAGGCGCACTATGTAGTTGAGGACGGCTTCCGAGGCATGAACTTGCATTGCCTCTTGTTGTGCCTTGATAAACTGTTCACAGCTCATCACCGTTTCAAGAATCAGCTTGTCGCCATTCACTGGCTGCTGCAACATGGCTTTTTCCGCTTCTTTGTCTGGGTAACCCAATTGGATCCGCATTAAAAAACGGTCTAATTGTGATTCAGGCAATGGATAGGTGCCGGCTTGATGCAGGGGATTTTGGGTGCCAATAACAAAAAATGGGCTGGGCAAGGCTCGTGTCTGACCATCCATACTGACTTGTCTTTCTTCCATCGCCTCGAGCAAAGCGCTTTGAGTTTTAGGACTGGCACGGTTGATTTCGTCGGCTAGCACCAGCTGACTGAAAATTGGTCCTGGGTGAAAATGAAATTGCTGTTGTTGATTATCAAAAATAGAAATGCCTAACATGTCGGCAGGGAGCAAGTCAGAAGTAAACTGAATCCGCGCATATTGCATGCCTAACACTTTGGCAATGCTATGAGACAAGGTTGTTTTCCCCATACCCGGTAAGTCTTCAATTAGCAGGTGGCCATTGGCTAACAGGCACGTCAGGGCCAATTTTATCTGTTGTTGTTTGCCAATTAAGGCGCGGCAACTTTGGGCAATGGCTTGTTCTAATAGGGCTTGGGTCATGGCTTCAACTTGTAGTGGTGAATTTAATTGAGCAAACATGTTTGCTGTTTACCGTTACAACTCTAGTTCATGTTACTGAGTTTTAAGATAATTTGTTCACTACTCGGGTATTGTTTGCCCATCTCAGGTATAAAATTGGGGGTGTCATCAGTAAAGTTTAATTATTCCGTGAATTGCCTGGGGCAATCCGTATAATTAAGCATTCAGTGTTTAATCCATTCATTAACGATAAAAATAACAATGAAACATATCGAAATAGACGACGACCTCTATCATTTCATCGCTTCACAAACCCAGCACATCGGTGAAAGTGCATCAGACATACTACGACGTTTGGTGATGCCAAATTCCGTGGCGAAAGTAAAATCTTCAAGTCAGCCATCTACAACAAGCCAAGTGCTCTCTCATGGTGTGAATGCTCAGGCACAGTGTCTGGCAGATGCCGCGCAATTAGATTTGACCAACGAACCAAAAGTCGTGAGTCGGTTTTTACGCATGTTGGCTTTATTGCATCATCATCATCAAGAAGACTTTGCCAAGGTATTAGGTATGGGAGGGCGCAACCGGACGTATTTTGCTACCAGCAAAGAGACCTTGTTAGCCAGTGGCAGCAGCACCAACCCCAAAGCCATCGCTGATTCGACTTATTGGGTGATTACCAATAACAATACGGCAAAAAAAGTCACAATGCTGACGGAAGTTGCGCAATTGCTTGGCTATTCTGAACAACAAGTCACTCAGTTGACCACTTTGTTTTACCCAGAGTCAGCAACAGAATCAACCAAATAACCCACATCGAGTAAGGAACATTATGGCACGTCATCCCAATGCTGGTAAGCCAGCGAGTAAGGCACAGTTAGTCAACGTCGCACGCTTGGTGAGCGCTTATTACAGCAACAAACCTGATATAACAGACAACACCCAGTTAGTTGCTTTTGGTACCTCGGGTCATAGAGGAAGTGCCTTACTCAATACGTTTACCGATACCCACATCGCTGCCATTTGTCAGGCCTTGGCTGAATACCGTGTGAGTCAGGGCACCACAGGGCCATTATTGATGGGCATGGATACCCATGCTTTGTCTGAAGCCGCTTTTTCCACTGCCGTGGAAGTTCTGGCTGCCAATGGCGTGCAGTTATATGTGCAGGAAAACAGAGGCTACACACCCACACCCGTCATCTCCCACGCAATACTGAATTATAATCGTGGCAAAAGCAGCGAATTAGCCGATGGTGTGGTGATTACCCCTTCCCATAACCCGCCAGAAGACGGCGGTTTTAAATATAATCCTCCACATGGTGGCCCTGCCGATAGTGACGTGACTACTCTCATTCAAAATCGCGCTAATCAGCTAATTAAAGCAGGTATGGTGGAGGTCAAACGCCTTTCACTCGCCGAGGCACTGTCATCGGGTTATGTGCAAGAGATGGATTTCGCCGAAAACTATATTAATGAGTTAGAGCAAGTTATTGACATGGAGGCCATCGCGAAGGCAGGTTTGCGCTTGGGTACCGATCCATTGGGTGGTGCGGGTCTTGGATATTGGGACAAAATTGCCAAACGTTACAATATCAATATCGACGTGGTGAACAACAGCGTTGATCAGCAATTTGCTTTCATGCGCTGCGACAAAGACGGCAAAATCCGCATGGATTGCTCCTCTCCTTATGCGATGGCGGGCCTCATCGACATGTGTGACAAGTTTGATCTCGCCTTTGGCAACGATCCAGACTTTGACCGTCATGGCATTGTTACACCACAAAGTGGTTTGATGAATCCAAATCATTATTTAGCCGTGGCCATAGCTTATCTGTTTCAACATCGTCCTGATTGGCCAAAAAACGTCAAAGTAGGCAAGACCCTGGTTTCCAGCAGTATGATCGATCGGGTGGTGAGCAGCATGGGCCGAGAATTAGCTGAAATGCCCGTGGGATTTAAATGGTTTGTGCAGGGGTTGTTGCATCAAGAGATTGGGTTTGCTGGTGAGGAAAGCGCAGGTGGCATATTTTTGCGTCGCAACGGTGAACCTTGGGCAACCGACAAAGACGGCATTATTCTGTGTTTATTGGCTGCCGAAATTTTGGCGGTGACTGGCAAAGATCCCGGTCAGCATTATTTGGAACTGACCGAACGTTTTTCTGCTCCGGTATATACACGTATCGATGTGGCGGCAAATCATCAACAGAAACAAGTATTGAGCAAGATGGATGTCAGTGTGATCACCAATACTGAACTAGCAGGGGAAAAAATCATTCAAATTCAAACTCACGCCCCCGGTAATAATGCTGCCATTGGCGGCGTAAAAGTCAGTACTGAAAATGGTTGGTTTGCCGCGCGTCCCTCTGGCACCGAAGATGTCTATAAAATTTATGCGGAAAGTTTTAAAGGAAAAGAGCACCTCGATAAATTAGTCAAAGAAGCCCAAAGTTTGGTTGACCAGGTGTTTAAAGCTGCCAATGTAAAGTAGGCATAAATGATACGTTGCCAAAATGTAAAATTATTACAGCCAAGCTTGTAAAAGCTTGGCTTTTTGCTAAAAAATAACAAAGAAATAACAATGTACTGAAGAAAATCCTGCTAAAACTAGTCTTATCGTATTAAACTGTAATTAAATTACAATTTGGTCACAGCGATTGCTAAGCATGTTCAGTGGCCGAGTAACAAACATTAAGGTTAAGAGGATTGTTTATGAGTGTGAAATCCACTAAAGCAAAAACCGCTGCATCAGCAAGTCAAGACAAGGCCTTGGACAAAAAAGCCATCAAAGATGCCATTGTTCGTCACCTGCATTGCTCATTGGGCACAGATGAAAACAAAGCCAATAACCACGCTTGGTGGAAGGCCACGTGTGCGGCTGTGCAAGAGCAAGTATTGGAACAATTGCGCCTCACCCAGAAAACCCATTACCTCAACGATACACGTGCAGTGCATTATTTTTCAGCCGAGTTTCTGATGGGCCGTTTAATGTCGAACAATTTGCACAATTTAGGCATGTTCGAAGCCACTGATATGGCGTTAAAAGAACTTGGGGTTAACTTAAGTGATGTGATGGAAGAAGAGCCAGATATGGCCCTTGGCAATGGTGGTTTGGGGCGATTGGCCGCCTGTTTCATCGATTCATTGGCCACCTTCGATCTGCCTGCTGTAGGTTATGGCCTGCATTACGAACACGGCCTGTTTAGGCAAGAGATTAAAAACGGCGAGCAAATTGAACGTCCGGACAGTTGGCGCGACTACGGCAATCCTTGGGAAATTTGTCGCCCAGAATCCATTCAAGAAATTCCACTGTACGGCTACGTTGAAACAAAATATGGTGAAAATGGCCGCATCCACAAAGAGTGGCACCCAGGCTTAATTGTCAAGGGCTTGCCGTGGGACATACCGGTAGTGGGTTATGGCGGTAAAACGGTTAACGTATTGCGCTTATGGGAAAGTCAGGCATCCAGTTACTTCAACTGGGATGTATTTAATGCGGGTGGCTACTTAGATGCACAAAAAGAAAACGTGCAAGCTGAAACAATATCCAAAGTATTGTACCCCAATGACGAAACCGAAGCAGGGAAGGAGCTGCGCCTCATACAGCAATACTTTTTCACGGCTTGTTCGCTCAAAGACATTATTCGTCGATACAAACGCGCCCACGGCGACAACTGGGGGCGTTTCTCTTCGCAGGTAGTAATTCAACTCAACGATACCCATCCAGCTATTGCCATTCCCGAACTGATGCGTATTTTGTTAGACCGTGCCGAGTTAGATTGGGACACCGCGTGGCAAATCAGTAGTCGGTCATTTGCCTACACCAACCATACCCTCTTGCCAGAAGCACTAGAAAAATGGCCGGCACGGATGTTTGAAAAAATACTGCCGCGTCATTTAGAAATTATCTACGAAATTAATCGTCGTTTTATGATGGAAGTCGAGCAAAAATGGCCCGGTGATGTTGCCGTTAAACGCAAACTATCCATCATCGAAGAGGGCAGTGAAAAAATGGTACGCATGGGTAACTTGTGTGTCATTGGCTCTTTTGCGGTGAACGGTGTCGCTGAAATTCATTCAGCCTTGGTGAAAAAGAATCTGTTTCCAGAATTTGACCAAATGTGGCCTGGCAAGCTCACTAATGTGACCAATGGCATAACGCCACGACGTTGGCTGAAGGCGTGTAACCCCAAACTATCGGCGTTAATTGATGAAAAAATTGGTAAAGATTGGCCCTTACATTTAGATAAATTGCAAGACTTAGCTAAGTTTGCGGATGACAGCAAATTTCAACAGCAATTCATGCAAATCAAACATGAAAATAAAGTGTCATTAGCGGCTGAAGTGCTGGCGTTGACGGGGGTCGAGATTGATCCAAAAGCAATTTTTGATATTCAAATTAAGCGCTTGCATGAATACAAACGCCAACACTTGAACTTGCTGCATATTATGGCGTTATATCGGCGTTTGTTGGCCAATCCTAATTACGATATGCACCCTCAAGTATTTTTATTTGGGGCCAAGGCTGCCCCTGGTTACAAACTGGCAAAAGATATTATCTATGCCATCAACCAAGTGGCACTGCGCATCAATAATGACAAGCGTGTTAACCACAAATTGAAAGTGGTGTTTTTACCCAATTATCGGGTCAGCCTAGCGGAGAAGATGATCCCCGCTGCCGACATATCCGAGCAAATTTCCACTGCGGGTAAAGAGGCCTCAGGCACAGGTAACATGAAGTTATCATTAAATGGCGCACTGACAATTGGCACGCTGGATGGGGCAAACATTGAAATTGCCGAAGAAGTGGGTGATGAGAATATTTTCATCTTTGGTTTGACGGTAGACGAGGTTCAAGCCCTAAATGACAGTGGCTATAACCCCTTTGACTATTATGATAATAACCGAGAAATCAAAGCCATCTTGGATTGGTTAGAAACCGACTACTTCACACCGGGCAAGCCGGGGGCATTAGCTTCGGTTAAACACAGTCTTTTAGAGGGCGGTGATCCTTATAAAGTCCTTGCTGATTTTGAATCCTATTCTGACGCACAACAGCGGGCGAATAGCGCATTCAAAGACCAAAAACAATGGGCACGCATGGCAATTTTGAATACAGCGAGAATGGGTAAATTTACCTCAGATCGTTCTATCAAAGATTACGTTGAGCGGATTTGGCACTTACAACCTTGTGAAGTTGAATAGGGTAGTGAAGCTGTGAGTAAACTATTAGCTACACTATTTAAGTTTTCCTCTGGAAAGACAGTGGCTTAGTTTTCATTTATCTGGGTATAATATCGCATACGGGAAAGCTCAAACCTTGGTTTGAGCTTTTTGTATTTAAGGCGAATTGTTGGATCTCGAGTAGATCTTAACAACGTAGTCTGCAACAAGACCTAAGTGGAGTAGATAGGCCTTAATGAAGCAAGTGCACACGTCCTTACTAAGCATGCCCAACCGACATGTTTTTTTAGAGCAAGTTAATCATCGTATTCAACAAGATACGCAGCAATCCTTATTGTTGATTGACGTTGTGCGCTTCTCTGATGTGAGCAGTAGTTTTGGTTATGCCCTTGGTGATCAAATCCTGCTTGAAATTGCCAACCGTATTTGTTTTTTATTCAGTGAAAATGCCATTGTCGGGCGTCTTAGTGGCGACATTTTTGGTTTGGTGATCGCAGGGCAACACAATTACTCTCAGCTACAAACCATGTATCAACGTCTCGTCGAACATTTTAAGACGCCGATTACCTGTCAAGATCATGCTTTTATTGCCGACTTTAATGTCGGCGCTGCAGCCAATCCCAGTCACAACCTGAATGTAAATCAGTTGTTCTCACTGGCTGAATCTGCACTTAAACAGGCAAAATCCAATAAGTTTGATAACTTCCAATTTGCTAATGTGTTTAAAGATGATGGGGGAGGCCGTGCCCTTGCTTTAAAAGCTGATATTAAAAGAGCGTTAACCCTAAACGAGCTTGAAATTTATTATCAGCCAAAAATTGATCTGCAAAATCTTACCATTATTGGCGCGGAGTGTTTGCTGCGCTGGAACCATCCTCTGGATGGCGTATTGTTTCCAGGGGCGCTCATTGAAGCCGCAGAATCATACAATATGATGAGCGAAGTGGGTTATTGGACCTTAGAACAAGCCTTCAAAAGTGTGGTTATTTTTCAACAGCACAATTTGAATCTCAAGGTGTCAGTTAACGTATCACCGACCCAATTGTATGACCTGAATTTTGTTAACACCATCAGTGCATTAAGCAGTCGTTACGGGGTTGACCTCGCCCAACTCGAATTAGAATTAACCGAAGATGTCGCTCTCTCGAACTCTATGTTGGTGAGAGGCCAACTCGCCGAAATTCGTTCTTTGGGCATGTCTGTGGCCATCGATGACTTTGGTAAAGGTTACTCTAACTTGGCTTACATGCGAGACATTGCCATCGATACCATAAAAATCGATAAAACGTTTGTGATAGAGCTAGAGAAATCACCCATTAACGTAGCGATCATCGAAGCCAGTCAATTGATCGCCAAAGCGGCAGGTTGTGAACTGGTGGCAGAAGGCATCGAAACCCTACAACATCTGCATATTCTGCGAGATTTAGGTTTACAACAGGGCCAAGGTTTTCTGTTTTCCAAAGCGCTGCCCATGCAAGAATTCATACATTTTGCGCAACAAGATATAAGTGTTGGCAATTCACTGCAACGGGTTAACCGTCGCCAATAGTTTGTACACCAAAAAAGATCCTTACATTTTTTTGCTTAAGGCCAATAGGCTTTAGGCTATGATTGGCATTAATTAATCGCAAAGAAGTTATTTATGTCCGCATCAACAGAAACGCCACAATCTCAGTTAATCCAAGAATTAGTGCAGTACGGCGATTTTTTACAGCTGAGTCGCAACCAGCCAACTTATTTTGACATTCCTCTCACATTTACGCTGACAAATGGCACGCAGGTAGATATCGCGGCGCCGGGCATAATTTCGTTTACACCGCTTGGATTCGGCGACAAAGATATTGTGTTGTCAAGCGGCATCCATGGCAACGAAACGGCGCCCATTGAGATGTGTGAACACTATGTCCGTGATATTTTCAGAGGGGAATTAATTGTTGCCCATCGCCTATTATTTTTGTTTGGTAATTTACCAGCGATGAATAAAGGCAGTCGTTTTATTGAGGAAAATCTCAACCGATTGTTCAGTGGCGCCCATAGTCAAGACGTACCAGAACATGCAGTAAACAGTGAACGCTTAAGAGCAAAAGAATTGGAACAGGCTGTAGCAGATTTTTACACATGCCTTCCTTCTCAGCCGTCTCGCCAGCGTCTGCATTATGATCTACATACTGCAATCAAACCGTCTAAAAACGACAAATTTGCCGTCTATCCTTTTCGCCATGGCCGCCCATGGAATAAACAGCAACTACAATTTTTACTGGCTTGTGGCATCAACACTATTCTGTTGTCGGGCAGTGCAACCACGACATTCAGTTATTATTCTTCAAACCAATTTTCTGCTGAGGCCTTCACGGTTGAATTGGGTAAAGTCATGCCTTTTGGGCAAAATGATATGCGTCAATTTGCCGCTGCAGACACCATGTTAAGGCGTTTACTCAGCGGCCAAGACTTACAACTTAAACCTTATGAAGCGGGTGATTTCTTGATCTACCAAGTGAATCAAGTGATAAACAAATTGGCTGATAATTTTAAGCTGGCCTTTGGTGATGATGAGCCAAATTTTAGTACGTTTAAACAGGGAGACTTGTTGGCAACAGAAGGGGATAGAGAATATCGCTGTCAGCAAGATGGCGAAGCCATCGTGTTCCCAAACGCTAATGTCGCCCTAGGCCAACGAGCGATTTTGACCGTGATCCCAACGACTATTTAGGACTGGCAATGACAGATTTTACGCTTGACCCGCAGCTTGCCAAAGATTGTACGACACTTTTTGATTTACCACTGAGCCGTGTATTGCTGTTAAATGATGCCAATTACCCGTGGCTGATATTGGTTCCTCGTGTGGCTCATTGCAAAGAGATCATCGATTTAAGTGCTGAACAACAGGAATGCCTATGGCAAGAATCAGCGAAGGTAAGCCAAGTACTGCAGGCTTTATTTAAACCAGACAAACTAAATATTGCCGCCTTAGGCAATGTAGTGGCGCAATTGCACCTGCACCATATTGTGCGCTACCGCAGCGATATTAGTTGGCCTAAACCTGTTTGGGGTCAGCACCCTGCCAAACCATACGATGAAGTACAAATGCACGAGCGCTGCATGCAAATTGCCGCACAGCTTCAAGACTTAACATTTTAATAAGGAGAATTACATGATCATCACCACAACCAATAATTTGGAAGGTAAAAAAATCGAGAGTTATCTAGGCATCGTAGTAGGAGAAGCGGTAATGGGGGCAAATATATTTAAGGATATTTTTGCCACCATTCGCGACATCGTCGGCGGACGCTCTGGCGCTTATGAAGATGAATTAACCAAAGCACGAAAAATTGGTTTTATGGAATTAGAGCAAGAAGCGCGTTCCATTGGCGCTAACGCGGTGATCGGCGTTGATATAGATTATGAAGTAGTGGGAAAGGGCGGCAGCATGTTGATGGTGAGCATCAGTGGTACCGCTGTGAGATACAGTGATAGTTAACTGATATTTTGCGCTAAGCACACCCTTGTTAATTATTGGTCGTCATCTTTTTCATAGTGAGCATTATTATCTTTTGTTGTTTTTGGCAGTGGCTGTTTAGCACTGGCTCTCAATAACAGCAAATTTCCAATGATCACACCAAACACCAAGGCGATGATGACAACCACCAACCATGTACTCATTGGCTTTTTTTCCTTGGCTTGTCTGCATGATTGAGGATGAAACGGTGGTAAATGTCCAGCGCGTGTTTTTTTATACTGTCTATTCCCGCTATATTCACCTGGCAGAGGGTGTCTAACAGAGCGTCTAAATCAAAATTTTGCAGATACTGTTTGGCTAACGGAGCATAACTTACATGCCAGGCCTCGCTGGCAACGCCACCCGTGAAGTGCTCATAAGGGCGGTAAAAACCAAACTCTTCAGCATGCAAAGACAACCAGTTGTTTAAAGCAAAACACGGCCCCGAGGATTCACAATATTCTGCATTAACCAATTTAAAAGGCTGCTGTTGCATGGCCACTTGACGTTGATCGTACACGTCTAAGTCTGTGCCCCAATGATGGCGGCTAGCACCGGGCAAGGCTGACCATGTTAAAATTGCAAATAGCTTTTGTTCGTCATTTAACGAAGTGCCATCTATCACCTGTTCATCAATGTCTAATAAAGGCCGCTGCCCACACCACTTTTGTTGCCAAATGGCCTGTTGCGCAGCAAAACTTCGGTAGCTACTGACAATCTGACAGTCAATGCCATCGTTTTGTGCGGCGGCCTGCAGGTGACGAAAAGCTTGTGCAACCTCAGCTTGCAGTTGATGGTTAGCGCCACAGGGCACTAGATGACTGGCGTCTAAGCCCAACAATTGCTTGCTTGTTATGGGCATGTCAACAAACGCCGTAGAATGTCCGTATATACCTCGGTCAAAGTATACAGGTCAGCAATTTTGACGCTTTCGTCGATTTTATGAATGGTTGCATTCACCGGGCCGAGCTCTATGACTTGCGCACCAGTGGGAGCGATGAAACGTCCGTCTGATGTACCACCGGCTGTAGATAGCAGGGTATCTTGGCCTGTGCACTGTTTAATCGCCGCTTGTGTAGCCGCAACTAAATCTCCCGTTGCGGTTAAAAAGGGTTGTCCGTTAAATGTCCATTTAATACTGTAGTCAAGTTCATAAGCATCAAGAATGGCGGTAGTGCGTTCAATCAGTTGTTGGTCGGTGACTTCAGTTGAAAAACGGAAGTTAAAACAGGCATGCAATTCCCCTGGGATCACGTTACCTGCCCCTGTACCAGATTGAATGTTCGATACTTGAAAACTGGTGGGAGGGAAAAACGCATTGCCACTGTCCCAATGTTCATCACTTAGTTTTGTCAGAGCAGGGGCAAACTGATGAATAGGGTTACGCGCTAAATGTGGATAAGCCACATGCCCCTGAATACCCTTAACGATGATGTCTCCCGTCAGTGAACCGCGGCGTCCATTTTTCACCACATCGCCAAGTGTTGTAGTACTCGAAGGCTCTCCCACTAAACACCACGTGATTTTTTCATTACGTGCTTCTAACGTATCAATCACCTTGGTGGTGCCATTGATAAATGGCCCTTCTTCATCGCTGGTGAGTAAAAAAGCAATAGAGCCTTGATGGTCTGGGTGTGCATTTAAAAATTGCTGAGTAGCAACCACCATAGCCGCCAGACTTCCTTTCATGTCAGCGGCACCTCTACCATATAAATAACCGTCTTTTTCAGTGGCCGTGAAAGGCGGGGTTTGCCATTTTCCTGCTGGTCCAGATGGCACCACATCGGTGTGTCCAGCAAAACAAAATACGGGATAGTCGCTGCCCTTGCGTAACCACACATTTTGGGTGTCGGCAAAATCTAATTTTTCCACGATAAAACCAAAGGGCACAAGTAACTCGGCAAGCATAGCTTGGCAACCAGCATCATCTGGAGTGACCGATGCTCGATTGATCAATGCCTTGGTGAGCGCTAGAACATCATTCATTTGCTAAAATCTCGTTGTATTGTTTGTCAGAGAAACCACAGTAATAGTGATTGTCAACAAACAGAATAGGGCGCTTAATCATCGCCGGTTGTCGGAGCAGCAAAGCAAGTGCTTTTTCTCTATCAAGCGCCACTCTATCCTCTTCGGGCAGTTGGCGATAGGTTGTGCCCTTTTTGTTTAACATGACTTCCCAACCCAAATGTTTTTCAGCGGCATGTAACCAAGCTTGGTCAATACCATCTTGACGATAATCATGAAATTGAAAGGGTATTTGTTTTTCTGTTAGCCAAGTTTTGGCTTTTTTTATGGTGTCACAATTTTTAATGCCAAACAGAATAGTCATATTAAGTAATTCACAAAATTCAATAAGTTATCAGGAGCAATCTTAGCATGGCAAGCGCTTGCTTGGGCAAAACAAACTCACCAATATACGGTAAATGCAGGATCGCGCGCGGCCATAACCGAAAAATAATGTCCTTGCATTGCGAGTACTTTATCACTGTTGAGTAGGGTAAAAACAACCTGATCGCTGACAAGTTGACGCATGGCAATACGGTCAAATTCTAGGATCAGTTGCCCCGCCTTAACTTTATCGCCAAGTGTTACGCGATGTTTGATACCCAGGCCCATGAGGTTTTGTCCATTCATGCCTAACTGAATTGCAAGCTGTAGACCATTTTTCCCCCGTAGTTTAATGATTTCACCACTAACAGGCCGTGCAGTAACGACGGCATCAAGAGGGGAAAAAAGCTGGAAACCGCTCGGTTCAATGACCACACCATCGCCAAACAAGCGCTCTCTGCACAGCGGATCAACAGCACTTTCAATGGGTAAGACTCGACCTGTTACCGGGCTCAGCAACGTCAATGCATGTTGATGTAGAGGGACATCTGCCGCATCGACCATTTTACTGAATAGATGCATTAAAGATTAACTTTGTAACCATCAGCAGTTAATGCCGTGGCAGCTTTTTGCAGATCCTGCTGCTTGACCAGAAAAAAATCGGTTTCAAAAGTAGAAACCACAAAGATACTTACTTTTGCTGCCGCTAGTACTGAGCCTATCTGCGCCATGATCCCCACCATTGAAAGACTTAAAGGACCTAATATTTCTAATGCGCGCCAGCCACTATCACTATCGTCACTTTCTAGCTCGATGGTGTCGGGTACTACAATGGATAATTCTTCTGACGTTTTACCGATAAAATACACCGGCGCACTAAACACAGAGCTGGGAATAGCTGCATCATCCGGCAAACTGTGGATCACAAACGTATCGGGCAAGGCTTGAAGTGTTTGTTTTGGCATGCGGGTCTTCCCTTGAGGTTTATTAAGGCCAATTGTGCGATAGCTAGCGCCTAAGTCAATACACTAGCTGGTGATTTAAACTTGCATTTAGCCAGGCTAAAAACCATTTTATTCAATGGTTTGGCAGTTTATCCACGTAATCTGTGGATAACTCTGTTGAATACTCGTTATATGTTCACTAATGAACTGAAATATATGAAAAAAATGCCGTTGGTTGTAAAACAAGCGCATGGTGTCAATTCTACTCAGTGTGCTGACAATTCAAGCTGATTGATAAAATAAACAGCAGCCTCAGCGCATAAAAACGCAGTTAGTCTAAGGTTTTAATCTTGACAATATCAGGTTGTATTAAAAACAAATTAAAAAATTCAGCAAGCCTTTCTGTTTCTCGTAATACCGTTTGCCAATAAGCAATCCTGTCTGGCGCAGACAACTTTGTGAAGTCTTCACGATCAGGAATTTTACTCATGGGTAATTGACTAATAAAACGCTGAGAAGGCACTAACATGACGATATCACAATAATTATCGGGGGAAACGTTTCGCTTTAGGCCCTTATCAAACCAACCTGCTTTTGGATTGGCATTGAAGTGCGGATAGAGTGTTAAACCTTTTTGGTTGTTTAATTTAATATCGAAGTGGTAATCGATGATGCCGCCATCTCGGTACATGCCAGTGGGAGAGCCAGGAATATTTCGAATACCTTGCATGACCAATGGAATTGACCCAGACGCTAACAAAGCCTCTTGTAGATTCTCTTCGGTTAAATCAACGTAGTGGGTATTAAATTTATAAGCATCTGAGATCTCAAGCGAGCTACGAGGGTTTTGATAGACATAGCGCTCATACTGTTTGCGTAACAGTCGTCGATTGACGCGATTTAACGCATAGCTTTGCAGTAAACCGGCCAACTGCAACGGCTTCTTTTCGGTGGCCACCAAGCCTTTGGTTTTGGCAACTATAAAATGCGCTTTGAATATTTGGTTGTCGATGATTTCGCGTGCGCCTGATTCACCCAACACCTGTTGTAACAGCACTCTCGCTTTTGTGCTGATTTCAGCGGGAGTCACGTTGTTTGAATAAACGGTTTCAGAATAATATTTGGCCAAACGAGAAATAGCTGCCACAGGATCCTGCTGGGCAAAACATGCAGCGCGAAATGCACCCGCTGAGGAGCCAATTAAATCCAAGTTTTGTTGACGATCTTTGAAAAACTCACCAAATAAATATTTATCTAAACCAAACAGGGTGAACCACTTGGGGCCGCCACTTGCGCCTAAAAAGGCTGAAAAATGACTACTTTTAAAACCATCACGCTCTAGTATTTTTTTGGCGTTGGTGCCAGCGTAAATATCTAACATATTGATCAAACTCATAAATTGCTTGATGTATTTTGTCAGAAAAGGTGGCGAAGATGCCAGTTTTTATTGGTTCTTGGCAGGCACAAATGATAGCTGGGGCAGTAATGTTTCGAGCACAACATCAAAAAGTACTGGCTTTGTTTAACTGCAGGTATTTGGTGAAGGACATTATTCAGTGTTGTGGGGATGTACGAATAACACTGTCAAATTTGGTACAACCGAGTGGACTCGAACCACCGACCCCTACCATGTCAAGGTAGTGCTCTAACCAACTGAGCTACGGTTGTATTTAGACTATGGTTTGAGAGGCTACGCCCTCAAACGGCGCGTATCATAACGATGGGGTTTACACTGTGCAAGTGCTTTTTTACAACTCTAGCTCTGCGGGCGATTAAACGCGCAATTATGCAGCAAATATTGGCTGTGGTGCATAAATTCCCGGCGATTCTCTTTATCTCTGAGGGGTGAATCATTAACGATCAAGAAATACTGTTTGGTTAAAAAATAAACACAGTAAATTTAGGCAGTTTGCAAACTAGGCACTATGCTTTTTGTGACTATAACAAAAAACTACTGAATCGGCTTTTCAATGCAATATAGCTGGTTGTTGTCAGTGGCCATACTTCAGGATGAATAATGTGCAAGCCGCTCAACACCACTATGTAGAAAAAGTCGTGCCGTTTTTAGCGGGTGACGGCATGGCATTAAATTTAATTAATGTACGCAACCCTGACAATATCTCGAAGGGGCCTGTGATCCTTGTGCACGGTGCTGGAGTACGTGCCAACATCTATCGCGCTCCTGTAAAAACCACCATTGTTGATGCGCTCATTGAAGAGGGGTATGACGTTTGGTTAGAAAATTGGCGTGCCAGCATAGATCTTAAAGCCAGCAAATGGACCCTCGATCAGGCAGCGGTATATGACCATCCTGCTGCCGTGAACAAGATCTTGCAAGAAACAGGCGCCACGAGCCTAAAAGCCATTATTCACTGTCAGGGCTCCACCAGTTTTGCCATGTCCGCGGTGGCAGGTTTAGTCCCAGCGGTGCATACCATTGTCAGCAATGCCGTCTCTTTACATCCCATCGTACCCGCTTGGTCTGCCACCAAATTACGTTTTATGGTGCCACTGGTAGCCAAGTTGACAGATTATTTGAATCCCCAATGGGGTTTACATGCGCCAACCTTAATCGCAAAAAGTCTGCGTCTACTGGTGAACCTAAGTCATCATGAGTGTGATAACCCAGTATGTAAACAAGTGAGTTTTGTTTATGGCAGTGGTTGTCCTGCACTTTGGCGGCATGAAAACATCAATGCAGAAACACATGCTTGGTTGCAACAAGAATTTGCCGAAGTACCCATGTTATTTTTCAAACAGATCCGTGAGTGTGTGCAGCAGGGATTTTTGAGCAGTGTAGATAACTTCAGCCAGTTACCTCATAGCTTTGTTGGCCAAGCCCCAAAAACTGACGCTAGGTTTGCATTTTTAGCGGGGGAAAAAACTTATGTTTTTTGCCAGAAAGCCAAGTCAAAAGCTACGCTTTTATGTGCCAACATTCTAACAAAGCCCATAGCCTGCACATTTTTCCAAAGTACAGCCACCTCGATGTTTTTATGGGTAAAGATGCAGCGCGAGATACGCTCCCCACAATCTTGGCTGAACTGGCTGTGCATTGACGTGAATGTAAATCAACAATGAATATAAAAACTGGACTTGAACAGCGGAGGGATTTTACATGGCACTCATACCCGACAGAATAACAGCCTACACCAAACAAAAAGCATTGGTTGATGGGATTGAATTTACTTTGCCAGTTGATGCCATTGACTCCCCAGCATTAATGGCGGTTTTCCCTGTTGATCCCCAGCAGGCTCGGCAATTTTTACCCAAGGGGATTCATCCGCTGATACTCTGGAAAAATGCGCTACTAGTGATCACTGTCATTGATTATCGACACACCACTATTGGTGCCTATGTTGAATACAGTATCGCTATTGCCTGCACCCACGGTCAGTCTCCCGCGCCACGCTTTTTGCCAGCGGTATTTCAACGTTGGTTTAAAACCGGACAATATGTGATTGATTTACCTGTTTCCTCAGAGATATCAGTGAAAGGTGGCAAAGGTATTTGGGGTATGCCAAAGCATCAGGCCAACCTAGATTTCAAAGACAATGGCAAGATTGCCAGCAGCCAGTACGATTTGGACGGTAAACTAGTTACCTATATAGAGATTGAAAAGCCGAGTAAGGTTATTTGGCCACTCAAGATCAAAGCATCAAATTATTGCAGTTTCCGCGGTATGCTCATGAAGTCCGACATATATCTACAAAATAAAGTAGGGTTTAGCTTGTTCTCTAAAGCAAAAGCACGTTTTCTGATTGGCGACCACCCACGTTTACAAGCCTTAAAAGCCCTGAATCTATCAACACCGCTTGCCACCGTTTATATCCCCAGTATTCATGGGGTATTGGATGACCACATTGAAAGTTGGTTTTTAACCGAAGAACAACGACCTAAACGAGTGCCAGAGGGCCTGGAGTCAGTGGTAAATCTTGGTTTAAGCGAAGCATGGTTAGCCCCACCCAGCGCGGTTGTGCCCGCCAAACATAGCTGAAACTGTGATGATTCAAGCCAACCAAAAATCAGCACTCACTGACAATTTACCATGTGGCACCCTGTTAAAAAGTGAGCAAGGGATCAAGCGCTCACTCGTTTTACCAGGCGGTGGTTTACGTTTGTCTTACGCGGCTGGGGCGATGCAGTGTCTGTTTGCCCATGATCTGAAATTTGGTCATATTGATGCGACGTCGGGGGGGGCGTTAAACCTAGCTATGTTGTTCTCTGGCTTGCACATTGACGAGATGTGCGCACGTTGGGCTAGTCTGTCGATGTTGGATACCGTGGCATTTTTACCCTTTCAAAAAGCCTTAGATATCGGCCATTTTGAAAGTGTTGGCAGTGCCCAAGCATTTCGAAGCAAAGTGTTTCCGCATTTAGGTATAGATTTCGCAAAAATCCGCAGTGTAGAAGGCATGCAAGGCACCTTCAACGTTGGAAATTTTAGCCAGAAACTCAATGAAGTCGTCCCCCATCAACACATATCTGAAGATTTTTTGATTGCTGGGATGTCTTTGCCTGGAGTATTTGAACCCGTTGTAATTAATGAGCAGGTGTACATGGATTCCGGCTTTATCCAAGACGCTAATTTACTCGAAGCGGTGAGACAGGGAGCAGATGAAATCTGGTTAATTTGGATTTTGGCGAATATTCCTCGCTATCGCAGCGGCGTGTTAGACAGTTATGTGCAGATGTTAGAAATGAGTGCGAATGCGGCTTTGCATAACGAAATCCGCGAAATTAAAGAAATAAATGCCAGGATAGCGGGGGGAGAATCAGTATTTGGCCGTACCAAGCCCATTGTCTTGCACCTTATCAAGCCAGCACATCCTTTGCCTTTAGACCCGGCATTGTACAGCGGTCAAATCACCCATGCTGAATTGATCAAGTTGGGTTACCAAGACGCGCAACGATATTTAAATCACCATACTAAGGAGGGGGTTCCACTGGAGCCCTATATAACAAAAATGACTGAAGCTAAGCTAGGTTTGCAATTTAGAGAAACGATGTCGGGCGGTTTTGCATTGGCTGCCACTGATCCCAAACAAGGCAGCAGTTTGGGTAAACGCAAAGGCTTTGAATTGGCCATGCATGCACAAGTAGACATCGATGATATCAATCATTTTATTAAAGACGGGCAGCACACTGGTCGCTTGTCCGGCACCATTGATTTTACACCATTTGGCATGGGCATGATGGCGCATTCTGGAGTCTTTAATTTGTTTTATCCGGATGAACAGCCAGGCATGAAGTTGATGGTGTACGAATTGGGTTTTAGCCATCAACAACAAAATTACTATTTAGCCGGTAAAAAAGAAGTCAAAGATGATGCGGGTTTTGATTTGTGGACAGATACCACGACTTTATTTACTACCCTGCATAAAGGCGACAGCAAAGAAGGAGAAATTGTTGGTGCAGGCATCTTAACTTTGGGGGTGACGGATTTATTAAAACTGGTCTCTACCATTAAAGTATTAAATGCGGATTCAAGTATAGACAAGGTAGCAACAGTGATTAAATTCGGACAATTTTTCATGGGTGAGTTGTGGGATAGCTACGTTAAATTAGCCAAGTAATTTAAAAAAATACTCGTTTGATTTCAAAAGGAAGCAACTATGCAATTGGATTTTGAAGCCATCGTTATTGGTAGTGGATTTGGCGGCGCCATCAATGCTTGCCGGTTGTCAAAAAAGTGGCCGGGCAAAGTGTTAGTTTTGGAACGTGGTAGACGCTATCCCATGGGATCATTTCCTCGGACGCCACACGATATGGCCAATAATTTCTGGAACGTAGTGGATGAAAAAGATCCGGATGCTAAAAATGCGGGCAGCAAGGAAATGTTTGGCCTGTTTGATATTCGCAGTTTCGGGCATATGGATGCAGTGGTTGGTGCGGGCTTAGGTGGCGGTTCTCTGATTTATGCCAATGTATTCTTGCAACCCCCTGAGCATATTTTTGATGAACGTTGGCCAGCCACGTGTAAAAAGGAAACACTACAGCCTTATTATCAGGCGGCAAAATCAGTGTTAGGGGCACGGCCGGTGCCGCAAACTGACGATCCTCGGCGTAAAGTAGTCCGTACTGAATTGTTTGCAGAATTCGCCCAACATGAGGGACGCAAATCCGAGTTGGTCGATATCAATGTATTTTTTGGTAATGACTTCACTCGACCGCTAGACATCGGTTTGCAAGAAAAAAATCGTTATGGTGCAGTGCAAACCTCTTGTGTTTACTGCGCAGAATGTGATGTTGGTTGCAATACCCATTCAAAAAATACCACTGACTTAAATTATTTGTATGTGGCAGAACATCAATACAAAGCCCAAATCACCACACATGCGCTAGTGGAGCAAATTATCCCATTAAATGCAGCCGGAGCAGAGGATAGCCAAGCAGATGGTAGCCATGGTTACAAGGTAATGTGGTTAGACTTGCAAGCAAAAAAAGTTCAACGACAAGCCACCTGCCAAAGAGTGGTGGTGAGTGCGGGTACCCTAGGCACCAATGAATTATTATTGCGCTGTCGTGATGTGCTTGGCAGTCTGCCAAACATCAGTTCGCAACTTGGCCAACACTTTTCGGGCAACGGTGACTTTTTATCGTTTGTTGTGGATGGTAAAAAACCGGCTGACCCTAATTATGGTCCGGTCATCACTCAAAAAATTGATTACAACTTGTATGATAAATTTGACCCTAAACAAGCTTACATATTAGAAGATGCGAGCTTCCCTAACTTTGCAGCTTGGTACACCGAAGGGTTGAAACCAGGCATAGTGCATCTTTCTGGGATATGGCAAATGCTGAAAAGTCTATTCAATCGTTTTGTTCGTGGCGTGAGTACTGGGCGGATTGGTTATGTTTTTCGGGAGGTACTTAAAAATGATGCATCCTATACCACGGCCGTTTTGCTTTGCATGGGGATTGATAATAGTGCTGGCAAACTGCAGTTAGAAAGTACGGGCAAACTCAATATCACCTGGCCTTACGAGCAAAATATGCCCCTGTACCAAGCAATTATGAACATGGGCAAGCGCTTCAAATCGTGGGCCTACGCCAAAGCGTTTTTTCCTTTACCCAACATGCTGTGGCCAATGCGTCATAATGTCACTGTACACGCCTTGGGTGGTTGCAGAATTGCGGATAGTGCAGCAAAGGGCGTAACCAGTGCAGAACTCAGTACCTTTGGCCAAGTATTTGGCTATTGTGGTTTGTATGTAGCGGACGGCTCTTTATTGCCCACGGCAGTGGGGGCGAATCCTGTGGCGACTATTTCTGCCTTATCTGAACGGGTTGCGGAAGGGATAACCGGTATTTCACCCGACCCTGATGGTAAACTTTAAGCGGATGTCGCGATGAGTTGAGTCGGTGAAATATCGCAGACTTTGAATAACGTTTGCCAAAAATGAATGTGCGCTTGCATCGTTGTCTGGTATGCGTGGAAACCAACTTGATGCTGCTCAGAGATGTAGTGTTTAAAGGCATCCGACAGTGCAGCGTGTGTGAGAAAACGGTCTAAGATTGGACTCACTTGATAGTGGTAATAATTAATTTGCGTGGCGACAGGCTGAATTTTTTCGATGAAATACATGCGAAATACGTTACTCAAATAGTCTACTTTTTTGGGTGGAGTCTTGGCTTGGCAATAAGCCGTGACATTTAGCCCTTCTAGCCATTTGGTGGTGGTTGCTAAGTTTTGTGTGAGTAAAATTTGTGTTCGCCATAACTTCGCCAGAAAAGCATCCTGTGCAAGTGTTTTCCAGTGCTCTTCTAACACCGTGCTATCTATATCATCGCTCGTTTGCACCTTGAATAAATATTGCAGTGCAGCAAGACTTGTTTGTAATCCATCTTGCTCCGTCCCGCTGATAAAATTTGCGTTACGCGATAAGGCTTGTTTTATTTCTGGGCTTTTTTGCAGCATGGATGCCCAAGCAAACGGAAGATTGTCATGTTTATGTGCATACCAACTCTGTAACTTTTCCCGCAAAGCGGGTTCATCACTTAATGCAATACAAGTTTGCAAAGCATAAAGGAGTTTTTTTTCGTAGATAAAACGTGTTGACGGCAGTTGGAGTTTGCCAAGTGTTGTGTTGCGCTGGGCGATGAGAGTGGCCAATTGACAATACTGTAAGTCGGTAAATTCATGTAGTTTAATGAGTATGTCCGGTGTGTCATCACCGAGTGAGGTGAGTGTCGGATAGGCAGGCAATAGAGCTGGAATAAAATGGGGTGTGGGAGATGAAAGCACGTTTGACAGGCGTTGCTGGTAAGTTTCTAAATCCTTGGCCAGTTGTGGTGACGAATCACACGCACTGATAAGTCCCATCAAAATGATGAGAAGTATTTTCAAATAGCTAATCAGAGGGCTTTCTCAATATAATTGTTCGTCATCGGCACTCACTGCCAATTCCACCTTTCGCCGCAGTTCATTGATGTGCATGTTTAAGTGAATGGATTCACAACAGTTTGCACATTCTTCATAGTAGTCTTGATCGCCGGCGCTAAAATCTAGTTCGATATGCATGGGGTGCCCACAATGGGGGCAGGTTATGCTGGTATGTTTAACGTTCATATTAACCTCTTGGTTTATATTTTCCATCATTGTGCAGAAACGTGATGGCGTACAACATTATAATTGTCCCTGAGATGCGATGCTTCTGCCGCCATCTATGGCTAAAATTTGTCCCGTTACGTAATTTGCATTGAGTAAGTATTCGATGCCTTGGGCAATGTCTTTTTCACTGCCAAGTTGCTGCAAGGGGATGTGTTTCAATATTTCGCTTTTTTGCTCATCCCCTAGGGCTGTTTCTGGCCACAAAATCGCACCTGGGGCAATACCGTTTACTCGCACAAGTGGAGCCAATTCCTGAGCGAGGGAGTAAGTCATACTGACTAAAGCAGCTTTGGCCATGCAATATAAACTGTGTTTTTGCAATGGTCGCAATGCATGAATATCGACCATGTTAATGATATTACCCTGTGTCTCTTTGAGTGCATGCACACAGCGTTGTGCGAGAAACAGCGGCGCCTGCATATTACTGCCTACCAATGCCGTCCAATCTTGCTCATCAATGCTGCCTATTGGGGTGGCATAAAACGCAGAAGCATTGTTGAGTAAACAATCTAAGCGACCAAATGCGGCAACAGCATCGTCGCCAACTTGTTCAATATCAAGCAGGCTATTAAACGAACCTTGCACCAATTTGACAGAGTCTGGCCGTTGCTGATTAAGTTTGTCGGCAAGATTTACCGCAGGCGCTGCGGATTGATTGTAGTGCAGTACGATGTTCCAACCGGCTTGATGAAAAAAAACAGCATTAAAAGCACCTAAGCGCTTGGCTGCACCAGTAATGAACATGACTTTGTTTGCTGTCACAATCTATACACCTCACAAAAACATTAAGCATATAGCGGGCTTGTATTATAAATCCATATTTTTCAGCATTGCTTTAGCTGAATCGGCGTAGTGCCCCCCAAACATCAGAGCGTGGTTTAATACATGATAAAGTTGGTAAACCGGTTTTCGATAAGCATAACCCTCATCGAGAGGCCATTGATCTTGATACGCTTGATAAAAATCATCATGAAAGCGACTAAACAATTCTGTCATAGCGATATCGGTTTCACGATCACCGTAATAAAATGCTGGGTCAAAGATCGTGGGTTTGTCTTTATGAAAACCAATATTTCCTTGCCAAAGGTCACCGTGCAACATTGATGCGAGCGGTGCATGGCCTTTTAGTAAACGACTGACTGCTTCTACTGCTTTATCTATGTCACAGATTGGCTCACCTCGCTCAGCAAGCAATTGTAGTTGGTAACCAATGCGTTGTTCCGCGAAAAAGGTTGACCATTTTTTGTGCCATTGATTGGCTTGCGGTGTCAATCCAATAAAATTATCTTCCTGCCAGCCATACATGTTTTGGTAATAATTTTTGTGCTGCAAAGCTAAAGCGTGACCAAACATGCTGCCATGTTGCGCTGGTCCCTGCGCTCAATGATAAAAACTCCAACACTAAAAAACTTTTATCGCCGACAATACCCGAACAAATCACATTTGGAATTTTAAACAGTTGCGTTTTTTGCAGATGTTCTAAGCCTTCGATTTCTGCTTTGAAATGACTCAGTCGACTTGTTTCACCTACTTTCACAAAAAAACGGAGACGACCATCAGAAATTCTAAATGTCTCTTTTTTATTGTCTGTACCAATATCTCTGATGTCATCGCAGATAAACTCAGAATTGATATTGGTAGATATTTCGTCACTGATAAAATGCCACATACTCAAGCCACTAAGCTAATTCTTTCAGCCTAATTATGGTTGAGCTTTTCATTTTGTATGTGTTATTACATTATGAAATTGTTTGTTTTTATATCTTGCGGTTATTTACCCTTGCCCAAAAAAAGCTGATTATTGATATTTGTCTTTTTCAATAATTTGACTCAAGTTAATAAAGGTTTGATAGGTTGAGTCAACCAATACTTTATTGGCTAGCCAAGTCGGAATATTGCCTGCCGGATCACCGCTTCCTTGATAACTTATTTCCACCGTTTCCGCTGTCACTTGCTGAACTCGCCATTCACCGCTGACCTGTGTCATTCTCACTATGTCTGCATTGGCTGGATACTGTGCGCCAACATCCGTGATGGTAATCACCAGATTGTCATTTTCAATGTCAGATAGCGAATAGGTGATCATATCGCGATTTTTAAGTGGCCAAGGAGCAGAAAATACGCTTTGCACCACAAAACTAGTGGGCGAGGGCGATGCAAGAATTTTGACATCTATACAATTTGCAATCCACTTGGGCGCTTGTTCGATATCATTAAGTAGCGCCATCAGTGCCATCGGCTTCGCCGTCACCGTGGTCACAGCGCGGACTTGCAAATATTTTTCTGATAATTGATTGTCTGTTTGATAGCGAGTGTAGATGCTCACCTGATTGTTGGTTTTTTCTAAGGTCCAGTCACGACCGTAGGCATTGCCGCCAGCAGCGCAAATCAAGCCCATGAATAATAAGTGCCCAACAAGGGCCCTTGCGCGTTGCATCGAGTGCTCACTTATTTGTATAATCGCCTATCGCTCTTTCGCTATTAGAGCATGTAAATTTAAAGCTAAACACCCAAGCGGGTGTTTTTTTATGACCTGCAAATAGTTTTCTATACATTTGTGGAAAATCGCACGTGGCGCTTGGTAGGCGTCACCACTGCATGAGGAAATACAATGCCGATAATTACACTTCCCGATGGCAGTCAACGCCAATTTGATCGTCCTGTCTCAACACTAGATGTAGCCAACGACATAGGTCCAGGTTTAGCCAAAGCCACTATCGCTGGCAAGGTTAATGGAAAACTGGTGGATGCGGTAGATCTCATCAATGACGACGCATCGTTGCAAATTATCACTAGTAAAGATGAAGCCGGCCTCGAAATTATTCGTCACTCTTGCGCGCATTTGGTCGGTCACGCCATTAAACAATTGTATCCCGATGTGAAAATGGCCATCGGTCCAACAATCGACAATGGTTTCTACTACGACGTCGATTTAGCCACGCCTTTGAACGAGCAAGACTTGATCAAAATTGAAAAACGCATGTTGGAGTTGGCGAAAACTAATTACGATGTGGTCAAAAAAGTGGTTTCTTGGCAAGAGGCGAGGGAAGTCTTTGCTAATCGCGGTGAAATGTACAAGATTCAAATCCTCGATGAAAACATCGCCCAAGATGACCGCCCAGGTCTGTATCATCACGAAGAATATATCGACATGTGTCGTGGCCCTCATGTGCCAAACATGCGTTTTTGTCAGCACTTTAAGTTGATGAAAGTAGCCGGTGCATACTGGCGTGGTAACAGTGATAATAAAATGTTGCAGCGCATATACGGCACTGCATGGGCAGATAAAAAGCAGTTAGCGGCCTATTTAACTCGCCTTGAAGAAGCGGAAAAACGTGACCATCGTAAAATCGGCAAAGCCCTCGATCTATTTCATTGGCAGGAAGAAGCCCCCGGCATGGTGTTTTGGCATAACGATGGCTGGACTATTTATACTCAGTTAGAAAAGTTTGTGCGTGAAAAACTTGGAAACTACGACTACGACGAAGTAAAAGGTCCATTGATGATGGATAGATCGTTATGGGAAAGATCGGGTCACTGGGAAAAATATGCGGATGCCATGTTTACCACTGAATCTGAAAAACGTGAATATGCCATTAAACCAATGAACTGCCCGGGTCACGTGCAGATTTTTAATCAAGGTTTGAAATCTTATCGTGATTTACCGCTACGAATGGCGGAATTTGGCTGCTGTCATCGTAACGAACCATCAGGTGCATTGCATGGTTTGATGCGTGTGCGTGGTTTTACTCAAGACGACGCTCACATCTTTTGTACAGAAGAACAAATATTGGCAGAAGTTGGTGGTTGTATCGATATGATATACGACACCTACAAGACCTTCGGCTTTGAGGAAATTGTGGTTAAATTGTCTACCCGTCCGGAAAAAAGAGTGGGTAGTGATGAGATGTGGGACAAGGCCGAACTGGCTTTGGCCGATGCATTAAAGAGCAAAAACATCGAATTTAGCTATCTTCCTGGCGAAGGCGCGTTTTATGGTCCCAAAATTGAATTTACTTTACATGATTGTTTAGATAGAGCGTGGCAATGTGGTACAGTGCAGCTCGATTTTTCTATGCCAGCACGTTTAGGTTCGACTTATGTGGCGGAAAACGGTGAACGTAAAGTTCCTGTTATGATCCACAGAGCAATTCTGGGGTCAATTGAACGATTCATCGGCATTTTAACTGAAGAGTACGCGGGCTTTTATCCATTGTGGTTGGCCCCTACTCAGGCGGTCGTCATGAATATTACCGACAATCAGGCGGAATATTCCCAAAACGTGGTGAAAAAGCTAAAAGAAAATGGATTTAGAGCAAAGTCTGACTTGAGAAATGAGAAGATAGGCTTTAAAATCCGCGAGCACACGCTCAGGCGGGTCCCTTATTTGTTAGTAGTCGGTGATAAAGAGATGGAAGCCGGTGAAATTGCAGTGAGATCCCGTAAAGGCGACGACCTTGGAAAAATGTCAATTGAGGCATTTATTCAGCATGCAAATGCTGAGGTCAGTAGCAAACAAATCCGATAAATTTCGTGGAGGAATAACATATTAAAGGCGCTAACATTAAGGCTAAGGATCCGAATAAAGCTCGGATCAACGAAGAAATAACGGCACGTGAAGTCCGTTTGGTTGGTAAAGATGGTGAACAAATTGGCGTAGTGTCAATTCGTGAAGCGATTGAAACTGCAGAGCAATCAAGTTTAGATTTGGTTGAGATTAGCCCTAATGCAGAGCCGCCCGTATGTAAAGTAATGGACTACGGGAAGTTCCTCTTCGAAAAAAGCAAGTCTCTAAAAGAGCAAAAGAAAAAGCAAAAGCAAATTCAGGTCAAGGAGATTAAATTTCGCCCTGGCACTGATGAAGGCGATTACCAGGTAAAACTGCGCAACCTGCGTCGCTTTCTAGAAGCGGGTGACAAGGCCAAAGTAACAATCCGTTTTCGCGGACGTGAAATGGCTCACCAAGAGATCGGTATTGATCAACTGAATCGGGTTAAAACTGATTTAGCTGACATTGCCAACTGCGAATCCTTCCCCAATAGAGTGGAAGGGCGTCAGATGATCATGGTGCTTGCCCCAATTAAGAAGTAGTTAAGGTCTACAAGTAAATAGGATTCTGCCCCCTGTTTCACCTTGCTACATTGTAACCACTAGACTTACTGTTTCTGCAAAACTATAAGTCATTAACAATGCGGAGTTTTAGCAATGCCTAAAATGAAATCCAACCGTGGAGCAGCGAAGCGTTTTAGAAAAACCGCTTCTGGCCGTTTCAAAAGTAAGCAGTCTCACTTGCGTCACATTTTGACCAAGAAGAGTTCTAAACGTAAACGTCACTTACGTGGCAAAAAATTAGTACATACGTCGGATACAGCTTTAATCCAACGCATGTTACCTTACGTTTAAGATAGGAGACTAGAAGATGGCAAGAGTAAAACGTGGTGTTGTAGCACGTGCCCGTCACAAAAAGGTACTGAAACAAGCCAAAGGTTATTACGGCGCTCGTAGTCGAGTTTATCGCGTTGCTGTGCAAGCAGTAACCAAAGCTGGTCAATATGCATACCGTGACCGTCGTCAGAAAAAACGTCAATTCCGTCAATTATGGATTGCACGTATTAACGCTGCCGCACGTCAAAATGGTCTGTCTTACAGCCGTTTCATCAATGGCTTGAAAAAAGCTTCTGTTGAAATTGATCGTAAGATTTTGGCTGATATCGCGGTTCATGACAAAAATGCATTTAGCGCATTAGTAAATGCTGCTAAAGGTGCATTAGCTTAATATTAAACAAACAGTTTAAGTTCTTTCGGGAAACGGCGAGCAGGATAGCTCGCCGTTTTTCGTTGTGTCGCCCGAAAATACATATTCCTATTATTTTACTGTTTATCAGTTTGCACACTTTCAAAAATCTACCTACCCCATAAACCTTTTAAATCTTTAACCAGCTATTTGTTGCTGTATTTGGCCCGTGTACAAATTCGTGACAACACATATTTATTTGTATAAATTATTATATAAGTAATTATGTAAAGGTGGATTATGGATTTTTTAGATGAATTAGAAGAGTTGGCTTTGGGCACACGTCTGAAGCGTCTTAGCGAGAGAATGCTCTCCGATGCTGCGTCAGTTTATGCTGCATTTAATATCGATATGCAACCTAAATGGTTCTCACTACTGGTTTTATTGGATCGTCGGCCATGTATCAATATCGTTGAGGCCAGTCAATTACTGGGTATAAGTCAACCGGCGGTAAGCCAATTCTGTCGGCAGCTGGAAAAAAAGGGGCTGATAGTCAGTCAAATTTGTGACAATGATAGCCGCAAACGAGTGTTGTCTTTAAGCCAGGATGGTCAGCGACAAGTTGATAACATGAAACCAATCTGGCAGGCCGTGACCTTAGCTGCACGAGAATTAAGTCAAGAGTTGGATAATGATCTTTATCAAGCTATTCGCAAATTCGAACAAGCGCTGGCCACTCAATCTCTACTAAAACGTACCTTGTCGATTTACCATGAGCACCACAATGAAATTGAGTTTATTCGTTTCGAGCCAAAGTACACAAACGACTTTAAACGTATTAACGAGGCGTGGATCACACAAATGTTTGAGCTCGAAGAAAGTGACCGTAATGTGCTAAACGATCCGGTTAAGCACATTATCGCAAAGGGCGGGAAAATTTGGTTTGCCAAACATAAACAACTAGGCCTTGTTGGCTGTTGTGCGCTTGCTAAGAAAAAGGAACTGACGTTCGAGCTAACTAAGATGGCAGTGGTAGACAGCGCTCAAGGCCTTAAGATTGGTGAGAAATTGTTAAGGTTTGTCTTGCAAGAAGCTCAGAAAATGCCAATAAAAAGATTGTTTTTACTAACCAACAAAAAGTGTAGCGCAGCGATTCATCTGTATGAAAAAAATGGTTTTGTACACGACCGTCAAGTCATGGACGAGTTTGGGGCGAATTATGCGCGCTGTAACGTCGCAATGAAATATTTGCCAATTTGGCACTGAGCCTGTGACTAAACTTTATGAGTACTTAATCACTATACGGTGAGATCAGAGATGGCTTATGATTTTGACGTAGTTAAAGTCCTCTTTATTTGTCTAAGCGCATGTTTTTGCCTGATTTTTATATTTTTGTCCTAGCTTGGATAGGCCTTTTCCGTGTAGAATTGCCGGTCATTTTTTGGTGTTGAGCCATGGCTCATTACACTTTTAACCTATGTTTGATATCGGGGATCCTATGGACTTAGATGCCATAATAAGCCAAGCGGAAGCGCAGATTAACGAAGCGCAAGATGCAAATCGTTTAGATGAAGTACGGGTAGACTTCATGGGCAAAAAGGGCTTATTGACTGAGCAGTTGAAAAGCCTAGGTAAATTATCGGCTGAAGAGCGACCTGCTGCTGGGCAACGCATTAACGATGCGAAACAAAAAATTCAACAATTGATTCAACTGCGTGGCGATGAATTGCGTGGCAGTGAGATGGCGCAGCGATTAGCCAGCGAAAAAATTGATGTCAGTTTGCCTGGTAGAGGCCTGGGTTTAGGTGGTCTGCATCCCGTTTCTCGCACGATTAGCCGCATTGAACGCTTTTTTAATGAATTGGGTTTTCAAGTTAAAACGGGCCCAGAAGTCGAAGATGCATTTCACAATTTTGATGCTTTGAATATACCAGCCAACCATCCAGCGCGTGCTGATCACGATACCTTTTATTTTAATCCAGATGTAATGTTGCGCACCCAAACGTCAGGTGTGCAGATCCGTACGATGGAAGTTGAAAAACCACCGTTGCGGATTATTTCCCCTGGCCGGGTTTATCGTAATGATTATGACCAAACGCATACACCAATGTTTCATCAGGTCGAAGGCCTGATGGTTGATAAAAATGTCAGTTTTGCTGAGTTAAAAGGCATCCTCCACGACTTCTTAAATAATTTCTTCGAGGCAGACCTACAAGTACGTTTTCGTCCTTCTTATTTTCCGTTTACTGAGCCTTCAGCAGAAGTGGACGTTATGGGTAAAAACGGCAAGTGGCTCGAAGTGTTAGGCTGTGGCATGGTGCACCCCAACGTATTGAGGGCAGTGAATATCGATCCGGAAATCTATACCGGTTTTGCTTTTGGTATGGGAGTTGAGCGTCTGACTATGCTGCGCTATGAAGTGAACGATTTGCGTGCTTTTTTCGAAAACGATTTACGTTTCCTTAAGCAATTTAATTAATTCAGGTTAGAACAATGAAATTTAGTGAAAAGTGGTTAAGGGAATGGGTCAATCCAGCGGTAACAAGTGCTGAATTGAGTGAACAGCTGAGCATGGCTGGCCTCGAAGTCGATGGTTTAGAACCGGTTGCGGGACAATTTACTGGTGTAGTGGTCGGTGAAGTAGTTGGCTGCGCGCAACATCCTGACGCAGACAAGTTGCGTGTGACCAAGGTCAATGTGGGTGCTGACGAGTTGTTAGATATCGTGTGTGGAGCACCGAATTGTCGAGTCGGCCTAAAAGTCGCAGTAGCCCAAGTCGGTGCAGTCCTTCCAGGCGACTTTAAAATTAAAAAAGCAAAATTACGTGGTCAGCCTTCCATGGGGATGTTGTGTAGTTTTTCTGAATTAGGTATTTCAGATGATCATAACGGCATCATTGAATTACCTGTTGATGCCCCTGTCGGTAGTGATATTCGCGAATATTTGCAGTTAGACGATGTCAGTATTGATGTAGATCTAACGCCAAACCGTGCTGATTGTCTTGGTATTAAGGGACTTGCCCGTGAAGTAGGCGTGTTAAACCAACTCTCGGTTTGCGAACAAGCCATTCAACCTGTGACAGTCACCATTGATGCATCACGGGAGATTCGTCTAGATGCACCAGCAGATTGTCCTCGGTATCTTGGGCGTATCATTAAAAATATTAATCTAGATGCCAATACGCCATTGTGGATGGTAGAAAAACTGCGTCGCAGCGGCATACGAAGTATTGATCCTGTGGTGGATGTCACCAATTTTGTGTTACTCGAATTTGGTCATCCTATGCATGCCTTTGACAACGATACATTGCAGGGCAGTATCGTTGTTCGTCTCGCTACCGCAGGGGAAAAGTTGACCTTGTTAGACGGCAACGAAGTGAGCCTTGATGCGCAAACTCTGGTCATCGCGGATGAAGAAAAAGCACTAGCCATGGCCGGAATATTTGGTGGGCGTGACTCAGGTGTCACGGATAACAGCCAGAATATTTTCCTTGAGAGTGCGTTTTTTGCACCGGATTTAATTCGTGGTAAAGCGCGTCGATATGGCCTGCACACCGATGCCTCTCATCGTTACGAACGTGGTGTTGACCCTGCACTCCAACGAACCGCTATGGAACGCGCCACCGCCTTGTTGCTTGACATTGTCGGCGGAGACGCTGGGCCTATCGTCGAAGCGGTCAGCGAAGCTCATATTCCGAACGCAAAAACGGTTACTCTGCGCAAAAATCGACTCAGCAAAGTGCTTGGTTTAGCCATTGATGACAACAAAGTTAGCGATATTTTTACACGTTTGGGTTTTACCGTTGAATACCGTGGTGAAAACTGGACTGTGCAGGTACCCGCTTATCGTTTTGATATCAGCATTGAAGAAGACTTGATTGAAGAAGTTGCACGTGTATTTGGTTACAACAATATTCCTGATGCAGCACCCCAAGCAAATTTACAGATGTCTCGGCATACCGAACAACGCATAGAATTGAGCGAACTCAAACACATCCTCATCGACAATGATTTTCAAGAAGCGATTACCTATTCATTTGTCGATCCAAAGATCCAAAGTTTATTGTTCCCGCATATCAATGCACTAGTATTACCCAATCCAATCTCAGCCGACATGTCTGCTATGCGGGTGAGTTTATGGCCAGGTTTGTTGCAGGCTGTATCCTACAATCAAAAGCGTCAGCAGGGTCGAGTGCGTCTGTTTGAGAGTGGGCTGCGCTTCATGCCAGATAAAAATGAAAAAACCGGCGTGCAACAGCAATCTATGATTGCTGGCGTAGTGAGTGGATTGGCCGCAGATGAACATTGGTCGCAAAGTACACGAGCGGTAGATTTCTTTGACTTAAAAGCAGACGTTGAAAGATTACTTGCCCTTAGCGGACGACCAGATTTCAGCTTCAAAGCCTGTGAGCATAGCGCACTGCATCCTGGACAATCAGCGGGAATTTATGCGGGGGAAGACTGCATCGGTTATATGGGGGCAATTCATCCCCAATTTGAGAAAAAGTTAGGTCTGAGTGGACGAACTTATGTGTTTGAGTTGCATATTGCTAAGTTAGGGTTAAAAAAACTACCTCAAGCCCATGAAATTTCAAAATTTCCTGCAAATCGACGTGACATTGCGATCGTTGTAGACGATGATAAAGTTGTGGGCGAAATTTTGCATTGCATAGAAAAATTTGGCGCAAATCAACTAGTTGGCCTAAACTTGTTCGACGTGTATCGTGGTAAGGGAATTGCATCTGGCTCTAAGAGTTTGGCAATATCGCTCACTTTGCAGGATAAAACCAGAACACTTGAAGAACATGAAATTCAAGGGCTTGTTGATGGAATACTGACGGTCTTGTCAGAAAAATTTGGTGCATCTTTGAGGGATTGACGGTATGGCGTTAACCAAAGCCGAAATGGCGGAACATTTATTTGAAAAGCTAGGATTAAATAAACGCGACGCAAAGGAGCTCGTGGAAACCTTTTTTGAGGAAGTTCGCGAAGCGCTTGAATCTGGTGAGCAAGTAAAATTATCGGGCTTTGGTAATTTTGATCTACGTCAGAAAAATGAAAGGCCAGGCCGCAATCCAAAAACTGGCGAAGACATACCAATTAAAGCACGCCGTGTTGTGACTTTTCGACCTGGGCAAAAGCTTAAGAGTCGTGTCGAAAATACCAAACCTCTTGAATAAAAAAAAACCGGCCTCAGCCGGTTTTTTTATGTGTGCCTGAATCAGTGCTTACAACACTGAAACAAGTGATTTCGCCAAACTATCAACATTATTCAAGCTGATCCCGGCAATGTTGACACGACTAGAATCCACAAAATATACGCTATGTTTTTCACGCATCGCCTTGACCTGCTCAGGTGATATACACAAGTAGGAGAACATGCCTTTTTGTTGATTAACAAAACTAAAATCCTGCTTGGCACCATATTCCGCTAACTTATTCACTAACAAACCACGCAAATCCTGCATGCGGCTGCGCATCATTTCTACTTCTGCCTGCCACTCACTGAAGAGTGATGGGTCATGCAGAATAATATCCACCAATGCACCGCCATAAGAGGGAGGCATGGAGTAAATACCCCGTGCAATAGACTGAATTTGCGATTGTATGGCATTACGTGTTTGCGTATCTTTGGTCACCATCACGGCTAAACCTACTCGCTCACGATATAAACCAAAGTTTTTTGAACAAGACGCCGCAATAATCACTTCCGGTAAGTTGTTTACCATCAATCGTGTACCATAGGCATCGTCTTCTAAACTGTCACCGAAACCTAAATAAGCAACATCAATGAAGGGTACAAATCCCGTTTTTTGCGCCAAGCCTAATACTTCATCCCACTGAGCCCGATTAAGATCGGCACCGGTCGGGTTATGGCAGCAGCCGTGCAGCAAGACTACATCACCTGATTTTACTTCAGCTAGACAGGCCATCATTTCATCAAATTTAATGCTTGCCGTGGCTTTATCAAAATACGGATACGTTTTGATCTTTAAGCCAGCATTGCCGATGAGAGGAATGTGATTTGCCCACGTAGGATCACTGACCCAAACTGTTAGGTCACTGTTACAGCGTTTGAGTAATTCAGCAAGAATGCGCAGCGCGCCGCAACCGCCTGGAGCCTGAACAGCGGCTACCCGATTACTTAGCAGTGCAGCATTGCCTTTGCCTAATAATAATTCACTGAGCCCATCGATAAAACCTTGCACACCTTGTGGGGTGATGTAGGTTTTGGAGTCTTCCTTGCCCAATAAAATTTGTTGAGCCTTGGCCACCGAGTGCAAAATGGGGGTGCGTCCAGCTTCGTCTTTATACACACCAACACCAAGGTCAATCTTATTAGGATTTGGATCGGCTTTAAAGGCAGCAGACAAACCTAAAATGGGATCGGCTGGAAGTTGTGGTAATACTTCAAACATGGTGTTCCTCAGGGACAAACGTTATAAATAGGATTGGACGCGTATTATGCCACTGGCACAATAAAATTCGAGGAAAATTGCGAGATAAAATGCAGTTACTTGGCTAGTTGAAATTGAAAATGCTGTTCGTTGATAAGTGTAGTCTGATTGTTAAAACTACGTTCGTGCCAGTCAAGTACACCTTGATTGTCTATGGTTAATACAGTGGAGGAACGAGTACCGTAATCTAGACCACGAATAAAAATGGCCGACAGTCGCTTTTCCCAATCCTTTGGTACCCCAGTTTCAGGTAGTTCATGGTCTGGGGCTAAACTTGAATCAAATAATAATTCAAATAATTGCTCAGTGTGAATGGCGTGTGGATCCTGACAATAAGCCTGTAACTTGTCAGTGCCTTTGGCAATTTTCGGCCAAGGACTATTTAAACTTGCATTTGATAAACCATACACTCCCGGATGCAGGGCATAATGCTGATCAAGATGGTTATTGTAGACCTGCAACTGTTGCCAATGGCCATACAGTAGGTTGTAGCCATTGTATTGCTCTCGTGTAGCATGCAAATCCAGATGATAATGTTGTGGTGGTTCAATTAAATATTGGCTCACCAAATGACCACGACTGATCACATCGGTGCGTATTGTCTTAGGATCACGAATGTTGGTGAGGGCGGCCACATAACCGTTTTTATTTACCCCCATCCAAGTTCCGCCGGCTTGTTGATCTAAACCTGCCAATACCTCTGGTGCTGCAGGCCAAAATCCAGAGGCTTGGGTGGGCCGGGCAAAAAACTCATCACGGTTGGCCGCGATGATGAGCGGGTATTTTGGATGTTGCTGTACCGCTACAAATAAGATGCACATTATTCAACATCAACGACAGGTATGTTTGACTTGTCAGTCACCAATTTATCTACCGCCTGAAACAAATCAGCAGTATGTAATATAAACTCCTCAGTCGTATCCGCGCTGGTAAAATGGTAACTCGGTGGCAGTATGGTGGCATCATACTCGGGGCGAGGGCTGAAATCGTTATTTTCTAGCATGCCGAATATCAGAATGGGGGCTAGGACAATAGAGGTCAAACTCACCGTATAGATATTGCGGCGTCGACTGGCTTGGTGAAACCCAATAAACAGGGTGATCCAAATGAAACCACAAACGATGGCGGCAAAGACAAAAAATTCAAACCACTCATACCAACTACCAAATTGAAAGTTGAAATATAGAATGGACTGAAATAAACCTAAGGCATTGACGCCTAACAACAGTAACCAAATCAAATTAAATTGACTGACGAGATGACTATCTTTGCGAAATATTTTTGCTAGTGCCGCCAGCATTAGCGGCCACAAACTAATGGCTGCCATCTGCCCTAAAACCTGTGGCAAAGCTTTAGCGATTTTAAACTCAGCTACGCTGCCTATGTAGGCTGTTAACAACGAGTAGGCTAAATAGGCCAGCGTCAGTAAAATAGCCAGCAAACTGCTATTCAACCACCCAAGCTTTTCCTCAAGGGGACTCAATACCAAGGCTGCTGTAACGGGTTTAGCCGGATCAATAATACGCAAACGACTGCGGCCAATTTTGATAATGTCATCTGCGCCAAGGACTTGTTGACTCACCGTCTTGTGGTTAACCATAACCCCATTGACCGATTGACAGTCACTTAACTGCAATTCACCATCATTATTTTGTTCGATGACCAAGTGGGTGGGGCAGACGTAAGGGTCATCTAAATGCAAATCAGTATGGTAGTCACGGCCAATGGTGATACTGTTTTTATCAAACTTAAAATGTTTAATCGGCAGATTCTTGCGCGACAACAACTCAACCACTATCGCCATGTTATTGCATCCATAAATTGTTGCGTAAAACTTTGCGCTGAACTTTGTGAAACACCGGCTAAGGTGAAGTGGCTGATGAGTCCCTGCTGATCATGGTCGAGGGTAGCACCAACAAAAACCACATCGTACAGTTGGTTAAATTCTTTGTAGGCACGTAGGCAGAATACTGTTTTGCTGCTTACGCCATGAATGTTGACTACTTTATGTTGCTGACACTGAAAGTTGCTGACATCCGTTTTACCCGCATTATTGCTGGGGCCAGCACCGGCTAAACTTTTAGAATACAGAGAATAAAACCGATGATCGCCTAAGTCTTTGCCACTTAACCATTCAAATTCCAACTCTACACCGCCACTCATCAGGCCACTGTGTAAGTAAATTTGCTCATCTAAGCGACAGCGATTTTCAACAGATAAAAATAATGCTTCTTGGTCGCTGGTATTCGAGTCTCCCCAACATGATAAAAAATCACCAATTTTGGTCGGCACACTGGCATCACCTAAGGGATTAGACACCCACTCAGTGTTTTGCAAGATACTGATCATGTCTCGTTGATTGTCTAGCAATTGCTCTTGGATAGTGGGCTTGAATGCTTCTGTGGGTAATACTTCATTTGGGCGATTTTGCAATATCGCTGTTACCTTGTTGAGGGGTATTAAAAAGCCAATCTGGTTCCCCGCAGTGGCGACATTGACACCCATCACTTCACCTTCAGGATTAACCACGGGACCGCCACTCATGCCAGGGTTAATTGATCCGGTGAAATGAATCCGTTGATAAAAGCTATTCTTTTTTAATCCGTTAAAGGTGCCTGGTACAACAATCATACCTAGGTCATGTGGGTTGCCCAGTGAGTATATCGTCGAGCCTTGTTCTGGCAGTTCGGTGGCTACAGCAAAGGCATGTTCACTTTCGTGTACCGCCACTTTTCTGACCAAGGCTAAGTCATTGACCACATCAAAATAGATGAGATTTAATGGTCCGGTTTGGCCGTCACTGGTCAGAAATTCGATGCGGTATTTTTCGGGGTAGAATACGTAATCAGACACCACATGATAGTTGGTCAGCATATTACCCAAAGCATCCACTTGAAAACCTGAGCCGATGGACGATTTGTTGCCAGACTCAAGCTCTATAATACGAATTTGGTAAAGGGCTGACTGATGTTGGCTAAACAGGTTTTGTGCCGTTTGTTGACCTTGCGCCGTCCCCGTTAAGATGAACAGCAGGATTAAAATACGTCTCAATAGTAAACTTCCCAACGCTGAGTGTAATGCCATGCCGTGCTCATTTGCTAATACTGCTTGAGTCTCGACAAAGTGTGTGAGTTAAGCGAACATTGTCACAGTTTAAATAGCCCGTGCCAACAATGAAATGTCTAATCCTTTAAATACCCCTGAACTTTGCCCGCAGATCCCACGTTTCGGTAGTAAATTTAGCTGCTGGTTGGGACAGAAAGTGCTGCAGATCATGGGGTGGAAGTTTCAAGGTGAATTTCCTTGTCATCCCAAAATGATCATCGCAGTGGCACCCCATACCTCGAATGTAGATTTTGTCATTGGCTTAGCCGTGGCGTTTACCTTACGGTTAAAAATCACGTTTTTTGGCAAGCATAGTTTGTTTGTGCCTCCTTTTGATCGCATTTTACGCTATTGGGGCGGCATCCCAGTTGAACGCTCTAAAGCGCATGGCGTAGTTGATCAAATGGCAGAAGAAATGCGCAATGCCTCACAAATGATATTGTGTTTATCACCGGAAGGCACCCGCAGCAGGGTAGAAAAATGGCGCACGGGTTTTTTATACATTGCCCACAAAGCGCAAGTGCCGGTGTGTTTGGTGGCATTTGATTATAAGAAAAAACAAATTGAATTAGGCCCAGTGTTAGAAATTGGCGATGATGTACAACGCGAACTTAACCGAATATATCGACACTTCAGCACAGTCCATGCGAAGTTTCCTGAACAAGTGGCAACCATAGACGTGCCGGTAACTGGAGAAAAAGATTGAAGCATTTTGGTACAACAACACGATTGATCCATGCGGATCGATTAATAAACAGACCGCAACATGGCGCAGTGCATCAGGCCACTAACAATTCAGTGTTGTTTGAATATCAAAAAGCACAAGACTTAGTTGATGTATTTCAAGGTAAACAAGCAGGACATGTTTATTCACGCTCTTCTTCTGCGTCGACGGTTGCCTTGCAGAATATATTAAATGAGTTGGAAGGTGGTGTGGGAGCAGTGACTTTCTCTACCGGTATGGCAGCCATCAGCGCTACCTTTTTGAGTTTGTTCAAAGCGGGTGACCACCTCATTATCAGTCAGTTTTTATTTGGCAATACCCGCAGTTTCAGCGATACCCTGCAAAATTTGGGCATAGGCGTGACGTATGTGGATGTCACTGACATCCATCAAGTCAAGCAGGCTAAGCGTGACAATACTAAAGGCGTTTACCTAGAAACGATTGCTAACCCAGTGACGCAAGTTGCTGATTTAAAAGCCATCGGCGAGTGGTGTCAGAGCCATGCCTTGCTGTTTATGTTAGACACCACTATGACTCCACCGACGATGTTTACGGCGCGTACGGTTTTGGCATCCTTGGTGATCACGTCATTAACAAAATATATCGCCGGGCACGGCAACGTGCTTGGCGGTGCGGTGATAGATACGGGTTTATTTGCTTGGCAGACGTTTAGCAATATTTTGCCAATATACCAAGTCGCCGACACACGACAATGGGGCTTAACTCAGATCCGTAAACGAGGTTTACGCGACATGGGGGGCACCTTGTCTCCTGAGGCTGCCCATAGCATTTCAATCGGTTTAGAAACCCTGGCGTTGCGCACAGAACGCTGTGCGAAAAATGCCTTACAACTGGCCCATTACTTACAGCATCACGCGGCGGTGGTTACCACCTACTATCCAGGACTTACACAGCACCCTCAGCATCTGCGGGCCAGTGAATTGTTTACAAGCTTTGGGGCAATTTTAAGTTTTGATCTAGCTAAGAACATTGACCCACTGGCTTTTCTTGATGCCCTTGATTTGGTTATTTGCGCCACTCACTTAGGTGATACACGCACCTTAGCGTTACCGGTGGCAGCCACTATTTATTTTGAGGCCAGCGCTTTGCAAAGAAAACAAATGGGGGTGACGGACAACATGATCCGCCTGTCGGTTGGTATCGAGGATATTGATGACCTGATCAATGATTTTGATCAGGCTTTTACTCGGCTTGGCGGGGTTTAAACCACTATTTCGTAACTGGTGGTAATGGCCACCGTGTCTTTTAACATCAGTATCACTGAGCAGTATTTCTCTGCGGATAATTGTACTGCTCTGGCGACGTGCTTGTCACTCAACCCTTCACCAGTAACCACGTAGTGCGCGTGAATTTTGGTAAAATAACGCGGTGGGTTTTCGGCACGCTCAGCCTGTAACTTACAGTCACACGCACTCACGGTTTGACGAGACTTCTTGAGGATGTCCACCACGTCTATGGAAGAGCATGCCCCGACACTCAGCAGTACCGCTTCCATTGGACTGAGTGATTGACCATTACCATCGAGCACTAAAGTGTGCCCACTTTCTGTCGTGCCAACAAAGTTTAAGTCATGTTGCCAGCTTACTTGTGCTTGCATGATGTACCCTTTTTTCAATTATTTTTGTTATCGATTAGCGTGATTTTATCGTTGTCGAGCAAGATGCGTTTTTGTTTAAACAAACCACCTAAGGCTTTTTTATATGCGTTTTTACTCACGTCAAAGCGTTTAGCGATGTCTGCAGCCGGGCTCTTGTCGGTTAACGTTGACAGTCCGCCGTGGGCGATGAGGTCATCGATAATTTGCTCGGCCAAACTGCCACGCGCTTGCTGATCATGGAATTGGAAACACAAATCTATCTTGCCATCTTCACGGATCCGTTTGATGTAGCCACTCAGGGAATAGCCAATTTTTATCGGTTTAAATACTTCGTCTTTAAAAATCAGGCCTAAATGCGTGCCATCAATCACCGCTTTATAGCCCATGTCAGTGCGTCCACAGATTAATAATTTAACCGCCTGACGCGGTGTAAAGTGGCTGGCGGTTTCTGGCAAAAAGTCTCTGAGTCGAGTAGACGCGGCAATTCTGCCACTTTGCTCATCAACAAATACATACACAACATAGGTCAACCCTTCTGACATCGGTGAGTCTTGTTCACTAAAAGGCACCAACAAATCTTTTTCTAGTCCCCAATCGAGAAAAGCGCCGACTTTATTCACGCTGATAACTTTCAACGCTGCACACTGGTCAACTTCGGCTTTAGGTTTTTTAGTAGTGGCAATAATCCGATCATCACTGTCATGATAAATAAATACCTTAACCTGCTCACCTACCTTACAGTCGGGTGGTGCAGAATTATTGGGTAATAATATCTGCCCAAGGTCTCCACCGTCCAAGTAAAACCCGAAAGGCACCTGATTCACCACCTCGAGTTGATTAAATTTGCCAATATTGACCATAGGGATGCAACCGTAGTTGTTTGAATATAAAGGGCAATTGTACCCGATTAATTGCCTAGGCGGCAGCGCCTAAAAAAATAATGTTGGTGCGTGAATAAGTGCGCGATAGCACAAAATTTCATGGCATAATCAGACGTATATCTGAGAAATTTGTGGAGTTTTGCGTGGATACCGTATTTTTAAATGGCCAATATTTGCCAAAAGCTGAGGCGAAAATTTCGCCTATGGACAGAGGCTTTTTATTTGGCGATGGTATTTATGAAGTGATCCCGTCTTATGCTGGGCGTTGTGTTGGGCTACGTGGTCATTTAGCGCGCTTGCAACAGGGCCTCGCTGCAATCGGCATGGCTATGCCCGTGCCGTTTGATGAGCTTCAAGCTATGATTCAGCAATTAATTGATCTCAATGGGCGGGGTAATTTGGGCATTTATCTGCATATAAGTCGAGGCACCGACAGCAAGCGTTTTCATGCTTTCCCTGAACATATTGCCCCCACGATTTTTGCTTATGCTTTTGCCATTGCCCCTGAACCTATTCCTGATAAAACCAAGGTTAAAGGTTATAAAGTCGTATCTACTGCCGACTTACGTTGGCAACGCTGCCACATTAAATCAACGTCGTTACTTGGCAATGTTTTGCACTTCCAACAGGGCTACGCACAAGGAGTGGACGAAACGATTTTGTTTAACGAACAAGGTTTTTTGACCGAAGCCAGTGCTTGCAACGTGTTTATTGTTAAAGCAGGGGAGATCCTCACGCCGCCCCTTGACCATCAATTGTTGCCAGGGATCACCCGTCAACTTTTATTAGCCATACTCGAAAAAGATGGCAATCTGCCCTTTGCTGTTCGCCCGGTAAGCATGCAAGAAGTCAGGGATGCCGATGAGATTTGGTTAACTAGTTCGAGCAAAGAAATTGCCCCTGTTATTGAGATGGACGCTAAACCGGTTGGTAAGGGAAGGGTGGGCGATATGTGGTTGGCCGCGCAAACCTTATTTAGCGCGAATAAATACGCTTATTAGGCGAAGTAGGGTAAACAATGACGCGTCCCACGCAAATTCACATTGATCTTAATGCCATTCAACATAACTGTGCATTGGTGAGGCAACTTGCCCCGCAGTCTGGCATTGTTGCCATGGTGAAAGCCGATGCCTACGGACACGGCAGTGTTCAAGTGGCTGCAGCGCTTGCAAGCCAAGTGGAAAAGTTTGGTGTGTGTTGTTTAGAAGAAGCGCTGCATTTACGTCATAGCGGCATCAATTTACCCATTGTTTTGCTGGAAGGCTGTTTCACCAGTGATGAATACCTGCGAGCCGTTGAGCTCAAATGTGAAGTAGTCTTGCACAGTCAAGAGCAACTGCACATGTTGCAAAGTATCTCACTGCAGGGGCCCTTGACGGTGTGGTTGAAAGTGGATACGGGCATGCATCGTTTGGGATTACCCCTGGCAGATGTGGCGGCGGTTTATCAGCAACTCGTTTCTACGCCCGGCATCTTGGAGGTTATTCTGACCAGCCATTTTGCCAATGCCGACGATGTAGATAGTGAGTTTACTACCTTGCAATTGCAGCGTTTTGCAAAGCTACATGATGCTCCTTGTTTTGCCTCGACAAACTTGCCAGTTAGTTTGGCTAATTCAGCTGCGATCATGGCCTGGCCACAAAGTCACAGGAATTTGGTGCGTCCAGGTATCATGTTGTATGGTTTAAATCCTTTTGCCTTTGCTCAAACACACGCTGAGCAATTGAAACCAGCCATGAGTTTTACCAGCCAAGTTATTGCAATTCACCCTATTAATACAGGGGAAATGGTTGGTTACGGGAATACGTGGACCGCACAACGCCCTTCAATTATTGCTACTGTCGCAGCCGGTTATGGCGATGGGTACCCACGTACAGCAAAATCCGGAACACCGGTATTGGTTAAGGGGCAACGTGTTAATTTAGTCGGCCGAGTGTCTATGGACATGCTGTGTGTTGACGTTACAGATTTGCTTGACGTGAAAGTAGGTGATGCGGTTGAACTGTGGGGCAAAAACTTATCAGTTAATGAAGTAGCAAGCTACGCCAATACCATTGGTTATGAGTTAGTAACCCGCATGCCACAACGGGCAAAAAAAGTGTATCTTTAGGTTAGTTTGTGGTGCCGCGTAACTATTTACATCGTTTATTCAGAGATCTTGGCTTAAGTCTGTGCAACAAATACCGCACGAAGCGGCGCAGGATAACCCTCAATAGTTAAACTGTGATCGTTAGGATCTAAGAAATCTTGCAATGATTGTCCTTCCATCCACTGGGTGCGGCGCTGTTCTTCAATGGTGGTATGTGCTTGATCTACCAAACGAATATTTTTAAATCCAACACGCTTTAACCATAATATTAATGCGCTAGCGCTGGGCAAATACCAAACATTACGCATTTGCGCATAGCGATCTTGTGGCATAAATACTTGTTGCTCGTCGCCCTCAATGATCAGGGTCTCAAGCACCAGCTCCCCTCCTTTTCGTAATTGATGTTTTAACTGATAGAGAAAATCAATGGGGCTTTTGCGATGATAAAATACACCCATGGAAAACACCGTATCAAAGGCTTTAAGTTCTGGTAACTGTTCCACGCCAATGGGTAGTAAGTGAATGCGCGGGTCAGGATTAAAGTGCTTGATGGCCTGAAATTGCATGAGAAACAGCTGCGAAGGATCGGCGCCAACTACTAACTTTGGATCATCAGCCAACATGCGCCACATGTGATAACCACTGCCGCAGCCCACATCCAAAACTAGTCTGTTATGCAGGGAGCTAATGTGCGGGCTGACTCGGTCCCATTTCCAATCCGAACGCCACTCGGTGTCGATGTGTAAACCATGAATATAAAAAGGCCCTTTGCGCCACGGCATAAATTGTTGCAGTAAGCCCAGGAGCTGCCGCTGTGTGTGCTCATCAAGGTCGGTGTGTTGCCCGAAGGCCACTCTGTCGCGAAGTTCAATTGTCGACACCTGGGTTTGCGGTAATAACTTGAGTAGCTTTGTCCATTTGTCAAAGTCACCATGGCGCTGCTCTTTATGCCAATGCGCCAGCTGAGCAGGCAGGACTTCTAACCAATGACTTAAAGGACTTTCGGCAATCTGTTTATAAAACTCATTGAACCAAGAAACTGACAAGGGCTTTCCTTTTTTATTTGATGGCCAACATTGACGCAAAATTAAAACACTTAAACCACAGGGTCACGTCTTTAAACCCGGCAGACGTAAGGCGTTGATTGTGTTGCTCGAATGTTTCAATGCGCATGACATCTTCTAGTGCACTGCGTTTTTGGCTGATCTCTAATTCGCTGTAACCATTGCGACGTTTAAATTCATGGTGCAAGGCAATCAGGGTGTCATCTATTTGTGCTTGCTGATGTTTGAGTTTTTCTGAGATCAGCAATACCCCACCTGGAAGCAGGCCCCGATAGATTTTTTCAATTATCTGTTGACGTTGTTCAGGTTCGATAAACTGTAGAGTGAAATTTAACATCACCACACTCGCATTATTTATCTCAATATTTTGTAGATCATCACAGACAACGTCGATGGGGGTCTTCGATTTAAATGCTTGTGTATGCAAGATACAGCGTTCAACCATGGCTTGAGAATTATCCACCGCCATGATCTTGCAATCTTGCGCCACCACATAACGGCTAGCTGCCAAGCTTGCCGCGCCAAGAGAGCAGCCCAAATCATAAATAACACTGTCTTTGCTCGCATATTTACCCGCCAACTGACCTAGGGTATCCACGATGGTGGCATAACCAGGCACAGAACGCTGGATCATATCAGGGAATACCTCAGCGACGGCTTGATCAAAGCGAAATGGTTCTATCGCTTGTGGAGAGGAATAAATCGCATCTTTGCCTGTGACTAACATAACATAAGGGGGCTTGCTGACAGTTAAATAGGGTCGTGATTCTACCTGTAGCTTGCAAGTCAGGCAATTTCCTTTCTTGCTAAAGGAAATCAGCTCTTATAACGTATAGGGTTAATAGTCACTCGATAACAAGGATCAATTTGTAATGTCAGCAAGCGTATACCCCGTTCCCAGTGCTTTGCAACACAGCGCCCATGCCGATAAGGCCGAATATCAGCGTCTTTATCAATGGTCTATTAATGACCCAGATGGTTTCTGGCGGGAGCAGGCTAAACGTCTTGATTGGATCGTGCCATTTACACAAGTGAGCCAATGCTCCTTTGCTCAGGGCTCTCTCGACATCAAATGGTTTGCTGACGGCACCCTCAATGCCAGTTATAACTGCATCGACCGACATTTAAAAACGCAGCCCAATCGTACGGCAATCATTTGGGAAGGGGATGAAAGCCAGTGGCATAAACACATTAGCTATCGGCAACTCCATGATGAAGTGTGTAAGTTAGCCAATGGCATGAAAAAGCTTGGTGTGGCAAAAGGTGATCGCGTTATTATCTATATGCCGATGGTGCCTGAAGCCGCTTACGCCATGTTAGCGTGTGCCAGAATTGGCGCGGTGCACTCGGTTATTTTTGGTGGCTTTTCACCCAACGCAATTGCCGATCGAATTGAAGATTGTGGCGCCAAGTTGATCATTACCGCCAATGAAGGGCGCCGTGGCGGTCATCATGTGCCCTTAAAAGAAAATGTCGACAAGGCCCTCTTAAAACCGACGACAGCCTGTATCGAAAACGTCATTGTGTATAAACACACAGAGGGTGCGTTTGGGTGGATGGAAGGACGAGATGTATGGTGGCATGAGCTAGCCGGAGAATGCGAAGCAATATGCAAACCAGAAGAAATGCACGCTGAAGATCCACTGTTCATTTTATACACGTCTGGCTCGACAGGAAAACCCAAAGGTGTGGTGCATACCACTGGGGGCTATTTGGTTTATGCCTCCCTCACACATCATTATGTCTTTGATTATAAACCTGAGGATATTTACTGGTGTGCTGCCGACGTAGGGTGGATCACTGGCCATACTTACATCGTCTATGGACCCTTAGCCAACGGTGCGACTACGCTGATGTTTGAGGGGGTGCCAACGTATCCTGATGTGCGTCGAATTGGCCAGATTATTGATAAACACAAGGTATCTATTTTGTATACAGCGCCAACCGCTATCCGTGCATTGATGGCAAAAGGTGATTTACCGACTCAAGACAGTGAACGTTCAAGTTTGCGTCTGCTGGGCAGTGTAGGGGAACCTATCAATCCAGAAGCGTGGCAGTGGTATTATCAAAAAGTCGGCAAATCGTTGTCACCTATTGTAGATACGTGGTGGCAAACTGAAACAGGCGGCATTATGATCACGCCGTTGCCAGGGGCGACAGCGCTCAAGCCTGGCTCAGCCACATTGCCATTTTTTGGCGTTTGCCCAGCGCTGGTCAGCAACGATGGCGAGTTGTTAGATGGCGCCACCGAGGGTAATTTAGTCATCACCCAATCTTGGCCTGGCCAAGCCAGAACGGTATGGGGGGATCACGAGCGTTTTATTCAAACGTATTTCAGTACCTACGAGAATCGCTATTTTACTGGTGATGGTGCCCGTAGAGATGAAGATGGCTATTACTGGATCACTGGGCGTGTGGATGATGTATTAAATGTATCAGGGCATCGTTTAGGCACCGCAGAAATAGAAAGCTCTTTAGTGGCTCATCCTGCCGTGGCAGAAGCCGCCGTTGTGGGCTACCCGCATGATATTAAAGGGCAGGGAATTTACGTTTATCTTTTACCCACAGACGGTATTGAAATAACCCCAGAATTGACCAAAGAAGTGCGACAGTGGGTTAAAGAAGATTTAAGTCCTATTGCGAGTCCTGATTTAATCCAGTGGACAAAAGGTTTACCAAAAACTCGCTCAGGTAAAATCATGCGACGTATTTTGCGTAAAATTGCGGCCAACGAGCATGACCAACTGGGCGACACATCAACCTTAGCTGACCCGGGCGTTGTCACGGATTTGGTTAATGAGCGCTTAAATCGATAGGCCTGCCACCCTACCTAGAATTAGGAGATTGGCAAAACAAAAAAGCCCTGATTTATCAGGGCTTTTCAATATTGTTGCTGGGTGTCGCCGCTTATGCCGCCTTGGTGCTACGTGGTTTGCGTTTGGGTTTTTCTTCCACAACGCTTTGCGCTTGCGCCAATTCACTTGGATCAAAATCGTCAACGTTAATGGTACGTAGTCGACCTAATTCTGTCTCTTTCATCAACTTAGCTTCATCTTCAGTTAATGCCTTCAACGCCAAACCACGATCAGCTACTTGATCCAAGTTGGTAAACGGTAATTTTTCTTTGGCTGCCTTGCACACTCGATGATGCAAAGGTTCACAAGCAATGATGTTTTCTAACGTTTGCTCTAAATCACCCATTAACATGCCAGGCTCACGTGAAACAAACTGTCCCATCCCTAAGCGGGTACGCGCTTCAGATGGCGTTTGTAAGATAGTGGCAACTTGATGATCGAGTTCGTCTGACGGTGCACTGAAACGCTTACCAAATGGCATAATCACGAGCCTGAGTGCAAAACCTAAGCCCTTACCTGGGAAGTTTTTCAAGAGTTCTTCCATTGCCACTTCAAGCTTGTGCAGACTATCTTGCATCGCCCAATGCATTAAAGGTAAGTCTTCTGCACGACGACCTTCATCATCAAAACGTTTAAGCACACACGACCCTAAATACAGGTAGCTGAGAATGTCACCGAGTCGAGCTGAGATACGCTCACGTCTTTTAAGTTCGCCACCCAGTACCGCCATGGCCACATCTGACAAAAACGCCATATTGGCCGAATATTGTTGCATGGCTCGATAATACTGGGCAGTTTCGTCTAAGAACGGCGAACCTGCTAAACGAGCACCACTTAACCCAAACCATAAACTTCGGAAGAAATTACTGCAGGCAAAACCAATATGGCCAAACAACGCTTTATCAAACTGCTGTAAGCTTTCGTCTTCATTCGGATTATTGGCGGCAAATAATTCACTCAATACATAGGGATGGCAACGCATCGCTCCCTGACCATAAATCATCATATTGCGCGTCAGTATGTTGGCTCCCTCAACGGTAATTGCGATGGGGGCGCCTTGATAACCCCTCCCTAGGTAATTGTTTGGCCCCAACATGATGCCCTTGCCACCATGCACGTCCATTGAATCGTTAACAAGTTGGCGCATTTTTTCGGTTAAATGGTATTTACAAATAGCCGAGATAACAGACGGTTTTTCACCGAGATCAACGCCTTTTGTTGAGAATGAGGTGACGGCATCCATGAGGTAAGTGTTGCCGCCAATGCGTCCAAGCATTTCTTCAATGCCTTCCATGTAACCAACAGGCATTTTAAACTGACGACGAATTCTGGCGTAAGCACCGGAGGCGAGGGCCAAGCTTTTTGCGCCTCCCGCAGATGTAGAGGGTAGGGTAATACAGCGACCCACAGACAAACACTCCACCAACATCCGCCAGCCTTGGCCGGCCATCGCTGGACCACCAATAATAAAATCAAGGGGGACAAAAATATCTTTGCCTCGAATGGGACCGTTTTGAAAGGGAACATTTAAGGGGAAGTGGCGGTTGCCGATATCTAAACCCTTGGTATCCCGAGGGATCAATGCGCAGGTAATACCCAATTCTTTTTGCTCACCCAATAAGCCATCAGGATCATACATTTTAAAGGCTAAACCAATCACCGTAGCAATGGGCGCCAAGGTGATATAGCGTTTATCAAAGGTGAGTTTAAGACCAAGAATTTCTTTACCCTGCCATTTACCTTTACACACGATGCCGGTATCCGGTAATGAACCCGCATCTGAACCGGCTTCTGGACCTGTCAGGGCAAAACAAGGAATTTCTTCACCGGTAGCTAAACGCGGCAGATAATGTTGTTGCTGTTCAGGGGTGCCATAGTGTTGCAGTAACTCCCCTGGGCCTAGGGAGTTGGGCACACCCACTGAGGTGGATAATACGGCACTTACCCCTGATAGTTTTTGTAATACCCGAGACTGTGCAAAGGCCGAAAACTGTAAACCCCCAAATTCTTTTTTGATGATCATGGCAAAGAATTTATGATCTTTTAAATACTGCCAGACTTCAGGGGATAGGTCTGCGCGCACATGGGTGGTTTCCCAGTCACTGCACATCTTACAGACCTCTTCTACCGGCCCGTCTAAAAAGGCTTGTTCTTCTACCGTTAAACGCGCTTGGGGGATGTTGTGCAACAGTTGCCAATTCGGATTGCCAGAAAATATTTCGCCATCCCACCACACGGTGCCAGCGTCAATGGCATCTTTTTCGGTACTCGACATTTCCGGCATGATGCTTTTGTAGAACTTTAGTGCAGGTTCACTGACGTATTGCTTACGCACGGATTCGATGTTGAGGGGCAGGGCGATCACTAAGAACAATAGCCACGTAATGATGCCAACAGTGCCTAACAAACTGCCCACTAGCAGCGCAAAGAACATGGCAACCGTGCCATTAAATAAACTCATGCGGTAGTAACTCACCGCCCCGAACGCTACAACTATGGTAAGTAACCATAAAAGCATCTGCATAATAACTCCTCGTTAAACACTTTGGATTTCGGTCAACATGACGACTGCAAACTGGACTGTAATGTTAACCTAATACATCAAATTTATGTCAGCGTTATTCCCCAACATTGTTTTTGTCACTTGCCCAAAAAACAGACTGAGGGATCACGGAACTTCAATATTTTGGTACTACTATAGTATAGAAAGGATCAGCGCAACCATGAACTTAAATCAGTGGTGTGGCGAGACTAAGCGTTTTGCCACACTATTTAACATGACAAATAACTAAAGATCGAGCTGCTGATATTCGCTGAGTTGAATATCCCCTTGTTCTTCGCCATCTTTAAATTGTTGAAGTCTCACTAATTGATAATTCAATTGAGGTGAAAACCAAGCAAAGGTCTCTCGCGTCGAGTTTTCTCTGACCATGGCGACTTTAATCCCTTGTATTTTGCCAAAGGGTAGATCTAGTTGGTCAGTGCCAATTACACGCAGTTGATATTGGCGTAACTGTCCTCTGTCGTTGATGATGTCATAGTGAAATTCTGTTTGTCCCTCAGCCAATTTCGCTTGTAAATCAAGGCGATAAACTTGATTGTCAAATTGGTCTAGGTAGTCAAAACTCGGTTCATTATTGACTAATATTTTTTGAGAAACACTATCAAAGGTGACTGATGCACGTTTGTCTGCTCCCGTACCGGTGCGCTTGTATTTGTAGGTTTCTGGTTTTATACGGTTGTCTACTACAGTGAATTCACTGGTTTCATAGCGTTTATCCGAAAGAAAAAAGAAAGACACTTTTGAGCTGTATTCAAATTTGAAGTGATTGTCAGCTTGTTTGGAGAGTGCCAAGCTGGCATAACCTAATTTTTTACCGTAGCGGAATGCATCGAATTTGGCCGTAAAGGGAATGAGGTTTAATTTATGTTCTGTCTCCTGTTTTTCTTCGATGACAGCTTCACTCAACTCATGTGTAGTTTCATCAGCGCTTGTCGCTGTGAGTGTTTGTGAGCTGTCTGCTTCTAATTCGTCTTTGGATTGTGCCTGTGTGCCACTGGCGCACAATAACACAACACACAACAGGCTGATGCTCGCACTAATTCGCAGCGTAACCTTGCTCTTCAAGTTCAATACCATCTAAATAGGCCTTATTATTATTCATGATGAGTCTACCCTGACAAAACCAACTAATCACTAACGGATACATTTGTCGTTCTTGCTCTAAGACACGCGACGCTAATTCATCACTGTCGTCTTCAGCAAATATCGGTACTCTAGATTGCAATATCACCGGACCATCATCTAACTCAGCGGTGACAAAATGAACCGACGCGCCATGTTCATCATCTCCCGCATCAATAGCGCGTTGATGTGTATGCAAACCCTTGTACTTGGGCAACAAAGATGGGTGAATGTTCAACATTTTTCCTTGAAAACCTTGAACAAACTCAGCACTTAAGATTCGCATAAAACCAGCCAAAATGACTAGGTCGGGTGAGTATTTTAGTATTTCACTCAGCAGTATCTGGTCATACGCTTCTCGACTTGTCAGCTTGTTTGCTTCTACAACAATGGCAGGTATGTTGGCAGATTCGGCGCGTTTTAAAGCATAGACATTGGGTTTATTAGAAATAACGGCAACAATCTCACCGTTTATTCGCTGGGCTTTACAGGCATCTATGATGGCTTGAAGATTTGAACCATTACCTGACACCAATACAACTAACGATTTTTTAGATGTTGAACGACTCACCTACACAATCTCAACTTGTTGCTTGGCAAGACGTGGGGCAATGTGGCCAATAAGCCACGCTTGCTCACCTAAGGCATTTAGTATGCTCAGAGCCTGCGATGCACTCTCGTTAGGCAGCGCAATAATTAATCCTACACCACAGTTAAAGGTGCGGTACATTTCATGTGTGGTGACATTACCTTGGCTTTGCAACCAATTAAAGATTGCTGGCCATTGCCAACTTTTTCCATCAATCACGGCTTTACAATGGTCTGGCAATACTCTGGGAATGTTTTCCCAAAAGCCACCACCTGTGATGTGAGAGATTGCGTGTACTTCCACTTGTTCAAGTAACTTAAGTACCGATTTGACGTAAATTCGTGTCGGCTCAAGTAGAATATCGCCCACCGCTTTACCGTCTAACAATGTATCGGTGGCACTGCCAGACACTTCAAGAATTTTTCGGATCAGAGAATAGCCATTCGAGTGAGGACCCGATGAGGCTAGGGCGATTAATGCGTCGCCTGCATTGACTTTGCTGCCATCTATCACATCATCAGCTTCAACCACACCAACACAGAAACCCGCTACATCGTAGTCTTCACCATGGTACATACCAGGCATTTCGGCAGTTTCTCCACCCACCAAGGCGCAACCGGCTAATTCACAACCTTTGCCAATACCGGTAACGACCTCTGCGGCTGTATCAACGTTTAGTTTACCTGTTGCGTAATAGTCTAAGAAGAACAAGGGCTCAGCGCCTTGAACAATCAGGTCGTTTACACACATCGCCACCAAATCAATACCGATGCCAGCGTGTTGTTTGAGATCCATGGCCAATCTTAACTTTGTGCCGACACCATCGGTGCCCGACACTAATAATGGTTTGCGATATTTTTCAGGTAGGGCACACAAGGCACCAAAACCGCCCAAACCACCACGTACTTCAGGGCGTTGGGTCTTTTTGGCTACCGATTTAATTCTCTCTACGAGTCTATTGCCAGCATCAATATCAACCCCGGCGTCTTTGTAGCTTAATGATGGTTTATGGTCAGTCATGTCTATACCTTGAGACTCGTCACAAAAAAAGAGGCGCGATTTTAGCAGCTTGCACGCTCAATACCAATCACCACAAAAGTGATTTTTTTGGATTAAACTTTAGATGAATTCTTCAGCTAAATACTAGACAATACGCCTCATTTTGAGGCGCGTTGTGACTAAGAGGAAAAGTATTAGCATGTTATGCAGTCGTTTTATGCGTGTGAGTAGTGCGCTGCTTGTCTTCTATTTTGGCCTTGTACATTTTGCTACAGCTGCGGTGATAGAGGATCTGTTCGACGCAAAAATTGCGGTGGCGGATCAAAGTGACAAGGCGCAAAACGCAGCCATCAAACAAGCACTGCGGCAAGTTTTTGTCAAAGTGAGTGGCAATGATAATCTTCTTAAAGATGAAAAAATCAGCAAATATGTCGCCAAGGCTAACACGCTGGTGCGAGCCTATAGTTACGAGAAAGAACTCAACCAATGGTATTTGGTGGTTAATTTTGATGGCGATAAGGTACAGCAGGCCTTACGCAGTGCTGATTTTGCGATTTGGGACAGACGTCGCCCCGACACCATAGTGTGGCTGGCAGTTGAAACCACTGGACAAGATAAACAGATCATCACCTCAGAACAGCATCCGCAACTACTTCAACGCCTAAAAGAGCAAGCCAAAATCAGAGGCCTGAAAATAGTATTACCCCTTTGGGATCTGAACGACGTGCAAGCTATCGGGGTTTACGATATTTGGGGTGGGTTTATACAGCGTATTCAAGATGCCAGTAGCCGTTATGAAATGAACAGTGCCTTGAGTGCACGAATTTATAAGTTGCCCCTAGACAGCAACAGTGACCAACAGCAACGCTGGCAAATTGACTGGACCCTGCTGGATAACGGACAACTTTACACTGGCCAAACTTCTGCAGCAGATAGTGCCACTGCGATGGACAAAATCATTGCCAGCTTGGCGGAACAATTAGCGGCAAAATACGCCGTCAATCAGCAAAATGGTCAGTTTGCCGTGCAACAAACCCACATCGTGTTGACCAATGTCGATTCCATCCTCACCTACAGTGAAATCTTACGTTTTTTAAATGGTTTGAGTGTTGTGTCCAAAGCGACGTTAGTAAGTCAACAGGGGCAGCGCTCAACCTTTGCCTTGGATTTATTAGGTAGCGCTGAGGATTTGCTTAATATTTTGAGCTTGGATAGTAAAATTAGCCTCAGTAAACGGCCCGGAGTCTTGGTGTCTGTCGAGCCAGTTGAGCAAAATATTGCAGGCTCAGATGGCTCTGAAGGACTAACACCGATGCAAAACACCGTGGCGCAAGATTATTTAGAATTTACTTGGAATCGTTGATGAGCAAGCAGTTATTGTTGCCAGTGAATCTGCATGAACATGTAAGTTTTGATAATTTTTTGGTGGGTGACAATGCACAGGTGGTACGTCATCTAAAAAGCTTGTTATTGCCCAACTTAGAGCAGCGTGGTAGCCACTGGCTCAATGTAATCTCGGCGCCCAGTGGTCATGGAAAAAGCCATCTGCTGTTTGCTCTGGTTAACCTCGCGCATGAAAATCAACTTAATGCCGCGTATTTAAGCTTTAATGACAAACACACATTAATGCCCAGCATGTTAGAGGGATTAGAAAGTTTTGACCTCATCTGTTTGGATGATATTGAACAACTTACCGATGACCTCGCTTGGCAAATCGCCTTATTTGATTTAATTAATCGGGTTAAAGAGGTGAAAACCAGCAAACTTGTATTGTGTTCAGGTGTGCCTCTTCCATCCTTAAATATACAGCTTCCTGATTTAAGCTCACGTTTAAATTGGGGGCTGAGTTTTCGTTTGAAAACACTGAATGAAGTGCAACGTTTGCGTGCATTGCAGATGCGAGCTGAGCAAAGAGGACTGCATTTGCCAACTGAGGTGGCAAAGTTCTTAATGAATCGTCATCAGCGTGATCTCAGTGCCTTAATTGCCAGTCTTGATACCTTAGATGAAGTGTCCTTAAGCCAACAACGAAAGTTGACGATCCCTTTTGTGAAGTCGGTTTTTGACGTCTAATCTTGGTGACCTGGAGATTTTTTCAGGTGGCTAGTATCCGGCGCTATGGAAAACACCTGCCAATAATCTTGTTGATCCTGTGGTTTTAGCGGCACTGACTTTTTATTCACTGCGCTTGGGCTGAGCGGTTCATCAAGCAGCACGTTGCTAAACCAATCTCGACCAGCTTGCATCAACTGCGGCGGCGGTAATGTGAGCTGAATTTGTGCCACATTCAGTTGGGGAAAGACCGCTTCTACCGCAGACTTCACCCGTGCTTGAATGTCTTGGCTATTTATACGATTACGTTGTCCCCAGGTAACCAGTAATTCGGGATTGTCAACACTACTGAGTATGGCGACATCGGCACTGACGCCAAGTCTATAAGCCATCATGAAATGACCAAACAAGGTAGCAAAGTCTTCTCGAACTGTTGAATAACAATAGTAGTCGGGGGCTTGATCGGGTTCGAAAAAAGCCTGCACATCACTGGCTTGTATGGCTTTTTGTTGCTCGGTGGCACCTTGACCAGCAAAACTGACTTGAGCAAGTTTTTGCATGTCAGTAGATAACAAGGGGAACCGTTGACTGAATTCGTTGGATGAAGGCTCATAGTCTGCGCTGTAAGCAAGGGGAGTGGTGTTGCTGGGCACGGTTGACCAACGCGATACGGGGAAAAAATCATTGGCATGACCCAGTTCATGGTACATCAACCAACTGACATTGGCTTCTAACGCGCTAAAGGGTTTGCTTGATCGCGCTGCAGCTGGGTAATCACCATTGCGAATATAATATTGATTATTTTTGACATAGCGCCACGGCATGCTGAACTTGAGGTCATTGCCAAAATTACTGCGATAGTCCGGCTGATCATTGAGTGTGTCGCGCTCCTCGGCGGTTCGCCAAAAATTAGCAGCATCCAGATAAATCGCGCCAGTGGCCGACCAATAAAAAGAGGGACGAATATCATAGGAAATGACGACAGCCGTGGTGGCCCCTAACAAGGTAAGCATGTCGTCAGCACTGACTGATTCTTGCAAAAACTCCCGGAAACGTTGCCCCATCCATGGGTGAGAAACCACCACACGCGCCATCACATCGTCAATCTTGATTTGGTTGTGCTGTTGACCGATGAGCGGGAGCGTTGCAAAGTCGCAAGACGACGCCAAGGTATTGCTGTAGACACAATCTACCAATACATCGGCGTATTCACTATCTGCCATGTAGGCAAACGCATCCGTGGTGACCACGCGTCCTGCCGCACTTGGAAAATAGCCATTTTCGTCAATGCTGGTATTCTTCACTACGATCATGGCGCTATCGGTGGCCTCCGTCCCATCCTCAAACACAAGTTTGGCGCTAAATTCCAATACACTATCGCGGCTGACACTGGGGGCATTAAAAAACAATAGCTGATGTTGTGCATTGAGATCGTGTGCTGTTGGTCCAGCAATTTGCTGCCAATCAACCCGACTCAGGACCTTATTTTCTGCGGCGTTCTGTGCGGTGTTTGGCTCAATACGCAAAGACACCTTGCCTCGTTCTGTCACTGTGTGGTCGAGGCGCACACTGGCCGTCAGTTGGGGGCTTTCCACCGCGTTAAAACTCAGTGTGTGTGTGCTGGACTGACCCACTGCAGTGCTCACTTCTAGAGTCAGGGTATAATCACCCGCTGCGGGAATATCAAATCCGATAGCTTGACTATGTGGTGCTAATATCGACAGCTCAGGGCCGGCAATTTGTCGCCAGCTTACGTTTTTTAGTCCCTGAGCATTATCCATAGTGACGGCGAACCCCGAGGCTTGATGCACGTAAAAATTATCAGGAAAGTAGATATTAATGCCATTTTCACTGATTTTGGCAGGCAGGGTACTGTAGCTTGGTGTGACTGAGCGCAGCGGTGTGACAGTTTGCGAACTGTCACCACCGCAGGCAAAAAGCGTGAGGCTCAATAAGACTAGGTAATAACAACGACAGAAATGGGTGTTCATTTTTAATTTACGCTTGTGGGCCTTCAAAACGTTGTTGTTCTTCTAGCAACTCGTCTTTGAGTTTCTTAATGCCCAAACCAAGTTCCCGTCCTCGTAACCGTGCGTAAAAACTACTGCCAGTAAACAAGGCACAGCACAGCACAATCTCAATCATTGCGTACCAACGTTCGCCGTCAACCGCATAAACACTGGTCAGCCCGTGCAGTAAATAATACATGACTAAAAAGTTAGTCCAGGCATAGGTGTAGGGTTTACCCTGGAATAGCCCCTTAGCAGGCAACAATATAGGCACAATCCATAACAACAGAGTAAAGAGCGTGCTTGTTGCCTTGTCTTGCGTTAAGCCAAAATGCCAAATGGGTAGCCACACGACGAGTAAAATGTAACTGGTCAGAGCGAGTCGCTGAAAAAACGTGGTATTAAAAGTCATAGGTCATCCTAGTTTGCTGGCAACACTGGCCAAGCGTTTACCTTGCGCGATGCACAGGGTTATTTCGTCGTCGCTGAGTTTGTTATTTTGCCCATGTTTGGCTAAATGACTCACCCCATAAGGACTGCCGCCGGTATTCGTGGTATGCAATTGCGGTTGCGAGTAGGGCAGGCCGAGTATGAGCATGCCATGGTGCAGTAGTGGCAACATCATGCTAAGCAAGGTTGATTCTTGACCACCATGCATACTGCCCGTTGAAGTGAAAACACAGGCAGGTTTGCCCTCTAATTCCCCCGCCAACCACAGGGAACTGGTTTGATCAAAAAAATACTTTAAGGGCGCGGCCATATTGCCAAACCGTGTGGGGCTGCCTACCGCCAAACCATGGCATTGTTTCAGGTCTTCTACACTCACGTAAGGATCACCCTGATCTGGCACCGCTGCAACGCTGTTGCCCACTTGATCCGTCACTTCAGGCACGGTACGCAACACTGCTAGATGACCAGCTTGCTCGACACCCAAGGCTATTTTATTAGCCAGTGCCCGTGTCGCGCCATGGCGGCTGTAATACAAAATCAGAATTGTTTTCATCATAATATCGACATTACGGCCTCTGGTGGACGACCGATCACCGCTTTGCCGCGGAAAATCGCGATGGGTCGTTCTATCAGTTTTGGATGTTCTATCATGGCGGCAAGCAATTGTGTTTCGGTCAATTGTGGGCTATCGAGCTGCAGCGTTTTGTAAAGGTCTTCGTTACGCCGCATGAGTTGTCGCGCGCTGATAAAGCCGAGTTGTTGAATGATCGTGTTTAACTGAGCGGCGGTGGGTGGCGAATTTAGGTAATCAACGATGTTGATGTCGACACCCTGCTGCTCCAGCAATGCCAAGGTTTGGCGGCTCTTTGAACAGCGGGGATTATGAAAAAGCGTTAATTGCGGCATAAGACTCTGTTTATTTTAGCGAGGTGGCATTATTGTACCCTTTAAATGGGCACTTAACCAAAACGAAAGACACACATGAATGGATTGAAAAAGGTCATATTAGCTTGTTTAGCTGCAGTCGCATTGCTGGCGGGGGTGATGGTTCAACAATTAAACCAGCGAGATTTTACCACCCTGGATGGTGAACATTACCGTTGGCAAGCCCTTCACGGACAATGGGTGGTGGTTAATTATTTTGCTAAGTGGTGCGCCCCTTGTTTACGTGAAATTCCCGAGCTGAATCTTTTTCATCAACGCCATCCTCATATTCCGCTCTTTGCCCTGAGTTACGACCCCCTCGATAAAGAACAGTTGCTTACACTAAAAAACGAATTTGCCATTGATGTTGCCATCATCAGCGAGATTGAGTCACTTCCATGGGGACAGATGCCAGCAGCCTTGCCGCACACTATTATCATAGATCCCAGTGGGCATGTGGTGAAGCACTTAAGCGGCGAACAAAGCGCAGACAGTCTTTACGCTGAACTTGAAAAATTAGAGGGTTTCTAAGCGTTGTTGGGCATCACGGAGTTGCTCAATTCGCGCTCGTATCCGTTGTTTTTCCAATTGTTTTTCACCTGCAAAGTTGTATGCACTTTGCAGTTCATCTATGGCACGTGGATAAGCTGCCACAAGGGCATACACTTCCGCTTTCACTTGATGCATTTCGAGCGGTTGCTGTCCTTCACGGTAGGCTTCTGACAATAGATCGTAGGCCAATACATGATCAGGATTAAGCAGTAAAAAATCTTTCAGAATACTAATTGCCCGACTGTATTGTTTGTCTTTTATCAAGACATTGGCAAGATTCAAGGCCAAAACTTGATTATGAGGTGTGTGCAGACGCTGTGCCGAAAGTCGTTCAATCGCTTGGGCATATTGCTTGGTTGCAATGGCAATATCGGTATATACGTCTAAGTAGAATAAATTGTCGGCGTCTTGCGCCAGCAATTTAGTGATCAAGTCTTGTGCTGCAGAATATTGTTCGTCGGCCAAGTACGAGAGGGCCAAACCATACTGAGCCGCTTGCTTAAATATGTAAGTCTCTTTGGCCAATACACTGGAAAAGTACTCAATATTACGCCCTGGATTCGCGTAATAACGGGCCAATATTCGCGCTTGTGCCAGGTGAAAATTAAGATTCTCGGGCACGACGCTAACATTGTAAGTGGCGGCACGGCTGCGTGCATCAGCAACTCGAGACTCGGGTAAGGGGTGAGTCATCAAAAATGCCATGGGGCGTGACTTAAGGCGGTTTTTCTCGGTTAAGGTAGAAAAAAACGCGCTCGCCCCATTGGGATCAAATCCAGCTGCGGCGAGTATGCGAATGCCGATGCGATCTGCTTCCTTCTCATTCTGGCGGGTATAATTGATCGACGATTGCTGGGCGGCGGCAGTTGAGGCCGTGATGGCGGCCATGCCGGCTTCTGGATTAGCCATGGCCAACAATAAACCTCCCAACGCCGAGGCAATTTGTAAGGGCGATGACTTTTGCCTTTCTTCCATACTGCGCGCCAGATGACGTTGGGTCACGTGACTGACTTCGTGAGCTAGCACCGAAGCCAGTTCTGATTCATTTTTTGCATTGATTATTAGCCCAGTGTGCACGGCAACGTGGCCGCCAAAAAATGCAAAAGCGTTTATTTCTAAACTGTTGATCAGAAAAAACTTAAATGAAAATTTTACATCATCTGCTTGTGCCACCAGACGATTGCCTAAATCTTGAATGTACTCGTCTAATAGCGGATCACTGATGAGCGGCGCTTGGCCACGTAATTGACGCATTAAGGCATCACCAATAATGGCTTCTTTATCTAAGCTGATGGCGCTTGACGCCACTACACCGATTTCTGGCAGCTCATTTTTTTTGTTAGAGGCATGGCTAGGCAGCGCAAGCACTGAATTCAAGGCTAAAGACAATAAGGCTAATTTGGGCAAGCTTTTTTTCATAAGGGCAATCAGACGCTTTTCCTAGTTACATGCTAACAAGACATAGTTGCATGATAAGAACTACTTAATTCGACATTAGTTCAGTGCATTATGTTATCAAGTTATACAGGTTATTGGGGCATTTCGTAAGAAAAACACTGTTTAGAAGCTGATTTTATACCGTTACCGTGTGATAGGTGATCAGTATTACTTGTCTTCACAACATTAAGACCGATGCAAATCAATAAAACTGACAGTCGCCCCATGTTGGTATGACGCAAACGCTTTTTTGGTGGTCATCATCATTTGATAAGCACATTAACAAAATAAATTTTGTACTCAGAGGGTTAGTGGCCAACCTAGTCTCGATGTTAAGATAAGGACCAAGAGCCAAGTCAGCGTCGGTTAAGATGCCTTAGAAAAAGGAAGCGCAATGTTTAAGGTTGTGGAGCGTTGGTACAAACGAAAATTTTCAGACCCTGATTCAGCCATGTTGCTGATCATGTTAATTATTACGTCGGTGTTATTGCTTACATGGGGTGGCATTTTGATGCCCGCGATTGTGGCTGCAGTCATTGCCTATCTCCTCGATTGGCCGGTTACGCAGTTAAACCGTCTTGGACTCTCTCGTGGCCTTGCAACTGTGATGGTGTTATTAACGTTTATTGCTCTGAGTATTCTTACCTTTATTGGTGTGGTACCGGTGGTAACCCAACAAAGTATTAATTTGGTGAAAGAGAGCCCGCAGATTTGGGCAGAGGGGCAGGCCTGGTTGTTGCGTTTACCCGACACCTATCCAGAATTAGTACAAGTTGGCCATATTCAAACGATGCTGCAAAGCGTGAATATAAAAATTGTCAGCTTTGGTGAAAAATTGCTGACAGCCTCAGTCAGTTCTTTAGGCGATTTAGGGATTTTGCTGATTTACGTGATATTAGTGCCACTGATGGTGTTTTTTATGTTGAAAGACAAAGACGAACTTGTGCGCAATATTTCGGCCTTGTTACCCAGTGAGCGCCGCCTAATCAAGCAAGTTGGCACCGAAATGAACGGTCAAATCGCCAACTATATTCGCGGCAAGGTGATTGAAATTGTGATTGTTGGTGCGGTGTCAGTGATAGTTTTTGCCTTAATGGACTTGCGTTATGCCTTGTTATTGGGGGTACTGGTGGGGTTTTCTGTGTTAATTCCTTATATTGGCGCGGCAGTTGTCACTATTCCCGTCGCCGTGGTTGCCATGTTTGAGTGGGGCCTAAGCCCCGATTTTTGGTATTTAATGGCGGCTTATGCCGTCATTCAAGCGCTAGACGGTAATGTTTTGGTGCCAATTTTGTTCAGTGAGGCCGTTAGTTTACACCCTGTCTATATCATCATTGCGGTGTTATTTTTTGGTGGCATATGGGGATTTTGGGGGGTATTTTTTGCTATCCCCTTAGCAACCTTGGTTAAAGCTGTCGCCAATGCTTGGTCTGGACCGAACAACAACGACCAGCATGACCCAAGTACTCAAGACGTATTAACAACCTTGTAAGCCTCGGCATATCTGTCTAACAGTAGAATTAAACAAAGCTGAATCGATGGATGGCCCCACACAAGCAGTGGTGGCCATCAAAAGCAATGGATTCAGGCATTCCTGCCGATCTCAGTATCGTCATTAAGCGAGTGCTGCGAGTACCACTTCATGATGATTTTTTGTGGTGAATTGGTCAAAAACCTTGGCAATGTTGCCCTGTTCATCAATTAAAAAGCTGATGCGATGAATGCCGTCAAATTCCTTACCCATGAATTTCTTCGGTCCCCATACTCCAAACGCGTCGGCGACACTGTGGTCTTCATCTGATAGTAGGGAAAAATTGAGCTGTTCTTTCTCGATAAATTTAGGCAAACGTTTTACAGGATCAGGACTGATACCCAAGACCACTACATTTTTGGCAGCAAGGGCCGCCTGACTATCTCGCAATCCTTGGGCTTGCACAGTACAACCTGGGGTCATGGCTTTGGGGTAAAAGTACACTAATACTTTTTTCCCGGTTAAATCACTTAGCGAAACGAGATTGCCGTTTTGATCAGGGAGTGAAAAATTTGGAGCAGGGGTGCCAGCGGCTAAATATTGCATAGATTGTCCTTGGTTGGTGTGCAGAAAATCAAAATCCTCAATGCATACGCACAATTTAATGATTTTGTTTAATCGTGCCTTGTAATTGCAATGCTGTCATCAGCGCCTGAAAAGCGACTTCCACTTCATCAACCGATAGGGCATGCGGAATTGACACCACCATCTTACACTTCATGCGGTCGATTGGATCCGTCATCGCGTCCGATTTTTTTGTTGTTGTCAGACGAAAAGCACTCACCGAAATAGTATATTGGGTAAAAAAAGCTGTAATTTTTTTAATAACACTCGGCGTATTTTCACCCACAATCACCACGTCGGCGATGTGTTCGAGATTTTGCTTACAGTGTTTTTTGGTGCGCTTTAGCAGACACAATAACTCAAGTTTGTGGCAGGTTTGCGGTATGGCAAATTCTGCTTTTGCGATAGCAGTTTGAGTGCCCTCAATGATCATCGTCAGTGAAAAGTCTTGACCAAAGACAGCTTGCCTGCTGTCCAAAATATTACAACCACTCTCACACACTGTCTCAGCAATGGCACTCAACATGCCAAATTTATCCGCACCCAGTATGGTTACCACTAGTTGTTGTGTCATTTTTACTCGAATAGCTTGTAAACGAAGGGCATAACATACCTGAAAATGCAGGCTTTAATCCAGTTTCAATTGTGTCAGGCTCAAAGGCGCATTCATTGCTTGTTTTTAGTGGCTTTGGTCATTACCATTAGGCGCCAATTTTTACAGGAGCAGGCATGTTTACCGGTAGTTATGTAGCAATCGTTACCCCCATGGACGACCAAGGCAATATTGATTTCGCCTCGCTAAAAAATCTGGTGGAATTCCACGCAGCCAATGGTACACATGGCATTGTCGCGGTGGGTACAACAGGTGAATCTGCAACTTTGCCCTTCGACGAGCATATTGATGTGGTCAAAAGCACGGTTGAATATGCACAGGGTGCCATTCCGGTCATCGCAGGCAGTGGTGCAAACTCAACAGCTGAAGCGATTTTCCTGAGCGAACAATTGGCTGACTGTGGCATTGCTGGTTTTTTAAGTGTGGTACCGTATTACAACAAGCCGCAACAAAGAGGCTTGATTGCCCACTTCAAGGCCGTGGCTGACTCCACGGATCTGCCCGTTCTGCTGTATAATGTACCCGGTCGTACCGTAACAGACATGTTACCGGAAACGGTAGCGGTGCTCGCTGAGCATCCTAAAATCGTGGGTCTCAAAGATGCCACGGGTGATCTTAAACGCCTCAAAGCCACTCAAGCCTTGGTGCCAAAGGATTTTCTTTTATTAAGTGGTGATGATCAAACAAGCTGTGCGTTTTTGGCCGCAGGTGGACACGGCGTAATTTCTGTCACGGCGAACCTAGTGCCAAAACAAATGTCTGAGCTGTGTAATGCGGCCTTGGCAGGTGATATCGCCCTCGCTGAAAAAATTGATAAGAGTATTGCCGGCTTACATACAGCATTGTTTATCGAACCCAATCCGGTCATGCCTAAGTGGGCGCTTCACCGCATGAAATTGATACAATCTGCATGCTTACGACTCCCTTTGGTTGAATCCGAGGTGAAGAGTCAACAATTAATTGAACAGGTCATGCGCAGTTCTGGCGTATTATTTTAAGGAGATAGCATGACAGTAAAAATCGTTTTTAGTGGTTTAGTTGCCCTAGCCACACTCAGTGCGTGTAGCTCTGTTGATGATCGCGAAATTGCCAGTGGCAGTTTTGCTTACCTAGCAGAGGAACCCGGTAAAGTGGTGAAAATTCCCGCTGATATCGACACACCAAAGTTTAATGATACCTATAAATTACCGGCACTTGGCGAAGATGCACCGCGTGATGTGATGGGCCCTGAACTGAGCGTTTTGTCACCCTCTTTGGTGTTGCCACTGGTGACCGGCTCCCATGTGGAAGAAGGTTCAAAAAAGGCCACAGTCTGGTTCGACCAAGTGGACGATAGCCAAGCCTTGGATGCGACGATTTGGAATTCTTTGATCAGTTTCTTAGAAGAGCAGGGCATTGGTGTTGAAACCTTTGATAAGGCTCAACAACGTCTGATCACCGACTGGATGGTGGTAACCGATAGCGATGAAGACAGTTGGTATACTTGGTCGCCATCTGAACGCAGTGTCGGTCAACGTTTTGAGTTTAATTTAGCACTTAAACCTCATGGTCGCATTGCGTCACTTAGCGTTGATCTCATTGATTTTAAAGAAAAGCAGCAAAAAGATGGGCCTGAGCTTACTAAAGCAAAAGATGTGAGACGGCATGAAGTCGACATCCTCAACCAAGTAATCGAACACTATGAATATGAGATCCGCTTAGCCACCGCCCAGCGCATTTTGAAAATCCGGCAAGGGCTGGCCATGGAGTTGGGTATTGATGCTGAGGGTGAACCGGCTTACGTCGTGGACGCAGAGTATGACATAACCTGGCCAAGACTATTATTAGTGCTCAAAAAGTTAGGGTTTGATGTAAAAGATTATGACAAATCAAATGGTTTGTTATTTGTAAAATACAATGGCTCAGAGGGCAGTTGGTGGAGTCATCTTTGGTCTAAAGATGAAAATGCCTTGGATTTAGACACGCAAGAGTATCGTTTGCGAGTCAGTGACGTCGGCAACAAAACGTCTGTCACCTGGTTAGATGAAGAAAGTAAGGCCTTTACTTCAGCGAAGTTAAATGACTTGTTTGCGACTTTTTCGCGCACCATGGCAGAAGACGATCTGGATATATGATCACGCACAGCCTCATGTTAAAACATGAGGCTGTGTCTTACGTTTTTTCAGCTGTGTATTACCCTATGGTTGTTAACAAGATACACGTCTCGATTTTTCAATTTGCTGGATCGTAGGAGTCCACCGCATGTCATCGCTCACCCAAAGCATACTCGCCGTTAATGATGATTTACCCATTCGCACCGATGCCCCCGTTCACAGTGGAAAAGTACGTTCAGTGTATTGGTTAACGGCCGCGGATAGTCGCCGTTTAATTGCAGAAAAAGGCTATGCAGTGCCAGCTGATACACCTCTTGCTATCATGGTGATCAGCGATCGTATCTCTGCATTTGATTGCATTTGGCAGGGGGAAGGTGGTCTGCTCGGTGTGCCGGGTAAAGGCGCCGCTCTAAACGCTATTTCGAATCATTGGTTTGAATTATTTAAACAACACGGCTTAGCTGATAGCCACATCTTGGATATTCCTCATCCCTTCGTTTGGATTGTACAAAAAGCAAAACCTGTGCTGATTGAAGCCATTTGCCGGCAATACATTACCGGCTCAATGTGGCGTGCGTATGCTAAAGGTGAACGCAGTTTCTGTGGTATTACTTTGCCAGATGGCTTGAGCAAAGACGGAAAATTGCCAACCTTGCTGTTTACCCCTTCCACAAAAGGCATTTTACGCAATATTCCAGGTGTGCCCGAAGCAGATGATGTGAACGTTTCTCGTCAAGACATACTGCAAAATTACGCTGCATTTAACTTTCAGCAGCTTGCAGATATTGAAGTATATGAAAGATTGTTGAAGGAAGGCTTTAACGTCATTGAGCGCGCCTTAGCTGACATTGGCCAAATATTTGTCGATACCAAATTCGAATTTGGCTATGTAAAAGACCTACATGGCAACAACAAACTCATTTATATGGATGAAGTGGGCACGCCTGATTCTTCAAGGATTTGGGATGCCGCGCAATATGAACGTGGCAACGTGGTGGAAAACTCCAAGGAAGATTTTCGTCAAGTCTTACTGGCTCACTTTCCTGATCCTGATATTTTATTAAACAAAGACAGGATGGCAGAGAGAACTGCACTGGCGAGAGACAATCTGTTACCCCAAGCATTACTCCTACAGGTCTCTCGCACCTACATCGGTATTGCGGAAAAAATCACGGGTAAAACGTTAAGCTTAAGTGACAATCCAAAGGCCGAGATAATTCAGATCCTACGTGACCACTATCAGTTAATTGTTTGAGGGCTGCATAGCGTTGAGACCAAGGGGGCGCACTGGGCAAGATGACTAAAGCGCCTTGGTACTTGGTCTGTGAGGGGTACTTGGTCAGTGAGTGCTGTTTGCTCATTCAACCGGCATCTCAATGCGAAAGGGAGCAGCAGGTAAGTCGGCACTGTTGTATAGATTAGCTGGACTATTGTCGGCCCAGCCATAACGTAAAGCCTTGGGCTGAGCAACACTGGCGCTGGACACGACGACTTCATTGCCAATAATACTAGCCTCAGCATTAAAAAACTTGCCATCTTGCCCTGCCATAGCAAAGCCTAACAATGATTCACCTTTAACTTTTAAGCCTTGATACACATGGCTAAAACTCAGACGCATTTGGGCGCCCTTGGATGTTAACTCAGTGCTATACGAATCCAAGACGGGGCCACTATAGGGCGTATTCTGCTGTAGGACCAAATGTTGCGCCGCCAACCACAAACGTTGCCCAACACTCGCTTTATCGCGGGGGTGTATATCCTCTGCATCGCCCACATCAAGAGCGACAACCATCGCAGTATTAGGCAAGGTTAATGCACTGGCTTGCGCCTCTCGCAATTCTGCCCACGCGCTTTGAGTAGGTTGAGATTTGGGCTGCATATAACTGGCTAATTGAACAAACAGAAAAGGTAAGTTCGGTGTTTGCCATTGCTTACGCCAATCGCTTATTAAGCCTTTGAACAGATCAGCGTACAAAGCGGCGGCCCCAACGTTGTTTTCTCCCTGATACCAAATGACTCCTTGAATAGGAAAGGCGGTGAGTGGATTGATCATGCCGTTAAACAATACGCCTGGTTGCCAGTTGTACATGCTAACTTTGGGTATCGGCGCCTCAACTTGATTACTGACTCGCCATAATCCGCTGAGATCATGCCGTTTCTCATCAGTCTGCACAAAAAAGCGCTTTTCTTGACCGATCAACACCTTGTTGTCCCAGCTATTTAGCGCACGAATAACGATGATATTGTCACCCTTACGCAGAAGGCCAGCATCGAAGCTGACTAACTGAGTGCTGTCTTGCCAGCTTTCGTTGTAAACGCGGGTGCCATTAACAAACACTTGACCAATTTGATTTAACTCACCGATATCTAAACTTGCCGTAACGGGCAATGCATCTAGGTAAAGGTGTTTACGAGCCCACACAATATCACTCAGAGCGTGATTAGCCGCATTGGGCAAGATCACCAGAGGCCAGTGCCCATCGTCAAAATCAGCGCGCAATATTTTGCCATCTTGATAGGCTTGTTCGCTGCCAATCAACTGCCATTTTTGTTGCTCTAATTGGCTATTTTCAACAAACTTTTGTTGCCACTTCACCGCGTTATCTTGCATATCTTTGGCGGCAGTTTGATAACCCTCGATTGACAGCAAGGCTTCAGTAGACGTCCAGGCCTCTGCTGGTGTGCCTCCCCATGTGCTGTCAATAATGGCTACCGGTATGCCAGTTTGTAGATGATAACGTTTGGCAAAATGCCAAGCCACTGCGGAGAATTGAGCGCTAGTTTTGGGGCCAGCAACGTGCCACTGCCGCCCGGGGATATCAGTTTGCGGGCTGGCAGAATAGCGTTTATCAAGTTTAAAAAAGCGGATGGCGGGCAGATCGCTAGCGGCGACTTCCTGTTGCCAGTTAGTGGTATCACCGCCTAATTGCCACTCCATGTTTGATTGACCGGAGGCTAGCCATACATCGCCAACCAGAATGTCATTGACCAGAATAATGTCATGTAAATTGTTAGCGCCTTGTGCCTGTACCTTCAGTTGATAAGGACCGCCCGCAGGCCGTGCGTTTAAGGTTATTTGCCATGCCCCTTGGTCATTAGCCGCAGTAGCAAGGGTCTCTGTCGCGCCGTTGTGGCTGGCCATAGTAACGTATACTTGGCTATTGGCTATGGCCGTCCCCCAAATGACGATGGGTTTATTGCGTTGTACCACCATGTGATCACTGAAAATATTGGCAAGGCCAAGGCTAGACGGAAAGCTTTGTTCATTGCTGTTAGCGGGCATCGCCATACCAAGCAGTAAAACAAATATGAAAAAGGTATTGGCGACAAAGGCAGTAAAAGCAGACGAGCTGTGCATGAAAGGCCTCAAGAGCGTTGTGGCTAGCACGGTTAAACTGGTGCACAAAGGGCATGAACAAGGTTTAGGCTAGCTCGATTTCGATATCGGACAGAGGGTAACAGCAGCAGGGTAATATTTCATCATCATCGATGTAAGCAAGTGGAAACGAGGTATATTCCACCTCGCCACTGCGCAGTTTAGTGCGGCACGCGCCACAAAAGCCTTCTCGACAGTGGAACTGCACAACAATCTTTTGATCTTCTATGCTTTCCAGCAAGGTACGCTGGGGGAGATGAGGAACAGTCTTATGTTGCTGAATATGGATCATAAGACCGTCCTTGTTATTTGCCATACAAATTACAGATCAAAATCACCAAAATCATCGGCATTGACTTCAGAATCAATTTGCCCGACGAGGTAAGAACTTATCTCTGATTCTTGCGGTGCCACTTGCACATTGTCTGAATTTAAGTAGTTGTTCATCCAAGGCAGGGGGTTACTTTTCACATCAAAGGGCTGGCCTAGACCAATGGCAGACATACGGTGGTTGGCAATAAATTCAACGTATTGACAGAGGATCTCTTTATTTAAGCCGATCATTGAGCCTTGTTGGAACAAATAGGTTGCCCATTCTTTTTCTTGGCGTACAGCATTCAGGAAAATCTCAGTGGCTTGTTCCTTACATTCTTCAGCGATCTCTGCCATCTCAGGATCATCTTTGCCTTTTGCCCACAAATTGATGATGTGCTGCGTTGAGGTTAGATGTAAGTTTTCATCACGGGCAATCAATCGAATGATTTTTGAATTGCCTTCCATTAACTCGCGTTCGGCAAAGGCAAATGTACAGGCAAAGGATACATAAAAACGAATGGCTTCTAGGGCATTTACTGAATTCATGCACAAAAATAGTTTTTTCTTTAACTCGCGCATAGTGATGTTATGCACTTTACCATTCACCGTATGCTGACCTTCACCCAAGGTTTGCCAGAGCTGCACAGCAAAGATCAAATCATCATAATATTGTGAGATATCTGAGGCGCGTTTTTTGATTTCTTGGTTGTCTACGATGTCATTAAAAATACTGCTTGGATCACCAAATAAATTACGCAATATATGGGTGTAAGAGCGAGAGTGAATGGTTTCAAAAAAAGACCAGGTTTCAACCCATGTTTCTAATTCTGGCAAGGAGATAATCGGTAAAAACGCGATATTGGGGCTACGTCCTTGAATCGAATCCAATAGTGTTTGGTATTTCAGGTTTGAAATGAAAATATGTTTTTCTGAGTCACTCAATTTTTGAAAGTCGACACGATCTTTACTGACATCCACTTCTTCTGGGCGCCAAAAAAAGCTGATTTGTTTTTCAATTAACTTTTCAAAAATCTGGTGTTTTTGCTGGTCGTAACGCGCCACGTTCACCGGATTACCAAAAAACATCGGTTCAATAAGGGCGTTATTGTTGACTTGATTAAACGTTGTATATTTCATTTTTCTTTATGACCATCACAGATTAAGGACGAAGGCCATCTGCTTTACCCAACAGCAAACAAGATGGCCTGGCATAGACTTAGATCTTACAAGCACCGCCGGCGCAATCGTCATCTTCTTCTACAACCACTTCAAGAGGCGTTGACTTGTGTGCGGGTAAAGCTTGTTGCGTTGCATCCGCCGCACCATCTCTGGTGTTGTGGTAGTACAAGGTTTTAACCCCCAGCTTGTAACTTGTCAGAAGATCTTGAAGCAACAGCTTCATGGGTACCTTACCGCCCTCATATTTATTCGGATCATAACTGGTATTGGCAGAAATCGTTTGGTCAACAAACTTTTGCATGATGCCAGCTAACTGCAGGTAACCTTCGTTGGAGGGTAAATCCCACAACAATTCGTATTTATCTTTCAAGCGATCGTACTCGGGTACAACTTGCTTCAGTACTCCGTCTTTACTGGATTTTACGCTAATGTGACCACGTGGCGGTTCTATGCCGTTGGTGGCGTTAGAAATTTGTGATGACGTCTCTGAGGGCATCAATGCAGACAGGGTACTATTGCGTAATCCGTATTGTTTAATATCGGCTCGCAAGGCATCCCAGTCACAATGTAAGGGCTCATCACAGATCTTATCGAGTTCTTTTTTATAGGTATCAGTTGGCATCAAACCTTGATAGTAAGTGGTTTCGTTAAATTTGGGGCAGGGGCCTTTTTCCTTCGCCAAATTACATGACGCACGCATCAAGTGATACTGCATGGCTTCAAAGGTTCTGTGCACCAAACCGTTGGCACTGCCATCAGAATATTTCACACCATTTTTAGCAAGGTAATAGGCGAAGTTAATCACACCGATACCCAGTGTACGACGGCCCATGGTAGCGTTGTATGCCGCCGGTACGGGATAATCCTGATAATCCAGCAAATTATCCAGCGCACGCACGGCTAAATCGGCCATTTCGGCGAAGTCATCAAGACTTTCAATGGCGCCTAAATTAAAGGCAGACAAGGTACACAGGGCAATTTCGCCATTTTCATCATTCACGTTAGCCAGCGGTTTGGTGGGTAGGGCAATTTCCAAACACAAATTGCTCTGACGCACCGGCGCTAATTTAGGATTGAACGGACTATGGGTATTACAGTGATCTACGTTCTGCAAATAGATACGCCCCGTGCTGGCACGTTCTTGCATAAACAAACTGAATAGTTCAATGGCCTTAATTTGTTTTTTGCGAATGCTCGAGTCTTGCTCGTACTGCACGTATAAACGCTCAAACTCGTCTTGGTCAGCAAAAAACGCATCGTACATGCCGGGCACGTCGGATGGGCTGAACAAAGTAATGTGCTGATCTTTGATCAAACGTTGGTACATCAATTTGTTGAATTGCACCCCGTAGTCAAGGTGACGTACACGGTTTTCCTCAACCCCACGATTGTTTTTGAGTACCAATAATGATTCAACTTCCAGGTGCCACAAGGGGAAGAACAACGTGGCCGCGCCGCCGCGCACACCGCCTTGCGAACAGCTTTTAACCGCTGTTTGGAAATACTTATAAAATGGAATACAGCCAGTATGAAATGCTTCACCACCACGAATAGGACTACCCAAGGCTCGAATACGCCCTGCGTTGACACCAATGCCCGCACGCTGACTCACGTATTTCACAATGGCACTGGCAGTCGCGTTAATAGAATCGAGGCTATCGCCAGTTTCAATTAATACACAGGAACTGAATTGTCGGGTGGGTGTGCGCACGCCAGCCATAATAGGGGTGGGCAGCGATATCTTAAATTTAGAGGTGGCGTCATAAAAACGTTTGATATAGTCCATGCGACTGGCTTTGTCGTAGTTGGCAAACAGGCAAGCCGCCACTAATACATACAAAAATTGGGCACTTTCGTATATGGCACCTGTCACGCGGTTCTGGACTAAATATTTGCCTTCTAGCTGTTTTACCGCTGCATAGCTGAAATCCATGTCACGCCAATGATCGATAAAATCATTCATTTGCTCATATTCAGCCTGGGTATAGTCACTCAGCAAGTTAGCATCGTACTTGCCCATCGCTACCATAGACTTAACGTGCTCAAACAAGTGAGGCGGTTCAAATTGGCCGTAGGCTTTTTTGCGCAAATGGAAAATCGCCAAACGCGCTGCCATGTATTGATAACCAGGGGTTTCTGTGGAGATTAAGTCGGCTGCCGACCGGATCAGCGTTTCGTGGATATCTGCGGTCTTGATGCCGTCATAAAACTGAATATGCGCTTTAATTTCAACTTGCGAAACAGAAACGTTGTTGAGACCTTTTGCAGCCCATTCAACCACTTGGTGAATTTTGTCCAAATCAATGATTTCACGACTGCCGTTGCGTTTAGTGACATAGAGATTATTGTTCATGTAGTTGCCGTATTTTTTTATAGTTTGCATTGAGTTGCGTGAAAAATTAAGTCGGGTAGAGCGCACCCCTAAGCCTACTTAGTTCACTGACTGTCGACCCTACTCATCTTTTATGTTTTTAGGTATGTCGATAAGCTGTTACCGAGATAACTAGTTGTTGTCGGAGTGAGATGGACGGAACACAAGATAGTGAGGTTTGGATTTGATTGCAACCCAATATATTGTGTTTGACTGCCCAATAATTGTGCAGTTGAAAATAGGTTAGTGGTGACTCACCCAAGAAGGCTTTTCAACGCGACCTTGACTCAAATGCAAGTCCAATTAAAAAAATAATTTAGCGATCAATTATTTTAGTCGGAAAAACAGCGACTTTATAAACTTACGATATATGGTGGGTGATCTTGAAGTTTGCCACTACATCTAGTGTTTTTATTAATTGACAGATTGGCTATGCAACATGTAATTAACGTCCACATTTTGCTCAGACAAGTAAAACTGCTGACTTAGTGGATGCATATGTAAGCCAGTCATGTGCTTCACAATTAAAGGTGTGGTATCAATCCAACGGATGAGCTCTGAGGGTTTGATAAATTTGCTGTGTTGATGGGTACCTTTTGGCACCAAACCCAAGACATATTCTGCCCCAACAATCGCCATTAAATAGGATTTGATATTGCGGTTAAGGGTTGAAAAAAATACATGCCCGCCGGGCTTAACTAAACGACTGCACGCTTGAACCACCGAAGCTGGGTCGGGTACATGCTCAAGCATTTCCATGCAGGTTACCACATCAAATTGTTGTGGGTACTTTGTGGCAAATTCCTCAGCTGTGGATTGCTGATACTCCACTTCAGTAGCGCTTTCTAAACCATGCAGACGTGCCACTTCTATTTGTGCTTCACCCATGTCAATACCGCTGACTTTTGCGCCCATTTTCGCCATGCTCTCGGCCAAAATGCCGCCACCACATCCCACGTCAAGAATACGTTTGCCAGCCAGGCCTTGTGCGCGCTGTGCGATATACCCAGTACGCAGAGGATTAATCTGATGTAAGGGCTTAAATTCACCTTCTAAATCCCACCATCGACTGGCTAAATCAGCAAATTTTTGAATTTCAATGGGATCGACGTTTTGCACCATGCTCATGTTGTTTTCCTGTTTGGGTGAAACAACATTATAGCCAGCTTGTGATTTTGGTATCCAGTCTTAAAAAGGCCAAGGATTGTTAAAAAACCGTAAAATAAGGCGCTAAGTGCTTAGATTCTGAACAAAGTCTGACTGTTTATTTTTATCTGTCGATGGTAGAATTGCGCGGATGTTTTACGAAGTACTTTGCTTGTATGGTTATATCTTTTCAAAATCCTAGCTTAGCTGATATAACGCGACATTTTCTAATTTAATACTCCAATAATAATGACTAGGGACAAGGCTGTATATGACTGATCACGCCCAAGAAATTCTGCCCATCAATATCGAAGAAGAGTTGAAGAACTCCTACCTAGACTATGCGATGAGTGTAATCGTTGGCAGGGCGCTGCCTGACGTGAGAGATGGCTTAAAGCCAGTGCATCGCCGAGTTTTGTTTGCGATGAACGAACTCAAAAATGATTTCAATAAGCCGTATAAAAAGTCCGCTAGGGTAGTGGGTGACGTTATCGGTAAATACCATCCTCACGGTGATTCAGCGGTGTACGATACGATCGTGCGTATGGCTCAGCCATTTTCGTTGCGTTACATGCTGGTTGATGGTCAAGGAAACTTTGGTTCTGTTGACGGTGACTCAGCCGCTGCCATGCGTTATACCGAAATCCGCATGGCGAAAATTGCCCATGAATTATTAGCTGATCTCGATAAAGAAACGGTTAATTTTGTGCCTAACTACGACGGTCAGGAAATGATCCCTGAAGTCTTGCCAACTAAAGTGCCTAATTTGTTGGTGAATGGCTCGTCTGGTATTGCAGTGGGTATGGCCACCAATATTCCCCCTCACAACTTAACTGAAGTAGTCAACGGTTGTATCGCACTGGTGGATAACCCCAAGCTAACCGTTGATGAGCTGATGACTTATATTCCCGGTCCCGACTTCCCCACAGCAGCCATTATTAGTGGTCGTAAAGGCATCGAAGATGCCTATCGCACCGGACGCGGCAAGGTGTACATGCGTGCACGTGCCGAGATCGAAACAGAAGCAAACGGTAAAGAAACGATTATCGTGCATGAAATTCCCTACCAGGTGAATAAAGCACGCTTGATTGAAAAAATTGCAGAACTTGTCAAAGAGAAAAAAATAGAGGGCATCTCTGCCCTGCGTGATGAGTCTGATAAAGATGGTATGCGTATCGTTATTGAAGTTCGTCGCAATGAATCAGCAGAAGTATTGCTGAACCATTTATATACACAAACTCAGATGCAAACTGTGTTTGGGATCAACATGGTCGCCTTGGATAAAACACAGCCCAAAGTGTTGAATCTATTGGAGATTTTGCAAGCATTTATCTTGCACCGTCGTGAAGTTGTCACGCGTCGCACCGTGTATGAATTGAAAAAGGCTCGGGAGCGTGCCCACATACTCGAAGGCTTAGCCATCGCGTTAGTGAACATTGACCCTATTATCGCCCTCATCAAAGCGTCTAAGACTCCAGCAGACGCCAAAACAGCCTTAGTGGCGCAAGGGTGGGACCTAGGTGATGTGGCTGAGATGTTAGAGCGTGCTGGGAACAACGCAGCACGTCCTGATTGGTTAGAGCCACAATACGGTATTCGTGACGCTAAGTACTATCTGACAGAGCAACAAGCGCAAGCGATCCTTGACTTACGGTTAAATAAATTAACGGGCTTAGAACACGATAAAATCTTGTCTGAGTACCAAGAATTACTGAGTTTGATTGCTGAGCTTTTACACATCTTGGGCAGTCCAGCGCGATTGATGGAAGTGATTCGTGAAGAATTGGAAAAAATTCGTGATGAGTTTGGTGACGCTCGTCGCACGGAGATTACTTCAGCATCACATGACATCGACATCGAAGACCTGATTGAGCAAGAAGATGTGGTGGTGACGTTGTCACGTGAAGGTTACGTTAAATACCAGAAACTTAACGACTACGAATCGCAACGTCGTGGTGGCCGTGGTAAGTCAGCTACCAAGATGAAAGACGAAGATTTCATTGAGAAATTGTTAGTGGCCAATACCCATGACCACATCCTGTGTTTCTCAACGCGTGGTCGCTTATATTGGTTAAAAGTGTATCAATTGCCGCTGGCCAGTCGAAATGCACGCGGTCGTCCAATCGTGAATATTCTGCCATTGGAAGAAAATGAACGGATCACAGCAATTTTACCTATCAAAGAATTTGAAGAGGGTAAATATGTATTAATGGCAACCGCCAATGGTACAGTTAAAAAGACCGAGTTAACCCAATATTCACGTCCAAGAGCTAACGGTATCATTGCCGTTAATTTGAATGATGGTGATGAGTTAATTGGTGTTGATATTACCAATGGTGAAAACGACATTATGTTGTTCTCGGATGCCGGTAAAGTTGTTCGTTTTAACGAAAAACAACGAGACTCTGAAACCGGTGAAGTGAAAATCGATCCTGAAACAGGCGAAGAATTATTAGCTTTGCGTCCGATGGGTAGAACGGCAACGGGTGTACGTGGTATCAGAATGCCAGAGGGCCAGAAAGTCGTATCTCTCATTGTACCGCAGGGCGATGGGGCAATTCTTACTGCCACAGCAAACGGATTTGGCAAGCGCACGCCGATCCAAGATTACCCTGCAAAAAGCCGTGCCACTCAAGGGGTCGTATCGATCAAAGTATCTGAACGAAATGGCAAGGTAGTTGGAGCAGTACAAGTCAATGAATCAGATGAAATCATGTTGATCAGCGACCAAGGTACTCTAGTGAGAACTCGCGTAAGTGAAGTATCTACCGTGGGGAGAAACACACAAGGCGTGCGTTTAATTCGCACCATCGAAGGCGAACACGTGGTTGGTTTGCAGCGCATTGACGAGATTGAAGAAGACGAAATTAACGTCGACGAAAGCCTCGATTCAGCTGAATTAGTTGATGCACGTGATGCCGATATTGTTGATGCAGATGATCCTGAATAAGTCAGCTGTTTTGGCTATATAAAAAAGCTAGGATCCAATAAAAAGCGCAGTACACTGCGCAGAATAATCAACGAGTGGCCTAGGCCACTCGTTTTGTTTTGACTTAAAGATAAATAGGATTGCCATGTCAACAACATATAATTTTTGTGCCGGTCCTGCGATGTTACCCACTGCGGTGATGCAGCAAGCTCAAGCAGAATTCCTTGACTGGCATGGGCTAGGATGTTCGGTGATGGAAATTAGTCACCGCAGTAAAGAATTCATCGCGGTCGCTGAGCAAGCAGAACAAGACTTACGCACACTGTTAAACGTGCCAAAAGATTACGCTGTATTGTTTGGGCATGGCGGCGGCCGCGGTCAGTTTTCAGCAGTGCCACTCAATTTAGCCCAGCAACATGAGTCCGCCGCATTCTTAACCAGTGGCTCGTGGTCGGCAGGGGCCTATCAGGAAGCTCAAAAATACCTGAATGCCATTGAGCTTGTAACCTCTTCTTCGGTTAACGGGCAAGTAACGGTGCCGCATTTAAGCCTGGACAAAGAACAACAACAACGTTTTGCTTATCTACACTACTGTGCCAATGAAACAGTTGAAGGCGTTGAAATTAATTGTTTGCCAGAAGCGGGCAGTGTGCCTTTGGTCGCCGACATGTCGTCCAATATTTTGTCAAAAAATATCGATGTATCGAAATTTGGGGTCATCTATGCGGGGGCGCAAAAAAATATCGGCCCCTCAGGGTTGGCTGTTGTGTTAGTCAACAATGATTTATTGGACAAAGGGCGTGACAGCACACCATCGTTCTTAAACTACCAGAATATGGCAAAAAATGGCTCCATGTACAATACACCACCAACCTATGCGTGGTATCTGGCCGGGTTGGTCTTCCGTTGGTTGTTAAACTCTGGTGGAGTAGCTGCAATTGAACAGCAAAACCAACAGAAAGCAAACTTACTATATCAATGCATCGACCAGTCAGACTTTTATCGCAATCATGTGCATCCTGATTTTCGCTCGCGAATGAACGTTGTTTTTCATCTGCCTAACCCAGACCTCGACAGCCTATTTTTAGCTGAAGCGGAGAAAAACGGCCTGCGAGCCTTAAAAGGCCATCGAATTGTTGGTGGTATGCGGGCGAGTATCTATAACGCTATGCCTTTAATCGGCGTCGCGACTTTGACAGAATTTATGCAAGAATTTGCGAGGAAACATGGATGATGAAACAACTTCACTTATCACCCGTTAAACACGTCAGCGGTAGCGTCAATGTACCGGGTTCAAAAAGTTTATCAAACCGAGCATTGCTATTGGCGGCATTAGCAAAGGGGGAAACTCATCTGACTAATTTGCTCGACAGTGAAGATATTCATCACATGCTGAACGCGTTAAAACGTCTTAGCATTGAATATCGACTTTCAGCAGACAAAACCGAATGCTGGGTAAAAGGTAATGGTGGCGCCTTCACATGTGCCCAGCCTGTCAGTTTATTTTTAGGCAATGCTGGTACAGCAATGCGTCCTTTATGTGCAGCGCTCGCTGCAAGTCAAGGGACCTTTGAACTTACCGGAGAGCCGCGTATGGAAGAACGTCCCATCGGTTCGTTAGTGGATTCTCTTGTGCAAGCAGGTGCTACTATCGAGTATCAGAAAAATCTGGGCTATCCACCCCTAACGATCCACGGCCACGCGATGTCTGGCGGAGAACTGACGGTTGACGGCAGTGTGTCTAGTCAATTTTTAACGGCGCTTCTCATGGCGGCACCACTATTTAGTCACGACACCACAATCAGCATTGTGGGTGAACTAGTCTCAAAACCTTATATCGATATTACCCTAGATACCATGGCGCGTTTTGCCATTGAGGTGGGCAACGACGCCTACCAACGCTTCACCATCAAGGGTAATCAACAATATTTATCTCCGGGTAAATTTTTAGTGGAAGGTGACGCCTCATCGGCTTCTTACTTCTTAGCCGCTGGTGCTATCCAGGGCGGTACTGTTAAAGTCACGGGTGTTGGTAAAAATAGTATTCAAGGTGATATTCGTTTTGCCGACGTACTGGAGAAAATGGGGGCCAAGGTAAAATGGGGTGACGACTACATCGAAGTCACTGGGGCATCGTTAACTGCGGTTGATTTAGATTTAAATCATATTCCTGATGCAGCCATGACTATCGCCACCGCTGCCTTATTTGCCAAGGGCACAACCTCTATTCGCAACATATATAATTGGCGAGTGAAAGAAACCGACAGGTTGGCTGCAATGAGTTGTGAATTGCGCAAGATTGGCGCCATAGTGGAAGAAGGCTATGACTACATCAGCATAACCCCGCCGCTAAAAATTAGTCATGCGGCGATTGATACTTATAATGATCATCGCATGGCCATGTGTTTTTCACTGCTCGCTTTCAGTGAGTTGGGTATTACCATCAACGATCCTGATTGTACGGTCAAAACCTTCCCCGATTACTTCTCGCGTTTCGCAGGGATCTGCCACGCTTAACAAACAACACAGCTCTGTTGTCACAGAGCTGTCATTGCTTATCTATGGTCAATGCGTATAATTGCGCGCGATTTTCACCACTTCGGAGAGGTAATGGTTTCTGAACCTGTAATAACTGTTGATGGACCTAGTGGTGCTGGCAAGGGAACGATCAGTATTTTGCTGGCAAAAAAACTTGGTTGGCATTTCTTAGACAGTGGCGCAATTTATCGTGTTTTGGCTATCGCTGCGATTCACCATCAAATTCCCGCTGACGACGAAGCGGGCTTACTACCTTTGGCGAGTGGTTTAGATGTGCATTTTGAAGCCACGCCAACTGGCGTAAGAATTATTCTTGAAGGCGAGGATGTATCTGAAGCCATTCGCACTGAAGAAGTGGGAGCGGTGGCATCTCAAGTTGCATCACTACCTGCCGTACGCGAAGCACTTTTGCGTCGGCAACGGGCTTTTAAACAAAGCCCAGGTTTAGTTGCCGATGGCAGAGATATGGGTACCGTGGTTTTCCCCCAAGCCCAGGTAAAAATATTTTTAACGGCAAGTGCCGAAGAACGGGCGTCCAGACGCTTTAATCAGTTGAAAGAGGCGGGACATGATGTTAGCATACTGCGCCTTTTAGCCGACATAAAAGCTCGTGACGATCGAGACGCAACCCGCAAGGTTGCACCTTTGGTGCCTGCAGAAGATGCACTTATCATCGACTCAACAAACTTAAATGTCGAACAAGTGATTGAAAAGATTGAAGAATTTATGGCGTGTAAACTTACTGCTTAACAGTGCCCATAAGTTAATAGTTAACTATGCTAAGGCCAGGATGGCCTAGTTTTATGTAACAACCCCACGCTCACTGGATTGTAACGTGGCTGTCAATGAAGAACTATTGAAAAACTATGATTGAAAATTTTGCTCAACTATTCGAAGAGAGTTTAAAAGAACTCGAAACCCGTCCTGGCTCAATTGTTAAAGGTACCATTGTCTCTATCGATAAAGACATCGTATTGGTTGACGCTGGTTTAAAATCTGAAAGTGCTATTCCTGTAGAGCAGTTCAGAAATGCTGATGGTAGCTTGGATATCGCCGTAGGTGACCAAATTGATGTAGCACTTGATGCTGTTGAAGATGGTTTCGGTGAGACAATTTTGTCTCGTGAAAAAGCGAAACGTCATGAAGCTTGGGTTGAATTAGAGAAAGCTTATAACGAGAAGAAAACCATCATAGGTATTATCAACGGTAAAGTTAAAGGTGGCTTTACAGTTGAAGTAAATACAGTTCGTGCATTCTTACCTGGTTCTTTGGTAGATGTACGCCCAGTGCGCGATACAGCGCATCTTGAAGGCAAAGAATTAGAATTTAAAGTCATCAAGTTAGATGCAAAACGCAACAACGTTGTTGTTTCTCGTCGTGCAGTTATTGAAGCAGAAAGCAGCGCAGAGCGCGATTCATTGCTTGCTAACCTCGAAGAAGGCCATGAAGTTAAAGGTATTGTTAAGAACCTGACTGACTACGGCGCGTTTGTTGACTTAGGTGGCGTTGATGGTTTGTTACACATTACCGATATGGCTTGGAAACGCGTTAAGCACCCAAGTGAAGTGGTAAATGTTGGTGACGAAATCAATGTTAAAGTATTGAAGTTTGACAAAGACAAATCACGCGTTTCTTTAGGTATGAAACAAATGGGCAACGATCCATGGCAAGAAATTGCTAACCGTTACCCAGAAGGCGCTCGCTTAAGTGGTGCTGTGACTAACTTAACTGATTACGGTTGTTTTGTTGAAATTGAAGACGGCGTAGAAGGTTTAGTACACGTTTCTGAAATGGATTGGACTAACAAAAACATTCACCCATCTAAAGTAGTTAACTTAGGTGATGTGGTTGAAGTTATGGTTCTTGAAATTGATGAAGAGCGTCGTCGTATTTCTCTTGGCTTGAAACAGTGTATTCCTAACCCTTGGGAAGAGTTCGCTAAAGCACAAAGTAAAGGCGACAAGGTAACTGGTAAGATCAAATCTATTACTGACTTCGGTATCTTCATTGGTTTAGATGGCGGCATTGACGGTTTAGTACACTTGTCTGACATCTCTTGGAACAAAACTGGCGAAGAAGCGGTTCGTGACTACAAAAAAGGTGACGAAATCTCTGCTGTTGTATTGCAAGTTGACCCAGAGCGCGAGCGTATCTCTTTAGGTGTTAAACAAATCGAAGAAGATCCATTTAATATGTATCTGAACGACACCAAGAAAGGCACTATCGTAACTGGTACGGTTACTGCTGCTGACGCTAAAGGCGTAACAGTTAAGTTGGCTGACGAAGTTGAAGGTTATATTCGTGCCGCAGACTTAGCACGTGAACGTGTAGAAGATGCATCAGAAGTGGTTGCTGTTGGTTCAAGCATTGAAGCCAAATTTATGGGCGTTGATCGCAAGAACCGTATCGTTAACTTATCAGTAAAAGCGAAAGACCAAGCAGATGAGAAAGAAGCGATTGACAAAGTGAACCAGCAAGAAGAAGTGACTTTCACTAACGCTTTTGCTGACGCTTTCAAAGCAGCTAAAAACGATTAATCTGAAGAGTGAGTGCGTATAATTAGTTTTACATTAATTGCTACGCACTCTATTATCGGCACATATAGTTTTTGGATTGATGGAGAGGTTAAGTGACCAAATCAGAACTTATCGAAAGACTTGCTGATAAAGCTAGACAAATTCCGGCCAAGGATGTTGAGTTAGCTATCAAGGAAATGCTCGAACAAATGGCGCAAACTTTACAAAAAGGTGAGCGCATCGAAATTCGTGGTTTTGGTAGTTTTTCTTTGCATTTTAGGGCACCTCGAGTAGGTCGCAACCCCAAAACAGGTGAAACAGTGCGTTTAGACGGAAAATACGTTCCGCACTTCAAACCAGGTAAAGAGTTACGTGAACGAGTCAATGAATTCTAGATCCATCGTAGCTAGAAAATTCTATTAAGACGGCACTCCAATTCGGGTGCCGTTTTTGTTACAGTAGCACTTGTGAAGTTATTTGTTCCTCTACATACCTAAAATTAATGGAAGAAATTGTGTATCAGACTCTGGCTGACTACGAGCAAAAATGAACATCAAAAGTATCGTCATTCTCACTCTATTATTGGCATTGTTGATTATCGCTGGTGTAATAGGCGCCAATAATACCCAAATTGTCAGTGTCAATTACCTCATTGCTGCCTCACAAGTCAGCATGTCAAAAGTCATAATTTGTGCCTTTTTGATGGGTGTTTTATTTAGTCTTTTATTATTTATCACCTACATCATTCGGCTTAAATTGCAGATTACGTTGCTCGAGCGTAGAACCAAAAAGCTCTCAGCAAGGTAACGTCCAGCCTAATGTTAGAACTTCTATTTTTGTTATTACCTGTTGCGGCTGGCTATGGATGGGTGATGGGCAGGAATAGTGTTCGTCAAGCTCAGCGTAAACAAAGCAGTATCTTGTCTAAACATTATTATCGTGGATTAAACTTTTTATTGTCTGATGAACCAGATAAAGCGGTTGATACCCTGATTAAGATGATTGATTTAGACAGCGATACGGTGGAAACGCATATTGCTATGGGTAAATTCTTCAGGCATCGAGGAGAATTAGACCGTGCGATTCGAGTGCATCAGAATTTAGTCAGCAAAGAAGAAATTTCAGCCTCTCAACGTGAATCAGCCCTGAAAGAACTGGGCAGGGACTATGTTTTAGCGGGCTTTTTGGAACGCGCAGAAAATGCTTTTTTACAGCTACTTAATAGTGAAAAACACTTTCTGGAGGCGCAGACTCAGTTATTCAATATCTATCAAACCACCAAGGAATGGGGTAGGGCTATAGAATTGGCCGAGAACATGATAAATGCAGGTGGAGACAGCGATGAGTTATGTGCTCGAGTTGCCCACTTTTATTGTGAACAAGCCCAAATTGAGTGGCGCAAAGGTAATACTGCGCAAGCGCAAAGTTATTTGCAGGAAGCATTAAAAGTGGACGGCAAAGCCGTTAGACCATTTTTAATGTTGGGTGAGCTGGCCATTGACAATAAAGAATACGAACAAGCCATAGACTATTTGGCCCAAGTGCCTGGGCGTGATATCGCATGGCTGTCTGAGGCAATCCCCTTAATAGAACAATGTACCGAAAAGTTACACAACCACCAAAAACTAGAAAACCTGCTAAATCAGTACTGGCAACAATGTGCCAGTGCCTATTTAGCTAAAGTGAAACTCGTCGCCAAAGAAGAATCAAGTGTCGTCGCAGCAGATCTTCTGCTGCAGCAACTCAGGAAACATCCCACCATGAAAGGGTTTAAGACGCTGATGGGGCTGTATATTGAGCAGCAACACAATGATGATTCTACGAATAGCCTGCGACTACTCAAAGAATTAGTAGAAGAACAAATCAAATTACGCCCTAAATATCGTTGCTTAAGTTGCGGTTTTTCAGGCAGTCAAGTGCATTGGTTGTGCCCTTCTTGTAAAAAATGGGGAGCGGTTAAACCCATCAAAGGTCTAGATGGTGAGTAAAGAGTATGTATGACGCAAAAATTGTCATTGCCTTAGATTTTGACAATCTACCGACGGCCCTAGGTTTTGTCGATAAATTAGATCCAGCCCTTTGTAAACTTAAAGTAGGCAAGGAAATGTTCACCTATTTTGGCCCAGACTTTGTCAAACAGTTAGTGGCTAGAGGCTTCAAAGTTTTTCTCGACCTCAAATTTCACGATATCCCTAATACGGTGGCTAAAGCTTGTGTCGCTGCGGCAGATATGGGGGTATGGATGGTTAACGTGCATGCTTCAGGTGGCCCTGTGATGATGGAGCAAGCAATGCGAGGGATAGAGTCCTTTGGACACCAACGTCCATTGCTCATTGCCGTTACAGTGCTAACAAGTATGGATCAAACCCAATTGTCCAGTATTGGTATCGTGCAAAGCCCTGAGCAGCACGTATTACACTTGGCAAAGCTCACACATCAGTCTGGTTTGGATGGCGTTGTATGCTCTGCCCAAGAAGCAAGTTTATTAAAAGCAAATATTAGCCAAGATTTTGTCTTAGTCACACCAGGCATCAGGCCAGAAGGGAGTATTAAGGGCGACCAAATTAGGGTAATGACACCTAAAGCTGCGATACAAGCTGGTTCAGACTACTTGGTGATAGGTCGACCGATTACCCAATCCAGCGATCCTCTTGCGGCACTAATTGATATCAATAGTAGTATGTTGAGTTAGCTGCTTAAGCCAAAAAATGCCGCATGAGCGGCATTTTTTATGTAGTCACTGAATGGAAAGTGCCTATAGACTCAAAGCTTGTTTTGCGTCCATATACTCAAGGTTAAGTTCACTGCCTAGCGCATCAACTACCGCTTTGTAAGTCACCTTGCCTTCATGCACATTTAAGCCGTTTAACAAGTGTGGGTTTTCTAACATTGCTTGTTTAGGACCTTTATTTGCTAATGCTAATCCGAAGGGTAGGGTGGCGTTGTTCAAAGCCATGGTTGATGTGCGAGCAACACCACCTGGCATATTGGCAACACAATAATGCACTACACCGTCCACCGTATAAACAGGGTCTTGGTGTGTGGTGGCTTTAGATGTTTCGAAACAGCCACCTTGATCGATGGCAACATCCACTACCACTGAACCTTCCTTCATATTTTTAATGTGTTCACGGGTTAAAAGTTTGGGGGCCGCTGCACCAGGAATAAGCACCGCACCAATCACTAAATCCGCTTTTGCAGAATAATATTCAATGGCATCTACGGTGGAGAATACGGTTTTCAAGCGACCATCAAAAATATCATCTAGTTCACGCAATCTGGGTAACGAACGGTCAAGAATAGTCACATCAGCGCCTAGGCCAAGTGCCATCTTTGCGGCATTAGTGCCCACCACACCACCGCCAATAATCAATACTTTCCCTGGTGCCACACCTGGCACTCCGCCAAGTAACGTGCCACTACCACCATGCGATTTTTCAAGATAATGTGCGCCAGCTTGCACTGCCATTCGACCCGCGACTTCGCTCATTGGTGCCAGCAGAGGTAAGCCATTTTTAACGTCAGTTACCGTCTCATATGCAATGCATGTTGCACCTGACTCAACTAACAGCTTAGTTTGCTGAGGATCGGGGGCTAGGTGCAGATAGGTGTACAAGGTTTGGCCTTTGCGTAGCATGCGACATTCTTGAGCTTGTGGCTCTTTAACCTTCACTATCATGTCAGCTTTAGCAAAGATCGATGCCGCATCAGCCACAATAGTTGCGCCAGCAGCAACATATTGATCATCGGTAAAGCCGATTGCGCTGCCCGCATCAGCTTGTACCCAAACTTCGTGATTGAACGTAACAAACTCTTTTACAGCGGCGGGCGTCAGACCAACTCGGTACTCATGGTTTTTTATTTCTTTTGGTACACCAATTAACATAGCTATGACCTTAAAAAGGGAGGATTGAGTTAAAAAAGCTGCGCAAGTATAGGTTAACTTACCTAGAAAATTATTCTGAATTGCGCGAACAATAAGTTTAAAATGCTGACATCTAGATAATTCTCAGAATTTTATATGCTGATAAAAACCCCAAAGCACTTAGATAGAATAGACCGTAATATTCTGATTGAACTGCAAAAGAATGGAAAAATCTCCAATACAGAGCTGGCAACCAAGGTTGGACTCAGCGCCAGTCCTTGCTTAGAAAGGGTAAAACGCCTGGAGCAACAGGGCTACATAAAAGGCTATCACGCGCGAGTAGACCCGTCGAAATTAGGTGCTTCTATGTTGGTTTTTGTAGAAATAACCTTGGTCAAGACCTCTGTCGACATCTTTGAAGATTTCTCTGCCGCAGTGCGTAACCAAGAAGATATCCAAGAATGTCATTTAGTCTCTGGCAACTTTGATTTTTTGCTGAAGGCGCGTGTAGCAGATATGTCTAGTTATCGTAAATTATTAGGGGATACCTTGTTGCGATTACCTGGGGTGAGTGAAACGCGAACTTATGTCGTCATGGAAGAAATTAAAGAGTCCATGCAAGTAAAAATAAGCTTGAAATAAACTGCTTAAAAAACCACCTGCTGGCCCAAATGAGCCGAAAGCGTTCTAGGATTTTGGGTTCAGCACTGGTATCTTATACAGCATTAACCCGCAGTAATGACTTCATACGATAATAATAAATATGGCGCGATTAACAGGAATTCAAAGGATTATGGAAGTAGGCATGATGCTAAGTTGTGCGTTTGCCTTTTTTATATTACTGGCGTTAGCGTCATTTCATCCAGCCGACCCAAGTTGGAGTCAAGCAGGCCTACAAAACGATGTGCACAATTGGGTTGGGCCTATTGGCGCGTGGTTTGCTGATATTCTGTTTTTTTCCTTGGGTTCATTTGCCTACTGTGTGCCATTTTGTGCGGCCTTCTTGGGGTGGTTCCTGTTCCAACAAACCAAACATCTATTAGATATTGATTATCTGACCATTGGCCTGCGTATTATCGGCGCTTTTTTACTGTTGTTAGGCGCCACAGGGCTGTTGAGTATGAATATGGATGACGTCTATAGTTACTCTGCAGGCGGCTTAGTGGGTGATGTGTTAAGTACGGCTTTAGTGCCATATTTTAGTCAAATTGGTACAACCTTGCTGTTACTGTGTTTTTTCTGCACGGGCTTTACTTTATTAAGTGGCATTTCATGGTTAGTTTTAGTCGACAAGTTGGGTGCTATTACTATTCTGGTCAGCAAATTTATTTATCGTTCTCCTACTGTCATTAAGCAAAGTGGCTTGCCGTTGTTGTCGTTTAAACGAGGTGAGAGAGATACGGCGACCCAATCAAACCTTATACATAATGCACAGCAGGGTGGTTTTACCCGCGTTGAACCAAGAACAGCCTTGCATGAAAGTGCAGACCTACAGGAGCAAAGTGCGCCGAGAGGAAAAACCTCACCCCCCATTTATGCCGTGCACAACAACGATGACGATGATGACAGCGAGCCTTTTTTCCAAAGCACCACGGAACTCAAGGCTAAAATAGAACAAAATCATCATGTGCGGCACAAGGTTAAACCACAGGACAAGTTGAACAGCGCCGATATCCATACCAGCGCTGAGCCTTTACCCTCGTTCGATTTGCTTGAAAGAGCAGATAAAATTAAAAACCCCATTACCCCAGAAGAACTGGAGATTGTGTCACGTTTATTGGAAGAAAAACTGGCGGATTTTAATATCGAAGCTCAAGTTGTAGGGGTGTACCCTGGTCCTGTGATTACGCGTTTTGAAATGGATCTTGCCCCAGGTGTGAAAGTAAGCAAAATCTCCACTTTATCAAAAGATTTGGCCCGAGCCATGTCGGCAATTTCAGTGCGCGTAGTAGAAGTGATTCCGGGTAAATCAGTCATTGGCTTAGAACTGCCAAATAAAAACCGCGACATGGTGCGTTTAAGTGAAGTGATCAGTTGTGACGTTTTCCAGTCTTCTGAATCTGCCTTGACCATGGTGTTAGGCGCCGATATCGGTGGAAAACCAGTGGTGGTTGACTTGGCCAAAATGCCTCACTTATTGGTGGCGGGTACAACTGGTTCAGGTAAGTCAGTTGGGGTCAACGTCATGATCCTCAGTTTGTTATATAAGTCGACCCCTGAAGACGTTCGTATGATCATGATTGATCCAAAAATGTTGGAATTGTCAGTGTACGAAGGCATTCCGCATTTATTGGCGGAAGTTGTCACTGACATGAAAGAAGCAGCGAACGCCTTGCGTTGGTGTGTAGGTGAAATGGAAAGACGTTATCGCCTGATGTCAGCCTTGGGGGTGAGAAACCTCAAGGGTTACAACTTAAAAGTGAAACAAGCCATCGAGGATGGTGAGCCTATTCGTGATCCACTATGGAAATTTGAAGAAAGCATGCTAACTGAAGCACCATTTCTTGAAAAGTTACCGGCTATAGTGGTGGTGGTCGACGAATTTGCCGACATGATGATGATTGTGGGCAAAAAGGTTGAAGAACTGATCGCACGAATAGCGCAAAAGGCTCGTGCCGCCGGTATTCATTTGATATTGGCAACTCAACGACCGTCAGTGGATGTTATCACTGGTTTGATTAAAGCCAATATTCCCACGCGAATTGCCTTCCAAGTATCTTCGAAAATTGACTCTCGTACTATTCTCGACCAGCAAGGTGCAGAAGCGTTATTGGGGATGGGCGATATGCTCTATCTTCCCCCAGGAACGGGCGTACCGACTCGTGTACACGGTGCATTTGTTGATGATCATGAAGTACATGCGGTGGTCGCAGATTGGAAAAAACGTGGTGCGCCGCAGTATATCGACGAAATCCTCAATGGTGATGCCAATGCAGAGGTCTTGCTACCCGGTGAACAACCAGAAGGTGGTGACCAAGAGTATGATGCGTTTTACGATGAGGCCGTGGCATTTGTTACTGAGTCCCGACGTGCCTCGGTATCCAGTGTACAGCGTAAATTTAGAATTGGTTACAATCGAGCGGCACGCTTAGTGGAACAAATGGAACAAAGTGGCGTCGTAACACCACCGGGCCACAATGGTAATCGAGAAGTTCTCGCTGCACCGGCACCACGAGACTAATATAATGGACAAACTAATGTTGAAAAGATGGCTGAAGGCCAGCGCTGTATTTATTTTATTAGCTGGGGCACCCGGCCTGCATGCACAAGCTATAGACGCGCAATCCTTACTCAAACAACGCTTGCTTCAACTGCAGTCTTTTAAAGCGAATTTCAGCCAAGAAGTGGTGGACAGTCAGCATACTCGCCTGCAACAAGCTACCGGTACCATCGCACTGCAATATCCCAACAAATTGTATTGGCATCTAAACGAACCTAACGAAAACTTGTTGATTGCTGATGGGCAAACGTTATGGCAACTTGATCCCTTTATTGAACAGGCGGTGGCCATCAATCAAAGCCAGGCTATCCAAAATAATCCCCTCATTTTGCTCACCGATCCAAACGGCAAACACTGGGACGATTTTGTCATCACCGAAAAAGACAATAAGTTTGTGATCACCGCCAAAGATTTACACGGGCAAGTAGCACAGCTCGTTTTGCAATTTTCTGAGGCTAAACTGGTTGCGATGCAAATTATTGATGGCCAGTTACAAACCAGCAGTCTCACATTTAGCGATATTCAACAAAATACCCCCCTTGCTGCGAGCTTGTTTGTTTTTACCCTACCTGAGGGTTATGAGTTGGACGATCAACGCTAACATTATGGCTAGCTCAGCGTCGACATTGCTCAGTGATGAAAGTCATAAGCGCTTTCTGCCATTAGCGGCAAGATTGCGGCCATGCACGCTGGATCAATATGTGGGTCAGCAACACGTGCTTGGGCCAAACACTCCCTTACGTCAAGCGTTAGCGCGCAAACAATGTCATTCAATGATTTTATGGGGCCCACCTGGCACTGGCAAAACAACCCTCGCCGAATTGGTGGCGAGTCATTGTGATGCACATATTGAGCGTCTGTCAGCGGTGAGTGCTGGTATTAAGGATATTCGCCAGGCAATAGAAACCGCGCAGTTTTATCAACAGCAGGGCAAGCGCACCATCTTATTTGTTGATGAAGTGCATCGCTTTAATAAAAGCCAGCAAGATGCATTTTTGCCCTATATTGAAGACGGCACGGTGACATTTATTGGTGCTACCACAGAAAATCCGTCGTTTGAATTAAATCGCGCATTATTATCGCGGGCGCGGATATATGTACTCAAGGCCTTAGAAAACGACGATTTACTAGCGGTCTTGGCGCGAGCTTTGACTGACAAAGAGTTGGGCTTGGGCGAGTTAGAACTGACTATTCAAGCGGAGGCTCAACTACTGCTCATTGAACTATGTGCTGGCGATGCCCGACGTTTACTCAATTATCTAGAATTGAGTGCCGATTTTGTGCAACATTTGCCCCCGCCTCGATGCCTGAACATCGAGGCAGTTAAACAAGCGGTGGGTGAGAAAGTCGCACAATTTGATAAAAATGGTGACCAGTTTTACGATCTTATTTCCGCGTTCCACAAATCGGTGCGTGGTTCAGCACCCGATGCGGCACTATATTGGTATGCACGGATGTTGGTGGCAGGTTGTGATCCGTTGTACGTGGCGAGACGATTGTTGGCCATCGCCACCGAAGACATTGGTAATGCCGATCCAAGAGCGATGCAAATCTGTTTAAATGCGTGGGATATTTTTCAACGGGTAGGACCGGCGGAAGGTGAACGGGCTATTGCCCAAGCCACCCTGTACTGTGCCAGTGCCGCCAAGAGTAATTCGGTGTATTTGGCCTTTAAACGTGCCACTGCCGATGCAAAAGAGCGCCCAGACTATGCTGTACCCGATCACCTGCGTAACGCCCCGACTGATTTGATGAAATCCATGGGGTATGGTGCAGATTATCGTTATGCGCATGATGAGCCTCATGCTTATGCCGCAGGAGAGTGCTACTTTCCAAGTGAAATGCGTGGTCAGCAATATTACTATCCCAGCAGCCGCGGCATGGAAATTAAATTAAAAGAAAAGCTCGATTATCTAGCGCGTTTAGACCAACAAAGCCAAACCAAAAGGTATGAATAAATGCATCAGCCATTAATGTATTTCTACATTGCGCTTGGCGGAGCTGGCGGCGCTTGTTTGCGTTATTTTATGTCGGCAATCATGCTTCAGTGGTTTGGTAAAGGCTTTCCCTTTGGTACACTACTGGTCAATGTAGTGGGCTCTTTTAGTTTGGGACTACTGTACTCTCTACTCGAACATGGACAAATGGAAGCAGCATTGTGGCGTGCGACCTTGGGTATAGGATTTTTAGGCGCCTTTACCACCTTTTCTACATTTTCTGTTGATACCTTGTATCTGCTTCAACAAGGCCTGTGGCTGAAAGGAATATTAAACATGTTTCTGAATATGCTGGGGTGTTTATTGGCAGCTTGGTTAGGCACTATTTTTGTTACATTATTTGTTAAAGGCTAATTAATACAACATGTTAGATGCAAAATATCTCCGCGGTGAAATCGAGCAAACAGCTATAACCTTAAAAAAACGTGGTTTTACGTTAGATGTGTCCGCGTTCAATGCATTGGAAGAAAAACGCAAATCGTTGCAAATGCGTACCCAAGATCTGCAAAACGAGCGTAACGTTCGCTCTAAAGCTATCGGCCAAGCTAAAGCCTCTGGACAAGATATTGCGCCACTTCTTGCTGAGGTTGGTCAGTTAGGTGACGAGCTTGATCAAGCGAAAGTTGATTTGGCGGCGTTGTTGACTGACATCGAACAATTGTCACTAAGCATTCCTAATTTACCTGATGAATCAGTACCAACCGGCAAAGACGAAAGCGAGAACCAAGAAATATTACGTTGGGGAGAGCCCAAGACCTTTGGTTTTGCAGTGAAAGACCATGTTGATCTGGGAGCCGATATCGGCAACGGTTTAGACTTTGAAACAGCGACTAAGTTAACTGGCTCACGGTTTGTGGTGATGCGTGGTCAAATTGCCCGATTGAACCGCGCCATCGCTCAATTTATGTTAGACCTGCACACTGAACAACATGGTTATTTGGAAGTGAACGTACCATTACTGGTAAACGAACAGAGCATGCACGGCACTGGGCAATTCCCCAAGTTCAAAGAAGATGCGTTTCATACTAAACCCGCCACCGAAGAAGGGCAGGGTTTGTCCTTGATCCCGACGTCGGAAGTGCCTTTAACAAACATTGTACGTGATGAAATTTTAGCTGCTGAACAACTGCCGCTTAAAATGACAGCCCTAACACCATGTTTTCGCAGTGAAGCTGGCTCATACGGACGCGATACACGTGGTTTGATCCGCCAACATCAATTTGAAAAAGTAGAGTTGGTGCAAATTGTCACCGCAGAACGTTCATTTGAGGCGCTAGAAGAGCTCACGGCCCACGCGGAAAAAGTCCTGCAATTGCTCGAGCTACCCTACAGAAAAGTACTGCTTTGCACGGGAGATATGGGCTTTGGTGCGTGTAAAACCTATGATTTAGAAGTGTGGTTACCCGCACAAAATGCGTATCGGGAAATATCCTCCTGCTCTAACATGTTGGATTTTCAAGCTCGTCGTATGCAGGCGCGTTATCGCAATCCACAGAGTAATAAACCAGAATTGGTGCACACGCTAAATGGATCGGGTTTGGCGGTTGGACGCACCTTAGTTGCCATACTTGAGAATTACCAAAATCAAGATGGCAGCGTTACTGTACCTAAGGTGTTACAACCTTATATGCAGGGCTTAACGGTTTTAGCTTAGCCTTGATTACAGACACTTAGCTGGCTTGGGCAAGCCAGCTATTTTTGTGGCTTGTTTGGCTGGGCCGTCTGGGAACAGCCGAAAAAGATAACGACTATTACCTTTATCTGCCCCCAATTTTAGTGCCATGGCTTTGACCAGAGCGCGGATAGCTGGGCTAGTATTAAATTCCAAGTAAAAATCGCGGACAAAATTCACGACTTCCCAATGGGCTGGGCTGAGTTCAATACCCTCTAATTGCGCTATTTTTTCAGCCAGTTCAGGTTGCCAATCGTTTACGTTCAGCAAATAACCAAATTTATCTGTATCAATATGTCGATTTTCGAAGGTGATTACATGATTCATTCGCTCAGTTCTCTTTTACCAACTCACGATATTCTCAAATGTCAGCGTCAGTGCTAACCACTGTGCATCAGATATATACAGATCGTCATGCGACACGCTGTGCAGGCCGCGAGCAAGGGCATCTGCCCTTAATATATAAACTGGCTGTGGCAGTAATTGAAGTTGTTGCATAATTGGATGTTGCAGCGCATAAACCGCCTCTTGCAGCAATAAAATAGCGTCATCAGCAGCTAAACCCTCGATACACAAACTAACAGCAGGTGAGCTGAATGGACTGGCAAAAATCTGATGCAATACCATTAAAACGTGACCAAATGTTGGGGTGTCTTAAACAAGGCTTGCATGCCCACCTCATCCAATGTTTCAACCCCAACGATGAGATCGTTGGGGCTGACATTTCGGGCTGCTAAACTCCGCTGACACACATAGATAGGTTCGATATCATAATACGTCAACGCAGCAAAACATTTAGTGAAATCCTTACGAAAAATTGACTCTGCATGCTGGTTGGCAAGCAACTGAAAAACGCCATCGTGCATAAACACAAGGTTTACGTGTTGACCAAAATTTGCCATAGCCATTGCAAAGTCTAGGGCGTCTTGACCAGCGCTATTAGCGTAGGGGCCTTGTTGAGCAATGATAGTTATGTGTCTTTGTGTCACGTTAATTGCGTCCCAGTATTATTAAAATTGCACCAAACGATCGCTTTGGCTAAGCAAAACCGCGAGTTCGCCCAACCCGAGGGCTTCAAAGGGTGCTGATAGATTAACGGCTGTTTTGTCATGGTCGGCCGCATCGTTTGCAGATAAGACACCACGTTTAGTGGCCGCCGTGACACAAACCATCAAGGGGCATTGATGTGTTAGGGCTAGGTTTGTCCACCCTTGATATAAGTCAAAACCAGACGATGGATTGATTTGCAGAGCATTGGCGTGGTGGACACCATCCTGATAGAAGAAAATACCTTGCAATTGGTGTTCACTGTTGAGCACAGTTTGGGCAAACCGAAAAGCACTCAGCCCTTTATCGTTGATATGGGGAGCGCTAGTAATCAATATACTAAATTGTGCCATAAGCTGCTCGGTTCACTAAAAAAAACACCCCAGCGAGCCGAGGTGTTAGGCTTAACATTAATCGGTGTTTCAGTCGTCACCGCCAAAAGCACCTAACAAATGCAGAATGGATGTGAACAAGTTATAAATGTTCAAATACATTGAGACGGTAGCGCGAATATAATTTGTTTCGCCGCCATTAATGATACGGCTGGTATCAAACAAAATAAAACCTGACATGATAAACACGATGGCAGCGCTTACCGCCAAGCTTAGGGCAGGGATCTGGAAAAATATATTAGCCAAAGACGCTACCACGGCCACAATTAAACCAACCAACAAAAAACCACCCATGAAGGAAAAGTCTTTTTTAGTGGTTAGTACATAACCAGACAAACCAAAAAATACCAGTGCCGTGGCACCAAAGGCTTGCATGATAAGCTCTGAACCGCCTTGGAAACCCGCGTAATAATTCAGCGTGTAACCCAAAGAACCACCTAACAAACCAGTAAAGGCAAAAACAAACCAAATGCCTGCTGAGCTTTCAGCTGCTTTATTCAAGAAAAAGATCATCACTAGGGCGGCAAGGTTCATGCCTAATGCCATGCCTGGTGAAATATTCATGGCTGCTGTTACACCTGCACATATGGCACTGAACGTTAGCGTCATTGCCAATAACATATAGGTATTACGCAAAACCTTGTTGGTTTGTAATACAGATGCCTGACTGGCACTGCTATACATCGATCGTTGTTCCATTTGAAACTCCCAAGTTAAATTAAACCATAGTCTATCACTAATAGTCATTATGTATGGCTTTTGGTTCAATTTTTCAAGTAATATCGCGCTAACTCAGCATAACAATGCGTAACACGGTGTAAAAATGCTCAGTGTGCTCAAACAATCAGCAAACAATAATTTTATTGCATTTAGCCCTTTACAAGGAAAAAAAACGTCATTAATATGCGCAGCTCAAAACGGAGAGCTGGCAGAGCACGGTTTATTGCACCTGACTTGAAATCAGACGTAGGGTCAAACCTACCGGGGGTTCGAATCCCTCGCTCTCCGCCATATTCAAGGCCCCGAACCAATCGGGGCTTTTTCACTTTTAACGCTTGGTAATACTTTGGTAATATTTTTCGGTAATATACATGCTGTAAATTTGTACATTACTGCCCGACATTTAAAAGCTCTAATAAATTAGACGTTCTGCTTGTTATATGGAATTTGCTTTCAAAGCACCACTGCAGACCACTTTTAAGCTTTATAGATAAGCTTGTTTTATCATACCCTGAAGATATTTCTTTACTAGCCTGGCTAATTATTGAATCGAAAGCAAAAACATCGACTTCTTTTTCTATGTCTGAGTTTTCATCACAACAAAGAACATTATTTATATATTCGCTTTCTGACCAATGAACTTTAATGCTGTCAATTTCATTAAGATTCGAAATCTTTGACATAATCACCTCGTCGTTTTAACTATTTTAATTTTGCGATCATAGTTCGCGGTTTGTGCTGCAGTCGTGTGACCTGCAGCGTTTTGTTTTTCTGAAAGTGTACCTTCAAAGTCGCTAATAGATTTAGCCTTGATGTCATGCAGTGTGCAGCCTGTTATACCTGCAGCATCACGAGCCTTGCTGTAATCAGCCTGGATGGTACGGATGGAGTATTTAGAGCCGTCAGGCTTACTTATTAAAAATATCGTCGTCATGCCAGTTTTACGGGGCAGGGAACGCGCATCATTGATAGCTTGGCGCAAACGGTCAGACCAAAGCTTTATTTGCTTCTTGCCTGTTTTGCTTTGCTCGATGAATAAACCATCTTCCAAAACATCGCGGTAAGTAAGTTTCATTACATCACCAATACGAGCCATGCAAAGGTAACTAATCTCCATGGCAACTCTGCAGGCTGGTGAAGCTAGTTGATAGATGGCTTGATACTCTTGATCCGTTATATAACGATCTCGTGAGTTTACTTCGCACTTCTCAACACCCACACATGGATTATTTTTTAACTTGCCACACTGCAGCGCCCAAGAACATATCTTCTGCAGACATGCTTTGTGTAGATTAGCTGTTGCATTGGCTGGCTTTGCTGCAGTGCCACGTTTTTTAGCTAGCGCGTCCATGAACAGGCGCACATGATGTGGCTCAATGGCATTAGGCCGCATTTTGCCGAAAACCTCTGCCAATGTTTTTTGGTAACTGGTGTAATCCTTGCGCGTTCTTATCGCTAATTTTTGGAAAGAATCACTTTTATAAAATTCAGCAATAACACTTTCAAAAAACACACCGTTGTTAACCCGCCCTTGTTCCTGCTCGTGGCGCTTTAATACCTCAAGCTTGCCAGCGCTAACCGGGCAAAGTTTAATCTTGCCACCGGCTTTAGGTTGATAAACATAGTTGTTGCCATGAATATAAACCCGATCTGGCAACCAGTTATAATCAGGATCCTTTCTGCGCCTTGGCATTATGCTATTGCTCCGATGTTAAAACCGTCATCATTCTGCGCCTGGTACTTGTCTTTGCCGTTCATCCAGTCATCTGTGGTGTAAACAACGCCATTTGCATTAACTTTGTAAGTGATGCCTTCGGACTCAAGCCAGCTTTTTTGCTTAGTTGCTTGCTTGAATCCTGTAATCAAAGCAAGTTCAGGCCCGTGTATTATTTGCATTCGGCGGCCTCGCTACGTTTAACCAAAGTTATTTCAACTTCGCCAAAAACCTTACATAGCCTTTCTATTGTCCAATTGCCAAAGTAAAAGCGAGTATCGTGGTATTTGGCAGATTTGTATTTTTTGAGTGATTTATTCATCATTAATCACCTTAAATCAGGGAGCATATTTGGCATACTGCCTTGCTCATAAGCTGTTTTAATTTGCGGCAACATAAACTGACTCACCGTTGAGCCGTTTGGCAGAACAATGTTAGCCATGAATTCATCCTCAAAGATTGCTATGCCAGCCTCACAAGCCTCAAGCTTTGCTTTAATAACTAAAGCCATTGCTCGCCACTTTTGACGACAAGCTTGCTCCCAGTCCTTAAACTGAGCAGTCTCAGGACGTAGCTTGTTACGGCTATCGTGAGTAAACTTACGGTCTTTTTTGTCAGGCATTGGTAATAGAAATTTAATCTGTCTACCAGCCATTCTGAAACCGATCACAGCTTTTGATTCGTCCCATCCATACATGAATTGGTCAGCACCGTATTTCTGCAAAGTGCGCTCAATTTCACCGCGACTTTTTTCAGTGCTTACAGTTGTGTTTTCTGCGTATGCCATCATTCACCTGCCTTTGGCGGCATTGGCATCCAGTAAGTTGCCTCTTTAGCGATCTGCTTAAACATTATTTTTACTGGCTTACCAAAATTAGAAACGTGCTGAGCCACAGCAACTAAAGCATCTAAAGTAACGTTAGACTTATTAGGTTTCCACGTGTTAGTTTTAGTATTAACTTGACCAGCAAAAATTGTATTTGTTAGTGGCGAGTTCATTATTCTAATCATTGCCCTTGCTCCTCTGCGCGTAGTTGTTTGGTTTGCAACGAGTTCATCCATTCTTCGCTTTCCGTACCACCAAGTCTATGCAAGTGAACGTCGAGCATATAAAGGGGTATGTAGCAATCGTTGTCTGTATCTGGATAGAAAGATCCTTCTTCTTCTTTTGCGTAGGATATTTGATTGCCGTTTGTATACCCTACAAAGTGGTGCAATCTCTGGCCAAGCTCTTTCTCAAGCTCTGCAATGCGCTTATCCTTGGCTACCAGTTCGGCTAAAACCGTTGCACCATCAGGCGCATTCTTTAAAATTTCTTCGTTATTCATATTCACCTCAAGCCGCTAAGTTAAATTTATCGTTGGCACCTAACTCTAGTAATTCATTTCTATCGACTAAACGAATAGATAACGGCATTGTTGACGGACTGAAAATTACGAACATAGAGCCTTTAGTGTTACCGTTTACTTTTTTACCGGTGATGGGGTGATAAAAGCTTAATCGGCCACCGGTGATAATGCGTATTTCAGAAATTTCATTAATGGGCAACCATTGAGCATCAAGCGTTGCAGGCACCAAGAAAACACTTGTTACACCTTTAGATTTTTGCTCTATTGCTTTATTGAAAAACCGCTTGATATAGCCTTTGCCGTATGGGGGATTGCAAAAAGCATTCTTGGTGCCTAAAGTTCTAAAACTTGTTGACCAGTCCATTTTTAATGCGTCTAGCTCTTTAGTGAAAAACACAGGCAACAGCGCATTATTTTTTGAAGCGGCAAGGTCAATGCCAAAGTTAAATTCCTTATTCAAAGCATTAAAAATAACAGGGTCAGTACCCCAACTGTTTTTCATGTCATCGTCTAAATCAGAACTAATTAAATCAGTCATTCCGCTACCTCTCTAGTGATGTTTTCATTCACATCGGTTTCAAGTTTTCTATATGCAGCATTTAAAGTACCCACTGCCCAGGGCAAGATCACGAACATTTTTTGAACACATTTAGTCTATCGCTTGACCGATTTTTAACTGTTTATTCATCAATTCGACTTCCTCTTGGAGTGCTTTGATGAAGTTTTTCGGTCATCTGATGAAAAAGTGAGCATTCATGCTCTTGCCCTGACCCACTGCCCGATCAAAGTTTTGCTATTTAACATCAACTGCCATGTAAGCCATTGATGCAGGCCAGTTATCAACAAAGTGCAACTTCAAAGCTTTGATAACGCCCTCGCTTTTTATGCGAGTTTCAGCCAGAGCCTTATCAATTGTTTCTTCAGTCTCCATGCCTTGGAGTAGGGTTATTGATGGGTTCATACGTAAGCTAAAACGGAATATCATCGTCAAAATTAAAATCAGGCTCACCCATTGGCGCTTGATTTTGCCCATTCTGCGGAGCCTGTGAGCCACGATTGGCTGGCTGGTTGGCTGGCTGATTCCGTTGCGCGTTTCCCGCTTTATGGTTAGTAGGGTTAGCCTGATTACTCCCTGCCTGTCCTCGGTAATCTTCTTGGCCGGAGTTCGGCTTGCTTCCTAGCATTTGCATGTTGTCAGCAATTATTTCAGTGGTGTAACGGTCTTGGCCTTGCTGGTCAGTCCATTTGCGTGTCTGCAACTTACCTTCAACATAAATCTGTGAACCTTTGCGCAGATATTCACCAGCGATTTCGCCAAGCTTTCTGTACATTGTTATGCGGTGCCATTCGGTGCGTTCTTGCAGCTCACCGGCTTGGTTCTTCCAACTTTCGCTAGTTGCCAAGGTTAGGTTAGCCACTGCATCACCGTTGGGCATGTAGCGAACTTCAGGATCTTGGCCAAGGTTGCCAATTAAAATTACGAGGTTTACGCCTTTAGTAGCCATTATGCCGCTTCTCCTGTGTATTGAATGGCTTTGGTGTTTTCGATGCCTTCATAGCGAATGCCTTTGAAGTTCATGCCAGCTTTAAAGCCGGCGGCATACGCTTGCTCGATTTCGGTAAGTGGCCTGTCATTGGCGGCGGGGGTAACTTGCTGGATGGTCGTGGCATGACTGTGCTTGCTTTCCATCAACGATTCTTCGTATTTACCTTCAGCTTCTAAAAAAGCATTGCGTAAGGCTTCTGCCTTGTCATCATGCGGTGCTTGATTACGTGCAATCTCTGCCTGCTCAGCAAGAATTTTGACTTCAGCGTCAGCCTTGGCTTTAGCTTCTTCTTCAGCGCGTATTTTGGCGCGCTCTGCGTCAATTCTGGCTTGCTCGTCAATCAAACGAGTTTTAACTAATGCCGTAAAATCATCATTAGCCTTAAATGCAATCGATGGCCAATCATTAAACAAGTGCTTATGGCCCGGCGCCAGTTCGCGGATAGTTGCCATGTTTGTTAAGGCAACATTTAATAGATTGGTGATTTCAATTTTGCCGTTTGCCACTTCGGTTGCTGCGGCATCTTTAAGGCTGTCGATTGTTTTCTTGCCCTTCATTGCTTGAAGAACATCACAAGTCAGATTAGGTAGACGGCATTTAAGGCGTTGCTCGGCTTCGTCTATAGCTGTTTGAAGCACATTTTTTGCATCGGTTAAAATGGCAAGGCGAATATCTTCTTTACGCTTGGTGATCTGCTTGGCTTCAGATAAACGGGCTTCTCTGATTTGTGCGCCGATGTATTTTAAATCTTTGGTGAATGCGTCAATGTCGGCCACCTCGCCCAATACGCGATCACATAATTCAGCAATGTCCTTTTCAGCTTTGGTGAATACTTTTTGACGAGCTTCAGCGTTGGCAAAATCTTGATCGGTTTCGATTACTGCCTTTGATTTTTCAACCAGGTTATTTGCTGCCGCTTTATAATCATCAAGGTTAGATACCAGGCTAAGGCCGTTCATTTTGTAAGTGATAGCGGGTAAGTCTCTGATTACTTCAGCGCTTACTTTTTCCGCTTTGGCTTCTGGCACATGATTATCTAAATCAATGGCGAATTGCTCCCAGCCTGCTATTAACTCAGCACGTCTTTCAGGGATTGACTCGTACCACATTGAATAAAACTTTTCTTCGGTGCCGTCACTGCAAACAAATAGCACTTTATCAGCACCGGACACTAATAATTGATGCTCTAATTGCCAGTAGTATTCTGGCTCTAAAACGCCATTTAAGACGTTTTCAGCTAAAACCTTGTTATGCCCTTTATGTTCAAAAAGAACGTCACCAAGCATTGTTAATCCATCAAATGACGCCAAATATTTAGTATCTTCAAGTAATCCAACAACGGGGTAAAAATCAGCCTTAGCAATCTTTGCTGCAATAGGGCGAGCCATTGCTTCGGATTTATGACCGTCGTCAAAACGTTTTTGAGTAAACGTATCTATTTCAGTTATCCAGCCTTTTTTGTGATCAAGTAACTGGGTACGACTAAAGAACTTTGAAACACCCATCATCATTGGGGCTTCTGAAGCGGTAAAGTTCTCAAGTCTTTCTTTTAGCCACTCAGGGCTTCCTTGGATTAGGTCTAGTTCGATCATTGTGGTTGCTCCTGAGTTAGTTCATTAATTTGCTTGATTATGTCTGCTGGCACATCGTGGATTTGAGAGATTTTTTTAATGATATTTGCTGGCGTAGTTTTCTTTGCTTGAATAGCGTTAGCCCAAACGTTGGCAAACTCATTAAACTGTTCTTGCGTATAAATATCTTTTTCAACTATTTCGCTAACATCATCATGAGGTTGAGGATTAACAACGCGCTCATTGGCCACATCAATTGGTGCCTCTAATTCATCAGATGAATAAACTCCCATTACTACCGCTGGTGCATATAAACGAGCCCAGCGCTTAACAGCTAAGTAAGCAAGTTGCTGCTTTGGATCAGATGCCCACAAAGTGGAGTTTCTAACTTGAGCTTGTGACAAAAGAAGATCCAATTCTCTTGGGATAGTTTCACCGCGCAATAAAGCAGAAACTTTAATGCCACAACCAACTTCATCATTAGGTTTCCATCCTGGCACTTGGTAAGGTTTACCTGATTGATTTACCTTTGTTTCAAACTTACCAATAACCTTTTCCCATGGGCCGTACCACTCATAAGCAAAAGCGTTCTGAATGGCTTTAGATGAAGAAACAACAGCGTTGATTAGTTGAGCCTCATATCCAAGAGTCCCATTAACTACGTGCGTTTTTTGACCTACCGCATACGGGTTCATTTTCCATTGTGCAGCTTGCATAATAATAGCCATGCAATCGGCTGGATTACCTTGCAAGTGGGCTGGAACTGTTGATTTGCCAGAAGCCATTAAATTAGCCAATCTATCCATTTGCTCCATTGCTCTGTAGTCAAGGATCATGTCAGTTGTTGAAACATGCACCATTGCCATTTCATTTTGGTTTTCTGTTGTTTGATTACTCACTGTCATTTACTCCCGCGGGTTTAGTTGGCGCCACTTTTAAAACTAGTCGAGCGGGACCTTCTCGATCCGTATATAAAAGCCCGTCCATTTCTGACTGCTCTTTTCTGGTCATGTTGTGCCATTTTGAAATAATGGCATCACCTTTAATTACACCTATTGGGCCGCCAATACATGAAACGCCGTAGCTATAACCATTATCTGAAAGCCACTTTTTAGCCTCATAAGAGGCGCTAAATGTCTTGCCATTTCCTTGGAAAATCTTTTCGTAGCTCATGCTGCAACTCCTTTAAAGTCGCTCGTTACTTGTGCTTCCGGTGACACGGTTGTGAGTGGCTTTAAAACTGAATCAAGGTAATTGCGCATTTCGTTAAGTTGATTGCGCATGATAAAAACTCGGTTTCTTTCTTCTCCATTTGGCAGCTTAATGCTAACCACTAAAGAGGTTTCGTATTGTTGGCAATCTGCCTCAATACCGTTATCTTCGGCTTTGATTTGATCGACGTGGTGTTTAATATCATCAATCACTTGAACAACGTTGTATTTGTAAATTAAGTCTGTCATCGGTTACACTCCATTTGCTTACTTTGACTGGCGCGGCCTTGTGAACTTAGCCAGTCGGTTTGTGTGCCCTCGAAAGAGGTCGGCTTAAATTGCTTGCAGCTTCATTAATAGCTTTTTAACTGGTTCGTCTGGCGCAAAAAACAGGTGAGACAACGATGGCAGTAATTCGCGCCCATCGCTAATCGCTGTGCTATCTCTCATGGGACGTCCTGAAATAACCTGTGCCCACCCAGCTAGACAGTGAGCTGTGCCACAGTGCCAAGATGACATGTTTATTTTTTCGATGGGTATTTGTTTAATTATTTTCATTTCTTCTTCTGAGGGGGTTGCTGATAACTTTATACTGCTGTTTAACCCCAAGAACTTACAACCTTTAGCCATCGTTATACCGTCAAATGATGTCAAGCTGGTTAAGCCAAAGAACTTACAACCTTTAGCCATCGTGATACCTTCAAATGATGTCAAGCTTTCTAAGCCAAAGAACTCACAGCCTTCAGCCATTGTGATCGGCTCAGAAACTTTCCCATCTGCACCTATTAACGCCCTTAGTTCACTACCTGTAGTAATTATTTTCATAATCTCCCCTTACTGTTGTTAATCTGCTAAATCTTGTTGTTCATTTCGCGCTAACTCAATCAGCCAGCACAGTTTTTCAAATAACATTTGGTTAAGCTCATCAAGCCCATGTTGATATGTGGCGGGATTACGCATTTTAATCACCGCTGATTCTTCATCTCCATCAAGCTCTCTGTAGGCGTGAACAATTGTTATCTCGTCGCCAAATGCGTACACGGAGCCATTTCTTAGGCATTCGTCGGCATAAGCTTGGATAAGTTCATCGAGTTCTTCGCGATGGTTAACTGGCGGACTCATTAGTCTGTCTGCTAACTGAATTGCGTAATTGAAGTTATTCATGTGTGAACCTCTAATTTCCATAAGCGAGACTAAGCCTTATCATTTGTTACAATCCGGTAAGAAAATTATTTGCCAGCGTGGTAAGCATGTGCAAATATCTGACCTTAAAGTTGTGACACATAAAGCACTTAAGAACACAACTAAAGTAGTAATAGTAGTACAATAAAAGTTGTTGTCAAAGGTTTTTTTGTTATACTAATCATATAAAACATATTCAATGTTTTTTGATTACTCGGTTTATCTGATAAAGTTGTAATGCTGTATATTTTTACAGTTAACTTATTGGAGAGTGATTATGAAAAAAATTAAGAAAGTGTTTTTAGTGGCGGCCACGAGTTTATTAGCTATTGCATCAGTAGCGGCAAACTCTGAGGAAACGACTGAACCGGTTCCATTGGCTTGGTATTGCAAACTAGCCCCTTTTATGTGCTCAGTTAGCACGCTTGGTAATGGTGACGGGGAACTCCCACCAAAGCCTACAAAGGGGTAAATTACAGTGGTAGATAATGGATTATGTAACGTCAAACGTGACGCTAATTATTAACTTTATTGCAGCGGCAAACTTTATCATTTGTCTGAGTGCTGCATGCTGTTATTTGGCGCTAACTAGAAAGGCCACAGAATTTGTTTTTGTGGCCTTTGGTGTCGTTTTGCTCGACGTGATACACCAGTTAATGAGGTATGAGCTTAAAAAGTATTTTGGGTGCCAGGAGTGCTTAGAGGTTGTGAATGCTTTGTGGTTTATGGGCTATGCGCTCACTGATTTGATACTGATCCTCGTCTTGAATTTTATATTCAGCAAAAACAGAATGCTAAAAGACAAGGCATCGCAAATAATTATTTATTGCTATCTGGCTATGTCATTTATTCAAATAGCAACTTATGTAGAAAGGGTTTACACGAATGCTGAAGCTTTTACATACCTATACCAGGTAATCATTCCAATCATAAACCTTGGCGTTACATTTGTTTTATGTGGTTTTGTTTTGAAATTGGTGCTGCTAAAACTGGGCAAAGGGTTTTTGTTTTTTTATATGTCTATTGGTGGAAATAAATGAATGTTTTGATCGTGTTATTATTGGTGATAGTTATTATTTTGTTTTGCTACACAATATACAAATTAGAAAAAACTCATATCAATGATAGAGGTCAGTGGCTAGTTGAAATCACCAAATCCAAAAATGTCATTTCTATTGGTGACCCACTTAATGAACGCCTTAAATCGAATTTGGAATTGTTCTTGCAGGCTGAAGATGCTCTTGTGAGAGACGATTCAATTGAGTACATAACACTTAAAAGCAAGGCCATTAACCACGCAAATAAATTGCTTGGTAAAGATTTGAAGGGTGCGATAAACAACGGCGCGGCTAGATAACCCGCGCTTTTATTTTTGTGTCTTTTTAATATCCTGAAGTTCTAAAGCTGCCGTTAAATAATCACCTGTTAGCTTGGCGCGTAGCGATATTTCAAATGCTCTAACCAAAAGAGGCTGATCTATCTCGTTATCAGGCTTGCCCCTGCTTTTATTGATTGCCCTCATGCTTGATATTGACTCGCCAAGCGCTGACTTAGCGGTTAGCATGTAAGACTCGGCTTCAATAGTTGGATCGTCTCTTGACGCATTCGCTGATCCAGTTTCAAGATAATCTACAGAAACGCCAAGGGCCTTAGCCAAAGCATTTATGCAGGTAGGTCTTTTCGTCGTTCCTGACTCAATCTTGGTAATAGCTTGCTGAGATACCCCGGATGCATTGGCAAGTTCGTCTTGCTTCCACCCTAAAGCCTCCCTCGCTTCCCTTACTCGTGTTCCAAGTGTCGGCACAATAAACAACCTCATTAAACAATCCTTATAAATATTACAAATTAGTTTGTAGCATAGCAAACAAGCTTGCATTTGTGCAAATATACAACTAAAGTAGTATCAAAGTAACTTAAATACCACTTGAGGTGTAAATTGAAGCCCATAAAAAAAGCAGTGAAGATAATTGCAGACGGCAATCAATCTAAATTTGCAAAAATTATTTCTGAGAAAGCTGGCAGGACACTGAGCCAACAGCTTGTTAGTCGATGGATAAACAAGCGTGGTTGCAAGTGTTCGCCCGTTTTTGTCCCGTACATCGCAGCACTAACCGATGGAAAGGTGACAAAAGAAATGCTCCGCCCTGACATATTCATGGAAATAGAGAAGGAGGCCGCATGATCACATTACCCATTCAAGTAAACTTTTCAACAACTAACGTTCTTCAAACTCAGAAATTCACCAATCTGGCTTACGTTTATGCGGCCAATGATGAATTTACACCATTGGATGCAGCGTGAATAACACCGTCACACACATCAAACGCACTGCTATGACGTTGGCCATCATCTGGCTATTTAGCGCAATTTTAACAATTGAGCAGGGGATAGACACATGGAGCAACTCAGAAACAGACGCAGAGCTTACTACGCAGGCAAATACGCAAAGGAGTGGCACGTTGTAGCGGCATTCTTGCTGGCGGTTGCTGTAGTTATTTTGATGGCCCCTTAATTGGGGTTTTTGGGTGCCGAAAGGCTAGGACTGCAATCCGAAATTTATCATTCAAGCCCTCGCAGTTTGAGGGAGTTTTAACAGGCAATAAAAAAGCCGGGTCACTGCGCGCTAACGCTACCGGCTTAATTACTAACACGAGGTAAGTATGGAACAAGTAAAACAAATAATCAACATTCAAGTTTACGGGGATAAGGCACAGGTAACTATGACTAATAATTCTATTACCTCACCTATGAGCCGTAGAGAGCTTAAGCAACTAATAGACCATGCTATCAAAGCTGAATACCAAATGAAGCAAGCAGAGGATGCCAAACGTCCTTTAAGACTGGTCAGCTCATGCTAGCCACAGTAACCAGTATAAACCGAGGCAAAAACGTTATGCCAAGTGATAGAGGCTTTGTAAATCTTTGGCGTGATATTGATCAACAGCCTTGGTACAAGCTTCATAAAGGCCGCTATACAGCGGTATTTGTTCACCTGCTTCTGAAAGCTTCGCACAAGCCTACTGAAATTGAATTTAGAGGGCATAAACTAACACTAATGCCTGGTCAAATTGCCAAGACGTATGAGCAATTAGCAAGGGAGTTAAATCAGACTAAATCAGACATACAAAACGCCATAAAAACATTCGTTAAGCATGGTCAAATCACGACTAAGACGGATGGAAAATTTACCATAATTTGCCTGAATAACTACCTAAAATTTAATACGGTTAGCAATACGGTTAGCAATACGGCCAAGCCCCACATAAATCAAGGTGTAGAGCCTATAGTTAATACGGTTAGCAATACGGCTGTTAATACACAGAACAATAAGCCTTTAGAAGAAAAAGAAAAGAATATATCCGTTTTTGGCGAAACGGACTCTCGAGTTTTAAAAGATTTTTCTGAGGAGCGACAAGAGCTATTCCAAGCGTTTTGGTCAGAGTGGGTAAAGTGCAAAAAATTGATTGGTGTTAAAAACACTGCGAAAAAGCATGAGGCTAAAAAGAAATTTTTAAACCATACACTGCCAGCGTCAAAAGTTAGGCGAATAGGGCTTGAAGCTGCAGCTATTGAAGTTGATAAAATAATCGATCTGGCTTGGTCTGAACATGAAGCGCTTAAAGCGGATTTAGATCTAGGCATCAAAGGTTTTCATCCCATCGAAAGAACTCACCCACCAAGATTTTTGGATCAAAAGGGCTGGGAGGATCAATCATGAATATTGAAAAGCTGAAAACACCACCACACTCAATCGAGGCAGAACAAAGTGTTTTAGGCGCAATCTTAATCCTGCAAAAAGCCGATTGTCTAATCGGTGAAATCATGGACATGCTAAGACCGGAAATGTTTTACAACATTTCGAATAAAATAATTTTTGCGGCAATGCTGAAAATTGGCGCGAAAAACGAAATTGACCTAATCACAGTAAATGAATTGCTCGAAAGAAGTGGCAAAGACGATCAAGTTGGCGGCATTGCTTACCTGGGCGAACTGGCTCGCAATACGCCAAGCTCAAAAAATGCGCTGGCTTATTGTGAAATTATCCAAGAGCGTTATTTGAAGCGCCGACTGATTGGTGATATGAGCATTGCAATAGATGCGCTATATAACGGGGAATCAGCCAGTGAGATTATTAGCATGGTTGAGCACAATATATCGACTGTCGATCTTAGTGGAAAGTACGAGCCTAATCATATCAAAATAAAACTTGATGGCTGGCTTAACGTCATGCAAAGCCGTTGCAATAATGACCGATCTGCAGTTGGGTTAAAAACAGGACTCAAGACGCTTGATGATCAGATAGGTGGCATAAAAAATAATTGGCTTGTCATATTAGCTGGACGCCCATCTAACGGGAAAACGCTAGCGGCTCAGATAATTAATTCTAACGTGTCCAGAACGCTACCAAGCCTGTTTTTTACTATGGAAATGAGCAGTGACGAGGTTACCGACCGTTACATGGGCATTATGGCTGGTATCAGTGTTAAAAGCCTTACAAGCGGCTTAATGAGCAAATATGAATTGTCACGCGCAAGCACTGTTTTACAAGATTTATCCAACGACCATAGTAAAATTTACTATGATGAAACTCCTGCTTTATCGCTTAATCAAATTCGATACCGGGTTAAATCAACCATCAAAAAGTTAGGGCAGATTGGATTAGTCACCATTGACTATTTGGGATTAATGCAAAAAGACAAAGCTGATCGCGATGATTTAGCGATTGGCATCATTACCAAAGGACTTAAGCAACTAGCCAAAGAAACTGGCACTCCTATTTTATTACTCGTCCAAGCTAATCGAGGAACAGATCAAGTTGCGCGGCCAACAATGTCAAACCTGTACGGATCAAGCGCAATCGAAGCCGATGCTGATTTAGTGTTATTTGCTCACCGAGAAGAAGTTAATAACCCTGAAACAAACTACAAAGGGGTACTTGAATTAATTCCAGCCAAATTCAGGCATGGCAGTTGCCATAACACTACATACATTGGCAGAAAATGCGATGAAGATGGAGGTTATTACTACTGCTTAGATGCTCATGAAATCGGGTTAATCGATCACCAGGAGGAGGACAGGAAAAAACAGTCTGACAAGGAAAAACCAAGGAGAGGAGCGACAATGGCGGAAAGGTACGGGAGGAAATCCACATGATCTACACACCTGAACAAGCCAAGCTTTTCACTGACACTCAGAAAAAAATAAAGCTTGATAGAACCGAGGTTTTAAAAAAACGCAGATTAGATGCTGAAGAACGCGCAAAGTATAAAGCAGATTTACAAGCTATGGGATTGTGGGAACTGGCTGATATTGAGGGGGTATTGTGACCCTGGCCTATCTCAGAAAGTTACCCGGTGGTTACATACCCGAAGACGCATCCAATGAGCCAGGTGTATTTGACTCAATCAAAAACAACGAGGTAATCAAAATTAAATTTGTGCGCCCCAGGAACTACGAGCGCCACAAAAAATACTTTGCTTTGCTGAACATAGCTTTTGATGCCTTTGAGCCTAACACGATGCACAAGGGCGTATTGGTAGATAAAAACTTTGAGCGTTTTCGCAAAGACGTAATTGTTCAGGCCGGACATTATGACGTTGTAGTCAATATCAATGGTGAGCTTAGATTAGAAGCAAAATCAATCAGATTCAGCAAAATGTCAGAAGAAGAATTTAATGATTTATACAACAAATCGGTAAACGTAATTCTTCAAAAAGTCTTAACGACATACACCAAGGCTGATTTGGACCATATCGTTGAACAAGTAATAAGGTTTTGATGATGAACCTATCCCAACTAACACCAGAACAGCAGCGCCATGAAGCTTTAGCCCGTAAAGCCGCTTTATTGATTAACCAACTAAAGCGCGGACAGATAAACCGTGTCGGGATTGATATTGCAATAAGCAACTTAGAAGAATCAGAGCAGCAAACCTTTAAAGACCTTTTAAACAAGTATTGGGCGGTGAAGTGATGAAAGTTACCGGAGCTAAATTAGAGTGCCTTTATTGCGGTGAATCCTTGACTGTTCCTGACAAAGATACGAGCAAAAAATTCATGTTGATTTATAGAAAGTTCATGAGAAAACATGACTGGCATTGTGAGTCTAACGCCAAAGCAAAAGCCTGTGCTGAAAAGTTTAAGAGTGACGTCAACGCAGCAGTATTTAAGGCGATGAAAGGATGACCACCCACCAACCCAAGGGCGGCATGTGTACCAGTTGCAAAAAGAAGTACCTGGACTGCTCACACCTAAACTTTGCCGAAATGCCGAAAATAGACCAGATCGAAAACGTGGTCATTGTTCGATGCACCCACTATGAGAGAGGGAGCAAGGCGAATGGCTAAAACAAAAACTAAAGCTGAAAAGCACCATCTTTCAAAAGTTGCTGCACTGGGCTGTATTGCATGCCGGACTATAGGTTATAGCGATACTCCCGCAGAAATTCACCACATTAGAACCGGCATGGGCATGAGCCAGCGCAATGATAACTATCACGTTATCCCGCTGTGCGTTCGACATCACCGGCACGATAAAAACGCCATACATCAAAGCAAGGCAAACTTTGAGCGTGATTTTGGTACCGAGTTGGAATTATTGGAAATGGTTAATCAACTAATCAAGGTGGCAGCATGAAAACTACGGTAGGTATCGACCCGGACACCGAAAAACATGGTGTTGCCATTTACGTAGATGGTAAATTAGCTGATTTGCGCAAATACAACCTAGTTGAAATTATTGAAAATATCATCACGCCTGATTTATTAAATGCCGCAAACGAAACGGTATTCAGTATAGAGAATGTCTGCGCCAATGACTTTGTTTACAGTAGAAACATGACCAAAAACAGCAAAGTTAACATGAGTATTGCGCGAAATATAGGAGCCTGCCAGCAAGCGCAAACTGAGCTAATGCGAATGCTTGACCACTTCGGCATTAAATACGTTTTGCATAAGCCACAAAGCGGTAATTGGGCCAAAGACAAAAATAAGTTTCAGCGGGTTACCGGGTGGGAAAGGGCCAGCAACGAAGATACCCGGTCAGCCGCTTATTTTGGGTATTTAGCAGCATGAACCAGTGCGACGGATGCGCAAGACGGCTGCCATTAATAAATGGAATACACAAAGGCTCTGGGTATGATTACATTGCCTGCACTAAAGCAAGATACACAAAACCAGTAAATGCACAGCAGGTCGCATTAGACAGGCTTATTAAAACATACCCGCAGCCAAAGGACTGGCCTGAGCCTGAGAGAATAGAAATCATAGCCAGTAATGGAAACAATGGAGACCACTACGAGGCAATAGAAAATGATGTATTGCCCAAAGTGTAATAGCAAAACTAAAGTCAAGGATAGCAGAGAGAATAGGCGTTTAAGGGTTTGCTTAAATGACAAGTGCCTAACCAAATTCAATACAGTTGAAGCTATTGAAGATGATCAGGTAATGATTAAAGTCACCGAAAGAGAATACCAAGCCTTTATTAATGTTATGCAGGCAGCTAAAAGAAGCATTTTTTTAACCACATCACAGGCAGGCAAAAATTATGATGTCAATTGAGCGCTTATACAGTAGAGAATGCCCTAAGTCGCTAACAGGTGAGCCGACTAAGCCCGGACTAAACCCAATGACCAGTGCCGACATTTTAAATATCCTTGCCCAGGTCCAGCGGCACGAGCCGGTTGGCAACATGATATTGCAGGCCAAAATACAGTTAGACAAAAACAGTAGGAATAAACTTGTTAAAACGTTTACTGCCTGGCTTCATCATGACAAGTCAATCAATATACTCATGAGCGCTATAATCGCTGAGAATGCTATACACGAGGTTTGCGATACCTGCATTTGCGATAAGTGCAAAGGGAATGGTGAGGCGATATACAAGAAAGAGCGCAAGCTTGTTACCTGCACAAAATGCCAAGGGGTGGGGCGAATTATACTCACAACAAAACAGCTTTATTTAACTATCAACAGTCAGCGACCAAGCGACAATAAAATGACATTTGAGCAGTTCAACGAGCTATATTATTCAGTTTACATGGATGCAGTAGACAGGCTAAATGTTGCAGAATCGGCGGCAAAACGATTTGCCCACGAGGTAATGGATAGACTCAATAAAGATTTAGCGGCTTGATTTTAGCAACTCAAGCCCTGCAAAAATAGCAGCAGTTTTACTGCCGTGCAGTTTAGCCATATCATTTAAAAGTGCGTTTTGCTCATTCGTTAATATAACACTTGGCAAGCGTGGCTTGCCTTGGCGTTTTTCGTTCTGCGCTTTATTAGCGCGCTATAATGCAAGCGCTTTATTTAAAATAAATGAAAATAATTTTAAATACACAATAAACAGTGAGTTTTAACAGCCAAAAATGGTTAGCATTTTTCTATTATCGCAAGAGTTGACTGCATAAATGTTATGCTCTATTATGCTATAAGACTTGGAGTTTTCCGTCTTGTCAGCACATAACCGCTTAATTGCGGTTTTTTTGTGCCAAAAATTAAACAAGTGCTTCCCTGTTTACCCTGCCTAGTGCGGGGTTTTTCGTTTAAAGGCCTTTGAAATGAAAGCTATTGATTATCTTCAGTGTTCAGACTGCATTAAAACGCTAAATGAATTCTTTGAAAAATCAGGAATTGATAGCGATTCAGAAGTCGGTAATTCAATAGCTGAATTTGCGCTATTTGCTGAAATGAAACGATTAAAGAGTGCCAACTTAAAAGGCGCAACCCTGCAAATGCCAAGAGAATTAAAGTCACCACTTAACACGAAAATCGATGACGGCAGCATTTTAAATAGAATGGAAGTGACTTGTTAATGATTTGCTACGACCAACTAAAGCGTCAACTGATAGGGCATGAAGGGATTAAATTAAAGCCGTATAAATGCACATCAGGAAAGTTAACTATTGGCGTGGGTCGAAATCTCGAAGCTAAAGGCGTAACAGAGCAAGAAGCCATGTTTATGCTTGATAACGACATCATTTATTTTGAAGAAGAACTAAGACGCAGACTGCCAAGTTTTCGCACCTTCTCAGGCACAAGACAAGCTGTATTGGTCAATATGGCTTTCAATCTAGGCGTTACTGGCCTACTCAATTTTAAAAATATGATCGGCGCATTAGAGCGTGAAGATTACGATGAAGCCGCAGCGGAGCTATTAAACAGTCATTACGCTGTGCAAGTGGGTAATCGCGCACACGAATTAGCCGAACAGCTTCAAACCGGAGAATGGCAATGATTACACCAACAGACGCGCAAGGCAGAGGTTACGCCTTTACAATCGGGGCAAATTCTTTTTATGCCGGGCTTTTTGACTTCGATCCAATTAAATGGCCAGGCATCGTTTACCCAGCATTACTGCTTAAAAAAGGCTCAGATTGGGAATTAATAAAGCAATTCGACACGCTGTGGGAAGACATACAAAAAGACATTGACGTCGAAACGTTAGCTGGTCTGATTATTAAATCTTTCAACGAAACGCTAAAGAAATATTCGGAGGGCGGTGAAATGTCTGTAATTGACAAATTAGCATTCATCTTTCAAATGCGCCTTGCGTTGGTTAAAGATCAACTGGTTATCAAAGCCGCATAAGAAATGAATATTTTTAGTTTCATCGGTGAGATATTTGCGCCAGCGGCTAAGCTGATTGATGACCTGCACACTAGTGACGAAGAAAAACTGACCCTGGCTAACAAGCTGACAGTCATCCAAAACGAGATGCACAGCAAAGTGATTGAGTATGAAACAAAAATACTTGAATCGAAAACCTCGATTATCACAGCAGAGGCTAACGGCCAAAGCTGGCTCCAAAGAAGTTGGCGGCCAATCACAATGCTAACGTTCTTGGCCTTAGTGGTGTTTGACTCATTCGGTTGGCTGGCCAACCCCTTAGCAACAGAAGCATGGACGCTATTACAAATTGGCTTAGGCGGCTATGTCACTGGGCGATCATTAGAAAAAATAGTAGAAAAGGCGAAGAAGTAGTGGAATACGCGCAGATAATGGCCTTTTTGGCTGAGAAGTCACCGGAGTTTGTTGTTGGTTTTTGTACCGGCACTATCATTGCTTTGATCCTGTCTTATTTGTATTTAATGCCTAAGATGGTTAAGAACGCAACACTGGCGCTATCTAAGCAAGTTGAGTTGCTTAGCAGACAATCTGAACTTTTGGTTATCCAGGTTAACAGTCAGACTCAGCATATTAGTAATCTTGAGATACAGATTAATAAGCTTGAAGAGGAGCTTGCGCCCTACCGAGCTTTTGCCAATTCACAGTTAGCCAAAATATTTGCGGCTGAAAACGCGATTTAAAATGCTAATCATTTTCGGCTCTGGCGATCACTGGATTAGCAGAACGATTAAACGAAGTACAAAAAGCATCTGGACTCATTGCGGTCCGATAGACGAAGAAGACGGACAGGTTATTGAGTCGTTAGGACCACCTTTTCGGGAATGGCTCAAGCATTCATTATTTGGTGCGTCATACAGTAAGCCTTACGGCGTAACTAAAACGCCTTTGCTTGAGTTTATAGCCCGGTACCCATTGGTTGATATACGCGAAACATACGGCGACATCGAGATAGCAAGAGCTAGGCTAGGCATGCCATTCGATATGCTCGGCTTAATCTGCGCCTATATCAAAGTAAACTATCACGATCCGATTAAAGATTTCTGTGTTGAAACCACTGCTCATGCAATGTGCTCCGTAAAAAGCCACTTGGCACATAAAGAAAGCCCTGGTGGTATTTATTGGTTATGCAGTCCATTGCCAGATAATCACCCATACAAAAGCCACCTGAAAACAAACCAAATTAATTCCTGATAATCAATGAGCAACCTCACACAAAAGCAAGAAGCTTTCTGTATCGAATATAACAGGTGCGGCAATGCTTCAGATGCTTACAGAGCATCTTATTCTGCTGAAAAAATGAAGCTTGAGACAATTAACGTTAAAGCAAGTGAATTACTAAAAAACGGTAAGATCGCGGTAAGACTGAAGGAGCTTAACCAGGCGGCTGTTACTTCATCAGTAATGACAAAGCAGGAAGCGCTTGAAAGACTCTCATTAAGCGCAAGAGTCACGGTCAATGATATAGCTGAGTTTTCAGAAAGAGTTGTTGGGCAGGACGAAAACGGCGCTGACGTTAAAGAAACAATTTGGCGCATTAAGAATAGCGATGAAATAAGTCCACTTGCTTTATCTGCCATCAAATCAGTCACAGCTACAAAGATGGGCCCTAAATTAGAGCTTCACGATCCGCAGGCGGCAATTAAACAACTTAGCGATATATTGGGTTGGAATGCTCCAACCAAGATTAATGCCGATCTTAACGCTAGAACAACAGTTGTTATCAAAGATATGACGGGCAAAAAGCCTAAATCAGCATAACTATGCAGAATAACTATTCATAAGTGCCAAAATTCAGCAGGGTTATATTTCTGAGTTCTGCATAAATCACATAAAAGCTGCATAAATGGGTCAATCAATAGAGTTTCACTTTGCGCCGCAAGGAGATACTTTAGAGGCTTATATTAATTGCCGTGATCGCGTCACGATGATTATGGGGCCATTAGGCTCTGCTAAAACAACCGCTTCATGCGAGCGAGTGTTTAAGCAAATGTGCGAACAAGCGCCGGACGAAAACAACTCACGTAAAAGCCGATGGATGGCTATTCGTAACACGTACCCTGATTTAACCGGTACGACAATGAAAGATTGGTGTGAGCTTTATCACAATGAACACATCAAGATTGGCAGGATGGATAATAGTTTCCCTCCCACGCATTACATGGATTTTGATTTAGAAGACGGGACTCGCGTTATTGCTGAGCTTGTTTTTCTGGCTTTGGACAACGAGAAGGCTGTTAGAAAGCTTCGCGGTACTCAGATTACCGGATTTTGGCTTAACGAAGTCAAAGAGCTAGATAAAGCCATTGTTGATATGTGCGATGGACGTCATGGTCGTTACCCGCAAAACCCAACTTGGCATGGCATGATTGGTGACACTAACGCACCAGATTCAGATCATTGGTATTACGAGTTAGCCGAACAAATTAAACCCGCTGGCTGGACGTTCTTGCGTCAACCTGGGGGCGTTTTAGAGATTGTTCACGGCACTGGAATGGATAGGCGATCAGAATGGGTGGAAAATCCACATGCTGAGAACCTACATAATCTGCCGGATGGTTATTATATTAATCAAGTGGGCAGTAAAAAGGATGATTGGATTAGGGTTAACCTGGCTAATCAGTACGGCCACGTATCAAGCGGCAAGCCGATTTATCAAGGCTTGTGGAATGACGCTATTCACGTAGCTAAATACCCGTTATCTCCCATCGTTAAAGTGCCAAAGATTATGATTGGCATCGACTTTGGGCGCACACCAGCCGCAGTTGTTGGCCAGCTCATGCCAAACGGCAAGCTAAGAGTCATCAAAGAGTTAATCGCTACCGGAATGGGTATTCGCTCATTCATGGACACGCTTGTAATGCCATACATCAACGTGGATCTGAAGCGCTTCAATAAGTCAGATATTGAGGTTTACGGCGATCCGGCGGGTGTAGCTAAAAGCGGTAACGATGAAAACTCACCACTTGGCATTATCAACGATGAATACAATTTAGCAGCGTACCCAACAGCATCAAACAAGCCTGAAAGACGATGGGAAGCGGTTAACACGTTTCTAACAGGGCGAATAGATGGCGCTCCAGCGATGGAAATAAGCCCAGATTGCCCGGTATTGATTAAGGGTTACAACGGTGGCTATGCGTTCAGGCGCTTAAATGTCAGTGGCGAGAAATACGCTGATGCTGCAGACAAAAACGCTTACTCGCATCCACACGATGCAAAACAATACTTATGTCAAGGCGCTCAAGGTGAAATTGATTACGCATGGCGTGACGCTCACCTAGCTTCAACAAACACAAATCAATCTATGATCGCAGACTCAACAACAGGTTACTAATGACAAAGCTTAAACCCAAAGACTACGGGCATGAATATGATGTTCAAAACCCGCTAGACAATCTTGCTATGGAATTAGAGCGTAAATTGTCGGATACAATCACGGACAGAAACGCGATTGATATTCGCATGGTTGAGGATTTACAGAACTACCACGGCAGTTATGACCAATCAAGAGTGGCAGAGCTAAAGAAAGCTAAGCGATCAAGTACATTCATCAAGCTTACTCGCGCTAAAACCAATGCCGGTGAGTCACAATTAATCGATCTGCTCTTTCCAAATACAGATAAAAACTGGGGCATCAAGCCAACACCTGTGCCTGAGATAGCAGATCAATTGAACGACGATTCACCCGCACAAATTGACGGGCAGAAGTATCAAGACGAAGAAGGCGAGATTGTTACTAACGGCATGCTTGCAGCGCGTAAGCTTCAGATAGCTAATGACCGTTGCGACAAGATGGAAGACGAGATTAACGATCAGTTAGTCGAATCGGACTACGAAGCAAAATGCCGCAAAGTCATTCATGACGCCTGTGTTATTGGCACAGGCATACTAAAAGGCCCTGTAGTTGTTGGCAAACAAGACAAGGTTTATATGGAAACCAAAGAAGGCTGGACGCATAAACTCGTTGAAAGCCTAACGCCAGCATGCGAAGTGGTTCGCCCTTGGGATTTCTTTCCTGATATGTCGGCAAGTCACATAAGCGAATGCGAATTTGTGTTTGAACGTCGATTCATGAGTAAAGCCCAGCTAAAAGGGCTGGTTAAGCGTAAAGGCTTTGATAAAGAGCAGATTAAAAAAGTGCTGCAAATGACGGGTGCGCAAACTCAGCACTCAAGTTCATACATGGATGATGTTCGTCGTCTGGCTGGTTTGTCTGAGTCATTAAACGACACTCGTTTTGAGACGTGGGAATATACCGGGCCTGTTAGCTATGACGCATTAATCCGCTTGGGTGCAGTTGAGCTGCCCGAAGATGCCGAAGAACGCGATGCTTTACTGAAAGAGTTCGAGGGCGAAGAAGTGATCGCCACCGTGTTTTATTGTGGCGGCATTACTATTGGTGCCAAATTAAAGATGATGGATTACGAGGATTACCTACCTTATCGCGTCTTTAACTGGGAGCCTGACGACTCTTGCTTGTTTGGTTATGGCGTACCTCGAATGGTGCGTGATGAACAAGCGATTATTAACTCAGTATGGCGCATGATTTTAGATAACGGCGCGATTACTGCGGGGCCACAAATAGGGCGCTCAGGTAAACACATTAGCCCGGTAAACGGTGATTGGGCATTGGAGCCATTCAAACAATGGGAGTTATCCGGCTCAGTTGACGATATTCGCAAAGTATTTACTGCAATGGAATTCAACAGTCATTTGCCAGAGCTTCAAGGTATCTACCAAATGGCTCGAATCATGTTTGATGAAGTATCAGGCATTCCAATGCTCCAGCAAGGCGAACAAGGCCAATCTACTCAAACCCTTGGCGGTATGTCTATTTTAATGAATAGCGCCAACACGGTTAGACGTAGGCAGGTGAAAGCATGGGACGACAATATTACTTCACCCATGATAAAAGACTTTTACCACTGGAACATGGAATACAACGAAAACGGCGACATTAAAGGTGATTACCAGGTTGATGCTCGCGGCACTTCAGCGCTACTCGTCAAAGAAACACAAGCCGCAGCTATAACCAACTTCTTGGGCGTAGTCGGCAGTAACCCGGTATTTGCACCAGTGTTACAACTAAAAGCCGCAGAGATACTCAGGCAGTGGGCGAAAACGCAAAGCTTGCCTGCTTCAATGTTGCCGACTGATGAAGAATTAGAGGAATTCATCAAGAAGCAACAGGAACAACAGGGCGAGCAGCCTCAAGACTCAGCTATTGCAGTTGAGCAAATGAGAATGGATCAGCAACAAGCCAAATTCAAATTTGAATATGAAATGTTTGGGGCAAAAGTTCAGGCTGGCTTGCAAGAGGCCGCATCTAAAGAGCGTATCGAAATGATGCGCCTTGCTCAGAACGATAAGATAAATACTGAAAAGCTAATCGCTGACTTGAAAAAGAACCAAGCCAAGCTTGATAGTGATTGGCAGCAGTTTATGGCCGAGTTAAATATTAAATATAAGTTTGAAAGCCCAACGGCTAACTACGGACTAGGCGAATGAGTCAATTAATCCACTCAGCAGCATGGCTCAAGATTAAAGCTGCCCTTGAGTCTGATAGAAAAGACTTAGTTGAACAGTTAGTTAGGCAGGATAACCCAGAAGTTCGCGGCAGCATCAAACAGATTGATGACATATTGGACCGCTATCCAGCACACATTCTAGCAATTAAAGAAGAGGAATAACTATGGCTAAGTATAGAAAGAAGCCAGTCGTTATTGATGCGGTTCAATGGTTTAAAAATGGCGATCATCCTGAAGATGGAAGTGAAACCTTTGATTCCGGAAAATTTAAAGGAGAGAAGTTTGAAGGGAAGGTGGTTCGCTATTTCAGAACTCCTGATGTTGATGGCAAATCTAGTTGCAAACAATGCAGTAATAACATGCACTCTCATGGCTGGATAGATACGCTAGAAGGTGGTCACATTGTTTGCCCTGGTGATTTTATTATTACTGGAGTTAAGGGCGAAAAATACCCTTGCAAGCCTGATATTTTCCAAGCCACTTACGAAACAGTTTAACCGCTGACTGAGCAATCACTCGGCAAACCAGAACCCACTCATTGTAGTGGGTTTTTTATGACTGCGAAAGCACTCAAACACAGAGAAACCCATGAGTAACAATGAAAATAAACCGCAGATCGAAGAAATCGACGAGGCGGCAGCTTTGTTCGCACAAATAACTAGCGAGGACTCTGACAAAGACTCCGGTAAGCCGGTTAATGAAGATTCAAAGCTGGATCAAGATGACGACACTGACACGGATGAAGGACAAGACGATAGTGGTGAAGGACAAAGCGATCAGGAAGACGATCCTTGGCAGTCGGCACCTGAAGCCTTGCGCCAACAGTATCAGACTCTAAAACAAGCCCTCCAAAAGTCTCAAAACGATTACCAAGCAGTTTACAACCGATTAGCCCCAACACAACGGGATCTAGAAAAGTTTAAAAAACTGGTTGCTGAGAGTGAGCAGGCAAAAGGTGGCAAGCCGAAAGAAGACGCGCCAACTCAGGAAGATTTAAACGGCATGACCGATGAAGACATCGAGGCCGAATATCCAGAGTTAGCAGCATTTCTCAAGGCAAGAGATAAGCAACTCAGTCAAATGATTGAGGAAAAGCTTAGTCCTCTGCAAAAAATACAGCAGGAACGGGAGCAAGAGCAGCAGAAGAAGATCATTGACTCTGAATTATCTCGCGTCGAAGCCGCTCACCCTGACTTTAGAAATGTGGTAGCCGATCAAGCGTTTCAAAACTGGCTAGCAGGCCAGCCCAACGCTATCAAGCGCATCGCAGAAAGTATGGATGCAGATGACAACATAGCCCTGCTTAATCTCTACAAGGGTACACGCCAACCGGCTAAACCCGCAAACAAAACCAAGGACTTATCTAATCACGTTGCTATTCCCCGCAAAGGCGGTGGAAAGCCATCAAGTGACTTGGATAGCTCCGATCCAGTTGAACTTTTTAATCGAATTACCACTTAGGAGTAAATACCATGTCTAGTGATTATGGTGACTTAGGCGTAGGCGCTGGCGTCTTCGCAGAAAAAAAAGCGTTAGAATATGCAGAGCCTATTATTGTTTTGAACAAATTAGGTGACGCTAAACCGATGCCAAAAAATGCCTCGAAAGTTATGCGCTTTCGTCGCCCACAGGTGCTAGCTGCAGCTACTACCGCATTAACTGAAGGCACTCGCCCTTCAAGCACCAACTTCCGTTATGACCGTTTTAACGCCACTGTTCAACAGTATGGCGCATGGATGGAATTAACTGACGTAGTTAAAGACTTGCATGAAGATCCAGTTGGTTCCGACATGCTAAAAATCGCGTCACAGCAAGCGGCTGAAACCGTTGAAATGGTGGCATACGGCAAGTTAATTGCTGGTACCAACGTTTTATACGCAAACGGCGCTGATCGTGACGAAGTAACCAGCACCATCACGTTATCAACTGTACGTAAAGCTGTGCGTGTGCTTTTGGCAAACCGCGCAAAACGTATTACTGACGTGTTAAGCGGCAGCGTTAACATTTCAACTACACCCATTGAAGCGGCCTTTGTTGCCGTTTGTCACACAGACATCATTGCCTCAGTTCGTGCAATGCCTGGTTTCGTGCCAGTGGCTAAGTACGGCAATCGCAAAGTTATCTGTGCTGAAGAAGTGGGCAGCGTTGAAGATGTGCGCTTTATTGCCTCGCCTTTATTCAACCCTTGGGCTGATGCAGGTGGCGCGAAAGGCACTGGTGCGTCTGAGTTAATCTCAACCACCGGCACAAGTGCTGATGTATACCCCATCTTAGTCATGGGTATGCATGCGTTTGGCCATATCGCGTTAAAAGGCAGTCAAGAAGCTGGCGGCGCCATCAAGCCAATGCTTCGCAATCCTGGTACGCCTACTTTTGGTGACGAACTGGGTCAAAACGGATCAGTGGCATGGAAAACATACTACTGTTGCGAAATCCTCAATGACTTGTGGATGGTGCGTATTGAAGCGGGTGCGTTAGCAACTCCTTCTAACACCTAATAAGCAAGTAGCAAATACAGCCTCGGCATTCGCCGGGGCTTTTTTTGGGAAAAATAAAATGTTCAAAATCACTACTTCAACATCGAAGCAAGATATTGTTGATTACGCCGACACTGAATTAGGTGCCAAGCTTAATATTGAAGACACCAAAGCGAAGTTAACTGAGCAGGTTCGTGAGCTTGAAAAGGCCGCTGGCATTACCGTAGATGAAGCCGCAGATAAGCCGGAAGTTAAAGACGTTTCCAAGTCAAAGAAAAAGCCCACTAAAGCGGTTATTCGCATTCATCAACCACCTTCGCGTGATGACGAAAAAGAGCCGGACACTCACTGGCAAGGCGTTTTGAATGGCGTTAACTACCAAGTCGCTTACGATGAAGAAGTTGAAGTGCCTTACGGCATTTATGGGATCTTAAAAAATGCGGTAGAAACCAAGTTTCACACCAAGAAAAACCCAAAAACCGGGCAGAATGAAACTATATCTAGCCGTGTTCAGCGCTTTCCATTTTCATTAATCAGAACAATTGATTAATCACTATGACCTTTCTTGATATTTGTCGCGCCGTTCGGAAAAAAAGCGGTGTAAGTGGTGACGGTCCCGCTACGGTGATCGGGCAGACTGGCATAATGGAGCGTATTGTCGATTGGGTTCTTGATGCTGAGCGTGACATTGTAGCGTCTAAAGACCAATGGCAATTTTTGCGTCTTGTTGCTACCGGCACGTTAACCGCCGGACTGTACCGCTATACCGTTGATTCTCTTGGTATGTCACCAACTAAAACGGTTAATAACGTTTACGTGGCTGGGCAGTCAATTGAAGTGGTTAAATATCAGGACTGGATAAACAACATCGTTGAATACGGTGATTATTCAAAAACGGGTAGGCCTTCAGTGGTGACGTTAACGCCCGATCAGCGCTTACAGGTTTGGCCTACTCCAACTGAAACCTTAGCTGTGACAGTTGATTATTACCGTCAACCTACCACAATGGCTAATAACTCTGATGCCAGCATCATTCCTGCTTTATATCACCAAGCAATCGTGCATAGGGCGCTTATGTTCTATGCCGATTACGAAGAAGATATGTACCGGTACGGGCGGTCGGAAGTTGAGTTTAATCAATGGATGGCAAGGCTGTTAATCGAGCAATTACCAAGCTCAGACTTCAAGCGCGGTGTATTTGGTGGCTGATACCCAAGTAAAAGGCGTCATTTTAAAAGGCGGCGTTAACCTTGCTGGTTCTGTCTTGGAATTAGAGCCTGGCGAGTGCGTTCAGCTATTTAACTATGAAGTTAATTCGTTAGGTCGCAACCAGAGAATATTGGGCTATGAGCGCTTTGACGGGCAACCGGCACCATCCGCTACCATATCAAGCGATTTAGTAGGCTATCCTTTTGCCGATGATGAAACTGAAGTTGCCGCCATTTTAGCGGAAAAAGCATCGAGACGAGCAGACATTCAAGCGGTTCCAGGTGAGGGGCAAATACGTGGCGTTGTGTCATATAACGGCGTGGTGTATGCCTTTCGCGATAACGTTGGGGCGACTGAATGCAAGATGTATAAATCAAGCGCTTCAGGCTGGGTATTGGTAACTACACCAACATTATCACCTGGTGGCCAGTATGAATTTGTGCAAGCTAACTTCACCGGATCAGCCGCAAGTAATAATCTTTACGGGGTTGATGGGGTTAACAAGCTATTTTCGTTTGACGGCACTACCTTCACTCAAATAACGGGCAGAATAACACCGGACGCGCCTATTCATTTAGAAGTGCTGCCATCACAGGTTTTACTGCTGGCGTATCGAGGCGGTTCATTTTTGTTTAGCGCAGTTGGCGATCCAACAACATTTGACCCGGTGGATAACGGCGGGGAAATTGCTGTATCGGACGAAATAACTGGGATGTCTGTGCAGGCCAATAATTCATGCGCCATATTTTGCCGCAACAGAACGTATGTGCTTTACGGTAAAAGCTATGTCGATTTTGACTTGCAAACACTGTCAAGAAATACCGGTGCAATGCCCGGATCAATTCAAACTATATCAGATGCAATCTACTTGGATGATAGAGGGCTAGCCAGATTAGACCGTGTTCAGCAATTCGGTAACTTTGACATGGCAACGGTCAGCCAGAAAATAGAGCCGTTGTTACGTCGTTACATCACCAGAGTAACAGCAAGCTTTGTAATCAAAGAGAAGAATCAATACCGGCTTTGCTTTGATGATGGCACGGGCATCATTGCCACGATGTATGGGCAAGAGGTGTCGGGCTTTAGCAGCTTCGATTTTGGGCGAGTAGTTCGCTGCGCTTATTCAGGTGAAGACTCAACAGGCAAAGAGGTTGTGTATTTTGGCAGCGATGATGGCTTTATTTATCAAGCAGAGAAAGGCAGTAGCTTTGATGGTGAAGAATTATCGTTTGTGTGCCGCCCTGCATTCGCTAACTTTAGAAGCCCGGACAGTAAAAAAAGGTGGAAGAAGTTAATTTTAGAAGTCGATACCGCAGGCACCTGTACGCTCAACGTCACACCAGATTTTAACTATTCAGATCCAGACGTACCCTTTGAAGGCTCCACAGAGATAGTAGTTATGGGCGGCGGTGGCTATTGGGATGAAGCGATATGGGATGAAAGCCGATGGTCTGCAGCGAGTACATTCACGGCAGACATCTATATTCATGGCGTGAGCAGGAATATTTCTGTTGTCGTTTCTGGCTCAACCACTGAAGACCCGCCCCACATTTTAAATAGCTATTTAGTTCACTACTCACCTAGAGGTCGCAGACGATAACATGAGTAATTCGTTTTATAACTATACCGTTCCTGTTGCGCCCGGCACGACAATTCGATCTGATAAATACAACACGGACAATCAATCAATTGCTGTTGGCTTTGACGGTGTGGAGGAGCAATTAGACCTAAGACTAAAGTTGCCAAGCGGCTTTGCAGGTAGCGCCCAACTACCAGCCCTTGAAAATTCATCCTTTATCTACGTTACGGCGGAAGGTGAATTTGGTTATTACCCTTTAGCTACGATTGTTGGCCAGTCAGAAGCGGTAGAAGGGTGGCACGATCAAGTCAATATCTGGCAAGCAGAGGTTGAAGCTAATAAAGATGTTGCTGTGGCGGCGGCATTAAGCGCTCAGTCTTATGCTACTGCGGCAGGCCAACCAACCATTATAACCGATGGCGGCACACTTAATGTGCCTAATGGCGCCGAACGGTTAGTGATTGTTTGCCTGGGTGACGCGACTATTAATCTACCGGCTACCCCTGCAACAAACGCAAACTACACAATAAAGTCAACCGGATTAACCGGTATTATTACGATCAACACAAATGCCGGAGCAAATGACCATCAAATTGACCTGCAAGATGGCAATACCGATTATAGCGGCACAATCACCGGGCAATTTGAATTAGAACTACTCTGGCTTGGTGCCGGTGTTTATAGAGGGTATTAAGTATGGGATTTAGTTTAAGCGCACCACGCAAGAGAATTCAGCGAGGCTATGCGGCGGCAAATGCTGGGCCTATTACAATCGACGCCGTTGATATGGCAAGCGCACAGTTAACCATAAGCGGCACAAGTGGCTTTAGGGCGTCAGGTGGTAGTGGTGGTGGTTCAGTAGGCGGCAGGCTGTTAAACAGCACTACAATAGAGCTATCGCAGGGCGCTATTGAAGGAAACAGCACGGTGACGTATGGATCGGCGTATTGGGAGATTTCAGACGATGCATAACATTGCGGTTTTAAATACTGATAAAAATTTATGCACACAGGTTAAACAGGTTGGAGCCGGTTATGTAGTGACTGAATTTGATGTCATTGTGCCTGAATTTGACTTTAACCTTGTTGGCAAAAGTTATGACGTAAATACCGGATTTACTGAGTATGTGGCGCCGCAACCAGAGCTAATCCCCATTATTATTAATTCAGTGTCCAATACATTGACCGGGTTTGAAGATGGTCCTAACCAGTACACGGTGGCTGAGTTAACCGATGTGATTGCAACAGGTACGCTGGCTGTAGCAGATTCAAAATTCAGGGTGCCATTTAAGCGGGATGATGGAGCAATACGCTTCATGGTGGCTGAAGTGGTTGGCGGCGTATTTACTCTGACAATGAACTTTAAAACGGGCGGCAAATGGATTGTTAATCAAGAACTGGTTAATTCATCTTATCCGGCGCCGGTATTTGGCATAACCGAACAAACGTTCATGGTGATATAAATGGCAGTCGTGCAAACCACACAGCAGAACAACCAAAACAACCAAAACAAAATGGTCGTTTCAACGCCGACTAAAGCCACCAATAAAACGGTGGTACCTGTCAATCAATCAACAACTGAAAACATGAGTGCTCAAGTTGTGCCACCAGAGGCTACAGGGGGTGATTTAAATAATCCAAAATATGCCACAGGTGGCTTGATAGGTGAAGCAGTTAAAACAACATTCACACCAGCCGAATATAAAAGCGATGGCTACACTGGTGTGCAAGGCAAAGAAAATTACAGCTATAAACCTAGTGATGATTCATTAGTTGAAAATCGCATTACTGGACTACTTGACCCAAATAGCGCGATGATGCGCAAGGCTATCGCCAATTCTCAGGGCTTTATGGCTCAGCGTGGATTACAGTCTTCAAGCATTGCCAATGAGTCGGCTTTATCCTCGATGATTGATAAGGCATTGCCCATTGCCTCACAAGATGCATCAACGTATGGCAATGCGGATCAGATGGGGTGGCAAAATTCGTTTACTGCCGAGCAGAATAATCTTAATCGCAGGCATGACGCTTCCATGTTTGACAAAAATGGAGCCTTGCAAACTAACCTGCAAAACAATCAATTTGGGTTTCAGAATAACCAAAATAATGCTGATAGAGAAAACTTGGTTAAAATGGAGTACCTACAGCAACAAAATAAACTTGGTTTGCTGGATGCCCAAGGCAAGCAAGAGCTTGAGCAAATAGAGCGTAACGCCGAGATTACTGCGCAACGTGATAGCGTTCTGAATCAATACCAGTTAGAGCAGCAAAAACAAATAGAAGATCTGCGCTATAAAAACGAGCTTGGTTTGCTGGACGTAAGAGGCAAACAGCAGTTGGTTGAACTAGAAAAAGAAGCTGAATTAAACGCTGCCAGGGATGAAACAATACAAAAGTACAACCTGCAAAATGCCGACACTCAATATTTAAGAGACTTAGAATTAACGAATGTAAAGTATCAAAAAGAGGACAGTAACTTTGTAAAAGAAGTTGACGCAAGAAATGCCGAAAATTACAAAATTGCTTCATCTAATGCGTATAACAACTATATGGCGCAAGTTTCTGCCGTTTACAGCAACCCAGAAATGACACCAGCACAACAAGCAGCAGGCGTTCAAAAGTTACAGCAAATGTTTGAGTCGCAAAGAACGCAATTACAAGCTATATACGGATTTGCTGGACAACCTGAAGGACCTAATGGACAAGAAGCTCCCACCACGGCAGGAGGTGAGCCAACTAATACTGGCAATCAACCGGCCACTACTGCGCCAAACCCAGCAATACCACCTGGCAGCACTAAGCCTTTTATGCCGCCCAAATATGATGATCGATTTAACCGTGACGATTACAGATGATTAGGATCGGCGGCCACGGCGATATAAATGCATGCATTGAAATTGGCAAGGCCGTGATTAGCTCGTCATTAACACATGATTGCGAGGTTGACACAGCCAAAGCATCAAAAGCGTTTAGGCGAGCGATAAGCGACAAGAACATGGAATTTTTCGTGGCACAGAAAGCCGACCAAGTGGTCGGTTTTTTATTGGCCATTAAAGACGAGCATTGGTTTTCCAATTCCAGTTATGGGACGGATTTTGCCTTTTGTGTATTGCCCGATCACGCTGAGCAAGGCGTGTGGTTATTGCGCCGATTTATCCGCTGGTGCAAAGCATTCAATATTCCAATGATGATGGGGTTATCGACGGGTATGGACGTAGACGGGAGAACCGGGAAGATGTACGAAATGCATGGACTGCCACGAGTTGGCGGCATTCATGCCACAATTAAGCAGGTATTAAAATGAGTGGAATTGTAAAAGCGGCAAAAAAGGTGTTTAAAGCGGTCACTAAACCGGTGAGAAGCATTGCTAAAAACGTGGTGAAAGTTGTTAAGAAAGTGGTCAAGTCCAAGGCGTTTAAGGTGATCGCTATTGGCGCAGCTATTTACTTTGGCGGCGCGGCGCTAATGTCTATGGCAGGAGGCGGGACGGCATCAGCCGGACTCGGCTCCGCATGGGGAGGACTTCAAGGCGCAGGATCGGCAATTGCTTCAGGCAATGTTAGCGGGGCGTTCTCTGCACTTAGCTCTGGTTTTACTGGCGGCGCGGCGGCGGGCGCTACTGGCACATTTGCTAGCGGTCAGGCGTTAACAAATGCGGCGATAGCTGGGAATGCGGCACCGGCCATTGCAGGGGCAGCGGCACCCGCTGTTAATACGGTAGGAGTCGGCAGCACTGCGGCAGGTTACTCACCAGAGGCAATGAGTGCGTGGAGCGCGGGACAACCAACGGCAAGCGCCGTAACATCGGCCGGGGCAGCAACCACAGGCGGCACATCATCTGGCTTATTGTCTAACGTATGGAATGGGCTTGGCGAGGCTGGAAAATCCGCTGTTATCACGTCTGGCGTTAATATGGCCGGGCAAATGCTGCAAGGGCAGGCTGAGGAAGATGCACTAGAAGAATCACGTAAACGCCGCACATATTGGGGCATGGATGGCGAGGGCAATAATTCTGCCTTGCCTAACGGCGGCTTACTGAGTTATGCCGCACCCAACACCCAACAAGGTCAATCCAATTCAAACTGGAAGACGACCCTTGATGATTTGATTCAAAAACAAAAAAATGTGGTAGGGGGTTACGGTGGTTAATCAGCGCATGAAAAATGAAATAGAGCCGCAAGAGCAGCAAATGCAAGAAATGGCCGACCCAAGCATGGAATATTCAGAAACGGAAAACGAGCAACTACAGGAAGGTGAGATCCAGGCTACACCTGAAGAACAGGCGGCATTAGAGCAGGCTTATGATTTGGCCATGCAAATGGTTCACGGACAGGGGCAATCAGGCGACAAAATTGCACAGATTGTACTTAATGCTCAGGACGTAACCGAGGGTATTGGTCAAGCTGTTGCAACGGTGATTATCGGTGTTGAGAAAAAGACAGGCGGCTTGCCCGATGACATTAAATTGGCGCTTGCTCAAGAAGTGCTAGCCGAACTTGCAGGTTTAGCGGTTGAAGCCGGTGCTTTATCAGAGGATGAAGTAAGCGACGAGTGGATCGATTCTGCGGTAAGCCAAGCATATTCAAATTACCTGTCAATGAAAGAATCAATGGGTGAGCTGAATCAACAAGAACTTGAAGCGAGCGTTTCTGAAGCAGAAAAGTCAATGGGTATTAGTGTTCGCAATCAACAGGCTAATCAGCCAAAGCCACAACAAAAGCCATCCGGCCTACTTGGTCAGGTTTAAGGGGTAGATCATGAACTGGGGATTGATGAAAGGCATAGGTCGCGGATTATCTCAAGGCGCTGGCATAGTTCAGCAAGGCTTGGCTGATGATAGAGCAGCAAAATTGCAGCAAATGCGTGACGAAAGCATAGAGCGCAGATGGAAGGCAGAGCAAGACACCCGCGAAAAGCAGCGCACAGAAGATGTTTCATTCAGAAATGAGCAAGCCAACACATCGGCTAATCAATTTGATCGCCAACAAACGTCACGCGAAAAGCAGGTTATTGAAGCGAACATTAACGGCGTAATGGAGCAGCAAAACAAAGCAGAGCAGTCAATCAGGAAGGCCTTTGAAAAACGCATGGAGCTGGGTGGAAGCCCTGAACTCGAAGCGCAATTGCAGGCAGAACTTGAAGCCAATCAGATGTATTACAGTGAACGCCTACACAATATGATTAATTCGTATGGGTCCAATTTAAAAGGCACTGGTTTTGAATACCTATTAACGGTACCAGTTAAACCCGCCGAAGAACCGGCATCACAAAGCATTCAAGTTAAAGATCCTGACGAAATAGGTGGTTTAATTGGCGCTATTACCAGCGCGAAACCTCAAGCAAATGCTTCGGCACCCGTAAGCCAAGTAGATCCGCAAGACTTAACATTGTCTAACTTACTTAAAAAATGGGGCAGCCAGACCGCATTGCCAAAGGGCAGAACGAAAGAAATGAACACAGGCTTTATCCCTCGTCAGTTTTAATTGCCAACAATCATCACAGCAAAATTCAAGGTCACTAATCGAAAATGAATCAAATTCCTAATTACTTTGCTAAGCCTTATCGTCCAATGGCTCAGCCTGTAGCAAGCCAACAAAACACCCAAGGCACATTTGGGGATATGTTAGACGCTTTTCAGGCTGGTGCTTTATCTGCTGTAGGTGGCATATTTGATTTTGCTGGTGCAAAAGGATTAGCAAATCAGTTTTATGGATGGGCAGACGATCAGAATCAGCAAATGTCTGACGCTGGCCGTGAGTCCATGAGTAAGCAGATTTTTACTGAAGATGAGGAAGGTAATTTTAAGTTGGGCGAGGGCGCAACTGATTTAGATACCTGGTTACTTGGCTTTGCCAATGTTGCCGGGCAGTTTTTTCCGACTGCTGTACCTGGCGCTGGTGCGGCTGGCTTAGTGACTAAAGCGGCTAAGCTTGGCTCTGTTGGTTCTAAAATTGCCACAGGCGTAGGCATGGGCGTGACGGGCGGGTCAGCGGCAACCGGTCAAGGCATGGAGCAGGCGCGGGATGAAATTCGCAACATGCCGAACAAACTTAAAGCCGAGTCGCCTATCTTTCAGGAGCTAATCAAAGGCATACACGCAAACAACCCAGATGCAACACCACAAGAAAAGTGGGATCTTGCCACTGAAGCACTAGCCGACCAAGTGGCCAGCGAAGTCAAAAGCGATCCAAAAGTGTTATTGGCTAACTTTGGCGCGTCTGCTATTGGCGATCCGATTATTGGCCGTGCATTAGTCGGTGCGCGTATAGCAAAATCTGGTGCCATTCGCTCAGCATTCAAAGGCTTTGCTACTGAGGGCGCAACTGAAGCAACTCAGGCAGGCGTACAGCAATACGGAATCAACGAGGCAATACAACCTATTGATAACCGTGATTTAATGCAAGGCGTGGCATCTGCTGCGGCTAATGAAGGCGTTATGGGTGGCGCATTTGGTGGCGTGGCCGGTGGTTTAGGTGGGTTTGTTAATCGGCAATCACAAAACAACAAAGATACGGTACCAAGCGCAGAAGACGCCGGTGTTGTCATTCCTCCCGAAGTGCAAAACGAAATAGATAAAAAGAATGCGGCTAAAGATGCCGCAACCGAAGCCGTTAAAGCATCCAACCCAATTTTAGGTGATGTATTAGATCAATTCGATAAATCATCAAGCGCAAGATCAGACGCCATTAACCAAGCGGTTAATTATGACATTCCAACGGCAGCAAGGAAGGCAGGAGCGCAAACGCCAGCCGATGTAACGCGCTTTGGTGAAATGCTTGATAGCCCAATTCAAGTAGCGCTTGACCGCATGCGCGAGAACAGAAGCCAAACTGTTCAAGATATGGTCAACAAGGCTACTCAGAATAAATCGCCTACCACTCAAGACCGGTTTTTACCTAAAGCATTTGAATATGAAGGGCAATTGCTTAGAAATGAGCGCGTACCTAATACTAATCAAAAACCTAACAACACATTTGAAAGTGAAGCTGTTCAGCCTTTACGGTCGCCCAACAAGCAGATAACGCAAAAAGATATTATCTTTGCTGGCAATGACTCAGGCGTAAACGTTAAAGCTAACGGCAATGTTTTTCTATCACCCAAAGAAGCATTAATCAGCAAAAATGCCCGGGCAGCCAAACGGGCAGGCAATGAAATTGAAGCCGTTCCGTTTGGTAATGGCTTTGGCTGGCGCATAACCAAGGCGGCGGATAATGAGCAATCAAATAGAGTGGATACAAGAAGCATTGAACAATCAGGTGATCAACAAGTACGAAGCTTTGGAAATACATTACCAGATAGCCAACGGGAAGCAGGACAATCATGGTTACGTGATACTAACGGACAACTTAGCCGAAGCAATGGAGCGGATTTACCTGTTCCAGATGGACGAAACACTAATGACAATGCAGTAGTTCAAAACAAATTTGAAGGCCTGCCCATTCAGGAAGCGCCATTAAGTGAATTAACCTTATCCGATGATGTGCCACAATTTAAAGACGGTGCCAATGCTGACGGTGTTGTTACGCCTCTTGGTGGCAAATTTGATCGTACCGGCGTTGCACCAATTCAGGTATGGGTTAGAGAAGATGGCCGCAAAGAAGTAGTCACAGGTCGGCATAGGTTAGATTTGGCCCGTAGAAGTGGCGAGAAAACCATACCAGCTCAATTCCATTATGAAGAAGATGGGTTTACCATTGATAATGCAGCACAGCTTGATGCTATTTTAAATATTCGAGACAACCAGGGGCAGGTAAAAGATTATGTCAACTACTTCCAAGCAAACAAGCAACTCACCGAAGAAAAGGCTAAGTCAGAAGGACTTTTACGCCAAGCGCTTGGCAGAAGGGCTTACACCATCGCAACTAGAGGCAGCGAGGACGTCATTGCCTCCCATAGTGCCGGTATCATCAGTGACGAAGCAGCCGAAAGACTAGCGAACGTAGCGCCTAATCAAGATAAATACCAAACGTTAGGGCTTCAAAAACTCCAAGAAGGCAAGGGCATCGGCTACACCGAGAACTTTATTCGTGCCGTTAAAAGCATGGAAGGCGATCAAGGTGGCAGCGAAACAATGGATATGTTTGGCCAAGATACCTCTGCCAGCATTGAAGCTGATAAAATGGTCAAAATCGCTTCACGCAAACAACGTGAGTTACGCGAAAGGCTAAGCGCAATCAAAGGCGCAGCCAAAAACCCTAAGCTTGCCAAAGCTGAAGGGGTTGATATTAAAGACCCCAACAGTCTTAATAAGCGTATTGAGCAACTTACCGCACAAGCGAGAGAGTGGGATAGCTTTCACACCAATCCTAAATTAGTCGCCCAGATCAGAAACGAGATAGGCGCACAGGCAATGCCTGAGCAATCAAGCAACGATCAAGCAACGATCAAGCAAACACAAGAATTATCTGAAGAAGATGCAAAAAAACTTAATGATGAAATTCGCAAACTATTTGATGAAAAAGACGAAGAAGGACTAACGGCATACAAAAAAAGTTTAGTTAGTTCTATTGAGTCACTTTCAGACGGAACAGAGCTAGGGAATTACCGAGCAATAAAAGAAGTTAATCAAGAATTGGAAAGCGAGGGAAGTAGTGAAACGCTGTCTGATAGAGTTAAGCGGGAAGTATTGCAAGATGCAGTTAAGCCGAAAGTAAAAGAAGCCGACCAAGTTGAAACCGTAGTTGATGAAAATCAAGACTCGTTATTTGGTGAGCCTGAAAACTTACCCACAGAAAAATCTGATAGACCTTTGTATAGAGGTCAGCCAAAAAACAGTGGCATGGTTCTTAATGAAAAGGGATTACTTTGGATTACCCCAGAAAAGGAGTATGCCAGCGATCCGCATTATGGAGGTAAAGAGGGTGGCGAAGTCATAGAAGTTGACGTTAAAGAATCAGAGTTAAACCTATTTGATTACAAAAACCCCGATCACGCGAATATTTTAAGGGAAAAGAAAAGCATAATTTATCGCAGTGCTGCCAATGGCGACTTTAGAGCGCTACAAGATGAAGATGTAGTCAAGACCATCAAAAGCAAAGGCTTTGATGGGTTTTACGCAATTGAGCCAGAAGGGCAAGAATCAATTGCCTTATTTAATGTGCCTAATAAGAAACAAACCACAGAAACGGTTGATAAGGTTGTTGATGAGCCGAAAGGTAAAGTTAATTTAGAGCCGACATTAGAAAGTTACAATGCCTTCATGGATCGAATTGACAATGCTGACGAAACCCTAACCGCTAATGATGTGCTAGAAGCCTTTAAGGTTATGCGTAACAGTGTTGAAGCGATTGAAGCAGAATTAAATACCTTAACCAAAGATAAGATCTTAAAATATTATCGAGGCTACACTGATAGCGGGATGAAAAAAGCACAAATAGCCAGACGTGCGGCTGAGGATATTATCACCCGGTTTGGCTTTGTAACTACAGATACAGGGATGATGATCACCAGCGGCATTGGCCGTGATGGAAGATTTGATGGAATTCAGGAAAAACTAGAAAAATTAACTACTGAACAATTACAAAAAAATATTCAAGCAGTTAAAGCAGAGCAACAAAAGCGGATTAATGATTATCAATCAAAGTTAGATGGTGCTTATGACCCTAAAACATTGGAAGACTTTAGAAATGCCGTAAGGTTGGGGGCATCAAAAGACTTCACTCCTGAGCAATGGGCCAAGTATGACCGATTGCATGCTGACGAGAAGTTAGAGCAGCAAGCAAAAGAAGCAATTAAAACAGTTCAGGCTATTCAGGATGATGTGAGTTATACCACTCATGAAACGGCGCACAGCAAGAAAAACACGCCTCTATTCGTTGTCTCTCTTGATGGGCGAGTAGAAAAGGATCTTTATTCGGAACTTAACTCAAAAGCAAAAAGCCTTGGCGGTTATTATTCTGCTTACAACAAAGATGGCGCGATACCGGGCTTTCAGTTTAAGTCTGAAGATGATCGAAAAAACTTTTTAACCGTCCTTGATGGCAAAGCCGTTGATAAGGTGAAGGAAGACAAAGACAAAACAGATTCACTTGAAGCATTAACTGATCGCATAGAAGAACGTGCAACAGGCGTTATTAACCAAGACCGCAAAACAAACACGGCTAGACGTTCAAGTATGGCCGCTGGTGTTATTTCTAATGCTGAAAGCGAACTGGATAAAGCCGCAGAATTACGAGCCATTTCAGAAGCCATAAAAAGCGGTGAAGCAAAATACCTTGCTAAATTATCAACCGGCACAGAGCGCGACCTAATTGCTAGTTTATGGAATCGATTACGTTATGATGTTAAAGGTGATGCAAGAGAAGAACTGTTAGAGCAAGAAATTGTAAGCGGAAATGCAAGAGGTATGAAGTGGAGGAAAGGCGTTAAACCAGAGCAAAAAGTTAGATTTGCTCAATACCCGCTTACCACTATGCGAGCAGAAAACGTTAAGCGTATCGCCAAAGAAATGGCAAACACCCCAGGTTACAAACTTGCTGCTACTAAATTACTTTCTGATGCTGGCAAGTTAGCTGAAAACGACAAGTTTAACGTGGCCGGTCACAAGCATGGCAGTAAGTTCATGCAATTTGTGCGCGAAAATGAAACGAATACGTATTTTGACGACATTGTTAAAGACTTTTTCAGATTAAAGCGCATGGGCATAACAACCTTGCCTATGTTGCGTGCCGCATTGCTAGAATATAATGCAATCACCACGAATACTAAGCCGGTAAAAGTGGAAAACGCAACAACCGAGAAACTTAAATACTCGTCACTACAAGGTAAGTACAAAGAAAATGATTTCTTTAACTCCACAAAGTCAGTAGTTGAAGAAGTGGTTAACTACGCCGACATCAAGCCAGGCATGAAAGTGCTAGAGCCTAGCGCTGGGGCTGGACACTTGGCAGATGGGGCGGCTGATATTGTAGGCAAAGATAACATACAGACTTTTGAAATTGCTTATGGTTTGCAGGAGTTTTTAAAGGACAAGGGATATAAAGTTACAGGCGGTGACTTTTTAGAGCAAACGCCAACGGGAGATTATGATCGAATTATAATGAATCCGCCTTTTTCTAATGACCAAGAAATAACGCATATCGAACATGCATATAAATTCTTAAAGCCCGGCGGCAGATTAGTAGCGGTTACTTCGTCAATGGCAGGGGAGCGATCAAACAAAAGAAATGTAGCATTCAAAGAATGGTTAGACGAATTAGGCGCAGAGCAGCAGGACTTGCCTGAAGGTTCCTTTAGAGACGCGATCAACCCAACCGGGGTTAACACAAAGATAATTGTCATAGATAAACCTAGTCAAAACATTCTATTCAATAAATCCAACAAACCTTTAACCGGCAATCCAGTTCCACTAGGACAAGCTAAAACAGTCACTAAAGACTTTATTGATTATTACACTGGCCTAGATGATGATATGGAAATCACAGTCACCGATAAAAAGCCAAGTGAGGTTTTCAAAAATGCCAAACTCGAACCAGGAGACGACACGGCCATCAAGGGAGGATTCGACAAAGATTCCAATCGACTCTATATCTTCTCTCAGAATCACTCGAACATCGAAGACGTTAGAAAAACCTTGCGCGAAGAACTCTTGGTTCACAAAGGTTTGGGCGTATTTAAGCCGGAAGAAATAGCCAAGTTAATCAATACCATTAACGGCACTCGCACTAGCATTAACCCTAAGATTAAAGCGATATGGGCAGACATTGAGCGCAACTATGGCAAAGCACCTGAACTAGTACAAGCCGAAGAATTCTTAGGCAAAATTTCACAGATTAAACCTAGTTCATTAGGCAAATACTGGAATCAAATTGTTTCAACCTTAACCCGGTTGCTTAGAAAAGTTGGCTTAGTTAGAAAGGGTATTACCTTTACTGAAATGCAAGCTGTTGTTGCTGAGATAGGGGATAGGTTACGCAGTGGTGACAAACCTGAAAATTATGGGTTTAATGCGCAATCAGCAAAAGATAGCGGGATTAGTTATAATAAAAATATCACGCCAAATGAAAGAGCCGCATGGAATAATTTCCCAGATGTGATTATTCACAACACGTTATCTTCAGAAAAAAACCACCCTGACTATCAATCAGCAAAAAAGGGAGATATTAAAGCTGCAGTAAGACTTGTCACTGATCTAATCAGTAAAGATAAACTCATGGAGATCAAGAGGCTAGTTGGTGATTCAAAGGCAATTACCTTAGCGGTTCATGCTAAAGAATCTCAGGGAGACAATAAAATACCAAGAGCAATGGCCGACTATATTTCCATGGCTTTAGGGCTTGATGTTGATCTTGATGTTGTCCAGTCGTCATATGTAAGTAGATCTAATAAAGACGGCTTTGGCAGACTGGCTGTTCAACCAACATTTGAGGGCGACATTAAGAAGGGTGACAAATATATTATTGTGGATGACACGGTAACTCAGGGCGGCACGTTAGCAAACTTAAGGGGTTATATAGAGTCGAACGGAGGGAATGTCATAGTTGCCACTACGTTGACAGGAAAACAATATTCAGCCAAACTTGCTCTGTCGAGTGACACATTATCTAAACTTAGAGATCAATACAGTGGAACAAATCTTGAAACTTGGTGGAGAGAAATATTCGGATACGGTTTTGAAAAGCTTACCGAGTCAGAAGCGCGCTACCTCACAAGAGTCAAGGATGTTAACGCGATCAGAGATAGAGTCACTGAGGCAAGACAATTATCAAGCGCACAAGGCGGCGACTCAGATACTCAAAGCAATGGGCGTTACAAGGATTTAAGATTCAACCGCTCCACTCCTGACACTCGCACAGCCGAAGAAAAGATCGGCCAAGGCGCAGCGTTAGCCAGCGACACCATCACCCAAAAAGGCAAGAAAGTTGTTAACGCCCTTAAATCAAGCGCGTTCTGGAACCGGGCTGCTGAAGGTATGTTTGATGGACTCCACGGTATTAAGCAAGCAGAGCAGTCCGCCGGCATTACCGACCCCACTAAAATGGGTTATACCTCTGCACGTTTAGCCACTGGCTTAGGTGATATGCTGCATGCTGTATTTCATAAGGGTGCACTTGAATGGAAAGATGGCGTTACCTCGATTAAGAAAGACACCAAAGGCCTGCTTGAAGTCATTGGCATGCTGCCTGAAGGTGATGGTTTAAATAACTGGTTAGCCTGGATGGCCGCTGGTCGCGCTGAAATGCTCAGTAAACAAGGTCGAGAAAACAACTTAACCAAAGAAGATATTGCCACCTTAAAATCTAAGGCAAAAGGTAATGAGGCTTTGTTTGAAGAAGTGCGCAAAGAGTACAATAAAATCAACTCTGCTACGCTCAACCTTGCACAAGAAGCGGGATTACTTTCGCCTGAGCAACGGGCGGCATTTGATGAAGAATGGTACGTACCGTTTTTCCGTGAGCAATCAATTGATAATCCAGAATTAACCGATGTAATCAAACAGATTACCGCGCCACACACCACCAAGACCGGCATTGTTGGACAAAGTGCACAAATCAAAGAATTGATAGGCGGTAAGGGCTCAACCAAAGACTTGCTTAAAAACATCATTCAACGCCAGGTATCGATGATTGATGCCGCAGTGAAGAACAATGCAGCACGTGAGATTGCCAATAATCTAGCGGGTACCGAGTACATGACCCGCGATGATGATGCCGGGATAAATGAAGCGATTGATAAGATTGGCGTGAGCCGCGGCGATTTGGCCAAGAACTTTCAAAAAGTGCGGGTAATGGAAAACGGCAAGCCTGTTTATTACTACGTATCAGATCCAGCTTTATTGCGTGGATTGCTGCAAGTTCATGACGTAGGCAGTAAAGCGCTATTCAATAAAATGGCACGTAGCGCAAAACGGTTTTTAACTACCGGCGTAACGCTGTCACCCGACTTTATTATTCGCAACTTTATCCGTGATGCGGCGCATGCTTGGATGGTGAACAAAGATGGTGCCAAATTAGGCACGGACACATGGAAGGGATTAAAAGCATCATGGGAAGGTGATGATAGCTATTGGAATTTGATCGCCTCTGGTGCTGCGTTTCAGGGCGGGTATATTCACGGTGCTGACCCTGAAGCTGCACAGCAACAAATTCGACGTGCGCTAAAAATGAAGGGCCTCGATCAAGAAGAAATCAACGGCTATATGAAAACCGTTGTTTCGACCAAAGAAGGGCTGCTCAAAGCCTTTGAAAAATACCGCAACGCCAGCGACAAGATAGAAAACGCTAACCGTGTGGCAACCTATGAAGCTGCATTGAAAGCAGGTAAATCAAACAAACAAGCCCTATTTGAAAGCAAAGACTTAATGGATTACTCCATGAAAGGCAATTTTGCTAGCTTGGGTACATTTATTGATATGCTGCCGTTCTTCAATGCCAGGTTACAAGGCATGTATAAACTTGGTCGGGCGGCGGCTGCAGATGGTGATGATCGCTTACTTAAAGTGCTAAGCAAAGACCTAGCCTTTAAAGGAATGAAAGTGGCGGCATTCAGCGCAGGACTGGCCGCATTAAACGGCGATGACGAGCGCTACAAAGAATTGCCGGAATGGGATAAAGACGCGCATTGGCACTTTTTCTTAGGTGAAGGTAATGATGGTCATATTCGCATACCCAAACCATTTGAATTAGGCATTATCTTTGGCACATTACCAGAGCGCTTATATAACTTCAGTGCTGGCAACCAAACCGGAAAGGATTTAGGTGATTCGGTTATTTACTCGATGGTTAATACCTTGTCGCTGAACCCTATCCCTCAATTAGCTATGCCGACTCTTGAGATAATCATGAACCGATCATTCTTTACCGGTAGCGCAATTGAAGGAATGGCAGACGAAAACAGGGAGAAGGCAGATCGGTACAACATGAACACCAGTGACACAGCCAGAATTATCGGACAATTCTCTGATGCAGTTGGCTTGTCGCCTAAGCAGGTTCAGCACTTAATTACAGGCTACACCGGCACTATGGGTGGTTATGTATTAAGCATGTCAGATTTCATGGCCAGAGCCATGACGGGGCGCATCAAAGCAGACACAGCGGTAGCCGACTGGCCAATCATTAAAACCTTATACCAAGGTGGCAGAGAGCCGAGAAACACTGTGTACCAAGACCGCTTTTATGACTCACTGAAAAAAGCACAAGAGGCATACGGCAGTTATAAGGCAGCTATTGAAGAAAACGACCCAGAACGAGCGCGAGAGTTATTTGAAAGGCGAGCAGAGGAATTAAATGACCGGCTTGCTCTTAATAGAATGCAGCGCAAAATAAGCGAGATAAGTAAGCGAATGAGAGCAGTTGATAATAATCAAACGCTCACCAGCAAAGAAAAGCAGAAGCGTCTTGAAGATTTAACCATGTTCAAAAACCAACTGTATGAGCAGGCTTATACGCAGTTGAACTTAGCAGATTGGTAACATCATAAATCACATAGCATAAGAAAGGCCGGACTTAGTTCCGGCTTTTTTTGTGCCTAAATTTAAGTAAATAGGAATTAAAATGGCATCAAGGCTAGTTTTTAACGGCAGTAACACAGTTGCAACACCTGGCGTTGAGGTGATACCAACGCCTCGCAACAAGCAGCTTCACATTGAAATTGTCAGCCAAGGATGGGCTAATCCTGGCACGCTGTTGTCGCAGTGTGCCCAAACAAGTGGCGCGTCAAGAGCATTTCAGTTTTACATCGGGGGGCCATCTGCAACGCTGTGTTGGATCATCGGTGGCGTTACCACTGTTTCTAACCAAGTGCCTACGGATGCTATTACAGATGTTTTTCTGTATACCAACACTTACGAAATTTATGCAGGTGCTACCCTGTTGGATAGCGGGGCGCTGGGTCGGGGAGCGGCAGCGGAAGCAAGCGCGTGGTTAAAGGTAGGTGCTAGAGGAAATGGTACTAATGCTACTAACGGTCACTTTGCCACTATTCAACTTGAACGCCTAAAAGTGACGGACATCGATAGTTCAACGGTTTACGTTGATTACCAAGCCGATCTGAGTGGTGGTACCGGCACAGTATTGCCAGATGCTAACGGTGGTCAGTATGACGCCACAATAAGCGGCACTGTAGCGTGGGCGGGGACGCCTAGTGCGCCAAGTAATACTGCACCTGTGGCCAACGCGGGGGCAGACCAAACAGGCATTGCCGCTGGGGCAACGGTCACACTCGACGGCACGGGCTCAAGTGACGCAGACACCGACCCGTTGACATATTTATGGACGCAAACCGCTGGTGACACGGTTACGTTATCTGATGATACCGAAGCACAACCGACTTTTACCGCGCCCACGACAGGCAGCGCTCAAACGCTGACATTTTCCCTGGTTGTCACTGATGACAACGGTGCAGATTCAGATCCGGATACGGTTGATATTGAAGTACTTGCCGATGTGGTCACATCACAAGATTTAATTTTTGCCATGGATAACACAGGCGGGGTGATTAATGGAACTGTTGGCGATACGTTAGATCGTACAGTAAGTGATTTGGGTGCGGTACGCGGCGCATATGGAGTAGGTTTTTACGACCCTTCGCAAATTGCCGATACACCCAAAAACGGCCTGAATGATTATATTTTTATGGGTTCGTTTGGTGACGGTTCAACTATCTATCATGACGTCATGGGTAGCACCACAGCGGATAATATTGCGTGGGATAGCAAAAGTCAGCATTTTGGCTTTGCCGATACAGCTTATCTTGTGACAAGTGGAACAACGGGTTTTGCCTATGCAAAAGGTAAAGTTGACTCGGTTATCGCCGATGGTTTGCGCATTGTCAACCAAGACTCTGGTACCGCCTCGCCCGATGGCTTAGTGATGGTTGCGTCGGGCAATACAGACGCCGTTGTTTACAAAAAAATTACTGAAAACCCAACGGCAGGGCAACACACAGATTTAGTTGTGGGCGGTGTACCCGACTTGATGCTGGTGCTTAATAACTCGGATGGCATTGACGATACCTACGCCCACGGGTTCTTGGCCGGGCGAATTGTTGGCGCGTACAAATTCAATACAGATGGCACCGAGGTAACGGGCGCAACACTGATTAACGTGCCGTCTCGTGGTGCGGCAGCTAGCCAAAACTATGGCGCAATCATTGAAAATCTAAGCGCTGTGGATAAGTCATTCGCACCGTTTAAAACAATTGACCCTAGCGTAAATATGTCGGGTTTTGATGGAGACTTTGAGTTTTCCATGCCTGATACCACCACTATCAGATTAAAAACCAATACCCGCACGACGGATTCCAGCCCCGCTGATTTAATGCTGATGCTGTATTACCTGAACGGTGCAGACTGCGGCATTGGCGTTGCTGATTTGCCAGCGAGTACAGGCACAGGGTTTATCGACTTGGGGTTAAACGGGGTTAAACCACAATTTGTGGCGATGTACCCCACGAGTATTCAATCACTGAACACATTTACCCAAGGCGCAGAAGTGGGGGCATTTTCGGCATCATTATTAACTGATGCGGATGCACTCGCGCAAGGCGTTAAAAAGTATTCAGGCTCTAACGTGAGCAAAGCCGGTGTAACAACGACCGAAGCCGCAACAATCGGGGTGCCAGACCAGCTTTTGACCGTGTTAGACGAAAACAAGGCGCTCAAAGTAAAGGGCGATTTTGTGGATTGGGTGTATCAAGGCATTGAAGTAAACATGTCTTATGCCGCGCCTAACATGAAAGCTGTCTATGTATGGGTCGGCGATAAATCTACGGGCACACAAACTACCATTGCAGCCCCTATCAACAACATTCCTGTTGTAACAATACTCTCATTACCCGCTGTCAAGCCTGGTGATGTGGTAACTGCTCATGCTGCAGTAAATGATGCGGATAGCGCGGATTCGCATACTTATGAATGGCGCGTGTTAAGCGGTGATGTGACGCTTTCATCTGCCACTACAAAAAGCGTTACTTATACCGCTCCGGCTGTCGGCATTCCTGCAACTGTGCAACTTGGTTGCATTGTTAATGATGGGGTAGCAAGCAGTCAGGAGGCTATTTTTACTACTACAGTGAGCGATGCGATCATGTCATTAAAACTACTGACAAATACAACATATTTAACTGCTCCGTTGGTGGTATTGCAGGAGGGTGAAACGCTCAGTTTAATCATTGATAGATTAAGTGCATCCGTCCAAAACTATCTGACATTCTCGTCGTCGCATGCGATTAAGACGGGTAACGTTAATGATTTGGATGTGAAGTGTGGGCCTACAACGTTTCAAGTTTTTACAAATAACTTCCCTGCTGGCCAAACGTATCACGTAACAATAAAGCGAGGGGTGACAGGCGGTGAAGAAGGTGATGCGACAACGCCCAACCAAGACACGTATGTTGTTAATGAGTTGAATCACAACTTGCCTGAGTATGTTTTTGTTACGACAAACTTAGTGCAATTTGATCGTGTTGGAAATAACACATCTACCGGCTTTGCTGAGGATGGGTTAACCGGCTCAATAATTGTTGGCACACGGCATAACTGGGATTTTAACCAGCCGACAAATGCAACGTCTGTGCCCAACACAGGAACAGACTCTACAGCATTAACATTTAACGCTGGTGCGCAGTTGGATGTAGATTACGAGTGGTATACAGATAATATTTTGCCAAGTGTGAGCGCAGGTGGTGACTTGTTATCTATCCAATCGGGTGCAAGCGGTGTGCAACTGAATGGAACAGCAAGTGATTCAGACGGTAGTGTTGTTAGCACAGTATGGACTCAGGAAAGTGGCACAACTGTTACTATCACAGGGGCAACTACGCTTAACGCTTCATATACCGCCCCTGCTGCAGCTAGTGACGAATCATTGGTTTTTCGTTTGACTGTTACAGATGATTTAGGTGGCGTGTCGTTTGATGAGGTAAGTCACACAATCAAAGCGCCAGCGGTGATTGGCACCAGAGCATTTACTAGCTTTACATCAGTAGTCAGCCTACCATCGTTTGAGTTGCTACCCAATGATGTGCTGAAATTTACATTCGTTGCCAGAACAACTGATTCATTCCATCCTATCTTTGGTAACTCTGGCACGGTTGATCAAATTCAAATTAGTAACACTACGTTATCTAACCCGCGATTGCGTTTATTTGCCGTTGGGATCTCTGTAAAAACGGTTGAATTAGCAGGTTCGTATGCTCATGGTTGTTTTAATGACTTCGTTTTAACTGTTAACGGTGATGCAACGGGTATAGCTGTTAGTTGTAATGGTACCAATTGCGGTAGTTTCGATATTAGCGCGGCCACTGCAGCCAGTATTTATAATCAAATTGTGAATACATTGCGTGACTATATTGCCAATATTAGCCTGGTGCGCGGTGGTTCGGATGTGTTTAATTATGCTGTTTATGAGGTATCTGGCACGGCGTTGATTGATAGCGTGGCAGCTAACAATGGTACATTTTCGAGTGAACCAGCCTACCGAGCCGATTTTACACTGGATACGACCGACGCTTACTTTCCAAACGGTGTTTGGATAGACGCTGATCAAGGTGTGCGTATTCCCGCCTACTCTGCCGCACTATCAGGGTATCCGCTACCTGACAATGTGGCATTTTCGTTGTTTGTTTCTTACGGCCAATCGCTTTCGGTTGGGTTTACTGATCAAGCCAATCAACACTTGTTTGCGCACTTGCCTGCAGGGGGTTATAAGCTAGCTACGCAACGCTATTTTATGAACCAATCTGAAAAGGGTCATGTGCATAGCATGATACACAGCGCGAGCCTGAACAATGCTGATCAGGCATTCTTGTGTGATACCTATGGCAGAGAGTCACAATCGGTTCAAGCGCTATCAAAAGGCAGCGGGTTAGGTTGGTACGAAGCGTTTATTGCTGGTGTACAGGATAAGCAAAATAGCCTGCGTTCTGGTGACTCAATTAGTGAAATTGTTATTGATTTTACTCAAGGAACAGCGAACCGCGCTGATTCGACCAATTATAACCAAGTCTTAGGTCAGCTAGTCACAGATTTGAAAACGGACATTCAAGCAATAGTCGGCAATGTACCAATGCGGTTTATTCACACGCAACAAGGTACTGCAAACGGGTTTGAAATAGAAGATTCATTCGCGGTTGCACAGGCGCATTGGGAGTTTGATTCGCTGACTAACGCGGGTATTGAAAGCCAGTTGTGCCTACCCCTTTGGTATGTTTTACGCTATTTCAGCAATGGCGACAATATTCACACAAACCCAATGGGTTATGCACTAATCGGTGAGTATAAGGCGCATGCTTATTCCAATCCGTCTTTCAAGGCGCTTAGCCCTGCCTCTGCTGTTACTGATTTTACAGGTAGCAGCACTGTTGCAAGGGTAACGATGAACGTTGATACGTTACCTTTAAGATCTTTAACTGATGCTGAGATACCTCAGTCTGCTCACAAAGGTGTGTTGATTAAGCGAGCGGGTGGGGCATTAGAAACACCGTTATCGGTTTCGTTTTCTGGTGCTGATGTAATCGTTACAGCCAGCACACCATATTCTGTGGGAGACAAAATACGCTTTGGTGATTATTCCGATACATTGCCGTATGTGAACATTTTTGACTCATCTGTGGAAGTTGGTAAAACAACGGGCATTGCATTAATTAATCCAGCGGTTATTGCTGAAATTGAACTGGACAATGAAAGTGTTAATTCACAACCTGTAGCTGATGCGGGTTTAGATCAAAGCAATGTTATCGCCGGCTCAACCGTCACTCTAAATAGTTCTGCTTCAACAGCTAATGGCGGGGCCACTATTGTTAGCAGAGTTTGGAGCCAGACGGCAGGCGATACAGTAACGCTTTCGAGTAATACAGCGACAAGCCCAACATTTACTGCACCAACAACACCAAGCGACCAAACTTTAACATTTAGAATCACTATTACGGACAGCAACGACCTTACTGATTTTGACGATGTTAATATTTACGTAAAAAACCAAGACTATGAGGCCCCACAAGATATGTTCAGACTTAGCGATTTTGAATTGAAAAGCACAAAGAGCATAAGCACTTCAGATGTTTATGCATACCGAACAACAGACACGATAGCCGATGTTCTCGCAGTCGATTACTTTAGCGATCCAAGAGCGGATCTGATGGTTGGCGATCTGATTATTGTGAACGCCAGCGATGGTAATACTATTTGCTTTGCGATTAGCCCAACGACAGTGGAAAAGCTTGATTTAAGTTAACTAGTTAGCCACTTCCAAGCATTCACCACCAAAGCAAGCACCATTGCTATCAAGCCAAACATAAAAAAAAGCGCCTCGGCATCTTGGCGCTTTTTATCACTCCCCAAAACGAAACACCCAAGCCCTAAAGCTAGGAATATAAAACCGATTAAAGGCGCGGCACTAAAAAGGCCGCAACCAATACCAACCAGGACAAGCATTAAGATTATGTGCATTGGCTACCTTATATCCACATTAAGTTCATCAACTGGATAGACAACCTTGCCAGTATATAGATTTTTGAGTTTGTAAAAATTAAATCCGTTTATCCTCACAACGTCAAGAATTTCGAACTTAGTCACCGAAGCGCAAGAGACAATATCGCCTTTTTTTGGCTTTTTCATGACCATTTATCACCATGCATAGTAGGGCGCCTAACCCTTATAGTATCACCTATTTTTAGCATGTTGCTGTCAGTGAATAGTTTGCAATCCGCAAGGCCTGATTTAATCATGCTATCGAACAATTTTTGATAAAGGTCGGCCGTCCTTAATTCGTCAACCTCTTTATCAGTAAGCACACCACCATCTGCTTGACGCTGCCTTAATCCATCAAGATAAATTCGCCTTTTTTCTGCTTGCTTCTGGCTTTCAACTCTTGATTTTATCCAATTCTCAATAGCTTCATCTTGTGGCATATAAAAGTTGCACAATCCGCACCCTACAGAATCACAATCACAATATATCTCAGTGATATCACCTAAGTATTGACGTTCTTCATCGGTTAGTTTTCTATGTAGTTCAGTTGTCATAAGTCACCTATCGACCAACGCAATTTACAGCAGAAAGTAAGCTGTTCATTTTCGATTCGTCATATTCAATTATTTCAAAATCATTAGCAACATCTTCATGTGATATTGAAAATCCATGCTTAATGCATACCGACTTAATTTCTTTCAAGAAAGCATCAACTTCACTACTTTTGCTTTGGTCTTGGAATGCCTTTTTATACAGCGCCGCTCTACTTATGGGCATGAGTCACCTTTAATTTATCCAACTATCCGATATTTCCGTTTATTTCTATTGGTAATATACATGGGTTAAACACCCGTGAAACCCGCTTAAATGGGCGGGTTCATATTACCAAATTTTAACATAAGCTTTTGAAAACAATAAAAAGCCGTCCTGACTTGAAATCAGACGTAGGGTCAAACCTACCGGGGGTTCGAATCCCTCGCTCTCCGCCATATTCAAGAAACCCGCATACTCTGCGGGTTTTTTTATGGCTTAAAAAAGCTTGTGCAAGGGTGAGGATCCCCGTGGTTCGACTAATTGCCTGCAAAAATTTGCACAGCCGAAGGCTGCACGACGTGCAAGTATCAGGGAAGATACTCGTCAATCCTTCGCTCTGGGCCATATTCAACAAACTCGCTTACTCTGCGGGTTTTTTATTGCCATCATTTTTCTCATAGCAAGTTAGGGCATCCAGATTGAATCCGTGAATCATGTCGCTAAACACCTTGCTTAAGGTAATTTGCAGGTTTGTTTTGCTTGTTTTTAGCATGTCAGGTACTTTATTCTCACATTCTAGCTGCAGGGCAGGCCAAAAAAAAATGCTACCGCTCAAGCTAAAAAATAAAAAAGGTTCGCCTGTTCGTTATAATGCTGTTGCAAATGTGCCAAGTCGCTGCCGTTGCGGTGGGGAGCCAAGCAAACCGGAACTAGTCAAAGGCTGTGAAAACCGTTGGCTAATACAATGTAAGGTTGGCACGTGCAAAGCGCGGAATACCGGACAGGGTCTAAGTGATACCATTCTCGGTTGGAACCGTTTAAGTACCCATTTTTATCGTTAAGATTTTCACCCCAAGCGTAGAGTTTTACTGAGGTAGTGGCGTGATTAAGTTGTTATTAGTTGATGATCATGAGCTGGTGCGAACCGGTATTCAACGAATATTGGAAGATGTGAGCGATTTCAGCGTCGTTGGCGTAGCTGTAAACGGTGAAGATGCTGTCAAGTTTTGTCGTAAACACAGTCCTGAGATCGTGCTTATGGACATGAGTATGCCCGGCATGGGCGGCTTAGAGGCGACCAAACAAATTCTACGTTTTTGCGAGCAGATCCGCATCATCGTACTATCGGTACACAAAGAAAATCCTATTCCTGCCAAAGTCATGCAAATGGGGGCTTTTGGTTATTTAACCAAAGACTCCGATCCAGAAGAAATGATCCGCGCTATCCGCAAAGTAGCGGCAGGTCAAAAGTACGTCTCCCCAGATATTGCTCAACAAATTGCTTTAGGTCAGTTGAATTTAAAAGACGGTAATCCGTTTGAAGGGCTGTCAGAACGCGAATTAGAGATTGCATTGATGTTGGTTAAAGGCGCGAAAGTACCAGATATTGCCTCGTTTTTGAGTATCAGTGCAAAAACAGTGAATACCCATCGTTATCGCATGTTTGAAAAACTCAATGTGGCCAATGACGTTGAACTTACCCATTTGGCTTTGCGCCACAAGCTTATCAATTCTGACCAAATGTAGTCCATGTCTGTCAGTGAGCCGTTTAATTACAGTGATTTTTTAAAGAATTTGTCGAGTCAGCCCGGTGTGTACCGTATGTACAACCACAAAGCTGAAGTGATTTACGTCGGCAAAGCAAAAAACCTCAAGAAGCGTGTCAGCAGTTATTTTCGCAAAAATGTCGATAGTATTAAAACCCGCTCCTTAGTCAGTCAAATTCATGACATGGATGTAACCCTCGTGAATAGCGAGGCGGAAGCCTTCATTCTTGAAAATAACTACATCAAAAAGTATCGACCACGTTATAACGTGCTGCTAAGAGATGATAAATCCTATCCCTTTATCTTTTTGTCTGATCACCGGCATCCACGCTTGGCCAATCACCGGGGTACACGAAAACTAAAAGGCGAATACTTTGGTCCTTATCCCAGTGCATGGGCGGTGCGAGAGAGTTTGCGCACCATGCAAAGGCTGTTTCCCATCCGTCAATGTGAAGACGCATATTATCGCGCGCGAACTCGCCCCTGTTTGCAATATCAATTGAAACGCTGTGCCGGACCTTGTGTAGAGGGGCTGATCAGCGACGCTGAATATGCGCAACAAGTTGATCTGGCGCGATTATTCTTAAAGGGCAAAAACAAACAAGTGATTGATTCCTTGGTGAAACAAATGGAAGGTGCCAGTGAGGCTCTACGCTTTGAAGCTGCTGCGCGTTACCGGGATCAAATTGCTGCTTTAGCGAAAGTGCAAGAGCAGCAGTGGGTGAGTGGTGATCAACAAGAAATGGATGTGTTCGGTTTTGCCTATCGAAATGGCATTGCATGTATCCACGGTTTATTTATCCGCGACAACAAATTACTGGGTAGTAAAAGTTTTTATCCGAAGGTTCCGGTGGAATCCAGTGCAGATGAAGTATTTGAGTCTTTTATTTTGCAGTTTTACTTGGCCGGCAACAAAATTATTCCACAGCAGATCGTCATCCCACAGCCCTTAACCGAGCAAGAAGCCATTGAAACCTTGTTGAGCAGCGAAGCTAAACGCAAAATACAGTTTTTCAAAGGGGCGCGGGATGAAAAACGCCGTTACTTGCAACTCGCCAATACCAATGCTGAAAACGCTTTAGTGGCCAAACAAAGCCAACAGAAATCGGTATATGCACGTTTTCTCGAACTCGAGCAAATCCTTGAATTCGAGCAACCTATCCAACGCATGGAATGTTTTGATATCAGTCATACATCTGGGCAGCTTACCGTGGCGTCTTGTGTCGTATTCAATCGAGATGGCCCGTATAAAACCGATTATCGTCGTTACAACATTGAGGGTATTACACCGGGTGACGACTATGCCGCCATGGCACAAGCCTTGGCACGACGGTATCGTGACGTGAAAGACGAAAGCAAAATCCCTGACATACTGTTTATTGATGGAGGCAAAGGACAATTGGCTCAAGCAGAAGATTACTTTGAGCACTGGTCACAAGCCAAAAAGCCCTTGTTAATTGGTGTTGCCAAAGGCACGAGTCGAAAAGCGGGTTTAGAAACGCTCATCTTGGCAGGCAGTCATCAAACTGTGCCCATGCCACCTGATTCCATCGCCTTACATTTGATTCAGCACATTCGCGATGAAGCCCATCGTTTTGCCATCACAAGCCATCGTGAACGCCGTCAAAAAGATAAAAACACCTCAAAACTGCAAAGTATTCCTGGTATTGGTGCTAAAAAACGGCAGAGCTTGTTAAAGTATATGGGTGGTTTACAAGGTATCTTGCAAGCGAGCAAGGATGAGATCGCTAAAGTACCGGGTATCAGTGACGAGTTGGCGGAAACTATCTACGAATATTTACACAATTAATTTTATGGGACTGTTTTCTGCTTTTACTACAAAATAAACTTGTAGATGTGGCACTATACAGGTATTTAATCAGCGCGAAAGTTAGCCCCCCGAAAGTAGGATAAAAAGCCAAACAATGTGGACCATTCCCAACATTATTACCATTATCAGGGTCATCTTAATCCCCGTATTTGTTGTTGTGTATTTTCTTGATTGGAAATGGGCGCATCAAGCTGGAGCCTTTATCTTTTGGTTTGCCGCTATCACTGATTGGTTTGATGGTTATCTAGCACGAAAACTTAAACAAACCACACCATTTGGCGCGTTTCTCGACCCAGTAGCTGACAAACTCATCGTCGCTGCAGCCTTGTTATTAATCACCCATACCTACGCCACACTGTGGATCACGATACCAGCGATACTGTTGTTATCCAGAGAGATTTATATCTCGGCTTTACGCGAATGGATGGGGCAGCAGGGTAAACAAGACTTAGTCAAAGTGTCGTTTACCGGCAAGGCCAAAACCATGGCACAGATGCTGGCTTTGATTGGATTACTGTCTGAGCTAGAGGTGTTTATGGGCATAACCATCTACTGGGTGACCTTGGGTTATATATTGCTGTATATCGCCGCAATATTATCGTTTTGGTCAATGCTGGTTTACACCGTTGCCGCATGGCGTGACCAACGCTCAAACTAATTAATTATCGAACAAAGCTCAAATTTACGGCGTATCAGCCAAAATTTAAGCAGTCGAATATAAATCGTTATTTTTGTGGTTGACAGCTAACACTTTGAAGGTAGAATGCACGCCACAGTTTGACGAGCAGCGCTTAGCTCCGTTAACTACGCTGAAATTGCATAGTTAAATCAAGCGCTTCAAAGCAGATTCATGCGGGAATAGCTCAGTGGTAGAGCACAACCTTGCCAAGGTTGGGGTCGCGAGTTCGAATCTCGTTTCCCGCTCCAAATTTGCAAATTGATAATAAAATCTAGCTTATTGTCAGAGTTCATTGCGGTAAACACAGCAAAGCTACTTTGCTGATATGACACCGATATGAAACTCCAAATTTGATGAGTAAAAATTTGGCGGAATGGCAGAATGGCTATGCAGCGGATTGCAAATCCGTGGATCTCGGTTCGACTCCGGGTTCCGCCTCCATAACGCTAAGCAACACCGGCTTGTTTTGCACAAGTCCATCCCATGCCCGGGTGGTGAAATCGGTAGACACAAGGGATTTAAAATCCCTCGATCGTAAGGTCGTGCCAGTTCAAGTCTGGCTCCGGGCACCATTTTCTATCTCGTTTTCTTGCTTCATTCAGTTAAAAAAACCAAATTCAGTTAACTGTTTTTCTTTTCACCAACATTTTGTTCTGCAATTTTTTGCGCTGATTTCTGACTCTTGCATTAAAGCTCAATCCATTTAAGCTAACTTTTGAGCATATGGTCGAGGAAAGATGTGTGGCAGAAAATAAAACGCAACCCACCCAGCAAAGTGTGCATGAATTTATCGAGTCTGTCAGCCACCCGCAGCGTCGTGCAGACGCACATAAGTTGATCACTGTCTTTGAGGAAGTTTTGAACGAACCAGCAGAAATGTGGGGGAGCAGTATTATTGGTTATGGTTGTTATCATTATCAAACTGCCGATGGTAAACAAAACCGCTTTATGCGCGCTGGTTTTTCGCCGCGTAAACAAAATATGAGTTTGTATTGCATGGCAGGATTTGCGCAAATGGCCGACTTATTGGCGCGTTTGGGAAAACACAAAACTAGCCAATCATGTTTGTATTTCAATAAGTTAAGTGATATCGATACTGCAGTTTTGAAGGACATGATCCGTTTTTCATGGGATGAAATGCAACGCCGCCATCCTGACTGATGTCGCACACTACACTATATTGCATTGTCGTGATTTATTTTAGGGCTTGGCGCTTGCGTTGGCGTAATCGCCATGCTTTGACCACAGACCAGCGCCAAATGTAATTCAAACTAAAATATCCGGTTAAACCAAACACAACCGAGCAGATCCCGCAGCCAACCAAGAAGGCTGGTCCGATGGTCTCTAAACTTTCCACCACCCAGTGCCAGCTTAATTCGAAGGCAAAGGCTTGTTCAGAGGTACCCATCACCTTTACACCTATCAGGTATGCTCCATAGAAAATAGGTGGCATTGTAAAAGGGTTGGTGATCCACACGGTGGCAACGGATAAGGGTAGGTTAACTCTGAGCGGAATGGCTAGTGCCGCAGCCAACCACATTTGGAAAGGTACTGGCCAAAACGCAAAAAATAAACCGATGCCAAAAGCACCAGAAGCCGAACGACGATTTAAATGCCACAAATTCGGATCGTGTAGCAGGGTACCAAACATGGCGAGAGCTTTTTGCTGTTTGATTTTATGGTGATCCGGTAAAAACCGCTTAATAAACTTTTTCAGGAGAACTCTCTATAATCAGTGTCTGATGGAATGTCGATTCGCACCTTACTATGGACAGTAAACTTTTCATTTTTATTGCAGCCTGTTTATCCACTTTGTTATGGACAACGCTGCCAGCCATGCATACTACCTTGTTACTGGGTGTCATAACATGCATTTGCAGTTTTTTACGTTATTGGCGTTTAGTGGCTGCATTACTTGGCCTAACGTGGATGGCGAGTGTAGGCCATTGGCAATACTCTTTGCAACTGCCTAAAGCGCAATTCAGCGCCCCAGTCTTAGTTGAAGGAGAAGTACTGAGTCTCAATCATGTTACAAATAATGTCAGGTTTAATTTAAGTGTAGAAAAAATCGATCAGGACAGGGTTTTTGTTCATCGCACCATTCGTTTGAGTTGGGTTGAGCCTAATTGGCCTGTCAAACAAGGGCAAACAGTGCAGCTTTTGGTCAAACTCAAACCACCACATGGTTTGGCCAATGAAGCTGGTTTTACTTATCAGCAATGGTTATTCAGTGAAGGCATCACGGCCACAGGCTATGTTAAAACCAGCACACTGAATACCTTAATCGACAATCACGTGTCTGTGCGACAAAGTTCACTCGATAAACTAACCAACTTCAAATTTGAAAACATGGCTTGGATTGCCGCCCTGAGTTTGGGTTATCGCGGATTTTTACAAAATACTGATTGGCAACTGTTGCAATGGAGTGGTCTTGCTCATCTTATTGCAATCTCTGGTTTGCATTTGGCTCTGGTCGTTTCTATGAGCTACTTGGTTTTTACGTGGATAATCGGATTAATAATCAGCCGTTTTAATCACTTACATCATCTTAATGTGCATAAAGTTTCATTGCTGATGAGTTTGTTTGTCAGTTTATTTTATGCGGCGCTAGCGGGTTTTGCCTTACCGACCTTGCGGGCTTGGTTGATGCTCTTATTGGTCTTGGCGCTATACTTCAGTGACATAAACATGAGTCTTCGACGGCTACTGATTTACGCGTTTGCGCTGATTATTGTGTTTTTCCCCCTGAGTATTTTTGGTCAAAGTTTATGGTTAAGTTATGCTGCGGTTAGCATTATCGCTTTTGTATTGTGGCGCTGGCCAACCGCACCTAACACGGGGGTAATGCGAAGCTGGTTAGCTGGCATGTTAAAAATTCAGCTGACTTTGAGCCTCCTGATGTTGGCTGTAGTGTTGAGTCAATTTTCACTCATCTCCTTGGTTGCCCCCTTGTTGAATTTTATTGCGGTGCCCGTTGTGACGCTGCTCATGGTGCCGCTTTGTCTAACCACATTAATGTTGTTGTATCTATGGCCTTGGGGCGCCGAATGGCTTTTAAGCGTAACTGATGCACTTTTTTCTTTTGCCTTAGCGGGTTTGCAGCACATTGTTAATTGGCAATATGCGGCACTGGCGTTACCACAAATTCCAATAACTAGCTGTTTATGTTTAATGTTAGGCATCCTCGCTTTTATGCTGCCGCCATCACGATTACCTAAAGCGTGGTTCTGCATTTTTTTTGTACCAGCATTAAGCTGGCTTTTACCGCTCAACCAGCAAGATTGGCACGTGGATGTTTTAGATGTCGGGCAGGGTACTAGTGTGCTCATCACCCGTGGCCGCCACGCTATGTTGTATGATGTGGGGCCGGCTTATTCTTCCGGTTTTAATATGGCTGACAGCGTAATCATACCTGTATTAAAAGCACGGGGTATTGGCGAGCTAGACCTTGTCATCATCAGTCACAGTGATAACGATCACGCTGGCAGTTTGCCGTATTTAGAGCGCAGTGTGCTTATTCATCAAATCGTACGTAGTGGCGATGTGTGTCATGTTGATAACGTTTTGGCTTGGCGGGGTTTACACCTACATTTTATGTGGCCTGACCGCGCGCTGGGCTACAACAGTAACGACAGCTCTTGCGTGCTGCGGATCAGTGATGGCTTGCACAGCGTATTATTACCGGGTGATATCAGTAAAAACATCGAAGCGCGACTAGTGGCTCAGCAAGGTCAGGCTTTGCAATCGACATTACTGGTGGCACCACATCACGGCAGCAAAAGTTCATCCAGCCGAGAATTTATCCAGTCAGTCCGTGCACAATACGTGGTATTCACTCAAGGCTTCTTAAATCGCTGGGATTTTCCTCGCCCAGAGGTTGTTGAGCGCTACACGGCGGCTAAGGCAACGATATTTACCAGTAGTGCTGCTGGCCAAGTGAGTCTGCGTTTTCGCTATCAAGATAACCAGCCACCGGAGGTTCGCACGGTGCGCCAAACCATCCAACCATTTTGGTATGCAAATTTTCCAGAATGACGGTGGATTAAACGAATTTTATCGCGGAGTTAGCATTTAATGCATTGATAGTTGGGGAAAAGCCCGCAAACGGTTACACTTAGGCGTAATAACGCGGACCCGGAAAATAGACCCATTTTGATGCCAGTTAGCTCTTCCTCCATACCCCCAAGCATGACGATTTTTTCGCGATTCAAACAGTATTTGGTGCAGTTTCGTTTAGCCTTCGTATTAGCGATTGTTGGTATGATTGGTTACTCATTGATTGACGTTATGGTATTAGGGCAACTTAAGCCCCTTATCGATGACAGTTTAAACAAAGCAGACTACGAATATTTGCGCATTGCGGCTTACTGCATCGTGCCCATTTTTATCCTACGCGGTGTATTTAATTTCATCGGCTCCTATACGGTTTCTTGGATTGGCAGCAGTATCGTCATGCAAATGCGCCAGTCATTGTTTTCTCAATATATTCACCTGCCCGTAGAGTTTCACGACAAAAACAGTACAGGTAGTCTGATTTCCAAAGTGATTTACGACACCGAGCAAGTGTCTAGTGCGGCTGGCAAAGCCCTGTTGACCTTGGTACAAGAAGGGGCTCTTGTCGTTGGCTTACTGGTTGTGATGTTCTATTACTCTTGGCAACTTTCCTTGATCTTCCTCTTGATAGGCCCAGTGGTAGCGGTGATTGTGTCGGTAGTCAGCAAACGTTTTAGGTTAGTAAGCAAACGTATTCAGCAAACTATGGGGTCGTTGACGTCGTCGGTTGAGCAAGTACTCAAAGGCCATAAAGTGGTATTGATGTTTGGTGGTCAAGCAATAGAAGCCGAGCAATTTGCCCAGCGCAACAATCATAATCGCCAACAAAACATGAAGTTAATTGTGGCGCGTATTCTCAGTGTTTCGTCTATTCAGGTGATCGCGTCGGTTGCTCTTGCTGTTGTGCTTTATGTGGCAAGTGTGCCGGGTTTATTGGATTCCCTCACACCGGGTGTGTTTGTCAGTGTAGTTGTTAACATGACAATGTTGCTAAAACCGCTTAAGCAGCTGACCACCGTTAACAGTGAATTTCAGCGGGGCATGGCCGCCTGTGCTAGCATTTTTGAAGTGATGGATGAACTCAAAGAGGCAGATAACGGCACGCAAACTTTGCAACGTGTGCAAGGCAAAATCGAGTTTAAGCACGTCACCTTTTCCTATGCAAATAAACAAAATCCTGCCTTAAAGAATGTGTCATTCACCGTCCAACCTGGGCAAACCTGTGCCTTAGTGGGGCGCTCTGGGAGCGGTAAGTCAACCATAGCCAGTTTACTTACGCGTTTTTATAACTATCAGCAGGGTGAAGTGCGTCTTGATGACATTTTATTACCCGATATTAAACTTACCGACCTCCGTCAGCAGTTTGCTTTGGTATCGCAGCATGTGGTGTTATTTAACGATACCATCGCCAATAATATTGCTTATGGGGCAGTCGGTCCGGTGGATAGAGCCAAAATAATGGCCGCTGCAAAAACTGCCCACGTCGAAGAGTTTTTAAGTCAGTTACCTAAGGGCATTGATACCGTGGTGGGTGAAAACGGTTTTATGTTATCAGGCGGTCAGCGCCAACGATTAGCGATTGCCCGAGCATTATTTGCCGATGCGCCGGTGTTGATTTTGGATGAGGCAACCTCGGCCTTAGATACTGAGTCAGAACGTTTAATTCAAGACGCGCTCGAGAAACTACAGCAAAATCGCACTAGCATTGTGGTGGCACATCGACTTTCCACCATCGAAAATGCCGACATCATTTTGGTTATCGAAGCGGGGCAAATTATTGAGCAAGGCAATCACCAAAGTTTGTTGAAACAAAATGGGGTGTATGCGCAATTGCACAAGATGCAGTTTGGTGAAAACATCACCAGTAGCAATCAGTCGGCGCAAATCGAAAAAGTCGCGGTAGACATTGTGGCCGATGAATTAGTCACAAAAAATGCTAATAAAGGTGAGTCTGAGGGTGCTTAGTCTCACCAAGCTTTGGTATGCACCGCGCTGGTATCATTGGGCGGTCATCATCGTGTTACTGCCATTCACCTTGCTTTTTGTTTTACTCAGCGCCGTTCGGCGTTGGCTTTTTCAATGGGGGCTTAAAGCCAGTGTGAAGGTAAATGTGCCAGTTATTGTGGTGGGTAACATCAGTGTGGGTGGCAATGGTAAAACGCCTTTGGTGGTGTTTATAGCCCAGTTGTTGACAGACAAGGGCTACCGTCCTGGTGTGTTAACGCGGGGTTATGGCGCAAAAAGTATGGCCTATCCCCTGAGTGTTGAGGCAACAAGTCAGGTGCAGGAAGTAGGGGATGAACCTATGTTAATGCGCCAACATATTTTATGTCCTTTAGTGGTTGATCCTAAACGAGGCAGAGGGGCCGCGCACCTTGTGAACTCACATGGGTGTGACGTGATCATCTGTGACGATGGTCTGCAGCATTACGCCCTGCAAAGAGATATAGAAATTGTGGTGATGGACGGCCAACGTCGGTGTGGTAATCAGTTGTTGCTGCCTGCAGGGCCATTGCGTGAAGGACAATGGCGCTTAGATACCGTTGATTTTATTGTTGTGAATGGACACAACCATCAAGAACATGAATATCTCATGACACTTAAGCCCGACCAACTGGTTAATGTCGTAGATCCTACCCTCACTAAAGCGGTAGACGCACTACCTAACGACACGGTGGCTGTAGCAGGCATTGGTAATCCTCAACGATTTTTTCAAATGTTACCCTCCTTAGGCATTCAACCTGCCCAGTGCATCAGTTTCCCTGATCATCACCAATTTAGTAGCCAAGATTTTCCGTTTACAAACAGCGTAGTGATGACAGAAAAAGATGCAGTTAAATGTCGTCATTTTGCCAAGAATAACTGGTGGTATTTGCCGGTTCAGGCACAATTGTCATCTGACTTTAGTCAACAACTACTACATAAACTGCAGGAAAAAGTGCGAAGTACTTCTGCATAATTCGTTCACCCTAACTCACTGAGATGAATATGGCGTTTGATAAAAAACTACTCGATATACTGGCTTGCCCTGTCTGCAAAGGTGCCTTGGTCTATCACCCCAAACAAGGGCAATTGATCTGCAAGTTTGATCGCTTGGTCTATCCAATTGTTGATAATATTCCTGTGTTATTGGCCATTGAAGCAAAATCAGTGGGTAGTGAAGAACTAGAAGCATTATTAAAATAGTGTGTGATAAAACGCGGTTTCAAGAGGCTCTGCATGAATTTTAGTGTGATTATTCCAGCGCGTTATGCGTCCACCCGTTTTCTCGGTAAACCCTTGGTGGATATTAACGGCAAACCGATGGTCCAGCATGTCTATGAGCGCGCGATTGAATCAGGCGCAAGTCGTGTGATTGTCGCCACAGACGATGCGCGTATCGCTAAAGTGGTCAGTGATTTTGGTGGGCAATACTGCATGACCGCCGCCCATCACGAGTCGGGCACCGAGCGTTTAGCTGAAGTCATTGAAACAGAGGGCTTTTTAGCTCATGAATTAGTGGTAAACGTGCAGGGTGATGAGCCCTTTATTCCCGCTGAAAATATTCAACAAGTGGCGGAAAACCTCTATCACCACCAACAGGCGGAAATGGCTACCTTGGCGGTAAAAATCGTCGATGTTGAAGAAGCCTTTAATCCCAACGTGGTAAAAGTAGTAATAGATAAGCAGGGTTTTGCCTTGTATTTTTCTCGCGCCACCATTCCTTATGATCGCTCTCGATTTCTCGACGAAGAACTCATTGATGAGATAGGCGATTATTATCTGAGGCACTTGGGTATCTATGCTTATCGTGCTGGTTTCATCAAGCAATATGTGAATATGTCACCCTCTGGTTTAGAGCAAATCGAATCATTGGAGCAACTGCGGGTGTTGTGGCATGGCGAAAAGATCCATGTGGATATTGCACGGCACACCCCTCCTGTGGGTATTGATACACCTGAGGATTTAACTCGCTTATTGCAGAACATGTATAGCTAAGGGCAGTGCATGCAAGCTATCAGCCTTGGAGAAGCGCGGAGTTTGCTGTTAGCTGCGCAAGGTCTGGTTAAGGCCGAGCGTATTGCCTCTGGGCCTAAAGCCGTATTAGATGTACTGGAGCAACTCAGTTACGTGCAGATTGATAGCATTTCGGTGATTGCTCGTGCTCATCATCATACCTTGTGGAATCGTTGTCATGACTATCACAGCGACAGCTTAGATACCCTCGTTAACCAAAAACACATCTTTGAGTATTGGTCACACGCGGCGGCCTATTTGCCCATGTCTGACTATCGTTATTCCCTGCCACGCAAACAAGCTATCGCCAGTGGCCAAAAACATTGGCACGCTAAAGATGCCAAATTAACCAAAGAAATTTTAGCCAGAATTAGAGAGCAAGGCCCGCTGCAAGCCAAGGACTTTGAACAAGCCAAACGCCAAGCCAGTAGTGGTTGGTGGGATTGGAAACCCGCCAAAAAAGCCCTTGAACAATTGTTTATGGAAGGGGAGTTAATGGCGGTAAAACGTCAGGGCTTTCAAAAAGTCTACGATTTGACGGAACGGGTACTACCCTCAGACATCAATACCCAATGTCCGAGCACAGAGGAATACAACCACTATTTAATTCGGCGTTTTCTGCGCGCCAACGCCTTGGGCAGCGCGCAAGAGATGGCGTACTTACGTAAAGGCGTTGTAGGTAACATCAGTCAAACCTGCAAAAAAATGCTACATGAGGGTGAGTTACTCCAGGTAAGGTGTGAGGGAAAACACTTTTACATGTTAGCCAACACCTTAGCGAGCTTAAATGCATGCATACAGAGTGACCAGCTAAAAATACTCTCACCTTTTGACAATCTGCACATTCAGCGAAAACGCTTGCAGCATTTTTTTGCCTTTGATTATCAGCTTGAGTGTTATCTACCTGCGGCAAAACGCCAATATGGCTATTTTAGTCTGCCGATATTGTGGGGCGATACGTTTGCGGGGCGCATGGATGCAAAAATTGATCGCAACAGTAAAACCCTTATCATTCAGCATCTGCACATTGAAACTCCCCGGTATGAAGACTTCATCACGGCCATGCGGCCAGTGTTACAGGCATTTTTGCATTTTAATGCCGGGCATAAAATAGAGGTTAAACGGGTATCCAATGCTGCACACTTGCCGGCGATGAGCAAAGCCATCAGCCGCCAATTTATCGAGCAAGTATTTAATCGAGGGCGCTAAGCAAAACGTTGTTGTAAATAGGCAATGATTTCTGACGACTCGTATAACCACTCGTCACCTTTCACCGTTTGTATGCGTAGGCAAGGCACTTGGATTTCGCCCCCTTGTTGTTCAAGCTCTTGACGATACACACTGCCTACCGTGGCATTGCGGGTTTCAATGGGTAAATTCATCTTGTGTATGGCGCGGCGAGTTTTAATGCAAAAAGGGCAGGCAAAAAACTGATACAAAGCCATATTGCTGGTCTGTGCTTCAACAAAGGCTTGTTGTTCGCTGCTTCGTTGTTGTTTTTTTCCGCGGGTAAGCCAATCTAGCGTGGCTATAATGTAACCTAAAACATTGCGCACTAGCTTTAAAATAAACGACATAAGGGACTCCAGTAAAAATCAGGGCTGTATTATACGGTTTGCGATGCTCTCAGGTCATTACAAATTCACGCTGTTGCATGATTTGCCAACTCCTCCTTTGGCCGTCGGTCTGAGGCAAGCTTATTCCTGGTCAAGCGCTGCTGGTGCAAGGCGTGCTGTTAATTCGCCATACTCGCCAAGTGTTGAAAAAAGTTTAGGGTGAGTTGGTCTTGCGCATAAAACGACTCAATTCTTAATTCGTCAGCGGTGATATCAATGGCTGTTCCAAACGTTGCAATAACTGAAAATAAGTGGATGCAATGTTGGTTGATTTGCAAGGTTAAAGGCACGATGGGTAGCAATGCAGTGGCGTCCATTTGTGGGTTTAACTGTTGCTCCACTTCCACAATCAATGCGGCCAATTGTTGCTTCAGATTACTGTTGGGTAATGTTGTCATTTCCACTTTGATACGGCGCAACATGGCGGGGGCTATCGTTGTCCAGTTTGTTACAAATTGACGTAAGCCAAAGGGATGTAGGGTGAGCAAGGCTAAATTAATTTCACCTTGGTAGAGAAGCTCAGGGTAGTGGGCATTATCGGTCAAAAGTAACGCAAGCAACGTTTGTGTGGCACGGTTTTGTATTTTGATATTCCAATATCTGTCTACTACTAAAGCAGGCAAAGGGTCGTGGTGTGAGAGCATAGTGTTGAGGGTGTCGAGCACTGGTTGCATCATGGGATCACTGAGGGCTGACTCTGAAAAACTGGTGGCAAAGCCAGCAGCATGCAGCAGGCGATTGTGCTCTCGTTTAGGAATGAGTAAGGCTTCAGCCAAGCGCATTACCATCAGCCGACTAGGTAAACTGCGACCTGTTTCGAGGTAACTGACATGTCGCTGTGAAATGTCAGCGGCCAAGGCCAAATCAAGTTGTGACATCTTACGTTGTTGACGCCACCAGCGGCATTGGTCTTTAAACTCGTTGTGATCAAACATCTGCTGCTCCCGGTTTTACAACAACTATGCCAGTCATTGGTGTAATTTCAATTACCTCAGAGGTAATTGCAACGATAACCTGAGGGTGTAGCCTGTGTACCTGACTATCAGTTAAGTTATCAAGGAAACAATTCATGCAAACTAAATCAAAACTGGCACTTGGCGTGTTGTTTATCTTCAGCGTTTTATCGGTCTATGCCGTTTTAGAAGTAGGGTATTGGGGCATTATTATGCATTTGCTCGATGGTCCTGCGGCTTGGCAAATTGCCGCCGATCTGGTTATTGCCTTGAGTATGGTATTGCTGTGGTTGACTCAAGACGCCAAAAAAAACGGGCGACGGATCCTACCTTGGGTGATCCTGACGTTGTTATTGGGCTCTATTGGCCCTTTGCTCTACATTGTGTTGGGGGTCAAACCAACATCACCTAAGACTAAGACGCAACACTAAACAGCAAAAGGGGCGAGCGCCCCTTCCTGTTTTTATACCGTTTGCGTAGCAAGGGCAGGGGGAATGCTTGCGGCTTTTTTAGCCGGTCCATACACGGCAATGAGGCCAACTAACCATAAAACAGCCATACCAATGGGAATATAAAACCAATCCATACTTTGCAAGCTCAGCACTTCAACCAAGACAATGTTTAAGCCAATGGTTAACCCAGCCCCTAACAATACACCGCCAGAGCTGATTAAAAAGTTTTCCAACATAAAGTAGCGCACAATGGCACCTTGGCTGGCACCCAAAGCACGGCGAGTACCAATTTGCTTCTTACGCTGATTCACATTAAAACTGGCTAAACCAACGATGCCCAAACCGGTAACAATGGTGAGGATGATCATCACGGTGCTCAAAATCTTGATCAATGCATGATTACCCCGATAGCTGCGTTCGCGGGTTTCCGTTAAACTGCGCATGCCTTTAATAATGCGCTGTTTATTACTATCCGCTAAGAACTTTTCGACGATTGGCATCAGTTCATCACGTCGCCCAGGCTCAGTGCGGATTAAATAGCGGCTCGAGTCATAATTCTGACGTTCTGGGCTTAACATCGCATTTTCCAGACGATCCCAATTTGGCCATGGCGCTTGCAGTTTATCGATAATCCCACTGATGACCATGGGCTCCACGTCATTAATAAACACCGTTTTACCCACAGGACTCGCCCAGGCTTGTTCGGGAAATAATGCTTCAGCCATGGCTTTGGTGATGATAATTTTGTTAGGCCAAGAGCTTTGCGAGGCTTCCCGCCAGGTGATGTCCGAATGGCTAAAGTTTTCACCTGCAATCACCTCTAAATCTAAAGCGTTGATCCCGTGATCATCCACCATATAGACTGCAACACCTACTGCATCAAACTCGGCCCCTGCTTGGGTTTTTAGACCCATAGACCAACCACCGCCACTGATAGGAATGGCATTGATCTGAATGGCATCAACGACACCGGGCAACTTGCGTAATTGGGCTAAGTCTTCTTCGATGGTGACTTTGGCATTAAAACTCTCACCAAAGCCAAGGCTCGACAGATAAAAGGTATTGTCTTCATCAATGCCACTGTCGCGTTGAACCTGATGATAACGTTCAACAATAATGGACACCGAATTAACAATGATGGTCATGGTGACGGCAATTTGAATAGCGATGAGCAAGGCCCCCACTTTATTGCGTAACAAAGCGCGCAATATTGGGCCGATTTCCCAGTTAGTTGAACGGGGGATTTGAGCGTTATTTGACATAATGCTTTCCTTATTGACTTTTTAATTGGCTAGCGGGGGCTATATTGCAAGCGCGCCACGTGGGATACAGACCAGCCAAAATACTCGACACTAAGGCGAGCAACATGGCGACAGCGATCATGGTCAAATCAAGGCTGGCGAGATCATCAACAAAATCCCCATACAATACTTTGATGCCTTGTAAACCAAGTGCAGCGAGGACTAAACCTGCCATGCCGCCCAGTACACCAATGCACGCCGCTTCAATGATATGTTGAACAAACAACTCGCCCTTGCTCGCACCTACTGCTCGGCGTAAACCAATTTCAGCGGCTTTACCGGTAAATTTAGCCAGTAATAAGCCAATGGTGTTGAGCAAACAAACTAACAAGAACATAAACGATAACCACATCATTAATCTGGCATCTTGATCCACCACCTCTTGATCATCCATCCACTCCATCACGTTCAATAAGCGGTTGTTCATGGGGCGAGGGAAGCGACCTAAGGCCTTTTGATCGTTGACATAGTTGCTGAGAAAGCCAAGGTAATCGGCTTTTTGCTGGGGGGTATCTAACTCAACCCACATCTGAAAGTTGATACATTCTGATTGTAGAAACGCCTTAAATCCTTCACCTTCTGGGCTTTTCCAACAATTGGTATTCCCCCAACTGGGCAACTCCAGTTCTTCTTTGAGTAAAAATGGAATGAATACTTCTTCAGGCTCATCAAATGCGCCGTTGTTGACATCGTAAAATTTGGGCACGGGTTGCCAGTTATCCAGCACACCCACTACACGAAAGTGACGAGCGGATAAAACAAGGGTTTTTCCCACAGAATTTTCACCACCAAACACCTTATCGTTGATGGCTTTACTCAGCACTATAACTTGTTCGCGCGCATAGTCGGCCTTGTCATCCCAGCCACTACCAAACAAAAATGGCGTATTGAACATGGGGAAAAAATCACTAAAGGTCAAACGAATAGACGCTTCAAAGGGCAGGGCGTCTTGATTGCCGGGCTCGATGATGCCCCCCGACTTAGCCATAGCCGCTTGCCTCGGGGCTTGCTTAGCGGCCATTAAGTTGTTTGCCTCTGTCCATGTTAATTGATTGGGCGGTGAATTATCGTCATCGTTGAAAGCGTTATTTGGATCCCAGTTATCCACTTGCACATAAAAAAGTTGTTGGCTTTTCTCAGGGATAGGATCTGCAGACATTAAATAGTTCACCGTGATGGTGGTCATGCATGCCCCAATCCCCAAACCAATTGCCGTGATCATCAAGGCACTGAGAATGGGGTTGCGGCGCATGCTTTTGAACGCAAGTTTGAGATAATAGTTAAACATCGTGACTCCTTACACTGCCGCCAGTTGGGGAGAAGATTTTGCGGTTTTGAGCACTTCACTCACTTGCCCATCACGTACAAAAATATTGCGTTTAGCTTGCTGGGCTAAGTTGGCATCGTGGGTCACCATGATAATGGTGGTGCCTTGCTGGTTAATCTCTTGCAGCAAATCCAATACGCTGGCTGCCATTTGTGTATCAAGATTACCAGTGGGCTCATCAGCCAATAAAAAACGTGGTTCACCTGCGAGTGCTCGGGCTATCGCCACACGTTGTTGCTGGCCCCCACTTAATTGCGAGGGTAGGTGTTTCATCCGTTGGGCTAACCCTACCATCTCCAGACTCTGCTCAATGCGTTTTTTACGCTCTGCAGTTTTAAAACCGCGATATCTCAGTGGTACATCAACATTGTCAAACAAGTTGAGGTAGGGAATGAGATTGAAGCTTTGAAAGATAAAACCAATTTTTTAATTACGTAGTCGACTGCGTGCTCTATCGTCTAGATGTCTGACATCCTCACCATCTAATTCATACTTGCCACCGTCAAAGGTTTCCAATAGTCCTGCAATGTTAAGAAATGTGGTTTTACCTGAGCCTGAGGGGCCAGTAACCGCAACAAAATCACCTTCTTTAACATGCAGATTAAAATCACGTAAGGCGTGGGTTTCAATCAAATCGGTGCGAAAAATCTTTCTTACGTCTGTCATTTTTAACATGCTTATATCCTTTATTTAGCTGGTATTTGCTGGAATTTATTGGGTGATCAGCACAGTGTCTGCGCCGTTAAATTGGTCGGTACCGGAAATAATTATGCTGTCGCCAACGCTTAAGCCGGCTAAGATTTCAACACTCGATAAGCTTCTAGCCCCGGTAGAGATGGCGGTTTTTTGCGCCAAACCATCTCGTACTACATAGGCAATGCGGCCATTGCCGTTTTCCAAGAACTACCCACGTTGTACCATCAAGACAGCTTGTTTGTTTTCCATCAAAATACGTGTGGTGAGGCGTTGGTTTTGACGTAAACCTTGCGGTTGACTGAGGGTGCCATCGGCATTTAGGTCGGCAAAACGCACTCTACCAGTCACTTGATTGTTCTCTATTTCAGGCGAGATAGTGACCAGTTTGGCTGAATGCGTTTCACCGTTAAGGCTGACTTCTGCCGCCATGCCGATGGCCAAGTCATCGGCATAACTTTCGGGGATAGCGACTTCCAACTCAAACTCACTGAGATCAACCACACTGAGGATGGTTTGGTTTTGGGTGACTTGATTTTTTTGTTGTACGGCGAGGTTACCCACAATGCCATTCACCGGTGAACGCAGGGTGAGTTCGTCGACCTTGCGGCTGAGTTCTTCCACCATGAGTATTTGCCGCTGCACCAAAAGCTCACGGGTTTTGATCTCAAATTGCAAACTTTCTAAATTAAGCTGTGCGTCGGCCACGGCATGTTGATAAACCAACTTAGCGTTTTCTAAGTCATCTTGGGCTTTTCATAATCAATTTGGCTAATGGATTGTGTCGCAAAAGCCTTGTCAGCTCGCCGTTTTTCACGATCCGCAGCAGTGAGAGATACCTTGGCAAGATCCACCGATTTTTGATAATCCAGCCCCTGTTTTTTCGATTCGATACGTTCGCGATCCAGCTCCATTTGTAAACGTTGTAGGCCAGCTTGCTCTTGCTTGAGTTCATTGCTCAGCTCTGGACTGTCAATAACTGCCAGCACCTGATCCTTACTGACATTGTCTCCTGCATCGACTCGAAAAGTAATGGTGCCCTGAGCAGGGCTATACAAACGTGGGCTTACTGCCGCTACCACGCGACCTTGCACCGATAAATCACGCACAAAATCACCCATGGTAACAGTGGCAAGACGCAATCTTTGCAGCGAAATACTGGTATCAGATGCTCCCCAGTTGCTGAGTGCGGGGGCGACTGACAGGTAAATAAACACTAAAACCACTACTATTAGCCCGCTGAGCCAATATCGCTTAGTTGAGCTTGGTTTTTTTACAAGCGTATCTTGGCCGCTGGTATCCGCTATTTTCATTGTTAAATCCTGAATTTTTAGAACAATCGTTGAGTAAGTCGCGAGGGCGTGGAAAAAGGTTTAAAAAAACTGAAAAAATATCTGGGGCTATGCATGGCGTGCGAAGTGGGGCGTAAACACCGTGCCTGCATATCGTGTTGTCACTGCAGCTATAAGTTTTACTGATGCTTGTCTATTTACCGAGAGTTCGTTAACGTCTTGTTAATTTTATTCAGCCAAGAACCAGCATGAACGCCGAGCAACACACCCATTTTTCAACCTGTACTTTATGTGAAGCCATGTGTGGCATTGAGGTGAAAACCCAAGGCCTTGAAATTTTGTCTATCGTTGGAGACAAGCAAAATCCATTTAGTGAAGGGCATGTATGTCCAAAAGCCATGGCGCTGAAAGATTTATATGACGATCCACAGCGGATTAAATCGCCAATACAACGCACCAAGGACGGCTGGCAAACCATTAGCTGGGACGCCGCCCTTGATCAGGTGGCTGAACAATTATTTGCCATTCAACAACAGCATGGCAAAGACGCAGTCGGTTTGTACTTGGGCAATCCTAATGCTCATAACATGGGGGCGATATTGTTTGGCCCCTATTTTTATCGGGCATTAAAAAGTTTTAACCGTTTTTCTGCTACCTCGGTAGATCAGTTACCCCATCATATTGTCAGCCGTCAGTTGTTTGGGCATATGTCGCAGATCCCGATCCCGGATATTGATCGCACCCAGTATTTTATGATTATCGGTGGCAATCCTTTGGCATCAAATGGCAGCATCATGACCGTGCCCCACGTTAAACGGCGCTTAAAAGCGATTCAAGCTCGAGGAGGAAAGGTGGTGGTTATTGATCCTAAAAGGTCTGAGACCGCCGAAATAAGCTCTGAGCATTTGTTTATTAAACCCGGCAGTGATGCACTGTTGATGTTGGCCATGTTACATACCTTATTTGCCAAAAAGTTAGTGAATGCGGCGAACGTATTGGCGATAACCCCCGACTTACTGGGTGTTGAAGCGTTTGTGGCGGCTTATCCCCCTGAGCGGGTAGCGGGCGTAATTGGCATTAAAGCAGAGGATATTGAGCGTTTAGTGACTGAGTTTTGTGCCGCAGATGGTGCGATTTGTTATGGGCGCATGGGGGCGAGTGTGCAGGTGTTTGGCACCTTAACCCAATATTTGATCATGTTATTTAATATGTTAAGCGGTAACTTGGATAAACCCGGTGGCATGATGTTCACCCAACCCGCCGCTGATTTATTACCGCATGCTAGTCCCGGCACTATTGGCCAATATCATTCACGAGTGCGTAAGTTACCGGCCTTTGCCGGGGAATATCCCGTGTCGGCATTAGCAGAAGAAATTACCACTCCGGGTGCGGGGCAAATAAAAGCCATGGTAATTGGTGCAGGTAATCCGGTATTAACCACCCCCAATGGTCAGCAATTAGATGAGGCGTTTGCTAGTTTGGAGTTTATGGTGGCCATCGATTTTTTTGTTACGGAAACCTCACGCCACGCTAACATTATCTTGCCCCCTGTTACTGCCTTAGAGCGGGATCATTACGACATAATTTTTCATAAGTTCGCTGTGCGTAACAGCGCAAAATACTCTCAAGCGATTTTTCCGGTGGATGAAAACACCCGTACTGATTGGCAAATTTACTTGGCACTCGCTGAACGCCTCGACAAACTCAACGGCACCGACACCGGTAAATATGCAAGTTTGTGGCGTAAGCAACCCAAGGGCCTGATTGACGACATGCTAAAACTCAGTGCTTATCAACATGCCGGGGAGCCACTTAGCCTTGCTACACTCATAGCAAATCCACATGGCCTCGACTTAGGCCCCTTGCAGAGCAATTTACCTGCAGCGATTTATCACCCAGACAAACACATCGCCCTGCATTTTGACTACTTTATGGCTGACTTGGCTAGGCTTGAACAGCACTTTTTTACCCAGCCGGATGAAGCAGAAAATGTGAACAGCTTAGCCCTGATCGGCCGTCGCCATTTAAAATCAAACAATTCATGGCTGCACAACAGCCAACGCATGGTGAAGGGGACCAATAACGGTTTATCGCGTTGCACGGCGCAACTTCATCCTGATGACGCTGAACGCTTTGCCATTCAAGACAAACAAATGATTGAAGTGCGCTCACGGGTGGGAACAATCAGCCTACCGGCTGAGATTACTGAACACATCATGCCTGGAGTGATATCGATCCCACATGGTTGGGGGCACAACAAAACAGGCTCGGCGTGGGCGGTGGCTGAGCAACATGCCGGGGTGAGTGTCAATGATTTAACTGATGAGATGGTGTTAGATGAGCTATCGGGCAATGCTGTGTTAAACGGAGTGCCTATATGGATCAAGGCAATCACGGCGCAGGCTTGATTACTTACAATATTCAATGGTTATTTGCATGCCGCCATCAAACATCAGCCGAGCCCTAAGGTAACCATGTGTCTACTTGGGTTGGATGGGCAGACCACGGGAATACACTGCTTGAACTCATCGCAAAACACACCTTTGCCCTCGCAATTCAGTCATTGGATCCATTGTTTTTGTCGCTGCGTAATAAACATGCGGAACAGACTGACTGAAGGAAAACCATGATGAAATTTCTCATCTGTTCTATTGTATTGCTTGTTGCACCATTAAGCGCTCAACAAACAACGGAAATGCCAGTGGAGCCTATGCTGTCCATGGCAGATACCTATCAAAAGCGGGCGCCTGTGGGCAGCCAATATTTTGCCAAAGGCAGTCAAGTGCCCTTCACGGGAGTACTGTTTGGGCGTTATGCCAACGGCGAGATTATGACCACTCAAGACTACGTTGATGGCATAGGGCAGGGAACTTGGGCTAATTATGATCCGGATGGCCGTATATCAGAGCAGGGCACCTATAAAAACAACCGAGTCGAAGGACCCGTCACCCAGTTTTATGAAGATGGCAGTGTTAAAGCGCGTGGGCAATACCAACATTGGAAAAAGCCGGTTGGAGAGTGGACCTACTACGACCGCCAGGGCAATGTGGTGCATCAAATGCGTTACACGCCCTAGTTTACTGGCATAAAAAAAGGATGCCCAAAGGCATCCTTTTTAGCTAAGTATTAGACTTAGGCTAATTTAGCAACCGCTGCAGTCAAGGCATCGATTTTAGCATTCAGCTCTTCGATTTTTTGGTCAGCGCTTGGCTTATCCAAACCTAATTTAGTGCGAACTTCAGCTACTTTAGCATCAAAGTTAACTTTGGCTGTTACTTTAGCTTTAGCGTCATGTAACTTTGTTTTGCCTTCAGTTTCAATCTTTTCACCGTTTTTCACTAATTCAGCGAACAATTGGGTAGATTGTTTGCTCAACGTTTCGAAACGACCTTTAGTTTCTTCATAGCCCATCACGGTAGCGCCAAGGCCAGCTAAACCAACTTTACGTGCCATTTCAGTTGCAACAGTTGCTTTGTCTTTCATTAATTGAATAGTAGTCATGTGGTATTCTCCAAGTTAGGCGCAAGGTATTTGCGGATTGAGGGCATCATAGGGAGATTGATTAGAAATCGCATACTAAATAAACAAATTAATGAAATATTTTTAAAATAATTTTTGATCTGTTTGTTTTGGCATAAAAAAACCCAGCAAAAGCTGGGTTTTTTCAAGCAATTTAGTGCTTAACGATTACGCCCCATTTTATCATGACTGCTGACCCAATGGCCGGCTATCACGGCACAGGCGAGAGAGATATCTCCGGCTAATACAGTAGCAGCAACGATTTCAGCAAACTTATTGGCTTTGCCTTTACCGACACAACCCAACATTTCTAAGCATTCACGTTGCGTAGGCAAACCGGTACCACCACCAAAGGTTGCAACGATCAATGAAGGCAGGGTTACCGACATATAAAAATCACCGTTGTCTAATAACTGGTGCGAAAGCATACCCGCATGAGATTCTACAACGTTGGCTTCGTCTTGACCGGTGGCAATGTACAAAGAAGCAATACCATTAGCCGAATGTGGTCCGTTATAGGCGGCACCTGCCATGAGTGCACCCGTATTCGCTAAGACCGTGGCACCGGCAAGTACTTTGGTATCCACTTTCATGATGCTGGCTAAGACTTCTTTTTTCAGCACAATTTCAGCGATAACACGTTTACCACGTGAGTGCAGCATGTTGAGGTGAGAGTGTTTTTTGTCGGTATCCATGTTACCGGATAACAAATACATACATTTAATGGGAGAGTTGGCTTTGATCCACTCACAGGCTGCTAAGGTGGCCTTACCTACCATGTTCTGACCCGCAGCATCACCGGTCGTATAGTTGAAGCGCAAATAACGGGTTTTAGATACAGACCATTGTTGGATGTGCTCTAACTTACCCACACTGGTTGTCGTTTCGGAAGCGGCTTTAATCTTATCAAAATTTTCAACCACCCATTGTCCAAAATCTCTGGCTTCACGAGCATCATTAAAAATAAAGGCTGGAGCTCGTTGCATAAAGCCCTCAACGACTGTGGTTTTTACACCACCACATTCATTGATAACACGCATGCCGCGACTATAACTCGCCACGAGAGTACCTTCAGTTGTTGCAAGGGGAACGTAGAACAAACCTTGCGCATGTTCGCCATTAATCTGCACGGGACCTGCCACACCAACCGGCATCTGCACAATACCAATGAAGTTTTCAATATTGCCCGGCAGTACCGCAGGATCAATACTGAATTGTCCTGTGTGATGTAAATCTACTCCGGTTTTTTGTTTAATAAACTCACGGCGTTTTGTTGCCATTTCATGGCTGTGGTCATTCTCTGCACTACGCGGTATGCGGTTCTCGTCACTCATCGTTATTTTCCTATGTGAAGTCTATTTGCAGACTACAAAGCTCGTACAGGAGCCTCATGAGTCAGTACTATAATATACACAGGATATGCGAAGCGAACAGAGTAAATACCACTTAATTCAACAAAAAATTAACATTTTCACTGTGATTTAGGCTTTTTTTGCCCTGATTGTACGGTTGTTGGTATCGCGACTTTTTTCAATCAGCGTATTCATTTCGGCGTGATCTTGTGCACCAAGATGCTGTTTTGCTAAGCGGTCATACAGAATGACATTTACTGTCGCGGCTAAATTCATGCAGCCCGTGGTGGGAATAAACACAACATCCGCGCATTGGTCTAGAACCGATTGTGCAATGGTGCCGTCTTCTGGGCCAAAAATATACATGCACTGTTTGGGGTGTTGAAAAGTTGGCAGGGGGGTTGCGCCCAAGGTTAATTCCACGGCCACTGGCTGCAAACCCGCTGCTTTAGCTTCGCTGATAAGGTCTTCAACTTGTTTGATATCGACAACTACATGGCGTTTTTTGGTATCCGTTACAAACTGACTCGCGCGGGCATAACGACTGCCTGTGTAACGGATCGCCGCTGCTTGATAACAACCAACGGCGCGTAACACACTGCCCATGTTTTCAGGGCTTTTTGGGTCAACTAAACCAATGTGTACATTATCCACGACTTAGCCTGCAAGAATATGGTTAATTTGCTGCATCTCATCTTGGCTAAAATCTAGGCAATTCAGTGCCTTAACACAATCCTCTATTTGACTTACCTTGCTGGCGCCGATGATGGAACTTGTCACCGCCGGATTGGCCAATACCCAAGAAAGAGCCATTTGTGCAAGCGATTGCCCGCGCTGCTGAGCGATGGTATTTAAGTGTTGAGCTTTTGCTACTTTGTCGGCGGTGATTTGCTCGGCACTGAGGTAGATTTGTTCGGTCCTTGCAGCGCGAGAATCAGCAGGAATACCCTTGAGGTATTTGTCAGTGAGAAAGCCCTGATCTAAGGGAGAAAAGACAATCGCGCCGATCCCTTCATTGATTAAGGTTGCGCTTAAACCTTGTTCAAATCCACGATCAAACATGTTATATCGCGGTTGATGGATCAGTAAGGGCGTACCTAAATCGTTAAGGATTTGAATGGCTTGCAGCGTTTGCTCTGCTGAGTAAGAGGATATGCCAACATACAAAGCCCGGCCTGATCGCACAATAAAATCCAAGGCTTGCATGGTTTCTTCGAGGGGAGTATTGGCATCAAAGCAATGGGAATAAAAAATGTCAAAATAGTCGAGACCGCAGCGCTTTAAGCTCTGGTCACAGCTGGCAATCAAGTATTTTCGTGAACCACCAATACCATATGGGCCAGCCCACATGTCGTAACCTGCCTTACTAGAAATACACAATTCGTCACGATAGGCGCCTAAACCACTTGCCATGACCTGAGCAAAGGTTTGTTCGGCTGAACCAAAGGGCGGGCCGTAATTATTGGCTAGATCAAAATGGTTGATGCCCAAATCAAAAGCCCGATGCAGCATGGCTTTTGCGTTGCTTAAAGAATCAACAGCACCAAAATTTTGCCATAAGCCCAAAGACAGAGCCGGTAAACGCAAACCACTTTTTCCACAACGACGGTAGCGCATGGTGTGATAGCGCGAGGGTGCTGCAAGATAAAGGGGGTTCGGGTCTTGAGTAATCATAAAAAAGGCCAGCCAATAAAATTGTTGGCTAGCCTAAACTAAACAAGGGTTTTTCTCAATTTGCCAAGCACTCCAAGCTCGCAAATCTGCCTAACTCTTCACGCTTTGATGAGATTTGACACCAATTGTTTGCTATTACTCAGCATGATTTGCGTTTTGGCGCGCAACTTTAATAACAGTAAGTAGGCAAGTGGCACCAATACCAAACTGGTTAAGGTTGAAAAAATCAGACCACCAATAATGGAAATGGCCATGGGTGAGTAAGGCGGGCCGTCACCGCCAATTCGGGTTGTGCCCATGGCTAAGGGCACAAGACCCAACACCGTGGTCGCAACCGTCATCAGAATGGGTCTCACCCGAGTTAAACAAGCCTCAATGATGGCATCATGAATGTTATGGCCAATGTTGATTAACTGATTGATCCTATCCACCAACACAATGCCATTATTTACCACTATCCCCATTAAAATGAGCATGCCAATCATGCTCATGATGGACATCGGCAAGCCTGCAAAAAACAACGCCCAAAATACCCCAGTCATGGAAAATATTAGGGAGGTAATCACAGCCGTAGGCAGCAACAATGACTCAAACAAGGCTGCCATGACGATGTAGATCATGCAAACAGCCAGCAACATATTGGTTTGCATCGCACTTTCATTTTGATTTTGACGGGTAATACTGCCGTCAAATGTCCAACTGTATCCACTGGGTAACTGAATATAATCCATGACCCCTTGAATACTTTTTTTCGCGTCTTCGATGGTCATGCCATCTTGTAAATTTGCACCAATAGTGACTGAGGTTTGGCGGTAGCTGCGATTAATTTCAGATTGACGCGGCGCCACCACTAAACTGGCAACCATGTCTAAGGTCACACTGCGCCCATCAGCATTTTTAATGCTGAGGTTTTTTAGGGCATCCACAGATTCTTGAAGGTTTTGATCAAACATCAACCGAATATCAACTTCACCCGTTTCATCACTGCGAAAGGTGCGTAAATTGGTGCCGCGTAACGCTGTGGCCACAACATTGGCAATATCACTGGTGTTCAAACCGAAGCGATAGGCTTTCTGGCGATTCACGATTAATTGCAATTCTTGTTTTTGCGCGGCATTGTCAGTTTTGACATCGGCCAAACCTGGTATGTTGGCAAGGGTGGGCACAATCTGCGCAGCAATCACATTGAGGGCCTCGGAAGAATCCCCTAATAAGGTTATTTGGATGCCACCACCATTGCCTTTGTCCCATTGAAATGAAGGGCGGGCGCGGGCAAATTTGGGCATGTTGTCGAGAATTAACTTTTTCACTTCCGCTTGTTTCACCGGCAAATCATCAATCAAGGTAATGCCCGACACCGCAAAGCCCGCGTTGTAGTAGCTATAAATTTGTTTGATGTAAAAGCGTTCCTGATTGGCGTATAAATACTTCTCCATTTTACTGACCGTCAGTTCTACTTCCTCAAGGGTATAACTGCTCTGCATGTCGTAATTCATCCAAGCACGATTCTGGTCGTTATCGCCATCTTGGTCACTGGTAACAAATTGCATGGGAAAAGCGGTACTGGCGATGATCAATATGGCAATCAGGCAACTCAAACCCTGATGAGCCAGAGACCACTGCAATACTTTCTTGTAGAACATCGCTATTTTACCCGGCTGCGCTGGGCTTGCTGAGGTAGATGTTTTGCCTGGTTTGCCGAGCATTTTGCTGGCCAACAATGGAATAAGAGTTTGCGAAATCAGCAGCGAAGCGAACAAGGAAATACAGATGGCAATGGCAACATGTTCTAAAAACACCGTAACGTTGACCTTAGCGCCAACAATATTGGGTAAAAATACAATGGCGGTGGTCACTGTACCCGCGATGACGGCCAAGCTCACCTTGGCAACGCCGCTTTTGGTGGCTTCAACCGGGTCGGCAATGCTGGCTTTTTCTTGGGTGATGCTTTCGGTGATCACCACTGCATTGTCGACTAACATGCCCACTGCCAACATCAGGCCCATCATTGACAGGATGTTAATGGTATAACCCATGAAATACATGCAGCCGAGGGTGATGCAAATAGAAAACGGTACACTTAATACCACTAACAGGGTACTCGTCAGGTTGCGTAAAAAGGCATACAAAACTAAAAAAGACAGCAGCGAACCTAGCACCCCAGCACTCAATAAATCCGCTAAAGACGAGGTCACGCTCTCTGCTTCATTTTCTCGAATAAGCAAGTTAATGCCATTAAATGCGGGGTTGATTTTGGCATCGTCAATCACTGCCAATACTTGGTTAGCCACCTCAACCATGTTGCTGTTGGATTCACGGAACACGTTAAAACCTACCGCATAGGCTTGGTCTAAATGCCGCCCTTCGGTACGTTTGGGGTTTTCAAACTTTACTTCTGCGATATCACTCAGGCGGACCCCGGGTTTAACGATGAGATCCCGAATTTCATCAATTTCATGAAACTCGCCCATGGGGTTTACCGTGATTTTCTGCTCCGAGTCACTATCAACAAAATGCCCAGCACTCATGGAAAAATTTACGCCGCGCAGCGTGGCAGCAAGCTCATTGGTATCAACGTGAAGGGCGGCCATCAACTGCGCGTCCAGGCGAATAATTATTTGCTTTTTTGTTACCCCATAAAGTTCGACTTTTGATACACCGGGCACACGTTCCAAGGGCATTTTTAAATTGCGATCTAATAAATCGTAGGCGGCGGATAAATCCCGCTCACTGGATACTCGCAAAGAAAATATTGGGATGTCGTTGGTATTAAATTGATAAACCAAGATGCGTTGCACATCTTCTGGCAGTTGGCTGCGTATGGCGTCAATCTTCTCGCGGGCTTCGATGCCCTTGGCTTTTAAATTTTCGTCCCAGGCAAACTCTAACTGAATTTGTGCGCTGTCTTCACTGGAACTTGAGCGTAATTGTTTAATCCCCGACATGGTGGCTAAAGCTTCTTCCACAGGACGGGTGATCATCTTTTCAATTTCTGCTGGTGTTGCATCCTGATAAGGAATGTAAATCACGATCTCTGGAATATCGATGCTGGGAAATTTTTCCAAGGGCAATAGCTGACTTGAGAGCAAACCAAAGGTCAACATGGAAAAAAAGAACATACACACCGTGACAGGACGACGAATGGCAAAACTGGCGAGTGAGGCGCCCGCTGAAGCAAACTTATCCATACACTACCTCCTCACTGCCTTTGCTTACTACAGGCGCAGCAACAAACGCTTTGCGGTCAAACAAACTGTAGATGACGGGAATGAAAAACAGCGTTAATAAGGTGGCAAACGACAAGCCATAAATCACAGTAATGGCCATGGGCGCGCGTATTTCCGCCCCTTCACCAAGACCAATCGCCATGGGCAATAATCCTAAAGAGGTGGTCAGGGTGGTCATCAATATGGGGCGCAAACGGCTTTGCGCAGAGGCAATGATCGCTTGGGTTTTGGCCATGCCTTCAGCCCGCAACTGATTAATGCGGTCAATTAACACAATAGCGTTATTAACCACGATCCCAGCCAACATGATCAGCCCGATAAATACCACAACACTGATGTGGGTAGCGGTGAAATAGAGGCCGTAGATTGAGCCGGCACAGGCCAAAGGTACGGTAAGTAAAATCAATAGTGGGTGAAGCAACGACTCGAATTGTGACGCCATCACCAAGTACACTAAGAATATCGCCAAGGCCAAGGCAAATTTCAGTGAGGTAAAGCTGTGCTGCATTTCTTCACTTTGGCCTGTCACGCGTGCCGTCATATTTAAGGGTAGGCCGAGGTTTTTAATATACGTACTAGCCACTGCTACGGCTTCATCTAAGTCACCAGACTGTAAGTTCATACTCAACAAAGCGACACGTTGTTGACCTACACGGGTGATTTCACTGGGGCCAAGCGACATGGTGATGTCTGCTACTGCATTGAGGGGAATGGCATTGGCACTATCGGGGTTAACGATAATTTGGCCTATATCGGTAATGGAATCCCGTTGACGCTCTTGGGTGCGCACAAGTACATCGACTTTGCGATCAAGAATGCTGTATTTTGTTGCCACTTCTCCGCCAATTTGCACCGCGATAAGTTTTGAAACATCGGCTGCTTTTAGATTGAGTTGGGCTAATTTTGCATGGTCAAATTTAACTTTTAGTTCGGGATTGCCAGTTTGTAGACTGGACTGCACATCACTAAAGTGCGCATCGGCACTTAATTGCTGCAACAATATTTGACTGTAATGACTCAGGTCAGCCAGATCATAGCCACTGAGTTCAACCTCTAATGGCGTAGCCATGGTAAATAAAGCAGGTTGGCCAAATTTGCCTTGTACACCAGCTTGATTCGCCAAAAAGCTGCGCATTTGTTGCTGAATATCGTGTATCTGGGCTGTATCCAGTTGCGGGGCAAGCACCACATTTAATTTACCCCAATGTTCGCCGCCTTGATTTGCCGTGGCACTCATTAAATTACCAGTGCCAGACAGGGCATACGTGCGTTTAACTCCCGGTAAACTTTGCGTAAAACGTCCAAGTTCAGCCACGATGGCATCGGTATTTTCCAATTGACTGCCACTGGGTAGGGTTAACTCTACATAAAACTCACCTTGGGCCATGCCGGGGATAAGCTCCATGCCTAATTTGGGGATGAGCAAGGCTGAACCAGCCGCTAAAGTAATCACGGCGCTAAGCACCAAAATCCTCGCATTTAGCGCCTTATTTAAGGCTTTGATGTAAGCATTAGCCACCAGGTTAAATACCTTATCAAAGGCCCACAAAAGCGGGGTAAAGATCAGACCTAAGGCTTTTTTGAGACTGCGAAACAGCAAAATTACCAGTGAGCTCACTGCCAGTGGCACGATGTAAAAAATCACGTGCAGCAATTTTTTCAAGGGCCACATCAAGTAGTAGAAAAACTTGCCTACTTGGGTATGAGGTAAAACCGGGGCAGGCTGCAACAGGGCATCATCTTCTACTTCCGCACTCTCGCCCTTAGTTTGGCTATGTTCACGTGCCGCCAGCATCGGAATAAGGGTTAAAGCAACGAGTAGAGAGGCACCCAGGGCAAAGGTCACGGTGAGGGCTTGATCTGCAAACAATTGTCCTGCTATGCCCTCAACAAAAACCAAGGGAAAAAACACCGCCATGGTGGTAAGGGTAGAGGCGACAATCGCCATGGATACCTCTTTTGTGCCTAAGGCTGCCGCCAATTTAAAATCCGGGTTGTTAGCTTTGTGGCGGTCAATATTTTCTAATACCACTATGCTGTTATCCACCAGCAAACCAATGGCCAGCGCAATACCGCCTAAGCTCATGATGTTCAAACTAATGTCATTGCCATACATTAAATTGAAAGTAGCAATGATAGAAACTGGGATAGAGATGGAAATGATCAAGGTTGGCCAGATATTTTTTAAGAATAAAAACAAAACAAACATAGCCAACATGCCACCGATGATGGCAGCGGATTTCACTTCATTGATGGCACTGGCAATAAACCGACTTTGGTCGTAAACCAGTTGCAGTTGATATTTATTGGGGATGTCTTTCTGCAGGGCCGAGATGCGAAACTGAATATTTTTTGCCACATCAACGGTATTGGCATCACCTTCTTTATAAATGGCAATTTCGACCCCTTCAAAACCACTGAAACGGTTGATGGCCGAGCGTTCTTTAAAGGCATCTTCCACTTGGGCAATATCACCTAAGCGGATGTTTTTGCCGTCGCGGTTAGCAATAAATAAGTCGCGAATATCGTCGAGACTCTGAAATTGGTTAAGGCTGCGGACTAAAAACTCTTGTGAGCCATCTTCAACACGGCCACCTGAAGTATTCACATTCTCTTCTTTCAAACGTTTGATCACGTCTAAGGCACTAATGTTTAAACGGCTGGTTTTCTGTTGGTCGAGCAATACTTGAATTTCATTTTCGAGGCCGCCACTGACTTTCACTGAGGCAACACCAGCGACGGACTCTAGTTGCCGTTTGATTTGCTCTTCAGCGAATAAACGCAAATTTTTGACACCTTGTTCATCTAAATCACGAGCTTGTGGCAGGGCCTCAATGGCAGGCGCTTGAGTCGGTTCTGGATTTGCCCCCTCTGTTTTGGCCACTACGTTTACCCCAACAAAGCCGAAGCGCATAACGGGGTCTAGCCTTGGGTTGAATCTCAGCAGTACTGGTTTTTTAATATCAAGTGGTAACTGCAGGGTGTCGAGTTTTTCGCGTACTTCGAGACTCGCCAGATCCATGTCTGTGCCCCATTCAAATTCCAGTAACACGTCTGATTGCCCCGCTTTGGACATAGACTTAACACTGCGCACGCCTTTTACCACACCAATACTTTCTTCAATGGGTTTAGACACTAACTGTTCGACCTCTGCAGGCGCCGCACCTACATAATCGGTGCGGATCGTTAGGCTGGGGTAAGACAATTCAGGGAGTAGATTAAGGGCCAAGCGCGACAGGGAAACCATGCCAAACAAAATGATGGCAAAAGTAAACATCCAAACAGTGACCGGGCGTTTTACCGCAATATCAACGATGCTCATACAACCAGCCCTTACGCTTTAACAACTGTGATAGGTGCGGCAGGTGTATCTACACCATTGGTGCTGACCACATCAACCGGGGCATTGTCACGCAGATTATGGTGGCCTGTGACGACAATATGTTCATTACCGGTTAAACCACTGACTACCTCTACAAAGTCACCTTCTTGGTAGCCAATTTGCACAGGGGTTTTACTGGCTATACCGTCTTTAACTACAAACACATTAACGCTGTTGTCGATGGCTAAAATAGCTTTACGTGGTAATAAAATGGCATCTTGGTGAGTGTCGTAGTTGAGTTTTACCTCGGCAAACATGCCTGATTTCAGCAAGCCAGATTCGTTGGGCACACGCAGGGTGATTTTAAAGGTGCCGGTTTTAGGATCGATGACGGGGCTTATCCTTTCCACAAAGGCACTGACTGATTTCCCACCAAAGGCGGTTAAATCTAATTCAGCGCGTTGTTGGTTGTGCACTTTGGCCAATTCTTTTTCGGGTAAATAAACAATGCCATATAACTCTTTTTGCTGAACGATATGGAACATTCTTGCCCGTTGGAAAGATTCTGTCAGGTTACCCACTTTGGCGTTGCGTTCCGCTATGTAACCAGAAATCGGGGCAGTGATGGTGGCTTCGGCCAGATCAAGTTCAGCTAAGGCGAGGGTGGCTTTGGCACTTTGGTATTGGGCATTCAACTTATCAAAGGTGTCATCACTGACTAATTTTTGGCTGTACACCTTATTGATTTTGGCTAATTCTTTTTCGACACCCACCAAATCTGCTTTGGCTCTGTCTAAGTTCAAACGATAGCGTTCTGGTTCGAGTTTGGCCAATACCTGACCTTTCTCGACGTAATCCCCTTCTTCTACAAAAATGTGTTCGATGATGCCTGAGGCACGAGGCACTACAAAGGCCTCTTCTTTTGCTTCTAGGACGGCGGTGGTGCTGTAGTTTGAGGAGATAGTGCCCACATGCATAGTGGCCACTTCCACTGGCACAGCCATAACAACTTCTGTTTTTTGTTGATCTACGACGGCTTCTGCATCGCCACAACCACTGAGTAAACTCGTTGATACCATGATTGCACAGAGGCTTAATGCGAGCTTGCGATTGATTGTTGTGAGTGCCATGTTAATTCTCCTTAACTTTTGAGGGCTTCTGCTTGTTGTTAGTGCGGCCAACATAAAGCAAAAATCGATAATTTTGGGTAAAAAGGGCTATTACTGCCAAGCTTGAGGCGAGAAGTGCATGCACTGTGCCAGGGGTGTAAAAACTATATAAAACAAATAGATAGAATATATTTGTCAGATTGATATGAAGAAGCCATATATAATGTTGGCGAAATTGACTAAGCCTTAGTGAAAATACTCAAGCTTGTTGGCCTAACGACAAAAAAATAAAACCCCTTGTTGTTGCTCATCCGTTGATAGTCATGTAAGCCAACAAATCTGGAGTAAAAACATGTCAACTAATCCTCAGCTGTTATTACAAAACAGCGTTACAACCCCACTGAGCACACTCGCACTTTGCCTCGTAATCGCCATCAGTGGCTGCACAACTGATGCAGGGAAACACGATGAGAAACTTGCAAAAACCGATAAAAATAATGCCATCCTTGCCCCTGAGCTGGCGGTCCACGACGTTGCCCTAGTGAGGGATAAAAAAATAGAAAAGGTGAAGGTGGAAGGTGACGGTGAAGGTGAAGCGTTGGCGCTGCATGCAGAGATGCAGCAAAGACAAGGCATGATGATGTCAATGGCACGTCAGGCACCGGCCAGCATGATGGTGAGTCCCACAACGGCGCCATTAAATTCGCGTGAGATCTATCAAAACTTGTCTCAAAACGGCATTAAACAAGTGAAAGTTGAACCCGTATCAACGTTTTCCATCGATGTTGATACAGGCAGTTATGCCAATGTGCGACGCATGCTTAATCAGGGCGTGATCCCACCCAGTGATTCAGTGCGCACGGAGGAATTTATTAATTATTTTGACTATCACTACCCACTACCCAATAACCTTGAACAGCCATTCTTGTTGTCTAGCGATATTGCATCCGCTCCTTGGCATGCAGATAAACACCTCTTACGCATCGCACTCAAAGGTTATCAGCCACCAAGTACAGAATTAAAAGGACGTAATCTGGTCTTTTTGTTAGATGTATCTGGCTCCATGAAACAAGCCAATAAATTACCTTTGTTGACTCGTTCCTTACAGCTGTTGAGTGCCCAACTTAACGCGGATGACAGTGTCAGTATTGTTGTTTATGCGGGAGCGTCTGGGGTGGTGCTTGAACCCACCCGTGGCGATCAACAAGCAAAAATTGCAGCGGCGCTGTTGCAATTACAAGCAGGGGGCGCCACCAATGGTGCTGCTGGCATTGAACTGGCCTATCAATTGGCCGCGCAAAGTTTTAAACCGCAAGGCGTAAATCGAGTGATTTTAGCCACTGACGGTGATTTTAATGTGGGCATAGCCGATCACCAGCAACTGATTGACTTGATCAAACGACATAAACAACAGGGCATCGCCTTAACAACATTAGGCTTTGGCGAAGTCAATTATAATGATTATTTGATGGAACAATTAGCGGATGCAGGCAACGGCAATTATGCCTACATTGATACCCTGCAAGAAGCACGTAAAGTGTTGGTGGATGAACTAAACGCCACCATGCAAATCATTGCCAAAGATGTCAAAATTCAGGTTGAATTTAATCCCAATACAGTGAGTGAATATCGCCTGATTGGTTATGAAAATAGAGCCTTGCGCCAAGAAGATTTTAACAACGACAAGGTTGATGCAGGAGAAATAGGGGCGGGACATACGGTGACAGCCTTTTATGAGGTGACACTTGTTGGGGCAAAACATACCAACATCGATCCACTGCGTTATCAGTTACCGGCATCTACCGCCACAGATCAGGATAAAAACGAGGCTGTGTTTGCCGACGAGTTAGCTTGGGTAAAATTACGTTACAAAGACCCACAGGGTGACACCAGTAAACTGATTAGCCAGGTTGTTAAACACCAACACATAACCACGTTTGCTCAGCAAGGACAGGACTTTCGTTTTGCTAGTGCCGTGTTAGGCTTTGCACAGCAACTCAGACAAAGCAATTATGCAAGTGGCATGGACTACCAACAAATAGAATCAATTGCCCGGGAAAGCCAGGGTGAAGATCATAACGGTTATCGTGCTGAGTTCCTGCGTCTTGTTCAAAACGCCAAAAGTTTGCGTGCGAATGTACCAACTGGTACTCATTCAATGCAGATTAATCAGGACGGGTCAACGCTCCTGACTGGCTTGGTAGTAAAGTGAATAGGCTGCCATGAAAATCGCAGCTTAGGTGGAAAAGGGAAAATATGTTAGTTGAGCCAAGCAAGCAGCGGGATTTACAAGGTCTTAATCTGCGAGAGCAAAGCGATGAAGAGTTAATGCAATATTATGCCTTAGGTAATTTTCACGCGTTTGAGTGTTTATACCTACGTCACAAAGGGCCGTTATTTCGCTATTTTATCAGGCAACTGTCGGGATCGTCAGCCACGGCTGAAGATCTTTATCAAGAGGTATGGAGCCAAGTTATCAAACATGCGCAGCACTACAGTGTAAAGGCTAAGTTCACGACTTGGTTATATACATTAGCGCGCAACAAACTGATTGATCACCTGAGGCATCGCAACGTTCACGAGCAAGTATTTGACGATAAGCTAGTTGTTGGCACTGGGTTTGATGAAAAGCAGTCTGACACAGAGAGTTCAGATGCAAATCACCCAGAACAGGCGTCGCAAGTGAGGTTATTGTCGGCTGAAGTTCAATACAACCAAGCTCACACCGCACAAGCATTGAAGCGCTGTGTCGAGGGCTTAACCCTGCAGCAACAAGAATGTTTTTTATTAAAAGAAGAAGCCGGTTTAACCACAGAAGTGATAGCAGAAATCGTGGTTTGTAATTACGAAGCCTGCAAAAGCCGATTACGCAAGGCCTATGTACAACTGCGCGAGTGTCTTGACCATAAGTTGGGTGCGGGAGTGTGGGAATGAAAACGCCAGAAGGCAATAAACATGAAGGTAAAATCAGCGCGTTGTACCACACACTCAAGGTTGAAGTGCCACCACCTTACTTGGATGACAGCATACGGCAAGAAGCCAAAACAGCCATTGAGCGAATGGCGCAGCGCAAGGCAACGGAATTAGTTTCCCGCCATGTGGATAAACTTGTTCTCGCAGACACACCTAAACGCGTTTGGATGGCATGGCAATGGCCCTCATCGTTGGCTGCATCAGTGTGCATCGTCAGTGTATTGTGGTGGCAATTGGCGCCAGATTTACAGCCTGTTGCCGAAGATGTCAGTGAATTAAATTATCCTCTTGCAACGCAGCAAGAGTCTCCGGTTAACGCCGAGCAGGCAGCAGCACAATTCTCGCTGCTGCAAGATGCTGCTGCCAGAGAAAAAAAGCAAGACGCCCTTGCGCGCAGTCGACAACAACATGAACTTGAACTAGCACAAGCATTGACACAAATGTCAGAGCGCAAAGCTACTCAATCAGCCCTGCAAAGCAGGCCCTCAAATACTCAACAAACAACAACAGAACATCATACCCCTGCGATGGCAGAGACCAGGCTGACAGAGCGGGGCAATAGTCTGGACGCTGAGCATGTGCTGGAGGCAGACGAAAGGTATGGGTTATCACGTGTTGATACGCTTTCCATGCTCACAGGTCGTGTTGCACAGCAGACAGAGCCAAACACAGTGACTGAGTTAATTGAGCTCATGCGTCAGATCACAACAGAGCAACAGTCAGCTAAAGCCGAACAAGACGACAAACGTATGGCGACACTAGATAAAAAACGGGTGACCTTGCAGGCGCAACTGCTTAGTCACTTATTGCATGAACGTGAGCAAAACCCTAAGTTTGAGGTATCCCCGGAGATTTTAAGCTTTTTGAACGACGAGCAACGCCGCGCATGGCAAACAACCTTAAAAGAGCAATAAATATGAAAATATGGGTAGACGCAGATGCGATCCCGACTGTCATTAAAGACATCATTTGTCGCGCAGCCCAGCGAAAAGGTATAGAAACAATATTTGTCGCTAATCAGTTTGTGCGGCTGCCCAACTCTACTTTTTTACGCGCCATGCAAGTGAGTAGCGGTTTTGATGTGGCTGACGACGAAATTGTGCGATTAATGACTGCACCTGATTTGGTGATCACCAGTGATATTCCCCTAGCGGCAGAGGTAATCGCCAAAGGCGGGCAGGTGCTGAGCTCTCGGGGTGAATTACTGAATAAAGACAATATTCGTGAACGCCTAAACATTCGAGATTTTATGGATACCATGCGCGCCAGTGGCGAGCAGTCAGGCGGACCGCCACCCCTTAATCAGCGCGACAGACAGAATTTCGCCAACCATCTCGATAGAATATTGGCGAAGTTCTGAAGTACATTTAGATGACATAGGCTAAACCAAGCACCATCACGTAGCCTACTGTGTAGGCCAGTAGTAACAATAAACTGTATTTTGCATAACGGGCAAAGCTCAGACCCTGGACTTTGCTCATCGTGACTATCCCGGCAGCGGAACCGATGACCAATAACGAACCACCAACGCCAACTGCGTAGGTCAAACTTAACCAAGCGGTAAGATCCATTTGAATATTGGTTTTAAGTAGGGCGGCGGTGAGGGGCACGTTATCGACAACCGCAGAGCTCATGCCCATTACGTAGTTCGCAAAAACGGGGGGTAAATGTTCATATAACTGCACTAAAAATTCCAAGGCATGAATGTGTTCTAACATCCCAACTAACAGCAAAATACCGAGGAAAAACAATAAAGTATCAAACTCTATGTAGCGAATATATTCGAGGATCGGATCCTGTTCATTGTTGTCTTGAAATATATGCGCCACTAAAAACATCACCGACAGACCAGCCAAAAAGCTCAATACAGGTGGAATGGCAAACAGTACATTGGCACCAATGGTAAAGATGATGGTACTGACAAAAATCGCTGCGATCCAATAATCTAATTTTCGAATCACCCGCGGTTTATGTTTAATCCGCACACGCCCCTTCATGCCGATACTCAGGAAACCCGCCAACAGTAATACAGCAGCAAACGACGGCAGCGATAACCAAAATAGGTTAAGGATGCTGACTTTATCGGCCAAGAAAATCATCAAGGTGGTGACATCCCCCGTGATCAAGCTGACACCACCAGAATTGACCGCAAATACCACCATAACCGCAAAACGCATGGTTTTATTGGGCGGTAAACTCAGTGACAACACCAAGGTTATTGCCACCAATGTGGCGGTGATGTTGTCTGCTAACGATGAAAAAAGAAAACTGAAAATGGCGGTGAAAAATAACAATTTGCGCTCAGAGATTGAGTCGGGCATGGCCCGATGCAAGAGACTTTCAATAAACCCCTTTTTGTTTAAATAGGCGACAAAGGTCATAGCGGCCACTAAAAACAGCCAAAGGGAGCTGATATCCGCTAAGTTTTCTCGTAAGCGATGGCTGATTAGATCGGTGTCAGCGCTAGTTTGCGCCATGATGAATAAACTTATCCACGCGAGGGTGCCAAAAAACAGGGTGACTTTTGCTTTATTAATGTGGGTAATTTCTTCTAAGACGACACCAGCAAGGGCAAGCACGGCAAGAAGGATAAGAAAGTAGTTAAACAACATAGTGGTAGGCATGGTTACTGGCGTAAAATTTGCGAGGCATTTTAGGCCACAAATCACGGATTACAAGGGCTTCGATTAGCTGATTTACTTATGCCTTATAAAAGGCACGGGATTGCTCCCAGTGCCAATTACCTTGCAACTTTTTAATTCAACCAGCCTGAATTTGCGTCACTAGAGCCTAGCGACTGCGACGCGTTTGATGACCCGCACGATTTTCACCTGATCGTTGTCCATCTCGATGATCAGGTTTGGGTCTTTTTGGCTTGTTGGGTTTTATCGGGCGCGTGTCCAAACGTGAGGTGGGTAGGGCCTGGCTTGGTTCAAATCCCGCGATGGTTTGACGTTGAATAACTTGTTTAGTAAAGCGTTCAATATCTGCAAGCATACTAAATTCATCGTTGGCGACAAAAGATATGGCTTGCCCACAGGCTCCAGCACGGCCAGTGCGACCGATGCGGTGTACGTAGTCTTCTGCAATGTTAGGTAAATCGTAGTTCACTACGTGTGGCAATAAGTCTATATCTAGACCACGTGCTGCAATGTCGGTAGCCACCAATGCAATCACTTTACCCTGTTTAAAATCTGCTAACGCCTTGGTGCGCGCCCCCTGACTTTTATTGCCATGGATAGCGGCTGCACTAATGTTTTTGCCTTCTAATTGTTTCACAATTTTATTGGCACCATGTTTAGTGCGACTAAACACCAAAACCTGTTGCCAATTTTGTTCCTTGATTAAATTCACCAACAAGTTTGTTTTTTGTGCCTTGTCTACCGGATAAATCCATTGTTCTACTGAGTCCACCGTGGTGTTAGCAGGTGAAACGGAAATTTCCGCAGGATTGAATACTAAGCCTTTAGCTAAGTTGCGGATATCATCGGAAAACGTTGCAGAGAACATTAACGTTTGGCGCTTTGCCGGTAGGAGTTTAATGATCTTTTTGATGTCATGGATAAACCCCATGTCTAACATACGATCCGCTTCGTCCAAGACTAAAATTTCTAACTGGTTAAACTTCACGGCGTTTTGATTATACAAATCCAATAATCGACCTGGCGTCGCAACCAAAATATCCACGCCTTTGAGTAGTTTGAGCATTTGCGGGTTGATACCCACACCGCCAAATACCACGGCACTGCGTAACGGTAAGTCTCTGCCATAGGCTTCAACACTTTCGGCCACTTGCGCCGCCAGCTCTCGTGTGGGTGTTAGGATCAAAGCCCGTGCTTGATTGGCGGTGGCAGGTTTACCCTGACTCAACAATTGTAAAATAGGCAGGGTAAAACCAGCGGTTTTACCTGTACCGGTTTGTGCTGCGGCCATCACATCTTTGCCTTGCAACACGGCAGGGATCGCTTGCAATTGTATGGGCGAGGGGGTGTCATAACCTTTAGCTAACACAGCAGAAAGGATGGCAGGTGATAGGCCTAATTCAGCAAAACTCATAAAAAAATCTCAGGGTTAGTTGATGCTAGGCACCAAGTGCTCACAGTGGAGCGAAAAACAGATGTCACAAGTATGGCAAACTCACCAGAATGTGGGTATAAAAAAGAAAAACCGCAAACGACCATGCATTTGCGGTTTTAAAAGGCTAGATATTACTTAATTATCGGCACTTGGACGTGTTGCTGGTGCCGTGGCACTCATGGCAGCACTAGCAAAGCCAGTTTTTTTACTCGCCACTTTTAGCGCCGGGCGTGCATTATTGTCTAATACTGTAACCGGCAGTTCAGCAAACTCTTCGTCGATACTAACAGGTTTTGCCATGGGGGCAGAGGCAACCACTCGTGGTGCTCTGACAACCGCAGCCGGTTTTTCACTGCTAACTTCTGCAAGGGGTTCACTAACGGCGACCGCTACGGCTGGCGCCACTTTTGTTTCAGTTTTGGCTGGCTTAGGTTCTGCAGCTACTGACTCTGCAGGTGCATCTTGCCCTTGCTTGTCACTTGCAACGGTTTGTTGTACTGATTCAGCACCTAGAGCAAATGCGGTTTGTGCAGGCTCTGCTTTGACAGCATCGTTTGTTGCAACATTTTCCACTTTTACTGCTTCAGGTGAATCAAATTGCAATTCATCTTGTTGTACGGCAGGTTCGGCATTAGCATTTTCCTGCGCGTTTTTGTCGTCGTTTTCCTTACGACGTTTTTGTCCCGCAGCACGAATGTGACGTGGAGAACGACGACTGCGCGGACGCGCCGCCCCTTCTTCCCCAGCTGTGGTTTCAACTGTGTTGGCCTCAGCTTTGTTTGCTTCGCCAGCATTGGTGTCAACCGCTTCGGTTGCTTCAAGCGATGTTGCGGTTGATGTTTCAGTTGACAGTGGCGCATCGTTTTGTTGGTCACTGCCAGTTTTTACTGGCGTTGCGCTTTGGTTAGCTACCACTGATTTGTCTGCTTCCACGGCTGGCGTAGTCGGTGTTACCGCTTTTGCCGCTTCACTCACCGGCGCTTGTGGTTTTGTATGGCTGTCAGCTGTTACGGCTGTAAGCGAGGCACTGGCTGCTTTGCTGTTTTGTTGCTCGTCTGCTTTGTTGCCATTGACACGTACACTGCGAGTATTGTCACGACGTTTGCGACGCTCGGCTACCCTTTCCGGTCTTTGCTGTGTTTGCTCGGCCTTGGCCTCTGCTTTTTGCTCAACAGCGACATCATTAGTCACGACTGCATTGTCGTCACGATTGTCACGACGAGGACGACGTTTATCATCACGTCTTGGTCTGTTGCGATCGTTGCGATTATTATTTCCTTCGTTACGTGGATTTTGTGCTTCTACTTTATCCGCACTGTCGTTGCGCTCTGGGCGGTCTTGACGTTCACCACGCTCTTTGCGATCTGCATTTCTAGGAGGGCGATTATTTCTATCATTCCGGTTGTTGCGTTGACCACGATTGTCATTTGTACGAGTACGGGTATTTTTCTGTGGGATCTCAACAGGTTCGGCACTGCTAAACAATGCACTAAACCATGCACTCACTTTGCTTATTAAAGAGGGCGCTGTGGCTTTATCTTCAGTTTTAGCGGGTGTTGGCGTTGGTGCTGGTTTGTCTGAGGCGGCTAAACTTTGCAACGCAGGTTGCTCGCGGGTAACCGCGGTGGGCACCGTGCGGTCTGCGACGGTTTCTTCAACTTCAACCAACGACAAGTTATAGCTCATGTCTTGCACAGCATCATCATGACGACGGCGCACTAAATTATAATGAGGCGTTTCTAATTTTGGATTAGGGATAATCACCAGTTGCACGTTGTGCTGTTTTTCAATGTTGGCGACGGCACGACGCTTTTCATTGAGCAAATACGTGGCAACATTCACCGGCAATTGCGCTTCAATTTGCCCCGTATTATCTTTAATACTCTCTTCTTCCATAATCCGTAAAACGGACAAGGCCAACGATTCAGTGCCACGTACTGTGCCATGTCCAGAGCAGCGTGGACAAACATTGTGTGCCGAATCACCCAACGATGGGCGTAAGCGTTGACGTGACATTTCCATCAATCCAAAGCGTGAAATACGGCCTAATTGCACACGTGCCCGGTCATGTTTAACGGCATCTTTAAGACGGTTTTCGACTTCACGTTGATGACGAATGGGGGTCATATCGATAAAGTCGATGACCACTAATCCACCCAAATCGCGCAAGCGCAGTTGTCTGGCCACTTCATCCGCCGCTTCAAGGTTGGTGTTAAAAGCGGTTTCTTCGATGTCGCTACCTTTTGTTGCCCGCGCCGAGTTAATGTCAATCGAGGTCAAAGCTTCGGTTGGATCGATAACTATTGAACCACCTGAAGGCAAACGCACTTCGCGTTGGAAAGCGGATTCTATTTGGCTTTCGATTTGATAATGACTGAACAAGGGGACGTCACCACGATACAGTTTGACGCGATTGGCAAAGTCTGGACGCATTTGTTGCACGTGTTTTAACGCACGTTCATGCACGTCGGCTTGGTCGATGAGGATTTCACCGATATCACGACGCAGGTAATCACGTAGTGCACGCACCACAACATCGCTTTCTTGATGAATTAAAAATGGGGCAGGGCGTGACTCCGCCATGTCTTTAATTCGTGACCAGCCAGACACTAGGTAATCTAAGTCGTAAGCTAACTCTTCTTTGGATTTTCCTACACCTGCGGTACGTACAATCAAACCCATGCCATCTGGCATTTCTAAACCATTTAATGCATCTTTTAAATCCGTACGCTCGTCACCTTCGATACGACGAGAGATACCGCCAGCTCTGGGGTTGTTGGGCATCAGTACTAAATAACTACCCGCCAAACTGATGAACGTGGTTAAGGCTGCGCCTTTTTGGCCACGTTCTTCTTTATCAATTTGCACGATAACTTGATGGCCTTCTTTGATGACGTCTTTGATATTTGGACGACCATCAAATTTATAGCCTTGCGGGAAGTATTCGCGGGCAATTTCTTTGAGGGGTAAAAAACCATGACGGTCTGCACCGTAGTCAACAAAGGCAGCTTCTAAGCTAGGTTCAACGCGGGTAATAGTTCCTTTATAGATATTGGCTTTTTTCTGTTCATGACCCGGACTTTCAATATCCAAATCATATAACTTTTGACCATCTACAAGGGCAACGCGCAGCTCTTCTTGCTGGGTTGCATTGATCAACATTCTTTTCATTCTTGTTTGCTCGGTAGTGTACCGACCGCTCTAGATGAAAGCTCTGCAGGGTGACTAGACAATTCTTTATGCAGCCTCACGACTGTATGCGTATTTTAAGTTCTTTTAATCGCTTAAGTGTTTTTTCTTTGCTATTTAATGCATTGTTCTTAAACACTTTTACCCAAATCTGTGTACTGGGCATCAGAGGCAGCGAGTTATCCAAGTTGTTTTTAGCTAATCTTAAAACGTTTAAGTATCTGAGCTTACTTACTGGTGTTATTCGGTAAAACTCAAATACCTTGTCAATTCATTTACATTCTTTACATCGTCAGAGCGATCGCTAGTTAAATTTAATCGCTGATGCTTGGGTTCTGTTTCCATAACGCCGCTGGTAGATATTGACCACCAGAGGTAAGGTATTGCGTTAATTCGGCTAATTGCCTTTTTTGCTTACAGAACAGGTTATTACATCTGTTTGTTTCTAATATTACGACATACTTAAAAACGGCTGCATTATCACATTAAAGATACAATACTAGCAAGTGAATAAAATCATGAGCATAAGCGCATATTCTTCAGGTACAATAAACAACTTATGACAGATGAATCTTTCCAAAAAGTACAATTTATAACCGTCGATCCTGAGCTTGAAGGGCAGAGGATCGATAACTTTTTGCGTACTTTCCTAAAAGGTGTGCCTAAAAGCCTTATTTATCGCATTTTGCGTAAAGGCGAGATCCGCGTAAATAAAAAGCGGGTCAAGCCAGAGTACAAGTTACAAGGCAATGACGAATTACGCATTCCACCTATTCGTGTTTCTGAGCCCAGTGAAGTTCCATCAACAAAACTATACAAAGTGGCGAGTCTTGAGCATCACATTTTGTATGAAGATGAATGGTTGATTGTGCTGAATAAGCCAGCCGGTACAGCAGTACATGGGGGCAGTGGTTTAAGTTTTGGTGTAATTGAAGCGCTCAGAGCACTGCGACCGGAGCAAAAATTTTTAGAATTGGTGCACCGTTTAGATCGCGATACCTCTGGCTGCCTGTTAATTGCCAAAAAACGCTCGGCGCTAAAAAGCCTGCATGAGCAACTACGTGATAAGCAAGTTGATAAACGTTACCAAGCACTCGTGCACGGCCAATGGCCAGAAAATCGCTTCAAAGTAAAAGCCCCCTTGGTCAAAAATGTGTTGAAATCTGGTGAGCGCATGGTGTCAGTAAATGAGGTAGAGGGAAAACCTTCAGAGACGCGTTTTCGTATCTTGCAATCATTTAGCGATGCAACCTTGGTTGAAGCATCACCTATTACAGGTAGAACCCATCAAATTCGTGTTCACTGTTTGCATGCAGGGCACCCCATCGCCTGTGACGATAAGTACGGTGATGAAGCATTCAGTCAAAAAATGAACAAGATTGGTTTACAACGTTTATTTTTGCATGCTCACAGTCTGGCCTTCATTCACCCAAACTCAAATGAACGTGTCAGTTTTTCCGCTGCCTTAGATGCAGCGTTAAGCTCGGCCTTAAAAAAAATGGCCAATCAAAATTAGCTGCTGTGCATATAGTCAAATACATCAATTCCCCAGTTGTTGAACATCTCAACTAAGGCAATCAGGGGCAGACCGACCAATGTATTCGGATCGCGCCCTTGTAGTTTGTTAAACAATGCAATACCTAAACCCTCACTTTTGAAACTGCCCGCACAATCAAAAGGTTGCTCTATCTCCAAATAACGGCGTATTTGCGAAGATTTCAGAATTTTGAATTGCACGCTAAATTCCTCTACCAGGACTTGTTGGGCCAAATTGGTGGAATTAAGTAAACATAGTCCGGTATAAAATTGCACTTTTTGGCTACTTAACATGCTCAGTTGTGTGTTTGCCTGCTCAAAATCACCGGGTTTGCCCAGTGCTCGCCCGGCAAAACATGCCAGTTGATCAGAGCCAATAATATAAGCTGCTGGATGTTTGGCGGCGACGGCTTGAGCTTTTGCTATAGCCAAACGAGCTACTTGTTGTTGCACGGTTTCGTGTAATAAAGGACTTTCATCAATATCAGGTGAATCAGTGAAAAAAGGAATGGCCAATTTTTTTAAAATTTGTGCACGATAAGCAGAGCTAGAAGCGAGAATAATAGGTAACATAGTAAAAATACTGGCAGCAGTGAATGAGTGAGTATGTAAACACAGTAATCTCGCTGCTTATAGCCATTTTTAATACATTTTCTTTGACTAAATACTAATGAATCTATAAGATGCGCGCTATGCAAAAAGTGAAACTGCCCAAGCTGGTAGACCCAATCAAAAGTGCAACTAAACGCTCCGAGTATCGGGGTGTGATGTTGACTTCTGATATGACTAGATTGCAAAACGCAGTAGCCGGCATTGACGACGAAGTGGACATCAACGTTAAGTTTAAAAAAGACGAGCAGGGTCTTACTTACTTTGAAGGAAGCATGCAATGTTCAGCGTCACTTTTGTGTCAAAGGTGTAATGACATCTTTTCTCATCAGATGAATGTATCGTTTTGCTTCAGCCCAGTGCAGGGTGCTGATAAAGAAGATATAGATGAGTTACCGGATGCTTACGAACCGGTGGAGGTCAATGACCATGGAGAAGTCAATTTACTTCAAACCTTTGAGGACGAACTGATATTATCGCTACCTATTGTAGCCCTTCATGCAGAGAAGGATTGCAAAGTAAAAGCAGATGATATGAGTTTTGGAGTAATTGAACCGGCCGATGAGCGCCCAAACCCCTTCGCGGTTTTGAAAGAACTTAAGCGAGACTAGGAGCAAGCAATGGCTGTACAGAAAAGTAAAAAATCCCGTTCAAAGCGTGGTATGCGTCGTTCACACGATGCATTAGGTGCCACTACTTTGTCAGTAGATTCAACGTCAGGTGAGACGCACGTTCGTCATCACGTGACTGCTGATGGTTACTATAAAGGCAAAAAAGTTTTATCTCTTTAGTGATAAAGTGACAAGACTTTGCGTCATCTAACCTTAGCGTTAGATATCATGGGGGGCGATTTCGGCCCCCATATTATTTTGGCCGCTGCAAAAAGCGCGCTTTCTGCTATTCCTCATTTAAATCTTATTTTGTGTGGCGATGAACACGCTATTCGCCCTTGGTTGTCTAACTTACCCACCGACTTACAAACCCGTACGCGCATAGAACACAGCACTCAAACTGTGTTGATGGGGGAAGCGGTGAGTTCTGCACTTCGCAGTAAAAAAGATTCATCTATGCGCCGCATGCTCGATTGTGTCGAACAAGGCAGGGCAGATGGATGTGTCAGTGCCGGCAATACTGGTGCACTGATGGCCATGGCTTATTTAGTATTAAAAACTCTACCCGGTATTGAGCGACCAGCCTTAATCTCGCAGATGCCAGCCACGGAAGGGGGTAAGGTCTACCTATTGGACCTCGGTGCCAATGTAGACTGCAGTTCCGATGTGTTGTGGCAATATGCGGTAATGGGCAGCATAGTGGCTGAACTCGTAGGTGGCATAACACAACCCAAAGTGGCTTTGCTGAATGTGGGTACAGAAGAAAATAAGGGTAATGACCGTATCAAAGCGACGTCTGCATTGTTAAATGCTACGCCAAGTCTTCACTACATTGGTTATGTTGAAGGCAATGATATTTTCAGCCAACGGGCTGATGTGATCGTCACGGATGGTTTTGCCGGCAATGTTGCCCTCAAATCCTGCGAAGGATTAGCGAAATTCGTGCTCAGTGAAGTTAAAAAAGCGTCAAATCAAAATTGGCTAAACAAAATTCTCGCCAAAATTGCCTTACCCTTGTTAAGAAACATTTATTTACGGATGAACCCCGACCAGTATAACGGAGCGAGTCTGATAGGATTGCGCGGAATCGTGGTTAAGAGCCACGGTAACGCCTCGTCAGAGGCTTTTTTGTATGCCATTCGTGAAGCGGTCAAAGAAGTTGAGATGCAGGTTCCAAACAGGATTAAAGACAAGATTGAAGCTGTTTTAATGGAGCGTCACGACTAGATGAATTCAAGAATTATTGGCACGGGAAGCTATTATCCCAGCGAAGTGCGCACAAATGCAGACTTAGCAACCATGGTAGATACCTCTGATGAGTGGATCACCGACCGCACTGGGATTAAAGAGCGTCGTATCATCGGCGCTAACGAAACTGCGGCGACAATGGGGGTTGAAGCGAGTAAAAAAGCAATTGAAGCTGCTGGCATCGATGCAAAGACTATTGACATGATAGTGTGTGCCACAACGAGTGGTCGTTATGCCTTACCTAGCACAGCATGTGAAATTCAAAAAGCCCTCGATTTAGACGGCATTCCTGCCTTTGATGTAGCGGCTGCTTGTGCAGGCTACTGTTATGCCCTAAGTGTGGCAGACCAATATATTAAATCGGGCATGGCCAAACGAATCTTAGTGATTGGTACCGATTGTCTGAGTCGCTTAATTGATCCCAAAGACCGCACCATGGTGATCCTTTTTGGTGATGCGGCAGGTGCAACGATTATTGAAGCCAGTGAAGAGCCTGGCATACTCTCGACCCACATCCATGCAGCAGGTTCTTACGGCGATTTACTTTACGTAGGTAACCCTGAGCGGGGCAATGAACTCTCGGTGCATCAAAACTGGGGAGTGATGAAGGGTAATGAAGTTTTTAAAGTTGCGGTGAATAAATTAAGTGAAGTGGTGGAGCAAACCTTGGCCGCCAACCAGCTTAAGAAATCCGATTTGGATTGGTTGGTGCCACATCAAGCTAATTTTAGAATTATAAAGGCAACGGCTAAAAAATTAGAAATGTCGCTGGACCAAGTGGTAATCACTCTAGAAAAGTACGGCAATACCTCAGCCGCCACTGTTCCTACCGCCTTGGATGCCGCCATTCGCGATGGTCGGATAAAACGCGGTCAAACCTTATTACTGGAAGCCTTTGGTGGCGGTTTTGCCTGGGCTTCTGCCTTAGTTAGATATTAGTTTTTCAGCTGAGAATTAAAAATGAGTAAACAAGCATGGGTTTTTCCCGGTCAAGGATCCCAATATTTAGGCATGTTGCATGACTTGGTGGATAGCTATCCACAAATCATCGAAACCTTTGCACAGGCGAGTGACGTACTCGGCTACGATTTATGGGATGTGGTGCAACATCACGAAGATAAACTTAACCAAACCCACATTACCCAACCAGCGCTTTTGGCAGCCAGTTATGCACTGTATAAAATTGTTAAAGCTAAAGGCCATGCCGATGCTGCGTATTTTGCAGGTCACTCGTTGGGTGAATATTCAGCCTTAGTATGCGCTGGCGTCATGGCTTTTGGTGACGCACTGAAATTGGTGGCGGCACGTGGTCAATTTATGCAAGAAGCTGTACCGGCTGGTCAAGGTGCCATGTACGCCATCATTGGATTGGATGATGACAAAGTGGTGAGCAGCTGCCAACAAGCCCAAACAGAAAGTAACGAAGTGGTGGCGGCAGTGAATTTTAATTCACCTGGGCAAGTTGTGATTGCCGGAACAACAAAAGCCGCAGAACTTGCTGCAAAGTACTGTAAAGATAATGGTGCCAAACGTGCCTTACCCCTAGCTGTTAGTGCACCCTCACATTGTGCGTTAATGCAACCTGCAGCGGATAAATTAGCCGCGATGTTAGCTGGCATGACCCTTTCTGCGCCAAGTGTAGCAGTGATCAATAACGTTGATGTGGCCATGCCTACTGATCCAGAAACGATTAAATTGGCCTTAGTGAAACAACTTTATAGCCCGGTGCGCTGGACAGAAACGGTGGAGTACATGGCGGCGCAAGGTGTTAGCCAAGTGTTTGAAATTGGTCCAGGCAAAGTGCTCTGTGGCTTAATCAAACGAATAGATAAAACGCTAAGCTGTGAAGCGTTGAACAGCTTGGAAACTTTACAGTCTTAAGCCAAGTGTTCAAGACAAGTTAATGAGAAAATTATGACAGATTTAAATGAAAAAATTGCATTAGTAACGGGGGCCAGTCGCGGCATTGGTAAAGCGATTGCCGAGCACTTGGCCGCTCAAGGTGCCTTTGTTATAGGCACCGCCACCAGCGAAAATGGGGCACAAGCAATCAGTGACTATTTGGGGCAAAATGGCATCGGTAAAGTGTTAAATGTTGCTGAAGAGGGTGCGATACAAACGTTGATTGATGAATTGTCGGCGCAACATAGTGGTATCGATATTTTGGTGAACAATGCAGGGATCACACGTGACAATTTGCTTCTGCGCATGAAAGACGATGAATGGCAGTCCATCATGGACACCAACTTAACCGCCATATTCAAACTGTCCAAAGCCGTTTTACGCGGCATGATGAAAAAGCGTTTTGGGCGAATTATCAACGTTGGCTCTGTTGTAGGTAGCACAGGTAACGCAGGACAAGCTAATTACGCTGCAGCTAAAGCTGGTGTGATTGGTTTTAGTAAATCCATGGCGCGGGAAGTTGCATCACGGGGTATTACAGTGAATGTGGTGGCGCCGGGTTTTATTGATACCGATATGACAAAATCATTAAGCGACGATCAAAAAGCAGCGATTTTTAAAGATATTCCAGCAAATCGTTTAGGTTCGCCAGAAGAAATAGCTGCTGCCGTTGGATTTTTAGCCAGTGTGCATGCCGCTTATATTACCGGAGAGACGTTGCACGTAAACGGCGGCATGCACATGTGTTAAATAATCAGCAATCAGACATGAAACTGCTTATGTCTGCTTGCTTGTTAATATTTTGTTTATTAGTATGCAACGCGAGGGTGGTTTGACCAGCACAAAAGTTAGGTGAGTTGCTTGCAAGGCCTAGGCTGGGTGAATACACTACACGCAAATTTAGATCTAGAGACTTTATAAGGGATAACTAGAATTATGAGTACAATCGAAGAACGCGTTAAAAAAATCATTGTTGAACAATTGGGTGTTAAAGAAGAAGAAGTAAAACCAGAAGCCTCATTTGTTGATGATTTAGGAGCGGATTCACTCGATACAGTTGAGTTGGTCATGGCCCTCGAAGAAGAATTTGATACTGAAATTCCTGACGAAGAAGCTGAGAAGATCACCACTGTTCAATCTGCCATAGATTACGTCAACGCTCACAAAGAAGCGTAAGACTCCAAAAAAGACGGCTCATTCAGAGCCGTTTTCTGTTATAGCAAACTCTCGTTTTATCATCGGAGGCCACTGTGTCTAAACGTCGCGTAGTTGTGACTGGGCTGGGCATGCTTTCCCCATTGGGTAATGATGTCAGCACGACTTGGAAAAACATACTGGCTGGACAAAGTGGCGTTGCAGCCATCACTTCTTTTGATGCCAGTGCTTTTAGCACGCATTTTGCGGCTGAAGTGAAAGATTTTGATGTCGAACAGTACATCCCCAAAAAAGAAACGAAAAAAATGGATAAGTTTATCCAGTTTGGCATTGCCGCTGGTAAACAAGCCTTACAACACTCTGGTTTACAGATAACGCCTGAAAATGCTGACCGTGTGGGCGTGGCCATTGGTTCAGGTATTGGTGGATTGGGTTTAATTGAAGAAAATCACAGTCGTTTACTCGAGTCGGGGCCGCGCAAAATTTCGCCGTTTTTTGTGCCAGCAACCATTACCAACATGATCTCGGGTTTTTTATCTATCATGGAAGGACTTAAAGGCCCCAATCTAAACGTGGTAACAGCGTGTACGACTGGTGTTCACAATATTGGTATTGCGGCTCGCACTATTGCTTATGGTGACGCTGACGCAATGTTGGCCGGAGGCGCAGAATCTACCGTATGTGCTTTAGGGATTGGTGGTTTTGCGGCAGCCAGGGCACTGTCCACAAGAAATGACGATCCTGTCAAAGCTAGTCGGCCTTGGGATCAAGACAGAGATGGTTTTGTTTTGGGTGAGGGGGCCGGCGTCGTCATGCTTGAAGAGTATGAGATGGCGGTCAAACGTGGGGCGACCATATACGCGGAGCTTGTTGGCTTTGGCATGAGTGGTGACGCTTATCATATGACCTCGCCGCCAGAAAATGGTGAAGGAGCGGCTGCAGCTATGGCGCACGCCTTAAAAGATGCTGGTGTAGCGGCAAAAGACGTGAAATACATTAATGCCCATGGCACCTCAACCCCTGCAGGTGATGTCGCAGAAGTAGCAGCGATTAAACACGTGTTTGCAGAGCATGCAACACAGGTGTTGGTCAGTTCAACAAAATCAATGACTGGTCACTTATTAGGTGCAGCAGGCGCGGTTGAAGCTATTTTCACTATTCTTGCCTTACATGATCAAATTGCGCCACCCACGATTAACCTCGATAATCCAAGTGAAGGGTGTGATTTAGATTTTGTACCTCATGTAGCAAGACCTGTGGCGATGGATTTTGCTTTGTGCAATTCCTTTGGTTTTGGTGGCACAAATGGATCATTGCTATTCAAAAAAGCATGATTACAATTGCCCTATAAGCAGTGCAGCAAAGGCCCAATGTTTTGGGCTTTTTTGTGTGAGGAAACACAATATTGGTAGTGGTTAATGGTCTAGAGCAAGGGGTAATTGCCGCAGCAGACAGAGCGCTGAATTACGGTGATGGCTGTTTTACAACCTTGGCTTTTGGCGCTGAGGGTTTGTCATTGTGGCCCATGCACTTAGCTCGTTTACAGCGCGACGTAAAGCGTTTAAGCATTCCTTTTGACAAATGGGATGAGCTCGAAAGCAGTGTGCAAGCCGTGTATCAAAGGCTTGCAAGCCAAATTGCTGTGCAACAACGAGGGGTGTTGAAAGTGCTCATCAGTCGTGGCCAAGGCGGCCGCGGCTACAGCCCGCAAGGCGCTAACTCCCCTAGTTTTATCATTTCCACCCACATCATGCCCGAGTATTATGCAACGTGGCAGCAGCGTGGTATTTGCATGAACCTCAGTCCCATACGTTTGGGTATTCAGCCAGCCCTAGCGGGAATTAAGCATTTAAATCGTCTTGAACAAGTGTTAATTAAACAAGCAATGGACAGTGAAGAGGTCGATGACACCTTGGTGTGTGACAGTCAGGCAAGGTTGGTTGAGAGTAGTGCGGGCAATGTGTTCTGGTTCAATAATGGCCAGTGGTTTACGCCAATCCTTGACGAATGTGGTGTGGAAGGGGTTATGCGTAACGAGGTTATAGCCATGTTAGCTGAACTAGGTATGCCGGTTACGCCAGTGAAACAGGTATTTTCAGCGGATTTTCACGCACAAGAGCTATTTATCTGTAACTCACTGATGAATATTGTCTGGGTAAATGAATTATGGGTCAAAGCATGGTCTGCCTCGTGGCACTTCACCCATGAACACACAACAGCTTTGCAACAACATCTTGCTGTTTATCTTTCACAATACAAGGGCCACTAGAGGATGTGGTGGAAGATAATCAAATCGTTAATAACACTATTTATTATAGCGGCGGTATCAGGGTGGGGCGCATGGTACTACACCGTGAAACGCCTCGAACAACCCATCAACCTCAGCACAGCCAGATTATTAACGATTCAAGCGGGGCAGTCGGCGGGGAAAGTATTAGCCGATTTGCATGGACAAGGGATTATTCAAGACCCACGATTTTTTAAGGTGTATCTGAAAGTTGCACCTGAACAAGCAAACTTTAAGGCGGGGACTTACGAATTATTACCTCAAATGAGTGGGCTAGCCTTACTGAGTTTATTGCACAGTGGTAAAGAAAAGCTGTTTGCCATTCAATTAGTAGAGGGGTTGCGTTGGCAGGATTGGCAGCGACAACTTGCAGAGCATCCACAACTTGTGCGAGATGCTGCGAGTCAGCAAACCATTGAACAACTGGCAGCAGACTTACCGGGGCAGACGCTGGAAGGGTGGTTATTGCCCGACACCTATTATTTTCCTGAAGCCACACCCATGCAAACGATAGTCATCCATGCCTACGACAAAATGCGCGAATTTATCGACGCCAACTGGCCGCTACGTTCCCTCGAACTGGCTTTTGATACCCCTTACGAGGCGTTGATTTTAGCCTCAATCATTGAAAAAGAGACAGGCCTGGCCAGTGAGCGGCCCAGGATAGCTGCGGTGTTTAATAACCGCTTACGGTTAAATATGCGCCTGCAAACTGATCCCACCGTGATTTATGGCTTGGGGGATGCATTTGATGGTGACATAAAACGCAAAGACTTACGTGCGCCAAATCCTTATAATACCTATCTGAATAAAGGTTTACCGCCAACTCCCATTGCCATGCCAAGCAAACTTGCCATCCTCGCTGCGCTCAATCCAGACAGTAGTGACGAGTTATATTTTGTTGCCAAAGGCGATGGCAGTCATGTGTTCTCACAAGATTTAGAACAACACAATCAAGCCGTTAGGCAGTATCAACTTAAAAAATAGACGAGCAAAAATTGCAAAATTTAGGAAAGTTCATTGTTATTGAAGGGCTTGAAGGGGCGGGCAAGAGTAGTGCTGTCGCTTTGGTATCACACTTAATCCGTGGTGCTGGCCATAGTTTAGTAAATACACGAGAGCCAGGCGGTACGCCAATGGCTGAGGCCATTCGTGAGTGTGTAAAACATCCATGGGAAAGTGAAGAAGTCACGGTTGAAGCCGAACTTTTATTAATGTACGCGGCAAGAGCCCAACTTTTACACAATGTCATTCTGCCAGCGCTACGCAACAATAACTGGGTGCTGGGTGACCGCCATGATATGTCATCTCTCGCATATCAAGGGGGTGGGCGAAAGATTGATGCTACATTATTGGATGCCCTGCGTGCTATTACCTTAAAAGATTTTCGTCCCGATTTTACATTGTATTTGGACGTTGAGCCCCATGTTGGCCTCGCCAGAGCCAGAGGCAGAGGGCAACTGGATCGCATTGAACTTGAGCATAACGAATTTTTTGAACGCACTCGTGAACGTTACTTATCTTTGGCGCAAGCGGATAAACATTGTGTGATCATCAATACCATGCAAACCTTGGAAAAAGTTCACCAAGACATCACAGTGGCTGTTCAGCAATTTATGGCAAGCTAAATGTTACCCTGGTTAAAAAGTCCTCTACAACAACTCGCCGAGCGCAAGCTTAGCAATAAACTGCATCACGCTTTGTTAATGCAAGGGCCTCAGGGCTTGGGTAAAAGTGAGTTTGCTCAACAGCTCAGTGCCATACTTTTATGCAACAACCTACAGGGCATCAGGCCATGTGAAAACTGTCACAGCTGTCACCTGCACAAAGCGGGTAGTCACCCAGATAAACATGAAGTGAGGTCAGAGAAGCAAATTGGTGTTGATCAAATCCGTGATGCAATTAAAAAGCTGAGTGGCTCAGCGCAGTTATCGGGGGCCAAAGTATTAATTATTTATCAAGCGCATAGCATGACCGAATCCAGCGCCAACGCTTTGCTGAAAACCTTAGAAGAGCCAACGGCCAATACCTACATCGTCATGTTGAGTCACAAAGCACAGCAATTATTGCCCACCATACTCAGTCGATGTGAAAAACTGGCTTTACCGCTCCCTACGCTTGAACAAGCTAAAGCTTGGCTGCAAGTACATTGGCCTGAAAAGATTGATGAACGGCTTATTGCCATGTACCAACATTCACCCCTAAGTTTGCTGGCCGAACTTGGCGAAGAACAAAGCGTTGGTTTTACGGATTTTACATCGGGCATTGATGCGCTCATCAAGGGACAGCTTGATCCGGTTACGCTGGCGACGAACTGGCAGCCAGAGGCAGAAAAGCTGGTAAGATGGTTGCAGTTTTGGTTAGCGAAGCAGGTACAAGAGCTAGGAGAGTTCAATGATAAACTTTGGTCATTGCAACAACGCTGCATCAGCGCGCAAAAAATACTGAGGAATGCAGGGGCCAACAAAATATTGATTTTTAGTAGTTTGCTCAATGAGCTGACTCAATTGAACAAACAATAGAAAATGCGAAATAGGATAATTAGGTGTTTGTTGATTCACATTGCCATTTAGACCGCTTAGATAAAAGTGCCCAAGAATTAGAAGAAGTGCTGACCTTTGCTCGTCGGCGCGGCGTGGAGCACTTTTTGTGTGTCTGTGTTTCTGTTAATGATTTTCCAACGATGCTTAACAAAGTGCAGGCATTTTCTGATGTCTCTGTATCTTGCGGTGTGCATCCTTTACACCAAGACGAGGCCTGTGATTACACTACCTTACTCAACATGGCGAGTCATCCTCAAGTCGTTGCCATTGGCGAAACGGGCTTGGACTATTTTTATAGTGCAGACAGCAAAGTTGTGCAGCTCAGTTCATTTATTGATCACATCAAAGTCGCCAATGTGCTGGGTAAACCGCTGATTATTCATACTCGAGACGCCAAACAAGATACCTTGGATTTATTGCGCAAATACAAAGATCCTACAACCGAGGGCGTACTGCATTGTTTTACCGAAACCTGGGACATGGCTGAACAGGCGATAGATCTGGGAATGTATATTTCAATTTCTGGCATAGTGACGTTTCGTACCGCCACTGAATTACAAGAAGTCGTTAAAAAAATTCCCTTAGATAAACTTTTGATTGAAACCGATTCCCCTTGGTTGGCGCCAGTGCCATACCGCGGTAAGCAAAACCAGCCCGGTTATGTGCGTGAAGTGGCAGAATTTATCGCGGACTTAAAGGGAGTGTCCGTCGACGAATTGGCAAAGGTAACCACAGCAAATTTTTATCGCCTGTTTAAGATAAAACCACCTAGTCTGACTGCTTGAGATGTACACCAAAAACGCCAATTTTCTGTTAGTACATTTTTTGCTTGGCTGATGTAGAGCGGTTACCTAGGTTTCACATTGCAGCCCAATTTTACTCACTAAAATACAAGGATAAACATGAACAAAAAACTATTTGGTATGGTGATGATTATTGTGGGTATTGCGCTAGCCATGTGGGGCTATGATGTCTACGATTCTGCAGGCTCGCAAGTAAGTCGAGCACTAAGCGGTGATACGCCCATTGAGGCTTGGTTTGGACTGGGCGGTGGCGTGTTGTGTATTTTGTTGGGTTTAAGCCGCTTGAAGTAATGCGGCCCAAGACTCAGCCAGTGGCAGCAGGTTCAATGTTTGCTGCCACAAGCTAAACAGGGTGCTGATCTAATCCTTAATTTTAGGCTCAGTCAGCGCCTTGTTGTTGTAATAATTCATCTACCGCGTTCACTAAAAAAATGTAACTCGCGGCAAGGTTGACCACGTATTCATTTTCACCCCACAGGAATGGCCAATCTTCTTTGTTTTCAGGAAAATCGGGTTTCAAAATTAGTATGCCCGGTACGATGCCACCTGAAATAAAGGAAAAATCTGCGCGATTCATGCCATAGGCGACTTGTTTAGAATGGCTACCAACGTTGGAGACCATTGAGATATCTGAATCTGGGTGTGTGCCATATAAATAGTTGAGGCCTCGGTAAACCTGTTCAACGTCAATTAACGCTGGAAAGGCTTTGTGCATGTAATAATGCGAAATTGATTGGTTGATAATGGTACCGTTCCCCGCCCAACCGCCATCGGTAATGGTCACACCAAAGGGATTGACTGGCTCTTTGTTTCGCATTGTTTCAACATAGTTAGCGGTAAGTGTGCGAATTTTATTCTCGAAAGCTGAATCCATAAACGGCAAGGCACGGATCAGCAAACTCGCGTGAGGGGCATATTGATGTTCCACATCAGGCAACAATTGTTTAATTGCCTGAGCGTATTGCGGGTCTTTGGTGCTGACCAGTAATTCAAGGGCCGCCTTTAATTTTTCTGAATTAAGAGGCCCTCCAGTGGTGTTGCCGTGACGAAACAAATAGGGTGGATGACCTTGTTCTTTTTGCCAAGCCGCTAACGCTGTTTTGATACACTCTGCGCTAAGTTCGTCATTAAAACCACGCAGTGCTCTAGAAGCGGCGGCTAAGGCAGCTATCGCCCCATAATTGACAGCCGAAGAACGACTGGTAAATACCCAGCGATCATCAAACTTACCACTGTGTTTGCCATCCTCCTCAAGGGCCTGCAAATTTTTGTCGTAGACCCTGTTATCTGTCATGGTCAGCCCATCGCCAAGATGGGTGTATTGTGAAATGTCGGGCACAATAATGCCGTTAATGGCGCGCCCAAAGGCGCGAAACTGCCCAAGCAAAGCGAGGGTGCCATGTTCAATTTGTTGCAAAACATCAGGTTTACCATCTGGCACATGCAGATCAACAAATCGCGATGGATAATCAATTAAGGTTGTGTCACGCGAAGGAGAAAATTGTTCCCATACTTGCACAAGGTCCAAGACTGTCGCGTATTGGGTTTGTGTGCGAATATCGTAATCACCGGCATCGTACCAACCACCTTGGTTCAAATGCGGCACGTGCTCTCCGGGTTGATACACACTGTCAGTAGTCGGGCCTTGTGCATACAAATCGAAATGTTGATGGTTCACTGGTGCTTGCAGCGCATCGTCTAGGTGTGACGCACCATGCCAAACTCGGTAGGCTTCATTGACTAACATATGATCCATTTGCACCGGCATGTAAACATCGAGGGTAGGGTGCCAAGCCTGCTGATAAACATGGTCGTCAATTCTGAAAGCCGCCGTCTGGGTGTCAGCATATTGTAAAACATAAATACCAGGCTCACGAATTTGACTAAAATCAAAGGTCGCATATTGATAGCGTAAGTACTGTCCCCACTGGGTCGGCACAGAAGATAATGTGGTGGTTAATTGACCATCGCTCTGCACTTTTAATAGACTGGCAGAACTTAAATGTTGTGTTTGACTATCCAGCTCGATGACCGCTACTTTTTGCTGTTTAGGATGGTAACCCAACTGAGAGTGTCCAATGACGGGTGAGCGAAGCCAAGAAGCAATGTTGTTTGCCTTAATCGACCAATGCAAAACCGTGCCGCTTTTATTTGCAGGTAAAACACTCCTCACCACAAACCAACCATTTTGTGCTTTAGCGCGGCCATCATACAAGGCAAGGTTTTGGTCACTACTGATTCTGACTCGATGGCGTTCATCTTCCGCCGCTAAGGTAAGGGATTTACCACTGGCGATAATAGAGGCTGCCACCTTGTCTTGCTCTTTGTGGCCCCCCGGATAGATAGCGAGAACACCAGATTGTTCATCGCTGATAAATGATTTTTGCTGATAAACAGAGGGAATAAATTCCATGTTAAAGCCTACTTTGCCAACTAAGTCTGGTGGCACAGGCTTAGGTAGATTCACTGATATATTCAGCGTGTCGCCGTCGATGGTAGTTTTAATTGAGTAGTCAAAATTGTGCTCGGCGTAACGCAAAAAAGCTTCAACAGTGCCCGATTTTTTATCTATTTTTCGCTCAATAAATTGTGGAATGGGGTCCCATTGTTCAGGGGTGCTATTGAGTCGCACGTCGCCATTGGTAGCAGTTCTGACACCATGCTGGATAAGTTCAATGCCACTCATCTTGGCATCGCTAAAAAGGCCATTGTACCAATTACTAAACACCAGAAAATTGATGCCTGGCGCCTCATAGTACTCTCGCTGATTGAGTTTTAAATGGCTTGCATTGTTTGCTGCGACCGAGTGAGCACTGAGTACACACGTTAACGTTAACACTACCAGCAGGCATGTTAGCAAGTACGACTTTAGGTCTGAAATTTTCATGGATTGGCCAATATAATGATTCATTACAAAGAATTAACATATTGATACAGTGTAAAGTATTACCCTTTTTGCGCTTGCTTTGTTGTTTTTACTTATCCCTTGTTGAAATGCGACAATGATTGCTATTGATGCCGGTCGTGGTTTGCGGGTTGTACTATTTCGCGAAAAAGATGAGGTAAAACTTAGGCATGCTATGGTTTATACCGTAAAATGTGGCGCAGTTTAGCTGGATGCTCTCGGTATGATGTTGAACTTATCACGATTAAAAGCAGGAAGTTATGAATAAAATATTGGTGTGTTGTGTGCTCTTACTCACAGGCTGTGGGCAAGCCTTATCCTCGACAGAAACGCCTGTCAGGCAAATTTCGGTCAATGGCGTAGGCAGTGTAACGAGTGTGCCCGATCGTTTTCATTTTACCGTGGTGATTGAAGAACGGGGTGCTGAAGCAAGTAAGTTAAACGCTGTGGTCAATGAAAAAAGCGCCTCGGTCATTGAGCAGTTATTGATATTAGGCGTGCCTGAAAAAAATATCCAATCACTGCAAGTGCAGTTTAATCCCTGGATTGAGTACCTCGATCAAAGGGAAATACAGAAAGGGTTTATTCTTGTTCGGCAAATTCAAGTGACCTTGGAGCAATTAAGTCAATACGATCAAGCGATTGATAAAATGTTAGGCCTCAACATTACGCGGATCCAAGGTTTTAATTACAGCAATAGCCAAGCCCATGAACACTATCAAGCTGCCATTGAACGCGCCTTGCTTGATGCGCAAATGCGCGCGGAAAAGATGGCCAAAGTGCTTGGCTTAACCCTAGGCAAAGCACTGAATATTACTGAACAGTCGCAATCCCAAGCGCCAACAGAGCTAAAAGTGATGGCGATGCGTAGTCGAGTGAGTAGTGATTCGATGCCAGGTGAAATGGATACATCTGCCAATGTTTCGGTAGTGTTTGAATTAGAAAAGTAAACAGTAATCAGTTATCAGTATGCATCAGAGAGAAGTATGACAAACAAACAACAGCAGTATCAGGAGCTTGCCAAACAAGTCGCATCGTTAGTGGATGGGGAGCATGACATCATTGCTAACATGGCCAATATTAGCTCACTATTATATTGGTCTTTGTCGGAAGTAAATTGGGCTGGGTTTTACCTGTTAAAAGATGAACAATTAGTGTTAGGCCCCTTTCATGGTCAACCAGCCTGTATTCGCATCCCAATTGGTAAAGGTGTGTGTGGCACAGCGGTAGCGCAGCGTAAAGCACAGTTAGTTTATGACGTGCATGATTTTGCAGGGCATATCGCCTGTGATGCCGCTTCAAACTCGGAGGTGGTCATTCCCATCTACCAACAGGATCGCATCATCGCTGTGCTTGATATTGATAGTCCAAGCGTGGGACGTTTCGACCAAGATGACTTGCAAGGTTTACAAAGTATCTTAGATTGCTTTGAGAGCAGTTTAGTATGAAACATTTTGTCGACATCCAGGTGGTATTAGCCACCACTGATGATATGGAATTCTGGGAAGAGCAAGCTGAAGAAGCTGCCGACAAACTCAATTTCATGTTACATCTGCTGTATGATCATGTAGATGAAGACATCTCGGTAGGAACACTGGAGAATATGATCCAGTATATTTGGGAAAATTGGCGAGAAGATCGGCATTTACTCGATATTGATGAAGATGATTTGTATGACTGGGTTGACCAGCTAATTGCATCTTGGGATGATGAGACCCAAGAACCTCGATAACCTTTACACTAGAAGAATTAATGGATACTCCACAAAAAATTTCCAACAGCAAAGAGGCCCTGGCTTTTTTGACTGAGCGTTTTCCAGCTTGTTTCTCTTTGCAAGGCGATGCTAAACCACTAAAAATCGGTATTTTTCATGACCTAGCTGAACGTTTGACGGAAGAAGATGGGGTCAGCAAAACCTTGTTACGCTCCTCGCTCAGGCATTACACCAACAGTTGGCGGTATTTGCAGTCCGTGAAAGAGGGCGCGCAGCGGGTGGACTTAGACGGCAATGAAGTGGCAGTGGTCGAAAAAGAACACGCTGAACATGCTAAAACGCAGTTAGACGAAAGTCGTGCCAAGGTGGCGGAAAAACGTAAAGAATTGCAAGCCAAAAAAGTGCCTGCAAAGAAAAGTTACAAAAATAAAGACGAAGGCAAAACCAAGCCTGCCAAACATGCCACTGCTGCGGCAAAACCCAAAGCAAGCCCTGAAAAATTGCCTCCTGCTCAGCGTTTATTAAGTGAGCACATGGTTGTTGGTACTCAGGTAACCGTGAAAATTGGTAAAACGCCGATGCCAGCGACCATTACTGATGTAAATAAAGAAGATGTTCATGTGCAACTTGAGACAGGTATGATAGTCAAAGTTCAGGTTGATAATCTTAGATTGGCCCGTGCCAAGAGGTAGTAAATATGAATAAATTAATTCGCTTGTCGGTGTTGTCAGCCCTTGCCCTAATGGGCGCAAGTGTGACGGCCATCGAGAGTGGGGAAAGTGTCAAAGCGTTACCTAAATTAACGCAAGAAAGCCAGCATTCTGTGGCGGCGAAACGCATATCCTCACAGTTTTTACGGGCACACTACAAACAAGTGGAATTAAACGATAATTTGTCAGAAAAAATCTACGATCGTTATTTACGATCCCTAGATTACAACCGCAATATTTTTACCACGGCTGACATTAAAAGCTTTGAGAAATATGCGGACCATTTTGACGAAGCGATTGAAATTGGTGATTTAGCCATTGCCTATGATATGTATCAAGCCAGCATGGAAAAACGCAAAGCGCGCTATGAATATGCGTTAACGTTACTGGCCAAAGAATTTAATTTTGAACAAGCCAACGATGCGTTTGCCTTCGATCGTGAGAAAGCCGCTTGGCCGGTGAATGAAGCTGAGCTCAATGAATTATGGCGGCAACGGGTAAAATACGATGCACTCAACTTAAAATTAGCCGGCAAAGACTGGCCAAAAATCCAAGAGTTGTTGACCAAACGTTATGAACTAGCGATTAAACGTTTGACGCAAACATCGAGTGAAGACGTGTTCCAGACAGTGATGAATTCTTTTGCTCGCAGTATTGAAGCCCACACCAGCTATTTGTCTCCACGCAATGCTGAACGTTTCCAAATGGAAATGAACCTTAAGTTTGAAGGTATCGGTGCGGTGTTGTTGAGTGAAGATGACTTTACCATCATTAAAAGTGTCGTTGCGGGTGGCCCCGCAGACTTATCTGAGAAAATTAAACCTGAAGATAAGATTGTGGGTGTGGCACAAGGTGACGAAGATTTTGTTGATGTAGTGGGTTGGCGTCTTGACGAAGTGGTAGAGCTCATCAAAGGACCAAAGGGCAGTGTGGTGCGTTTACAGGTAGTTAAAGGCTCTGGCGACCATACCGTACCTGATGTAGTGGCGTTGACACGTGACGAAATAAAACTGGAAGATAAAGCCGCAAAATCTGAAGTCTACGTGCCAAAAACCGGGCCAAACAAAGATCAAAAGCTTGGTGTTATCACCATTCCTTCTTTTTACAACAATTTGCATGCGGATGTGCAAAAAGAACTTGAGAGTTTGACTGCACAAAATGTGCAAGGTGTAATCGTTGATTTACGTGGCAATGGTGGTGGTTCGTTAACCGAAGCGACATTGCTCACTGGGCTGTTCATCGACAAAGGACCAGTGGTGCAGATCCGCGATGGTGCAGGGCGAATTCGTGTTGAAAAAGACGTAGACGGAAAAATATTTTACGACGGCCCATTAACGGTATTAGTTGACCGTTACAGTGCCTCTGCTTCTGAAATTTTTGCTGCGGCCTTGCAAGATTACAATCGTGCATTGATTTTAGGTGAACAAACCTTCGGCAAGGGCACAGTGCAGCAACACCGCCCCTTGGGACGCATCTACGACCTTTACGATAATCCCTTAGGCAGTGTGCAGTTTACCATTGCCAAGTTTTATCGCATCGACGGTGGTAGTACTCAACATATGGGGGTTGTGCCAGATATTTTATTCCCATCTGCGATTGATCCAAAAGAATGGGGTGAAAGTCAGGAAGAGTCTGCTTTACCTTGGGACAGTATTGAGCGCGCCAGTTATACAACGTTTGGCGACACAAAATCGGTGGCTGAGCAACTTGCGTCTATACACAATCAACGGGTAAGTCACGATCCTGAGTTTGCTTACATCTTTGACGATATCGCTCGTTACAAACTGAAAAAAGAAGACAAAACCATTTCTTTGGTTGAGTCTGAGCGTCTTAAAGAGAAAACTGAAAACGAAGCGCGCACCTTGGCGCGTGTCAATGAACGTTTGACTCGTCTTGGTCTAGCTGTTGTAACGTCGCTCGATGACGTGCCCAGTGATGCACCGGAAATTGATCCCTTTTTGGATGAAGCCGCTAGCATCACGTTTGATTTGTTATCGACTGGGAAGTATGCCATTCATCAAAAGTAAGCAGTAATATCCGCAAAAAGGGCTATGAAAATAGCCCTTTCTACATTGTAGCAATCCATAAAATAATAAGAATAATAGGTGAAAAATGAGTGCACGTGGTGAGTTTTCCTCTCGAATTGGTTTCATATTAGCGGCCGCTGGATCCGCGGTTGGTTTGGGTAATATTTGGGGCTTTCCTACTCAAGTTGCCAGTAATGGCGGCGCTGCGTTTGTCTTGGTTTATATCGTTCTCGCTTTTGCTTTAGCCTACCCGGTGTTGATGGCCGAATTGATTATTGGCCGTGCAACACGAGCCAACATGGTTGATGCTTTAGGTGAAATTACCGGAAGCAAAATTGGTCGTTTTACTGGCGTCTGGGGTTTTATCACGGTTTCTCTCATTTTGGCTTTTTATGCCATTGTCGCCGGCGTAATGGTGGCTTTTTGTGCAGCGCCTATCAGCAATATGTTAGGCCAAAGTGAAGTCAGTGCATGGCTCACCGCCGATATGTCGTCAGACAGTGGCGTAACTAGAAATATCGTATTTTGCGGTTTATTTATGGCATTAACCGCGAGTATTGTCTCTGGTGGCGTGAAAGATGGGATAGAGCGTTGGTCAGTGCGATTAATGCCAGCCTTGTTGTTGATCATTTCATTATTAATTATCTACGTACTGTCACTCGATGGTGCTATGGAAGGCTTAAAACACTACGTATTGCCTGATTTTTCTAAAATACTCAATCCAGATCTATTGATTGGTGCCATGGGCCAAGCGTTTTTCTCTATGTCTTTGGGGGTTGGTACCATGTTGGTGTACGGCTCTTACATCGGCAAAAATGAAAAACTATCTTCCCTTGGTGCATCCGTTGCCATGGTTGACATTGGCGTGGCCATCTTAGCGGGTTTGTTGATCATTCCTGCTATGTATGTAGCGCTGCACAATGGGGTAGAAATCTTTTCTGAAAGCGGCGACCTGATAGCAGGTCCGGGTTTGATATTCGCAGTGTTACCAGCGTTTTTCGACACCATGGGGGCGGTGGGTAATGTGGTTGTCTTGGCGTTTTTCGCTTTGATGATTATTGCGGCGGTGACATCTTCTATCTCCATGTTGGAAGTGCCGGTTGCTTACGTGGTAGAAAGTAAGGGCATGGGGCGCAAACGCTCTGTTTGGTTACTAGCACTCGGTATATTTGTGATTAGCTGCGTAATCGCGCTGAATTTTCAACAACTTTTCGGCTTAGTTATCGCCATTACCACAGAATACAGTCAGCCCTTGTTGGGTTTGATGTTGTGTATATTCGCTGGCTGGGTTTGGCAGCGTGATCAGATACTAGCGGAAATTAAACACGGTAATGAACAAGCCGAGCGGGGATTATTTTGGAAAATATGGCCTTGGTATATCAAATTTGTTTGTCCTGTTGTGATCATTTTGATGTTTTACCGTTCGGTAATGGCTTGAAGTTAGGTGGATAAAATGGAACAAAAAATAAAAGACGCCAGCTTACTGGACGCCATGATCCCGATTGTGATTTTGGTTGGGTTGTTGGGCAGCTCTGTGTATTTATTTGAAGACAATTCTTCGTACGGACCGAATCAGATTGCCTTGCTCTTTTCCATGGGGATTGCAGCCATCATTGGGCTTAAAAATGGCTACGTGTGGGATGATATCGAAAAAGGTATCGTTAAAGGCATTTCTCGTTCTTTAGGCGCCATTTTAATCTTATTGGCCGTAGGGTCTTTGATCGGCACGTGGATGTTATCGGGTACCGTACCTACATTGATTTATTACGGCTTGGACTTGCTTAATCCATCTATGTTTTATGCGGCAACCTGCTTAATTTGTGCCATTGTAGCGTTGAGTATTGGCAGTTCATGGACCACCGCAGCGACAGTGGGTGTGGCATTAATGGGGGTGTCGATTGGCATGGGCATGTCTGCGCCAATCACCGCAGGGGCAATTATTTCTGGTTCCTATTTTGGCGATAAAATATCACCACTGTCTGAAACCACTAATCTCGCACCGGCTATCGCGGGGACCAATTTATTTGAACACATCCAATATATGTTATGGACAACGGTGCCGAGCATTGTAATTGCCTTGTTGTTGTTTGTGGCGGTGGGTTTTGGTTTTGAACCTGATGCGCAAGCTAATCGCATTGAAGAGATGCAAGCCATGCTGAACCAAGAATTTAATTTGGGGCCACACATGTTGGTGCCCCTCATTGTATTATTGGCCATGGCAATTAAAAAAGTGCCTGCTTTCCCCGCTGTTGCACTAGGCGCCTTGCTTGGTGGAGTGTGGGCGGTGATTTTTCAGCCGCATACAGTGGCAGGTTTAGCTCAGTCAATGAGTTTAGAGGGTATTTCATCAGTAAAAGCCAGCATTATTGTGGTGTGGACGGCGTTATTTGATGGCGTAAAATTTAGTACAACTAGCGAGACTCTTAACGACTTGCTGAGTCGTGGTGGTATGTCGAGTATGCTCAATACCATTTGGCTCATCATGTGTGCTATGACCTTTGGGGCTGTGTTAGAGCGTGTGGGCTTGTTAAAGCGGGTAGTCAGTGCCTTTTTGAAAGGCGCCACGACAGCGGGAGATATGATCACCCGCACTATTTTGACGTGTATCGGCACCAATATTCTGACAGCGGATCAATACATGGCCATCGTAATGCCAGGTCGCATGTACAAAGAAGAATTTGCTAAAAGAGGTTTAAATCAACTTAATCTGTCTCGTAGCTTAGAGGACGGAGGTACCTTAACCTCACCCCTGATCCCATGGAATACTTGTGGTGTGTATATGCAAAGTGTGCTGTCGGTGAATCCGTTGGATTATTTTGTGTTTGCATTTTTTAACTTAATCAATCCAGTATTAGCGATTATTTATGCCCACCTTGGCATTAGAATATTGCGTATTCCTATTCCTGAAGCACAATCAATCGAGGCTCAGCCAACTAAGATTTAAATCAGTTTAGGCTGAGGTATCGCTTATCTCAGCCATTTTATTATCATTTACCCTAGAGAGGTTGACTTGATGTCTAACGTTCAACTGAATCCACCTTCCAGCAAGTTGCGCTCTGATTACCGCCCACCTGATTTTTTTATTGACCATGTTAGTCTGAACGTCGATTTACACGATGCGCACACCTTGGTTAAGTGTATTACCCAAGTAAAAAGAAATGGTGAACACAAGCGACCTTTGGTACTAGATGGTGAGCAACTAGAATTAGCTTCAGTCAAAGTGAACGGCGAAGCGTTTAAACAGTACCAAAAAAACGCCACCTCGTTAGTCATTGAAATAGACCTAGCTCAATTCGAACTTTGCATAGAAACAAAAATATACCCGCATCTCAATACCAGTTTAGAGGGCTTGTATTTATCTTCGGGTGCCTACTGCACACAATGTGAAGCAGAGGGATTTCGTAAGATAACCTACTACCTAGATCGACCTGATGTGCTTGCCACCTTTGATGTGACGATCACCGCCAATCAACAAGCGTTTCCCATGTTATTAGCCAACGGCAATAAAATAGCCAGTGGCGCAGATACCAACGGGCGACATTGGGTTAAGTGGCAGGATCCGTTTAAGAAGCCTTGTTATTTGTTTGCTTTGGTCGCAGGTGATTTTGATTTATTGAAGGATACATTTACGACCCAAAGTGGCAGAACCGTTGCTCTGGAACTATTTGTTGATAAGGGCCAACTGGCCAAAGGGCAACATGCCTTAGACTCATTAAAAAAGGCCATGCGGTGGGACGAAGAGGTCTTTGGTCTCGAGTACGATCTTGATATCTACATGATTGTGGCTGTTGACTTTTTTAATATGGGGGCAATGGAAAACAAAGGCTTGAACGTATTCAACAGCAAATTTGTGCTGGCTTCTGCAGATACGACCACAGATGAAGACTTTTTTAATATAGAGTCCGTCATTGCACACGAATATTTTCATAACTGGACAGGTAATCGGGTGACGTGCCGAGATTGGTTTCAATTGAGTTTAAAAGAAGGCTTAACCGTATTTCGTGATCAGCAATTCAGCGCCGACATGGCGTCGCCCCTAATCAATCGTATAAAAAGTGTCAAAGTGATCCGAGAAAATCAATTTGCTGAAGATTCCAGTGCCATGGCGCATCCTATTCGTCCTGATGAAGTGATCGAGATGAATAACTTTTATACGGTAACGGTGTATGACAAAGGGGCAGAAGTCATTCGCATGTTACACACCTTACTCGGTGCAGATGGCTTTCGCCGGGGCATGGATTTATATTTCCAACGTTTTGACGGTCAAGCGGTGACCTGTGATGATTTTGTGCAAGCATTGGAAGATGCCAATGAGCACGACCTAAGTTTATTTCGACGTTGGTATAGTCAATCAGGCACACCCAGCCTCAAGGTTAGTGATGTTTATCATGCTGAGGCTCATCGTTATGAACTGACCATTGAACAACATACCAAACCGACGGCAGACCAAAAGCATAAAGAAAATTTGCATATTCCATTAGGACTGAGTTTACTCGGCAATGAAGGCCAGTGTTTCCCATTAAACAGCACCAATGACACCACCCTTATTCTAGACATAAAAGAGTCCATCAATCATTTTTGCTTTGAGAATATTACCACAAAACCAATACCGTCTTTGTTGCATAATTTTACCGCCCCTGTGCGCCTCGACTATGCATACAGCGATGCTGATTTAGCCCATGTTATGCGGCATTCGCCTGACGATTTTGCTCGTTGGGATGCCAGTCAAAGTCTCTACAGTCGTTGTATTCATGGCATCGCTAAACATGGTGTCGAACAAGCTAAAGAATCAATTGCTGTTGTAGTGTCTACATTTACATCACTTTTAGCTGCATCAAATTTAGCCAAAGCGTTAAAAACTGAAATGCTCAGTTTGCCAAGTTTTGAAACCTTGTTCCAACAACGGGATCGTATCGATATCGATAGTTTATATACAGCACGTAGGTGGCTGTATGAAAAATTGGCGACAGATTGTGTAGGCGCTTGGTTGGCACATTATCAGCCTGTTGGTGAACGCTATGCCTATCAACAATCTCAGGTGGAGCAACGTCGTTTAAATAACCTGTGTTTAAAATATCTGGCGCTTAGCCAAGATCCAAGATCTAAGATATTGATTCTTAATCAATTTGCTCAGGCAGATAACATGACGGACTCTTTAGGCGCACTGGCTGCTGCGCAACTAGGTGACCTAGCGTTGTTCGATGATTTGATGTTGCAATTTGAACAAAAATGGTTGCATGAGCCCTTGGTTTTGGATAAGTGGTTTGCATTACACGCTAATACGCCACGTCAAGATATACTCGCACGTTTAGATATATTGGCTGCGCATGCGCAATACAGCATTAATAATCCCAATAGGGTGCGTTCTGTCGTAGGAAGTTTTGCTTATTATAACGTACCTGGCTTTCATGCGGTTGACGGCAGTGGCTATGCATTTTTAGCTGACTATATCCTGAAATTAAACAAGATTAATCCGCAAATTGCCGCTCGGTTGGTGACGCCGCTAACGCAGTGGCAAAAGGTAGATAACCGTCGCCAAACCTTAATGCAACATCAACTCATGCGACTCAGCAACGCCCCTGATTTGAGTAAAGACGTGTTTGAAAAAGTCAGTAAGAGTTTGCATTACACTGGTGAATAATGGGTAAAGACATGCGTACCTATTATTTTTCACTACAGCTAAGTTATGAGCAGTGTCAGCAACTATATTATGCCGGCAATAACTCAGCTGTGGTGGCTGATGAAAGCGGAATTAGGGTACAAGTGCCAACCAAAAACTTACGACCATTTGTTACAGTTACAGGCATTAAAGGCCGTTTTCGGCTCATAGTAAATGAAAAGAATAAAATCGTTAGTTTTGAAAAAATGACCTAAAAATACCGAGTTTATGGTTATTTTCTATACTCAAGCCGTTGAAATAAAAAGAAATGATCTGTGGCCAACTGGTACGATTTCTTCTTGCTATCAAAGGCAAATGATGTAATGATTTTGTTAATATAAAGTTCACTAGACTATGCTGTTACATCAGTTAAATTAACGGGTGTGGCGAGGGAGAGAAAACATGTTGTATGGTTCAGCCATATTTAAAAAATCACCATTGGCACTCAGTGTTGCCACCGTACTAAGCTTAAGTGCTGCTAATACACATGCAGCAAATTGGAGTGATGGAGACTGGTCAATCAGTTTCGACTCGAATTTTACCTTGGGTAGCAGCGTGCGGGTTGAAAAGATTGATTTCAGCACTGTGGGTAACAGCAATCAGCTAAATCTGAATTGGTCTGGTTACAATCCTATCACCAATCCTTTGTACAGTTCTGCTGACGTTTGGGCGTCAACCGATGCCGCGTATTCAACCAACGGCGACTTAGGCAATCTGAATTTTGATCAAGGCAAACCTTTTTCGACCATATTCAAAGGCGTGCATGAATTAGACATCCGTTATAAAGACATGGGCGTATTTTTACGCGGTATGTATTTTTATGATTTTGAAGTCAGCGATCAAGAACGTAAATGGACCAACCCAATTACTGGCAAGGCTCAAGATCCATGTGCTTCAGATAAGGCCAGTGAAGAGTTATGTAGCGATATTCGCTTACTCGATGCCTTTTTCTATTCAGACTTTAGTATTGGTGATACACCCGTTAGTTTGCGTATCGGTCAGCAGGTAATTAGCTGGGGTGAAAGTACCTTCATTCAACATGGCATCAATACAATCAATCCAGTTGATGTGACACGGGCTTTATCACCCGGTGCGGAGCTAAAAGAAGTTTTTATTCCAGTCGGTACGGTGTTTGCGTCATTTGAATTAACTGACCTGTTAAGTTTGTCGATGTATTACCAATACGAATGGCAACGCAGTCGCTTACCTCAAGCTGGCAGTTATTTTGCCACCAACGATTTTGCCGGTGAGGGCGGTCAAGCGCAGAATATCCAATTAGGTTTCAGTGGTAACCCAGACATAGACTTAGAGTTTTTATTAGCTGGTTTAAATACCATCGGCAGCCAATTGCGTGCCGGCGGCAAAGCAGCGCAGTTGGGGTCAGCCTATCTAGCCTACCCAACAAAGGTGGCTGTTCGTGGTTACAGTGATGATGCGCATACAGACGCCAAAGACGAAGGCCAATACGGGGTGAAATTATCGTATTTTGCTGAAGCTTTGAATGAAATAGAGTTTGGTCTTTATTTAATAAATTATCACAGTAAAGCACCCTTAATCTCTGGTGTTGCATCAAACTTTACGCAAGCTGGAATCGGTGCTGATTTAGCTTATATGGCAACGCATACCATCGATAGAGACAACATCACCGATTTACAAGCCTTTACTAAAGTTCAGTTTGAATACCCAGAAGATCTCAAGTTATATGGCTTTAGTTTTAGCACCAACATAGGTGAAACGGCTATTGCGGGCGAAATTGCCTACCGCAAAGATGAGCCGTTGCAAATTGATGACGTTGAATTGTTGTATGTGGCCATGCCTGAACAGTTAGCGAATGCTGGTTTGCGTCCTGATTTTGCGGGTATTTCTCAGTTAGATAACTACTACGGTTTTGTGGTGGGGCCAGGTGAAGCTGCAAGTGGATATTTAACCTCTGATACCGTTCAGGCTCAGGTTACCGCAACGCATATTTTTGGCCCAATGTTAGGCACTGACAATTTAGTGGTATTAGGTGAAGTCGGATACGTAAACATTAACGACTTTCCTGATCCAAGCTTTATTCGCCTTAACGGCCCGGGTTCAGTAAGAACACCGTCTTTACAACCTACAGCCAGTGGCAATGATCGTAAAGGTTTACATATAGGCCTATCCGATGGGCCAGAACTGAATCAGTTCCCAACTCAGAGTGCGTGGGGGTATCGTTTATTGGCCAATGCATCGTATAACAACGTATTTTCTGGTGTGAATTTACAGGCTCGCCTGACGTTTGCCCACGATGTTGATGGTATAACACCTGATCCAATGTTTTTGTTTGTTGAAGGTCGTAAGTCAGCGAGTGCTACGCTAACCTTTGATTATTTAAGCAAGTGGTCAGCATCAGTAGGCTATAACAGCTTCTGGGGGGGTGTAGGTACCACTAACGGTCTAGCGGATCGGGATTTTGTTTCTTTCGATGTAAAATATTCAATATAGAGAGTCCGATTACATGAAAAAATTATTGTTACTTAGTTCAGTTATTTCAATCGCCCTTAGTTGTGGCTCTTTGCAGGCCAAAGTGTCTGAAGCTGAAGCCAATAAACTCGGCACTGAGCTGACACCACTTGGTGGTATCAAAGCGGGTAATGCGGACGGCAGTATTCCAGCTTGGACCGGGGGTATTACAACACCGCCTGCGGGTTACAAGGTGGGTGATTTTCACCCTGATCCATATCCGACAGACAAGGTGTTGTTCGAAATTACATCGGCAAACTATAAAGAATACGCAGATTTCTTAAGTGAAGGCCAAAAGAAGTTGTTTGAGACTTATCCTACAACATTCAAAATGCCAGTTTATCCAACTCGCCGCTCTGCCTCAGTACCACAGTTTGTTTATGACGAAACTAAAAAGAACGCGACCTCTGCCGAGTTAGTTGAAGGTGGAAACGGTGTCAAAAACGCGGCGATTGGTATTCCATTCCCGATTCCACAAAATGGTTACGAGGCCATTTGGAACCATATTCTGCGTTACCGTGGCGATAGTATTCACCGCTTTGGTGGTCAAGCAGCGCCGACTGCATCAGGCGACTACAATGTTATCGGCTTTGATGAGTTGTTGTTGGTAAAATATTCGGCTAAAGATGCCACGCGTGAAAAGTTACAAGAAGAGAACATCATCTTAAAATTCATGCAGCAAATTACTTCACCAGCTCGTTTGGCTGGAACAGCGTTGTTAGTGCATGAAACTATGGACCAGGTTAAAGAGCCGCGTAAAGCTTGGACATATAATACTGGACAACGCCGCGTGCGGTTAGCGCCAAACATTGCCTACGACGCGCCTGGTACAGCAGCGGATGGCTTGCGTACTACAGATGACTTCGACATGTTTAATGGCGCACCGGACCGCTATAACTGGGAGTTGAAAGGTCGTAAAGAGATGTACGTTGCCTACAACGACTATAAATTACACAGTAACATGGTGAAGTATGCCGACATACTCAAACCGGGTCATATCAACCCAGACTTGACACGTTATGAAAAACACCGTGTATGGGTGGTTGAAGCTAACCTGAAACCAGAATTCAGACACGTGTATCAAAGACGGGTATTCTTTATTGATGAGGACAGCTGGCAGATCCAAGTTGCTGATATCTACGACAATCGCAATGAACTTTATCGTGTTTCTATTGCACATGGCGTGAATTACTACGAAGTACCAACACAATGGTCTACGCTTGAAGTCATTCATGATTTGAACTCACGTCGTTATTTGGCATTAGGTCTAGATAATGAAGAAACGATGTATGAGTTTGGTGTGGCCTTAGACGATGGTGAATTTACACCACAAGCTCTACGTCGTGAGGGTAAACGCTAAGAAATATTTAAGTGGTTGGTCTTGAGAAATCAAGACCAACCTATTTTTGTCCAACTGAGTACTTTATGTTAATTAAAAAAAGTATCGCCATCCTTCTTGTAGTTATTCCCTCACTGGCGCTCAGCCAAGTTCCCCAACAGGCTTTCATAGCTCCCGATGCGATTAAATCACTGTTGCTGGACATTACTAGAACACAATCTGCATGCGTTGCCGTAGGCGAGCGCGGGCACATTTTGGTAGCCGATGCACAGTGCCAAGGCTGGCAACAAGTCAACGTTCCCTCACTTGCTACGCTAACAGCGGTTGATTTTGTTGGACAGCAAGGTTGGGTTGTTGGTCATGATGCAACAATATTAGCCAGTCAAGATGGTGGTTTAACTTGGTCTGTTCAATATTTCGCCCCCGAATTAGAAAAGCCCCTGTTAGACGTATTATTCTTTGATGCACAACATGGGATTGCGGTGGGTGCCTATGGAACCTTTCTTCGCACCCTCGATGGTGGCGCCACATGGTCAGTAGAGCTTCATGCTGAATTGTTGAGTCAGGATGATCGAGATTATTTAGCCGACATCAAACAAGAAGATGAGGCCCTCTATGTGCAGGAGCTATCTGGAATTCTGCCTCATTTCAACCGAGTGTCCTTTGACGGTGACAAAGTTTTCTTAGCGGGTGAAGCGGGGCTTTTGGCAGTCAGCAACGATATGGGTAAAAGTTGGCAGCGAATGGAGGTCGACTATATTGGTTCATTCTTCGATATAAAACTTAATTTAGCCGGACAGGTTATTGCCGTAGGGTTGCGTGGCAATGTTTTTGTATTGGATCCAGAGAGTCAAGAGTGGAATGCACTGCAAACCAATATCAGCTTTACCTTAAATTCTATTGTATTGCTCAATAAAAATAGTACGTTGGTCGTTGGGAATAACGGCGCGATGCTCGACATTTCCGCTGACACCATTACGTTCAAACAAACTGACGACGGCAAAGCATTGATCAACGCGGTGGTAGTAGATGATGGCATCGTAGCAGTAAGCGAGGTCGGGTTGAAAACATTGGATAAAAAGGTAGTTGCCAGTGAATAGCATCATTAATGCAATAGAAAGTGCGGTATTTCGCTATCGAATGCTGGTTATTTTCATTTTTTTAGCGACAACTGTGTTTTTGGCCTATCAGTCATCACAGTTAAAATTAGATGCAGGCTTCACAAAAAATATCCCGCTCCAGCATGAATACATGCAAAATTACATGAAACACAGCAAGGAGTTTGGCGGGGCGAACAGTGTACTTGTGGCTGTGTGTGATAAAAATCAAAGTATTTATAACAAGGAGTTTTTTGACACACTTAAAGATGTGCACGATCAACTGTTTTTCATTAATGGTATTGATCGTTCTTTAGTTAAGTCTATTTACTCTTCTTCAACACGTTTTACTGAAATAGTCGAAGGCGGATTTGCCGGTGGGCCAGTGATTCCCGCAGATTTTAACTCGTCAAACCCACAAGCATTAGAAAAAGTTGCCAGCAACATTGAAAAATCTGGAATAGTCGGTGGGCTTATCTCCGATGATTTTCAATGCGCCATGGTGTCTGCTCAGTTATTGGAATTAGATCCTAGTACGGGTGAAAAATTAAGCACCTTAGACTTTGCCGCGGAACTTGAAACGCAATTACGCCAAAAATTTGAGAATGATAAAATAGGCATACACATCATAGGTTTCGCCAAAATGATTGGTGATGTGGCCGATGGTGCAAAAGATGTGGTGATATTTTTTGCTATCGCATTATTGGTGACTGCCGTTCTGGTCTACTTCTTCTGTAAATCGCTGATGTTATCCATTTTGCCGCTGCTGTGCTCTGTGATAGCCGTCGTTTGGCAGCTGGGATTGTTAACCTTGCTGGGCTTTGGTCTAGATCCAATGTCAATTTTGGTGCCATTCTTAGTTTTTGCCATTGGTATAAGTCATGGTGTGCAAATGATTAACTCGGTGGGCAAAGAGGTAGTGGCGGGGTCTAGTGTAAAGTTAGCCGCGCAAACAGCCTTCAGAACGCTATTGATACCAGGTGGGGTGGCGTTGCTTTCTGACACAATTGGCTTCATGACTTTATTGGTGATTGATATAGGCATTATCCGTGAATTGGCGATTACCGCGAGCATGGGTGTTGCTGTCATTATTTTAACGAACCTGATTCTGTTGCCGGTTTTAATGTCGTATCTCAAACTTGGTGATAAATATAAAACCAAGTTTGCAGGCAAGGAGCAGCGTTCTGATAAGTTTTGGGACAGCATTGCTAACTGCTCAAGCCCGAAAGTAGCCATGGTCATTATTGTGGTAACCGCTGCTTTGTTTGTGCTGGGCTGGATGCAATCAGAAAAAATGAAGATCGGGGATTTACATGCCGGTGCGCCCGCCTTGCATGAATATTCACGCTACAATCAAGACACCGCGCTGATTACTTCAAAGTTCGCAATTACCGTCGATTATATGTCGGTATTGGTTGAATCAGAGGGCGATAGCTGTACGTCTTATGATGTGATGACCGCCATTGACGAATTGCAATGGAAGGTATCTAACATTCCGGGTGTGCAATCGGCAGTCAGCTTGGCATCAGTGTCTAAAATTGTGAATGCTGGGTACAACGAAGGCAATCCTAAGTGGCGTGTATTACCGCGTAACCAACAAACCTTGGTGCAAGCTATTTCATTGGTGCCCACCACATCAGGTTTGTTGAATGTTGATTGTTCAGTGATGCCCATTATTTTCTTTTTACAAGATCATAAAGCAGAAACCATTACGGCAGTCATTGATGCAGTTAAAGCAGTGCGCGAGGATTATCAAAGCGATAAATTAAAATTCCAATTAGCGTCAGGCCCGGTTGGCGTAATGGCAGCGCAAAACGAGGCGGTCAGTGGCGCGCAAACACCCATGATGGCCTATGTGTTTGGCGCCGTCATTATTCTGTGTTTGGTTAGTTTTAAATCGTTCAGGGCTACCATGGCGGTAGTCATCCCTCTGTATGTTGTATCGGTATTAGCTCAGGGTTTAATGACCTTCTTGCAGATTGGACTCACCGTTTCAACACTGCCGGTTATCGCCTTAGGTGTGGGGATTGGGGTTGATTATGGAATTTATATTCTGTCGATCATGAGTGTTAAATTAAAAGCAGGTATGGCGTGTCGCCAAGCTTACTTTGAAGCGCTAAAAGAGCGGGGCAGTGCGGTACTTTTTACTGGTGCAACCTTGGCGGTTGGTGTCAGTACCTGGGTGTTCTCAAGCCTCAAATTCCAGATGGACATGGGTATCCTGCTGACCTTCATGTTTGTGGTGAATATGATGGGAGCCATCATTGTATTGCCTGCTTTGGCCGCAGTATTCTGGCGTAAGCAAAAATCTTAAAATATTTTTTTGCATAGTTATTGATACATAATTTAAAAAAAGGCCGTTTGGCCCTTTTTTATTAACTTAAATTGCATTCTTATGTGGATTGTTAAAATTACGTAAAATTTATTACTTTTCATGTGGAATATTTTTAGCGAGAATAGTGACCTATTTCAAAAAACTGTATATATCTCAGTATTTTGACTAACCTAATATGACGAAGTTCCACCTTGCAATTAGCACTTTGGCATATTAACCCTACAATTTTAAATGCCACAAAATAAATAGGTATTCACATGACGGTTGCCACTAACCAGCATTCAGTTTTACTCGAAAATGTTTATAAGCTCATTGAAAAGAAAGTCGATAAAAACCAAGTTGAGCGTGTTATCAAATTTTCTAAAATTTTATTCAAAAATATCTCGCGGGATGATTTAGAGAATCGCAGTGATAGTGACATGTATGGCGCTACATTAAGCCTTTGGAATGAGTTTTATGACTTCGATGGCGATAAACCTTTTATTCGAGTATTTAACCCAGAAATTAGCAAACACGGCTGGCAATCTACCCACACCATCGTTGAAATCATTATTCCTGATATGCCATTTTTGGTTGACTCTGTGCGTATGGCGCTTAATCGAGTGGGGATCACCGCTCACTTATTATTGCATACGCCGATAGGCCTATATCGTGATTCAGCTCATAAGTTTGTCGCTTTTGATAAACCCACAGATGGCGACGCACATTTTGTCAAACAAACAGTATTTTTGATTGAAGTAGACCGTCAAACAAACAAAAAAGATCTGAATGCCTTAAGTGCCGAATTGTTATCGGTGGTGGACGAAGTGTCTCTGGCCGTCAACGATTGGCAACCCATGCGCGATAAATTGGGGGAAATTATTCAACAATTTCCACATAGTCCGTCGCCGCAAACCGCCGCTGAACAGCAAGAGACTCTTAACTTTTTGTCTTGGATGTATGACCACAATTTTACCTTGATGGGCTATCGCCGTTACAGCGCAAAGGCGATTAAAGGCGACCATCGCTGGATTGCTGATAATGATTCAAGTCTAGGTTTAATGCGTAATTCAAAAAGTGAACGAGACCGAGTCTTATCCAACATTCCAGCCTCTGCCCGAGCGGAAGCATTAAGTAGTAATCCCTTAATGCTCACCAAAACCAATTCACGTTCTCGTGTGCATCGTCCGGCTTATATGGACTATGTGGGTATCAAGCGTTTTGACGAACATGGCAACGTAGTGGGTGAAGATCGCTTTATTGGCTTGTACTCGGCAGCGTTTTACAACAGCAGTGCAACACAATTACCTATCCTGCAAGAGAAAATTAGGGCAATTTGTACCCTCTCAGGTTTTGAACAAGGCTCGCACGGGCAAAAAGCCTTTTTAAATATTATCGAAACGTATCCGCGCGATGAGTTATTACAAGGACAGGTTGAGGAATTAGCGCAAATTGCATTGGGCATTTTCCAAATGCAGGAGCGCGGTATATCGCGTTTATTTGTGCGTAAAGATCTATTTGGGCGTTTTGTTTCATGTATGGTGTATGTGCCTCGTGAACGCTACAACACACAGTTGCGCAAAGATACCCAAGAACTGCTGAAAAAATCATTTGGTAGTGAAGAAGAGGTTGAGTTTACCACCTATTTCTCTGAGTCGGTTTATGCTCGCACCCACTATATTGCCCGTGTCAAAAATAATAATTCGGAGTTTAATGTGAAGGAAATTGAGCAAAATATCATTGAGCTAACGAAAAGTTGGGACGATCGCTTGTTATCAGCGATCAGGACAAAACATGGTGAGGCCGTAGGCAAAGCTCTAGAGAAAAAATACGTCAATGCCTTTTCGCGCAGTTATAAAGAATTTAACTTGCCAAGTGCCGCTTTATTAGACATGGATAAATTGGAACAACTCAGTGCTGAACAAACACTCGATATGTTGTTTTATCGTCCCCAAGAAGAAGGCCCAGACAGTAAGGTTGTGCGCTTAAAACTGTTTCACAAAAATGAGCCCATTCATTTGTCTGCTGTGTTGCCAATGTTGGAAAACTTCGGCTTGCGTGTTATCGATGAAAGTCCATTCAAAGTTCACACCACTAATGGTGAGGTGAATTGGATCATGGACTTTTCTATGTTGCACAACACCAGTAACGACATGGAATTAGAGCAAGCACAGACGCTCTTTCAAGACGCATTTTCACAAGTCTGGTATGGTAAATTAGAAGACGATCCTTTTAACCGTTTGGTACTTGGTGCAGGTTTAACCGGCCGTAATGTCACAGTATTGCGTGCCTACGCAAAATATATGCGCCAAATTGGTAGTTCCTTCAGTCGCGATTACATTGCCAATACCCTGGCTAATTATCCAGAAATCGCCAAATATTTAGTGCAGTTGTTTAACATCCGTTACAACCCAAAAGTCAAAGCATCAGCCAAAAAAGAAGAGGCCTTGTTAACCACCATTAAGGAGCAGTTAGACAACGTATCTAATTTGGATGATGACAGGATCATTCGTCGTTATTTAGATTTAATTCTGGCTACCTTACGCACTAACTTCTATCAACTCGACAATGACGGTTTGGAAAAATCTTATGTTTCCATCAAGATGTTGCCAGATCTTATCCCAGACATGCCGTTGCCTAAACCCAAGTTTGAGATCTTTGTTTATTCCCCTAGGTTAGAAGGCGTGCATTTACGCGGCGGTAAAGTCGCAAGGGGTGGCTTGCGTTGGTCAGATCGTCAAGAAGACTTTAGAACAGAAATACTCGGTTTGGTGAAAGCCCAACAAGTTAAAAATACCGTTATTGTGCCAGTGGGAGCGAAAGGCGGGTTTGTCTGTAAAAACTTGCCAGTTAACCAAGGGCGAGAAGCATTTCAACGTGAAGGACAAGAATGCTACAAAATATTCATTCGCAGTTTGTTAGACATTACTGACAACATCGTGGATGGAAAAATTGTGCATCCAAAAGATGTGGTGCGGCGCGATGAGGATGACCCTTATCTCGTGGTAGCAGCAGACAAAGGCACTGCCACATTCTCAGATATTGCTAACGGTATCTCTGAGCAGTACGGTTTTTGGTTAGGTGATGCGTTTGCCTCGGGTGGCAGTATTGGCTATGACCATAAAAAAATGGGGATCACCGCCAAAGGTGCTTGGGAATCGGTTAAACGTCACTTCCGCGAAATTGGTATTGATTGCCAGAAAACCGATTTTACCTGTGTGGGTATCGGTGACATGGCGGGCGACGTATTTGGCAACGGTATGTTGTTATCCAAACACACTAAACTTATCTGTGCATTTAACCACTTGCATATTTTCTTTGATCCCGAGCCAGACATTAAGGCCAGTTACCAAGAACGTAAACGTTTGTTTGAAAATCCCTCGTTAAGTTGGGACGACTACGACAGATCGCTTATCTCAAAAGGTGGTGATGTTTTCTACCGTTCAGCAAAATCCATCAAACTCAGTGTTGAAATGCGCAAGTGGCTGGGCACCAAACAACTTACCATGACACCCAATGAATTAATTCACAATGTGTTAAAAATGCAGGTTGATTTGATTTGGAACGGTGGTATCGGTACCTACGTTAAGAGCAGCAAAGAAACCAACGCAGATGTAGGTGATCGTGCCAACGATGATTTACGTGTTAACGGTAAAGACGTGCGTGCGCAAATTATCGGTGAGGGTGGTAACTTGGGTATGACTCAATTAGGCCGAATCGAATATGCCACACATGGTGGTCGCAGCAATACAGACTTCATTGATAACGTGGGGGGAGTTGATTGTTCAGATAACGAGGTCAACATTAAAATTTTGTTGAATTCAATGGTCAGCGCCGGCGATTTAACCAAGAAACAACGCAATGATATTCTGTATTCAATGACCGATGACGTAGGCGATTTGGTGATCCAAGATTGTTATCGTCAAACACAATCCATCTCGATTTCTCATCTTGGTGGGGTGAGTCAGTTAAAAGAACAATTGCGTTTTATTCATGGTTTAGAACGGGAAGGCTACCTCAACCGAGAACTGGAATTTATCCCATCTGACGATGAAATCTCTGACCGTTTAGCTAAAGCCATTGGCCTGACTAGACCCGAGCTTTCGGTCATGCTGGCCTATGGCAAAATGGTCTTGAAACAGAAATTTAATACGCCAGCGATCACCAATAACCCTTACCACGGTAAGTTATTGATTGAGGCTTTCCCTAAAGTTTTACAAGAACGTTTTGCCGCGCAAATGGAACAACACCCACTGCGTGCTGAGATTATTGCCACGAAGTTAACCAATAATATCGTTAATGACATGGGGATGAACTTTGTGTACCGTATGCAAGAAGAAACCGGCGCAGGTGTCGATGAAATTGCCAACGCCTATGCGGTAGTCAAAGGTATCTTCCACCTTGATGAACTGTGGCGCGACCTTGAAGCCTTGGATGCAAAAATTGATGCACAGTTACAACTTACCATGCTGGAAAGCATGCGTCGCACTATGCGCCGTGCCTCACGCTGGTATTTGCGACATGGCAGTAAATCATTATCGATTCAAGACGCCATTAACTATTACTCCAGCACTTACAATGATCTGTTTGCCAACATTAAAAACTATTTAGTGGATGATGAATTTAATCAACTAGACAGCACCTGTCAGCGGTTTATCGAAGGTGGTGTGCCTAAAGATATCGCTTATCGCGTGGCGAGTTTAAGCAATATGTTCCCCACATTGGATCTAGCGCAAGTGGCTGATAATGAAAAACGCGATATTCAGTTAGTGGCTAATCTTTACTTTAAACTTGGCTCTAAACTGGAAGTGCATTGGTTCCTTGACCAAATCAATAACCAACCTGTTACCAACCACTGGCAGGCTCTGGCTCGCGCATCTTACCGCGAAGAGTTGGATTGGCAACAACGTGCTTTAACCACGGTACTGTTAAACTCGGCACCCAAAAGTGCCAATCCCGAGGAAATTTTGGATAAGTGGATGAGCAGCAATAAATCGATGCTTGAGCGTTGGTATAGTATGATGTCAGAGTTTAAAACCAGCAGCACCCATGAATTTGCTAAATTCTCTGTGGCACTACGTGGCTTAATGTTACTCAGTATCAACGCCAATAGTTAATTAGCAACAAGTTAATCTGCAAAGCCCTGGTCAATAACACCAGGGCTTTTTTTTATGTGACGAGAAAACAGCATGTATACACTGATCCAAAAAGCCCTTTTCACTCAAGATGCAGAGTGGAGTCACGATTTTTCCATGAACTGGTTACGTCGCAGCCAACACACTCCTTTGGCGTTAATGTATAAACAAAACCTGGAAGATAAGCCTTGCACGGTGTTTGGTCTGCAGTTCAAAAATCCGGTGGGTTTAGCCGCCGGATTAGACAAAAATGGTGAATGCATCGATGCCTTTGCTGCCATGGGTTTTGGTTTTATTGAAATTGGCACCGTGACCCCTCGTGCGCAACTGGGCAACGACAAACCAAGGATGTTTCGTTTACCGGCAGGGCAGGCGATCATTAATCGCATGGGATTTAATAATAAGGGTGTTGATAACTTGGTTAACAATGTCAAAAAAGCCAAGTATCGCGGCATCTTGGGTATCAATATCGGTAAAAACAAAGACACCCCTGAAGAAGCAGCGTTGGTAGATTACATCAGTTGTTTACAAAAAGTGTATGAACATGCCAGCTATGTAACCATCAATATCTCATCGCCCAATACGCCCGGTCTGCGCAATCTACAACATGGGCAGGCGCTTCATGCTTTGCTGAAAGGGCTCAAAGACGAGCAAGCAAAACTGGCTGATATCCATGGTAGCTATAAACCCGTGTTAGTGAAGATCGCGCCAGATCTTAGTGATGCTGAAATTGATAATATGGCCGATGCGTTGATCTCTGCTCAGATCGATGGGGTAATTGCCACCAATACAACACTCGATCGTCAGTTGGTAGCGGGGCAACAATATGCCGATGAAGCAGGTGGCTTAAGTGGGGCAGTGCTAACTGAAAAAAGTCTCTATGTTGCCCAGCGTTTAAGCACGGTTTTAAAGGGCGCCATGCCAATTATTGGGGTCGGTGGCATACACGATTCGACCACGGCAAAAGCGCGGATCGACGCAGGATCGAGTTTGATCCAACTGTATACGTCATTGATCTACAAGGGGCCTCAAGTGATCAAAGAGATCGTAAATGCTTTATAAAGATCAACCCTCGATCAAACGCTGATAGCGTAAATAATTATGAAAAAAGGCGTTATTTTTGTCGCTAAGCTGTGTTAGGTTTTGTCAACGTTTTTGCCCTAATCTAGCAAAAGAGATGTATAGCGATATGCTCACCCCAACGACACAATGGTATTGGTTTTGTGATGAACAACAGTTGATGTTGTCGTTGGGTGATGAGCTGTGTTTTAAGACAGCCTACGGCAGCAAGCACTGTTTAAATTTACCCAAGCAGCCAATCGCTTTCAGTTTAGAAGATTACAATTGTTACTTAAGTTTGGCTGCCAGTATTGAAGACAGTGGTTTAGTCTTGAGCACACCAAAACTGACTGAAGTGGTGTTAAATGCAGTAGCAGCACAAAGTTTCCATAAGCCAGTAGCGTTGAAAAGTTGGTATTTTGACGAGCAGGGCTATTCTGGCTCCTATCATCAACTAGCTAAATTAGAAAATACCTTCGGAAGAGCTGATGTGCTTATCTTGCACCATGAGGTAGAGGTGGTGACGGTGATGGTTTTGAGTGAAAGCTTGCCCATCAGTGATCACAAAAGCCTGAGCCAATTCAGTGTAGTCAAAGTCGCCCGTAATCGTCTCTCCCCGTACTTGCCTGCGAGTTACGCTGTCAGTTGTCGCGCCTGAGCTGCTTACTTAATCTATTGTCGTAAATAAATCAGCCTTGACGGGCTTTTAAATATGCGTCACGCCAGCAATTACCGTATAATCGCCGCCGATTTAGCGTAAAGGTAGTGTGAATGTTTGAGTTTTTGATCACCACGGCAAAAGGCCTTGATGAATTATTATTGGCTGAACTGGCAACAATATGTCCAGAAGCCCCCCTAAAATCTAAACCTGGTCAGGTCATTCTGGTGGGGGAGTTAGAACAAGCATATCAAATTTGTTTGTGGTCCAGACTCGCCAATCGCGTTTTGCTAAAACTCAGCGACGGACCGGTAAAAGAAGCTGATGATTTATACAAGATAGCTGATCAGGTAAATTGGCCCAGTCACTTCAGTTTACAGCACAGTTTTGTGGTGGATTTTAATGGCACCAATCAGCAAATTAATAATACCCAGTTTGGGGCGTTAAAAATAAAAGATGCCATTGTTGATCAATTTTCAACCTTTTATGAACAACGGCCAACCGTCAGTAAAATTAATCCAGATATTCGTATTCATGCCAGATTGTGGCGTGATAATTTGACTGTTTACCTCGATTTAACTGGCCGCAGTCTTCACCAGCGCCATTATCGTGGCAAAACAGGTGCCGCTCCGGTGAAAGAGCATATCGCTTGTGCCATGTTAATCCGCAGTGGTTGGGCGAGTAATATGCACTTGCCTTTGCTCGATCCTATGTGTGGCAGTGGCACGATTGTCATTGAGGCCGCGCTTATGGCCAGTCATATTGCCCCGGGCCTGCAGCGTCAGCAGTGGGGATTTTCTGCTTGGCAACAACATCAACCTGCGCTTTGGCAAACACTTACGGCCGAGGCCATGGCTAAAAGAATATCGCCCACAGCACCTATTTATGCCAGCGATACAGATGGTGGCATCCTGGCGATTGCAAAAGACAACGCTCGTGCCGCTGGGGTAATCGACCTGATTCAGTTTAGTCACGCAGATGCCGCTCAGTTAACGCTAGCTGAGGCTCAAACAGGCTATATGGTAAGTAACCCTCCCTATGGAGAGCGTTTAAGTGAAGTAAATGCCCTGATACCTTTGTTTCAGCAGTGGGGCAAACACCTCAAACAGCAGTATAAAAATTGGCACTTATCGCTACTAACCGCTAACAGAGATTTGCTCAGACAAATGAAATTGGTGGCCAAAAAAGAATACCAATTGATGAACGGCAAGTTGGAATGCCAGTTGGTTAACTTTGAGTTAGATGAAGCAAACTGCCAAGAACGTGAGACAAAACTCATTCAAGGCGACTTCGTTAATCGGTTAAGCAAAAATACCCAACGTTTAGCAAAATGGTTAAAAAAACAGAATACTAATTGCTATCGCTTGTATGACGCCGATTTGCCTGAGTATAACGTGGCTGTCGATCGTTACGCTGATTGGCTAGTGGTGCAAGAGTATGCCGCGCCCAAAAACATTCCAGAAGCCCTGACCAAAAAGCGTTTGCACGAAGTCATGCAAGCGCTACCGCAGGTAACCGGCATTGATCCAGAGCACATCGTACTTAAAGTACGCGAACAACAAAAAGGCAAGAATCAATATCAAAAAGTGGCGCAATTAAAGCAAACGATGACGGTGCATGAAAATGGCGCCATATTAATCGTAAATTTAAAAGACTATTTAGATACGGGTTTATTTTTAGATCACAGAATTACGCGCCAATTAGTTCAGCAAAAATCCCGTGGCAAAAACGTCCTTAATTTATTTGCCTATACCGGCAGTGTGTCTGTGCATGCCGCTTTAGGTGGGGCGAGTTCGGTTACCACGGTAGACATGTCGAACACCTATATTGATTGGGCTAAGGATAATTTCCGTGCCAATAAACTCTCAGGCGCTTATGATTTTGTGCAAGCAGATTGTTTGACTTGGCTAAAACAGCATCGTCACAAGTATGATCTCATTTTTATTGATCCCCCTTCATTTTCTAATTCTAAACGAATGGAAGACACTTGGGATGTACAACGAGACTACCTTGGGCTATTGGCTGATGCGGTACGTTGTTTGACGGACGGGGGAGAGATCATCTTTTCCAATAATCTGCGCTCGTTTAAATTGGATGGGCCAAGTGTTGAAGGCTTAGGATTAAGCGTCACAGATTGGAACCAATTGACCTTAGCAGAAGACTTCCAGCGTAACCCTAAGATCCATCATTGTTGGTTATTCACTAAAAAGCCACAGTAGACGCTTAGAAGACTTCATGCAGAATTTATCATTTTATACCGGTCAACAATGCTGTCTTTGCGATGATGCAAAGGCGTTGTTACAGCAATGCCATTTAACAAAAAATTATGCAGTAGCGCTGATAGACGTGAAAAGTTCGCATCAGCTCTACCACCTTTATGGGGCCAGAATTCCAGTACTTAAACGTCACACTGATGACAGTGAACTGGGATGGCCTTTCGACTTGCAACAATTGACAGAGTTTCTCACTTGAGTTTATTACAGTTAAAAAATGCCAGTATTATTCTGGGGCACCCTCCCTTACTTAATGGTATCGATTTAGTCATCCATCCACAGGAACGGCTGTGTTTGGTAGGGCGAAATGGCTCGGGTAAATCAACTTTATTGAAAGTGATTGCCGGAGAAGTCAAGCTGGATGATGGTCAACGCATTGTGACCTCTGATATTAAGATTTCTCGGCTACCGCAAGATCCACCCATGAGTGTTGAGTGCAGTTTATTTGACTATGTTGCCGAGGGTTTGGCCGAAGTAGGAGACTACTTAAAGGCCTATTTTCATCAAATTGAACTCGTCACCGATGACCCTTCACAAGCTAATCTCAACAAATTGGAGCAATTGCAACACAAACTTGACCATCACAATGGTTGGCAGTTTGAGCAACGCATCCAACAGGTACTCACTAGTTTAAATCTAGATGCAGCCGTGCAATTGAGCAGTTTATCAGGTGGCTGGCGCCGTAAAGCCGCTTTGGCAAAAGCCATGGTCAGTGATCCCCATATATTGCTGTTGGATGAGCCCACAAACCATTTAGACATTACCATGATCAGTTGGTTGGAAGACGCAGTCAACGCCTACTCAGGTGCCGTGGTGTTTGTCAGTCACGATCGTGCTTTTATTCGAAAAGTGGCCACGCGTATTATTGATTTGGATCGTGGCAATCTGGTCAGTTATCCCGGTAACTATCAAGCGTACTTAGACCAAAAAGCCAAGGATCTTGAAGTAGAAGAAAATCAAAACGCGTTATTTGACAAAAAGTTAAGCCAAGAAGAGACGTGGATCAGGCAAGGTATAAAGGCACGTCGTACCCGCAACGAGGGGCGAGTTAGAGCCTTAAAAGCCCTACGCATGGAGCGTTCACAACGCGCCAATCGCCAAGGTAAAGCGGTAGTGAGTGTTAGTGAAGCGCGTAATTCAGGCAAAATAGTGTTTGAAACCACCGACCTGCATTATCAAATAGGTGAAAACTTGATTGTGAAGTCATTGACCACGACCTTACTGCGTGGCGAAAAACTCGCGTTAGTTGGGCCCAACGGCTGTGGTAAGAGTACTTTGATTAAATTGTTGCTTGGAGATTTACATCCCAGTTCGGGGGAGGTGAAACGCGGTGCCAATTTAGAAGTGGCTTATTTCGATCAACATCGAGAACAGTTGGACGGTGAGCAGCGAGTGATCGACGCCATTGCTGAAGGTAAACGTGAAGTCACGGTAAATGGGCGTACCAAGCATGTTATGAGTTATTTACAAGACTATTTGTTTATTCCTGAACGTGTTAACTCACCGGTTAAATCATTATCGGGCGGTGAGAAGAATCGTTTGTTACTGGCAAAACTGATGTTAAAACCCAGTAATTTGTTGATCCTCGATGAACCAACCAATGATTTGGACGTTGAGACTTTAGAATTGTTAGAAGATACCTTGTCAAATTATCCAGGCACCGTCATTTTGGTCAGTCATGATCGCGAGTTTGTCGACAATGTGGCGACCATGAGTTTATTTTTTGAAGGTCAAGGTGAAGTAAGGGAGTTTGTTGGTGGTACCAGCGATATCTATCAATGGTATGCTCAGCAAGCAACAAAAAAACTGAGTGACACTGCAACTAATAAGCGTTCAGACAGTCCTAAAAGCGGAGATAATCAGCCACATTCAGCTGTAGTTGGTCAAGATCAGCAAAAAAACAGCCCAAAAGGCAAAAAACTGTCGTTTAAATTACAACATGAATTAGAATCGTTACCTTTAAAAATTGAGACCTTAGAGCAACAGGTAGCAGCGTTGCAAGCTCAAGTTAATGACCCAGAATTTTTTAAACAAGACGCAACAAACTCAGCTCAAACCCTCGCAGATCTGGCTAAAGAAGAAAGTGCTTTGGCAGCATGTTACGCCAGATGGGATGAGTTAGAGAGTATGCTCTAACCACACAAGCAGTAAGCAGGACTTTACATGAAAAAAACTAGGTTGGCAGCCGCACTGTCATTTTCCCTGTTAGCGGTTTCCACAGCCCAAAGTGCCACGTACAGAGTCGTTGAGTTACCCGTAGCCGATGAGGGTATTAGTTCTTATCCAACGGATATTAATAGCAACGGTGAGGTGACGTTAAATGTGCAAAACTTATTTAACTTACCCATTGATGTATCCTTGATTAACTTTGAACTGCAATCGTTGATTGATAATTTAACGGACATCGAAGCCGCTAAAGCTGGTGATCTGAATAACGACGATTACACCTTGTTATACGCATTTATCAGCGGTAATGCAGAAAACCAATTTTTTCAGCAATTTGCCTCAATCAACAGTTACCTAGCAACTGAAGATGACTATGCCTTGCTACATGTATTCGATAATATCAACCCAGATACCAATGCCTACATGCGTTCTACCAGTACCAATGTGCGTGGTATTAATGAATTTGGCGACACGGTTGGCGTAGGGCAAGGTGGCTTTTTCAAAGTCCCCTACACACGGGTTGATGAGTCAGAAGTTACCTATGTGGTGAATACGTTTTACACGCGGGCTTTTGCCAATATCAATGGAACAACGGTTGAACTTGCCCCGCCGATGGTAATCGCGGGTGGGCAGAGCGATGCCTTTGATATTAACAATAATCTTCAAGTTGTTGGTTATGGCACCACTGAACTTGCCTCTGAGGCTTTTCAGACCAGTGTGGATAACTGTCTTGACGAGACACAACGTGGAGATATTCCTGTTGAATCTTGCCAACGCAGTTTAAATCTGAGTATAGGTAAAGGCACTAGCACCTACGCACAGCGTCGAGGCTTAATATGGCAGCTTGATGATCAAGGTAATGTCATTAGCACCAAAGCACTTGGTTTATTGCTGACACCGGATGATGACGATACCAGACGATTCTCGGGCACAGCTGTCGCCATTAATGATAACGGTATTGCCGTGGGTGAATCACCCGCGCTGTATCAAGATACAGAGTTTTTAACCACGGCAGCAGCCATCTATATCGATGATCAAGTATCAACCATCAATCCTGATGATGAGCTAAGAGCTAGCACGGCCACGGATATTAATAATCACGACATTGTTGTGGGTTATGGCACAAAACAGGTCAATGGGGTGACTCGCAGAAAGTTCTTTGTGCATGATATTGCCGCTGATACCACGTCTTTTCCCAATGACTTTTTCTTAGGTTCATCAAGCCAGGCTACGGCCATCAACAATAATGATCTTGTGGTAGGTTATGGTGAAGTAGAGGCTTCCATTGGTGTACGCCGTACAGAAGGTTTTGTGTATAACGTCGCTACCCAAAGCTTCAGTGGATTAAGCAGTTTGTTAGCGTGTGATTCTCCCTACACCATTGTTCAAGCCAATGGCATAAATGATAACGACGAGATAGTGGCCACGGCTGTGGTTAAAGGCCTGAAAAAGGATGTACGTGGCAATGTTGTGCTGGATGATGATGGTGTACAGGTCACCGCTGAAGTGGTTAAAGCGGTCAAACTTATCCCCATTCCAGGTGGCTCGGTAGATTCGTGTGACGTGATTGACAATGATAATCGTGAGCGCCAAGGCGCAAGTTTAACTTGGATGTTAGGCATGTTGTTGCTTGGTTTAGGATTTCGTCGCTTTCGCCAATAAGCTTAAATGAGGCGATAAATAGACCCATACAAAGCCTGTCTCCGTGACGGGCTTTATTTTCTCTGGAATATGCTTTTAATCCGCCAAACTCATGGTTTTTAGAAGAAAAAAATTTATAGTACAAACGACCATTTTTTCAACAAGTTAGTGAATGTCAATGACTATAAAATTTAATTGATATTGAACCAAATCCAAGCATCCACTATCTCTATAGTGTGACTGGTTGATGCGCAATGTGCTTGCGAGATCAGCAGTCCGTCATTCTTCCATATGTCACAAGAGGAAACTCAATGAAGAGACAAAAAAGAGACAAGTTATCCAGAGCGCATGCCAAAGGCTACCAAGCAGGTATCGCTGGACGTTCAAAAGAAATATGTCCTTTCCAAACGTCTGAAGTACGCTCAGAATGGTTAGGGGGATGGCGAGAGGCCATAGGTGATCGAAGTTTAGGTTTGACCAACAGATAAGTATTCAGCCCCTTTTGAGGGCTTTGTTTTATGCGCCTTTGGTAAAGCTTAAAAACTGCTGGTATCTTGAAATAACCCCACTTTTAAATCTTTAGCTTGGTAGATGATTCTGCCATCAACAGCAACCGTTCCATCCGCCATGCCCATAAATAATTTGCGTTTGATCACTCGCTTCATATCGATGCGATACGTGACTTTTTGGGCCGTAGGCAAGATTTGACCAGTGAATTTCACTTCACCTACACCTAATGCACGTCCTTTACCCGGGCCTTCACACCAGCCAAGGAAAAACCCAACCAACTGCCACATGGCATCTAGCCCCAAACAACCTGGCATAACCGGATCACCAGGAAAATGGCAATCGAAAAACCATAGGTCAGGTGTGATATCTAATTCTGCAAGGATATAGCCCTTATCAAATTCACCGCCGGTTTCATAAATTTCGACAATTCTATCCATCATTAACATGTTTGGCGCTGGCAATTGGCTATTGCCCGGTCCAAAAAGTTCACCACGGCTGCATGCTAAAAGATCATCTCGGTTAAAACTGTTTTGTTGTAGTGTCATTGTATAAACTGCGTTATTAAAGTCAGGCTGTAATTTAGCGAACAGCTGTAAGCTAAACAACTCTGAACAGTCAAATTTCGATGTTTTTATCCAAATAGAATCAAAAAAATGAGTGAAACAAGCAACAAAGGTCTTTCGACCAGTAAAGTTAAAAAAGTCAATGCCAATGCTGAAAAGCAAAAACGTTTTCGTATCAAACAAAAAGAACTCGGCAAGAAGATGGTTAGGGGCTATGTCTCGAGTCAAGCCATGGAATGTTATGACGAAATATGCGTGAAGACAGGTTGGACAGACAGTGAAGTACTATCAAATGCGTTACGCATAACCTACGCAGCCTATAAGTGTGGCCAAATTAAGCTATTGAACGAATGGTTAAAAGATCACAATAAATAATATGGCATTTGCAAATCCCTTAGTACCCACGATGTACAAACGCAGCTTTGGTATTGATGTGCTCAGAGGGCTAGCCATCGTTCTGATGGTAGTTTTTCACTTTGGTTACGATTTAACCGTATTTGGCTATGCCCATTACGATACCAATGCAGATATTGAGTGGCGCATATTCCGGGCAATTATTGTCAGTAGTTTTCTATTGGCGATGGGGATGAGTGCTTATCTTGCGTACCGTGATGGCATTAAGTGGCAAAAGTTATGGCTTGCCTTACTGAAGCTGGTCAGTGTATCAGCACTCATTTCCTTGGGTAGTTATCTGCTGTATCCAAACAATTGGGTCTATTTTGGCATCATACATTTTGCCGCTTTTGCGTTACCCGCTTGCTTGGTGTTTATCCGCCTACCTCAACTAGCGAGTGTGTTGGGTGTGGCCATAATCTTTGGTTATTTTACCGATAGCCTAAGTTTACACATGCCGTGGTTGTGGGCTGTGGAGCACTTATATATTCCTCGTCATTCGGTAGATTTAGTCAGTATTATTCCATGGTTTGGTGTCGTACTACTTGGCCTTAGCTGCAGTCACTATCAATTGATTCCTCAAGTAAAAGCCAATGGCTTAACAAAAGGGTTGGGGTTTTTGGGGCAACATTCCTTGTTGATTTACCTAATTCATCAGCCTATTTTGTTTGCCTTGTTTAACGGCTACGTCTGGCTTACACAGTAATTTTACGCTGAATTTACCTTCAGTTAGCCACAGTAACATTTAGGTATTTTCATACCGTTAAAGCCAAATTTCTTAAATATATTCATATATGAATAATAGTATTGTTATTTGAATATTATCTCGTTTCTAAAACTTACATTGATCCATACTACATCCACATTTTTACAGTAGGCAGACGTAAATGAATTTGTCGTCTTTTTCTTTGGATAACAAAAGGGCTTTAGTGACAGGTGCTAGCCGTGGCCTAGGACAAGCAATCGCTCTTGGTTTAGCAAAAGCAGGGGCAGATGTAATTTGTGCTAGTTCGAGTCCAGATGGTTGTGCAGAAACGATGGCAATGATTACAGCCTTAGGTGGTAAAGCAACACAACTTAGTGCTGACTTAAGCCATGAAAAGGAAGTTCAAGATCTAGCCAACCAAGCCTTAGCGCTCTCAGGTGGCATTGATATATTAGTGAACAACGGTGGCACGATATTTCGCCAAGCAGCTGTTGAATATTCATTAGATGAGTGGCGTCGTGTAATGCAAGTCAATCTCGATTCCGCGTTTATGCTAAGTCAAGTGATTGGTCGTTCGATGATTGCTAATCGAGCAGGAAAAATCATCAATATCGCATCGATGTTATCGTTTAGTGGTGGCATGACTGTGCCAGCCTATACCGCCAGTAAACATGCCATTGCGGGTTTAACCAAAGCCCTGGCTAACGAATGGGCACAGTTCAATATTCAGGTGAACGCCATTGCCCCTGGGTATTTTAAAACCGATAACACCAGTGCCTTACAAAAAAATGCACAGCGAAATGCAGAGATTACGCAACGGATCCCAGCAGGTCGCTGGGGTGAACCGAATGAACTAAGTGGGGCGGCGGTGTTTTTAGCCAGCCAGGCGAGTAATTATGTGAATGGGCATATTCTCGCTGTTGATGGTGGCTGGTTGGCCAGATAAGGAAAAAACATGAATGCAGAATACGAAGTGCGTTATGCAGTGGGTCAACGAGAAGTCAAAGCCTATGACACAGAGGCTTTGCGTCGAGAATTTTTAGTTGAACACTGTCTGCAAGCAGACAAAATTTATTGGGTATACAGTCATTATGAACGTTTCATGGTGGGGGGAGCCGTACCCACTACAGCACCGCTTAAGCTAGATACTATCGATCCGTTAAAATCGCCGCAATTTCTCGCGCGTCGCGAATTAGGCATCATTAATGTGGGTGGTGCAGGGCAGGTAAAGGTTGGGCAGACAACTTATCAATTAGACCGTGAAGAAGCATTATACGTTGGGCAAACCACCGAAGACGTGTCTTTTTCATCCACCGATGCGCACAATCCAGCACGCTTTTACTTAAATTCAACGCCGGCTCATCATGCTTATCCACATACTAAAATTGGCAAAACTGACGCTAAAGTTCTGCATATGGGCACACAAGAAAGCTGTAATGTCAGAGACATCAATCAATTAATGATTAATTCGGTGGTTAAAACCTGTCAGTTACAAATGGGACTTACCCGTTTGAGTCCGGGCAGTGTATGGAACACTATGCCGGCTCATCAACATGATAGACGCAACGAAGTGTATTTTTATTTTGATATCCCCGAGCACCAAGCGGTATGTCATTTTATGGGAGAGCCTCAAGAAACACGGCACATTTGGGTAAAAAATGAAAATGCCGTGATTTCTCCGCCATGGTCTATCCACAGTGGTGTTGGCACCGCCAGTTATGCCTTCATCTGGGGCATGGCGGGAGAAAATTTAGATTATGATGACATGGATAAATATCAAGCCGATCAACTTCGTTAGTCTGTGTTGCCTTGGAGTATATGAAATGAAGTACTTTTTAGTACGCACAGCTTTGATGGTGGTCTTGAGTCTGGTGGGATTGACTGCTTGCCTTAAAAAAGACGATACCGTTGTATTGCGTCTTGGTCATTCTTTGGATACTCAGCATACCGTACATAAGGCCATGGTCTATTTGGGCGAACGTTTAGCGCTGTATTCCCAGGGTAAAATGCGGGTGCTTATCTATCCAAGCAGTCAGTTGGGTTCAGAGCGCGAGATGGTTGAATTGTTGCAGATAGGCAGTCTTGCTATGACTAAAGTCTCAGCTAGCCCCCTTGAAGGTTTTGTACCAGAGATGCAGTTGTTTAGTATTCCTTATGTATTTCGTGACCGTGAACACTTTTGGAAAGTACTCAACAGCGAATTGGGACGCGCTTTGTTGCAAGGTACCGAACGGGTGAGACTTAAAGGATTGGGTTATTATGATGCTGGCAGTCGCAGTTTCTATACCACAGATACACCTGTGCATACTCCCGCCGATCTACAAGGCAAAAAGATACGTGTCCTTAATAGCCCAACCGCAGTGCGCACTATGCAAGCACTGGGTGCAGCGGCAACACCCGTGTCTTGGGGCGAGTTATATACGGCGTTGCAACAAGGTGTGGTAGATGGCGCCGAGAACAATCCCCCCAGTTATTATCTGTCACGGCACTATGAAATTTCACGTTTTTATAGTTTAGATGAACATACCTCAGTGCCTGATGTGATGTTGTGTAGTTTGGCCGTGTGGAACAGCTTGACTGAACAACAACAAGGGTGGTTAAGCCAAGCGATGCAAGATTCTGTTGAGTATCAAAAGCAACTCTGGCAACAAGCTTCGGATGAGGCCTTGGCGGCAGTCAAGGCGGCAGGTGTCGAAGTAATTTATCCAGACAAGCAATTATTCAGAGACGCAGTAAAAGAATTTCATCAGTCTTTTGCTGATACGCCAGTGGGCCAACTCATGCTGCAAATTGACCAGATGTAAGGTAGATCATGCAATTGCTAATTAAGTACGTAGATAAACTATTGTCAACGGCTTTGACCACGGTCATGGCGGCTATTTTGCTGGTGGTCAGTTGGCAAGTTATTTCTCGTTATTTGCTCAAAGATCCAAGCTCTGTAACAGAAGAACTGGCACGTTTTTTATTGATTTGGATAGGCATGTTAGGCGCCGTCTATGCTTATCGAACCAATAGCCATTTAGGTTTGAATTTGCTCCTTGAAAAAATTTCATTGAAGGCAAAGCGACTCGTTTTAATCTTGATTCAACTGCTGGTCATTGGTTTTTCAGCCATTGTGTTAGTGTTTGGTGGCAGTGAATTGATGCAACTAAGTTTAGAGTTGCAACAAATATCGGCTGCACTTAGCGTTAATATGGGTCTGATCTATGCCGTCATGCCGATCTCTGGTGTGCTACTGATTGTTTATTCTATCGCGAATTTACTGGCACTGTTTAAGGGCGAATTACTCGATATCCACACACAGGGAACCGTCTAATGGGTTTTACTGCATTTGTCCTTCTCTTGGTATTTTTTGTTCTACTGATCCTTAGTGTGCCTATTTCATTCAGTATCGGTATTGCCACCCTTATTACCATGTTGATGAGCATGGATCTCACTCCGGCAGCTACGACCATCGCGCAACGCATGGCGGGAGGCTTAGATAGCTTTGCTTTATTAGCCATTCCTTTTTTTGTGTTGTCGGGTTTGATCATGGGGCAGGGTGGTATTGCTAAACGTTTAATCGAGTGTGCCATGGCTCTCATTGGCGCCCTCCCGGGTGGTTTGGCCTTAGTCAATGTGGTGTCGTGTATGCTGTTTGGTGCCATATCGGGGTCTGCTGTCGCCGCCACGTCAGCCATTGGTAGCTTTATGTTGCCGGAAATGAAAAAGCAAGGTTATGACCCAAATTTTAGTGCCGCAGTGACCGCAGCCGCATCAACAACTGGCTTACTGATTCCACCGAGTAATATTCTGATTATCTATGCCATCGCAAGTGGTGGTGTGTCTATCGCTGCTTTGTTTATGGCAGGCTATTTACCCGGCATCATGGTGGGTCTAGCGTTAATGGTGGTGTGTTATATCTATGCTAAACGCAAAGGATATCCCACGGCTGCATGCTTACCCTTAAAGCTAGTTTTCAGCAAAGTATTGGCCGCCATGCCGAGTCTATTCTTAATATTTATTGTGATAGGCGGCATTATTGGTGGCATTTTTACCGCAACGGAAGCCGGTGCAATTGCCGTATTCTATGCCATGTTATTGTCTATGGGGGTTTACCGAGAAGTCAAAGTCACCGAGCTACCTGCATTATTGCTTAAATCCGCAGAAACCACCGCTATTGTGTTATTGCTCATTGGTGCCACTACAGCGATGTCGTGGTTACTGTCGTTTGAAAATATTCCTCAAACGTTCAGTGATTTTTTACTGGGCTTAAGTGAAAACCCCATTGTGATCCTGTTACTTATCAATCTTGTGCTGATCTTAGTTGGCGCGTTTTTAGACATGACGCCAGCGGTATTGATATTTACTCCTATATTTTTACCAGTGGCCATGCAACTGGGCATGTCGCCTTTGCAATTTGGCATCATGATGATCTTAAATTTGTCCATTGGACTGTGTTCTCCACCCGTAGGCGCCGTATTATTTGTCACATGTGCCATAGCCAAAACCAAGCTTGAAAATATTATTAAACCTTTACTCCCCTTATATTTTTCTATGTTTGTGGTGTTAATGCTGGTCACTTACGTACCGTGGATCAGTGAAGCGTTCCCTCGTTGGTTAGGATTATAAAAAGTATGGAGAGATATTTAATCCCCGGAGTGGTGCATGCCTGCACACTAATTCGGATTTTAGCTAACCAGATCAATGGTATGACATCGGTGCAAATCGAAGCGGCTTTAGGTTTACCGAGAACCACTGTATTTCGCTTGTTACGTACCCTGTGTGCTGAACAAATGATTGAAAAACGTGAAAAAAAATATTTTTGCGGAAGTGACCTGGTCAACATTGGCTTACAGCTTATTAATGGCGATCGCTTGCATCAAGTGGCCATTCCCCATGTGCAAAGATTGGCGCTAAGAACAGGTCATACTGCGCATTTAGCCGTACCACACCACGGCAGCGCATTGATTGTGGAAGTGTTTGACAGTCCACATCCATTGAAAGTGGCAAGTCGTCCAGGCATGCGAGCTAAAATGCATTGTTCGTCTACGGGTAAAATCTTTCTAGCGTTTTTGTATTATGACAACTTGGATTTGATGTTTGCTGACCAACCCCTTGAACAATGTACCCCGAAAACCATTACTGAATTGCCAGCATTGCGCAAAGAACTGCAACGGGTGATGGCCTTAGGTTATGCTGTTGATGATCAAGAATATCACAATGACGTGCGTTGTTTAGCGGTACCAGTGCGCGATAATCACGGTGTCGTGGTGGCGGCAATTGGTATTACAGCGCCTGCCATGGCGTTTACCCAAGCACAGATCCCAAGTGTTGCAGCACAAGTCAAAGAAGCGGCCTGCGCGATTTACAGAGATACCTATCAGATTTCTGCTTAACCGTATAAAAAACAATCCAACGCGTATTCGAGGAAATTAATATGACCCGGTCTGATTCACTGAAGCTGCACGCTGATAGACTTTTTCCCCATGACAAACATGTACGGGGCATTGCCAGAAATTTATATGCAGCAATTAAACAATTGCCCATCATTAGTCCACATGGACATACCGACCCACGTTGGTTTGCTTACAATGAGCCATTTGGTAATGCCACTGACTTACTCATTAAGCCCGACCACTACGTGTTTAGAATGTTATACAGTCAAGGCATACCACTGGAAGCGTTGGGAATACAAGGTGCAAAAGGCATAGTCACTGAGCAAGACCCACGGAAAATTTGGTCTCTGTTTGCCAAGCATTATTATTTATTCAGAGGCACGCCATCGCGCATTTGGTTAGATACAGTATTTCATGACGTGTTTGGCTTACGAGTAGCCCTAAATGAGGCCAACGCTAATCATTATTACGATCACATTACTGAACTACTTGCTACAGATGCCTACCGACCTCGCGAACTGCTGAATCGCTTTAATATAGAGTTAATTGCCACCACAGAAGCCGCCCTTGACACCTTGGATCATCACCAAGCCATGCAAAGCACGCCGATGCAAGGACGAGTCATCACCAGCTTTCGTCCTGATGATGTGGTGGATGCGAGCCGTCACGATTTTGTTGAGAATATCCTTAAGCTCGCCGAGTTAACGGGGCAAGACACTCAATCTTGGCTCGGTTATTTACAAGCGTTACGTTTACGGCGAGCTTTTTTTCAAAGTATGGGCGCTACCGCCACTGATCACGGTCATCCTACTGCACGCACGGCCAATTTGAGCCAAGCGCAATGCGAGGCGTTGTTCAAGCAATGTATAAGTGGGCAGTCTACGGACGAGCAACAAGAGTTATTTCGGGCGCAAATGTTAACCGAATTGGCGGGAATGAGTATCGAGGATGGCATGGTGATGCAAATACATCCCGGCGCGTTTCGCAATCATAACCCCACTGTATTTCAAAATTTTGGCCGCGATAAAGGGGCTGATTTACCCATTCAAACTGAATATGTGCATGCCCTTAAACCCTTACTCGACAAATACGGCAATCATCCAAAATTGAGTATCATTTTGTTCACCTTGGATGAAACAAGCTATGCTAGGGAACTTGCGCCACTAGCTGGCCATTATTCCTGTTTAAAATTGGGCCCCGCATGGTGGTTTCATGACAGCCCAGAGGGCATGTTGCGGTTTCGCCATCAAGTGACTGAAACGGCCGGGTTTTACAACACAGTGGGTTTTAACGACGATACCCGCGCTTTTTTATCAATTCCTGCGAGACATGACGTGGCGCGACGCATTGATTGCCGGTTTTTGGCTGAACTCATCGCCCAACATCGGATCACTGAGGAAGAAGGCTATGAGTTGGCTCATGACCTCAGTTATACCTTAGCCAAAAAAGCTTACAAATTGGACAAATAATCCCTCATGCAACCATTAAATCACCACACTATTGCCTCGCTACCCGCAGATGTGAGCCGTCGTCATGACAGCCCTTCTAAGCAGATTGGTATTGTGCACATTGGTCCAGGGGCTTTTCACCGTGCTCATCAAGCGGTGTTCACCGAGGACGCATTGCCATTTGACGACAAGTGGGGCATTTGTGCCGTGTCTATGCACAGCAGGGGAGTGAGAGACGAACTTTCTAGCCAAGATAATCTGTATACCTTGGCGATCCTTGATCACGCACCAAGATTTCAAATTATTTCGGCGATCAGGGAAGTACTCGTTCTTGCAGATCAGCGACAACAAGTTATGGCTAGGTTGACTGCGGCAACGACCCATATCGTCACGCTTACCATCACTGAAAAAGGTTATTGTCTTGATGCACAAGGCCAACTAGATTTCCAGCATGCTGACATCCGTCATGATTTAGCCAAGCCTGAGCAACCAATGAGTGCCATAGGTTTATTGGTCGCAGCATTGCGGGAACGCTATGCAAAGGCACTTAAACAGTTAACCATAATCAGTTGCGACAATGTGTCGGATAATGGCAATAAACTCGCCAAAGCGGTTATCAGTTTTGCTGCCGAACAAGATAGACAATTCGCCGACTGGATAGAACAGACGATATATTTCCCTAACACCATGGTAGATAGTATTACGCCGGCCACCGATGATGCGCTGCGCCAACGTGTAAATCAGGCCCTAAAGGTGCACGATAACTGGCCCATTCAGCGTGAAGCTTTTAGCCAGTGGGTGATTGAAGATCGCTTCAGTGGTCCACTCCCCCAGTGGGAAAAAGTTGGCGTTACCTTCACTCACGATGTAAGTGCTTATGAAAAAGCCAAATTGAGAGTACTCAATGGCAGTCACTCAACCCTCGCATATTTGGGTTTACGTTGTGGGCTTGTGGCAGTCAGCCAAGCGGTTAACCAACCTGTATTATTACGATTTCTGCGGCAGATGTTGAAAGATGAAGTGCAGGGCACCTTAAATGCGCCGAGTGAATTGAACATCAGCCAGTACATTGATGCGGTGTTAACACGCTTTCGCAACCCACATATTCGCCATTTATTAAGTCAAATTGCCTGGGATGGCTCGCAAAAATTACCCATTCGTTTGCTCGGCACAATTCAAGACAATCTAGACAAAGGTACAAGCATTCGCTTGTTAAGTGCAGGTATTGCTGCATGGCTACAGTTTTTAGTTTCTGCGGCAAAAACACAAACAACGCTTGTTGATCCCTTGGCTGAAACCTTACTTGCAGTAGCGACAAAATGTACTGGTAATCGTAAACAAGATGTTGAGCTTTTTTTAGCCATTTCGTCGGTGTTTCCCACAAAACTGGCTAAAAATCCCGCGTTTATGCAAGCGGTCAGCGAGGCCTATATCAGCCTTTTCGAGCTCAATGAGCACACAATAGTTACTGTCATAGACAGTTTTCTTAATTAATCGCGTTGTCAGCCACAAATAAGGAGTGAGAAACATGGCTATGCACATTGTGGTAGGTGAATGTATGGTGGAAATGTCGGGTAGGGCAGAGCACCTGTACTATCAAACATATGCCGGGGATACCTACAACACGGCCGTTTATCTCAAGCGCTGTAACCCTAATTTAGATGTTGCATATTGGACAGCAGCTGGCACAGATCCTCTGAGCCAAGGGTTTTTGGATAGCTTAGTGCAAGAACAACTGGATCCCTCCTTGGTTCTACGACAAAAAGATAAAACCTTGGGATTGTATTTAATTAATACAGATTGCAAGGGCGAGCGCAGTTTTGCCTATTGGCGCAGCGACTCTGCCGCACGACAATTATTGGGCGTTTTACATGAGCAAACCGCGCGAAATATTGTAGATCAAGCAAGCAGCCTATTTTTTTCTGGCATCAGTTTAGCGATTTTGTCTGATGACAATAGAAAACAGTTTTTACAGAAAGTGACTGAATTAAAGGAGCGAGGGTGTCGCATTATTTTCGACCCCAATTACCGTCCCAAACTTTGGCAATCCGTTGAACACGCGCGTGACTACACAGATAAGGCGTATCAGTTGGCTACCATTGCTTTCCCAGGTTGTGATGATCACAAAACCTTATACGGACAGGCTGATCTCGACGCCGTGAAACATCACGTTCAAGCACTTGGTGTTGAAGAAATTGTCATTAAAAATGGTGAACATGGCGTGCAGATATTTTCAGGTAGCCAGCACTATATTGAGCCCGCCTATGTGGTAAAGCAAGTAGTCGATACCACCGCTGCAGGTGACGCTTTTAATGGAGGCTATCTGGCAGCGCGTCTGGCAGGGCAAAATGAGCAACGCTCAGCGCGTTTTGGCGCAAAGCTTGCCGCTTTTGTCATTGGCCATCGTGGCGCTATTGTAGAAAAAGCGACCATGGCAGATTTTCTTACACTCAATAGAATTGTTTAAAACATCACTTGTGGTTTTGCATTCATCGAACTTTCTAACAAACTCGGTGCGGCTGGCAGCGTGTAGTTGAGTGATTGATTTGACAGTGGTACCTGGTAATTTTGTACAAATGATTTGGCTGAGTAATCTGCGTCATTTAATGCAGCTAGGCTGTTGTGCTTATCTGGCTGTGCGGTCTGCAAAGCAACATATTGCTTTGTGGACGGTTTTTCTGTGTGGCCTTGAGTAATCCTGAACACAACTTCAGTCATTGTCATAAATGCTGTTTTTGTTTGTTCCGGCGATGTTAATCTCAGTTCAACAATGTGGATTGAATCCAAAGAAATGCGAGTGTCAGGTACCCAAGATTTTTGATCATGTTTTGGTGTGTCATCTTGTTGTGTTGCCGCAAAACTCGACATGGTGTTTTGCTCATTAACTTGTGCAGATTTAAATTGACTGGCAGACACTGACGCAACAGACAGAGATAACATTAATAACAATAAACGCTTCACAACAGCTCCGTGATTCTTGGTGTAGGTGGTTATTGACTTGCTAAGTAGCGATTATTCTGCAAGGTTTCAAGTGCATTGCCTAGACGAAAAATGTTACTGGATTTTAACGACGCTTTATTGGTAGCAGCAAATAACCACGCTGGCGCAAGCGTACAAGTAAATCATTAGTTACATTCCTATAATGTATATTATGTTAAATTAACTATTTAAGCACTAACAAGCGACGCCGATAACTTTCCCTTGTTGTGTTAGTCTTCCTTTACCCTATCTTGGTAAGTGCTTTTTTCTTAAGCGTCTGCAACAGGATTAATACAAACCTTTACATCGCTTTAAGTTGTGCCGCGAATCGTTTGGCGTTGGTCACGTAATATTCAGCAGATTTTTCTAACATAAGCTTTTGTTTATCAGATACTGTTTTGACTACCTTGCCCGGTGAGCCCATCACCACTGTACCATCTGGAATAATCATATTTTCGGTGATGAGTGCATTGGCACCAATCACACAATGTTGACCAATCTTGGCACCATTTAAAATCACACTATTAATGCCAATCAAACTAAAATCGCCGATTTCACAGCCGTGCAACATGACTTTATGACCCACTGTGACACCTCTGCCGATGTTTAAAGGAATTCCGTGATCAGTATGTAAAATAGCACCGTCTTGGATATTGCTGCCTTCACCTACGGTAATAAGATCACAATCACCACGCAGTACGGCGTTAAACCAAATGCTGCTGTCTTTTTCTAATTTAACTAAACCAATAACATGGCTGCCTGGCGCGATAAACGCCGCTTGGTTATTGTCGACTTTGGCATCACCTAATTGGTAAATCATGGCTTTTCTCCTATTTGCCGCATCAGGCCTTCTTGCATGGTGGAGGCCACTAACCTTCCTTGACGATCAAAAAACTGCCCGCGAACCAAACCTCGCGCGCCACCGCTAAACGGACTTTGTGCGCAGTACAACAGCCAATCATCAAAATTGAAGGGATGATGGAACCACATCGCGTGATCAATGGTGGCCATACGCAGATTTTTATTACGCACTGAAATGCCATGAGGCTGTAATGATGTCGCTAAAAAATGATAATCAGAGGCATAGGCGAGCATGGTTTGATTTAAGTCCACATTGCCGTGTAATACTTCCTGCGCTTTCATCCAAATATAGCGGTTCGGGGCTTGAATTTGTGGTTTGTAGGGGTCGATTGCCTGCACTGTGCGCATGTCGATGGGTTTGTGGTAGCCGATGGTCTCGCGCATGCGCTGTGACATATCGTGCAAACAGTCGTCATAAAATTTGATGTCTGGCTCAATAGACTCAGGCGGCGGCACATCAGGCATTTGCGCAAACTGATGTTCTAAACCTTCTTCCGGCTGTTGAAAAGAGGCCGTCATATAAAAAATATTTTTGCCATGCTGAATGGCTTTGATCCTGCGGGTAGAAAAACTGCGACCATCACGCACATTTTCAACATCAAATAACACGGGATGATTGGCATCGCCAGGCAACAAAAAGTAACTGTGGAAGGAGTGAGCAAGGCGACCTTCAGGCAGCGTCAATTGAGCAGCAGCAAGGGCTTGACCTAAAACCTGCCCACCAAACAAGGCACGAAAACCCAGATCCCAGCTTTGTCCGCGAAAGAGCCCCTGCTCGATCTTTTCAAGGGTCAGTAAATCAACTAATTTTGTGTCTGTCATGGCTTCACTCAACTATCAAACTTGGTGCGGATTGCGCGGATAAAATTTGTCGGGCATACGGCTTTGATGTTCAAAAAAACGTGTATCTTTATAGGGTAACTTCATAAAACCCGATATCCCTAAGCCACTGATTTGTGGAATTAAATCAATAATATCTTGCAGTAGGCTTTTGAATTCAAGCTCCATATTGTGATTTAGCAAGGTGTAGTAACTATGAATTTTTAAGTGTGTTGGCAAGGATTCAAAGATGATACAGCCCGTATGATGAATACTATTTAATTGCCTAATCAGCGCTAACATCGCTTCGGGTAGGCTTAATAATTCATCGGGATCATCCCCGTCTTCAAAATATGAATGCATGCGGCTTTCGTCTTCGCTCAGAGAAATCTGGCTTAATTCATAGGGGATGCGCATACCTGGCTCAGGCACAAAGGGTACATGCTCGCTATCACGTTCTAAATGCAGGGTATCTCGGGCATTAAACAAACAACATTTAAACACCCCTACTCGCTTGATCGCCCGAGCGAGGTGCACCACGTTGTTAACCGCACTAGCGAAAGCTTTCTGCAAATTTGTATCGTAGAGGTTCAAGCTAGAGTCGATATAGACCCCCTCGTTTTGCCAACGTATCGCTAAGCCTCCGGCTACCGGATATTTACCCAGGCGACTGACTGCTGAAATAAAGGCTTTTTCAGTATCACCCATGCCCTGCAAGTAATTTTTATAATACCGTTCAAACTGCGCATCATTGAGGTAACTGAGTTCCTGATTCACCGAACAAGATTCAGCGCGCAAAAAAGACTTTCGTGAGCTGTAAACCACCGTATCGATATCTTTGTATTTGGCATGCAGCCAATTGGGGATTAGGGTTTTTAAGTTTGTGTCGTCTAAGGTCTGAGCGTCGCCTGCTAGGTTAACAGCATCCGCTAAACTTAAATTTTTCATGTACTGCATATTTCGCAGCAAATAATCACCACCTTCTCGGCGCTGACGTGGATCATCGCTTAACATCGCTGTCAAAGTTCGCGCCAGTTCTTGTGGTAAACCAAGGGAGTTTGGCGAAATAACCTGATGGCCAAAGCGGCAAGATTGGCCGGATGCAAGGGCATACAAGGTGCTGGCTAGACCTTGTTCATCAAAACGTGGTGACGATAACTCACCATTAAGTTGTTCTTCACCAATAAAATACACATCACCGAGGCGTGCATTGGTCTGCTGGAACTCACCCGACATTAAATCCATGACGTTTTGGCTGAGGTATTGTCCCTGCGCGTCCACCTGCGCAAACACCGAGGAGCCCCAGTCAATCAAGCCAATTTGTTCGGTGTGGGGATCAAACACAATATTGGACGGCTTGATATCCCCATGCACAATGGGTTTGTGTTGACCATTGTGCTGAAAATTACGCAAATACAACAGCACCTCTGCCAATTGCGCGGCAATTTTAACAATCAAACGCGGCGATAAAGGACCTTGTTGCAGCGACACTTTTTCTAAGTCTTCCCCCCTCGCCCTTTGCATCACCAAAATCGCTTGTTTTTTTACCCGTTGAAACTCAATGAGGGGCGGCACATTCGGGTGCTCAACATGACTAAGCATGTAGGCTTCTTCTTCAAGTCTGTCTTGTACATGTTGGGGTAAATTGACGCGGGAGAATTTAAACACATAGTGTTTATCCGCGCTGTCATCAGTGTGTTGTGTGCTCAAATTACCGGCAAAAGCAAAACCAAAGGCCCCCTTACCAATAAGTTGAATATCTTCATAACCCAGCAAGGCTAATTGTTCAGTACACAGCTTGAACCAGTCTTTAAGCTTTTTTGCATCTTTGTGGGAGAGCAGATAGATAGATTGCTCATCTGGAATATAGAAATGCTTAATGCCTGCTGGAGACTGCATGCGTTAGTCCTGAATTAACCATTCAACACGGGCACTGCCAGTAGCGGATTGCGATAGCAATGGTTGCAGTTCAAGCAATACCTCTTTTATCTGCGTGTCGAACTGCCAGGGGGCGTTGATGATCACCAAGCCTGAGCCATACATGCCTGCACCATCGGCGTTTCCAGTTACGCATAACTCGATGTTTAGCAGGTTTTTAAAGGGCTGGGCCGCTAATTGTGCCAATAAGCCCTCACTCTTACCCTTTTTGCTTTGCGCGTAGTTAACTTGGCTATCCGTGGTCGTTCGCTCAGCAATTAAGGGGTACCAAATGGCAATTACCCCTGCGTTCCATTTACGTTGTACCTTAATTACCGTATCCAACACTTGTTGATACTCTTGCGCATTTTCATAAGAGGGATCAATCAGCACTAATCCGCGGGCTAAACTCGGTGGTGTCATGGCGACTAAGCCTTCGTAGCCGTCACGATGATGAATGGCAACATGTTTTCCAGCAACATTCGCTTTGAGATTGGCTATTTCAGTATTGTGCCATTCCATCAAAACCAGTTGATCTTGCTCACGTAATAATGCCTTGGCAATCAGCGGTGAACCTGGGTAACTGTCATGGCGATGATAGCTTTGCACAAGATGTTGATAGGCTTGGATCAAGGGATTAGCGCTAGGATGACTGATAACACGCTCTATGCCTTGACGAAATTCATTGGTTTTTTGCGCATTATCCGACGATAAGTCGTACAACCCCGCCCCACTATGGGTATCCAAACAGACAAAACCCTTGGGTTTTTCAGCCATTTTATTGATTAATCCCATGAGCACAATGTGTTTCAGTACATCGGCGTGATTGCCCGCATGAAAACTATGACGATAACTAAACACCAGCGCTCTCCAATAAAATTTAAGGCCGACTATAAAAACAAACCCGCAAATAGCGGGTTTGAATTCTACCAAGTTTATTCAATAAACATAGTCAAAGGATTTTCTAAATATGACTTCCACAGATTATTAAAGCGTACCATGGTGGCGCCATCAATAATTCGATGGTCACCCGACCAACTGACTTGCATGATATTCACCGCAACTACCTTGTCGTTGTCATCAAAGCGTGGCAAACGTTGCATTTTACCCAAGGCAACAATGGCAGATTCAGGGGCATTGATCACAGGTGTGGCCACCGTTCCCCCTAACACACCAATGTTAGAAATGGTGATGGTGCCATCTTTTAAATCACTACTTTTTAGCTTACCCACTCGTGCCAGCTCTACCAACTCATTACTTTGTTTGGCGATGTCAAACAATGATAAGTGTTGCACACCTTTGATATTCGGAACGACTAAGCCAATTTTCGAGTCTACCGCCATACCAATATTATGATCATCGAGGTAGGTCAACTCGGTGCAATCGGCATTCACTTGGCTATTGATAATGGGAAATTGTTTCAACGCTAATGATAAGGCCTTGATGAAAAATGGCATAAAGCTCAATTTCACCCCTTGCTGAGCAAACTTATCTTTTAATTGCGCACGTGCTGCGATGAGATTGTCCATGTGAATTTCTTCACTCACCATAAAATGCGGGATATTCAGCGCCGCATGTGTCATCTGCTTGGCCATGGCTGCGCGTATACCACGGATGGCTTCGGTGCGTTTACCGCCTTTGTTTGGCGATTGCGTGTGATTAGTTGAAACAGCTTTGCTGTTTACAGCGTGTACATCCAACAAGTCTTCTTTCAGCACTCGCCCTTTCGCACCACTGCCATGTATGCGGCTAAGATCTATATTTTTTTCACGAGCGATACGCCGCACAGCTGGGCTGGCTAAAGCCTTACCCACTGACACAGGTCTTTCTCCTACATTATCTGCACCAGTCTGTGACGCTGTAACCCTTGCTGGACTTGGTGTTTGGGCACTGCTTTGTGTTTGCTGTTCTGAACGAGGTGTCGGGACTTGATTACTCGAATCTTGGCTCAATTCAGTGTCAATTTGGATGGCAAATAAAGGAGTATGTACTTTGGCAATTTCGCCTTCTGCATAATACAAACGACTCACTTTGCCCGCATGTTTGGCAGGAATCTCCACCAAGGCTTTATCGGTCATCACTTCGACAACCGGCTGATCTTCAACGATAACCTGCCCTTCGCTCACCAACCATTTAACCAGCTCACATTCAACGATACCTTCACCTATATCTGGCAAAATAAAGTCAATACTCGCGACACTGCTGGCTTGTACAGTGGATGTGACTAGCGGCGAATTGGCTTGAGTGCTGGCTACTTGTGGCGTTACTGCGTGTGAATCGAGGGCCTGATTCACTTCACTATGTTGTTGCTGCATGGCAAACAAGGGGGCATGTACTTTGGCAATATCACCGGCTTTATAATAAAGCTTGGTTACTTTACCACTATGCATGGCCGGGATCTGTACCGTTGCTTTGTCAGTCATGACTTCTGCTACTGGTTGATCTTCAACAATGTCATCACCTTCAGCCACTAACCATTCTAAAAGTTCACACTCCACAATGCCTTCACCAATATCCGGCAGAATAAAATCCGTCATCTATCTATTCTCCTTTATTTGTTAAAAGTGCACGCAGCGTTTGATGGCTTCGTAAGTTTTTAGATGATCAGGCATGTATTCTTTTTCATGCGCCAATGGGTAAGGTGTATCTAAACCGCAGACTCGCGTAATGGGCGATTCAAGGTGTAAAAAACACGCTTCTTGAATACTCGCAGCGATTTCACTGGCGAAGCCAGCGGTGCGTGGGGCTTCGTGGTTGATCAGCAAACGACCGGTTTTTTTCACTGACGCCGCCACCGTATCTCTATCCCAAGGCAAAATACTGCATAAATCGATGATTTCACAACTGATGCCATCTTGACTGGCCATGGCCGCTGCTTTTTCAATCACTTCCATCTGTGCACCCCAGGCCAATAAAGTAATGTCACTGCCTGCTTGCACCACTTCGGCTTTACCCAAGGCTAGGGTGTAATCATGCTCTGGTACGTCCCCTACCGAAGCACGATAAAGGCGTTTTGGCTCCATGAACAAAACTGGGTTGTCGTCACGGATCGCTGCTAATAACAAACCTTTTGCTTGATAGGGATTGCGTGGCACGACAATTTTTAAACCAGGTACGTGGGCAAAAAATGCTTCGGGTGATTGTGAGTGATATAAACCGCCAGAAATGCCCCCGCCGTATGGCGTGCGAATGGTCAATGAACCACAACTAAACTGACCACCCGAACGATAGCGCCATTTAGCAGTTTCATTCACTATTTGGTCAAATGCTGGGAAGATATAATCAGCAAACTGGATCTCCGCTACAGGGGTAGAACCTTGTGCCGCCAATCCATTGGCAAAACCAATGATGCCTTGTTCAGTTAATGGGGTATTGAAACAACGTGCTTTACCAAACTTTTCTTGCAAGTTGCTTGTTGCGCGAAACACACCACCAAAATGGCCAACATCTTCGCCAAATACCATGACTTTTTCATTTTCTGTCATGGCGGTAATCAAGGCGCTATTGACTGCCTGTAACATATTCATTTTAGCCATGGTTATAGTCTCCCAGCTGTTTTAGGATAAGCTTCGGGATACTTGGCAATATGCGCTTTGAGCTCTGCCAATTGCTCTTTGAGGTGCCAAGGTGGTGTGTCGTAAACGTCGTTGATGATTTCATTAATGTGACAAACAGGGACTTTTTCCACTTGTTTTAATTGACTTAATACCTCTTGGCGAGTTTGCTCGATATGCGCTTTGCTCTCTTCTTCGTTGTACCAGCCTTTGCTCTGCATCCACGCCGCAAAACGTTGCACGGGATCTTTGGCGCGCCAACGCTCTTCTTCGTCTTTTGAACGATAGCCTGTGGGATCATCAGAAGTAGAGTGCGCTGCCAGACGATACGTCATGGCTTCGATAAGTACCGGGCAATGTTCAGTCAGTGCAATTTGCCGGGCTTTAGCTGTTGCCGCATACACAGCCATCACGTCATTTCCATCCACACGAATGGTTTTAATACCATAACCAATGCCACGTGAGGCAATGCCATCCCCCGCAAATTGCTCTTCGGATGGCGTTGAAATCGCGTAACCGTTGTTGCGACATAAAAAGATGACAGGACAATTTAAAACCGCAGCCATGTTCATGCCCGCATGAAAATCGCCCTCAGAGGCCGCACCTTCTCCAAAATAACAAATCGTCACCGCGGGCACCCCTGCCATTTTTTGCCCATAGGCATACCCACTTGCCTGAGGAATTTGTGTGCCGAGGGGAGAAGAAATGGTCATGAAATTGAGGTCTTTTACACCGTAGTGAATAGGCATTTGACGACCTTTGTTTAACTCTTTTTCATTGCTAAACATTTGGTTCATAAACTGCTCAGTGGTGAAGCCGCGAAAGGCCAAAGCACCTTGTTCACGGTATTGCGACATAATCATATCTTGTGGCTCTAAGGCCGCTGCACTGCCAATTGTCGATGCCTCTTCACCTGTACAGGCAAGGTAAAAGCTGATGCGTCCCTGACGTTGCGCCGCCACCATACGCTCATCTAAAATCCGAATATATTGCATGGTGTGGAGAATTTTTTTAGCTAACTCTTCTGACATATCAGGGAGTGTCGCATCGCCGTGTAGTGAGCCGTCGGCTTGCAGCAGCTGCACCATGGGGATGTCGAGCAAGCCATTACTAATGACTTCTACTTGATTTGTCAGGCCAACATTTGACAGGTGATTACGGTCTTTCATTGCCTACCTTTTTTATTCCGAAACGATATTAAACTTACGTTTAAAGCTTGTTATAAGTTTGTAAATAGTAGAGCAGTATTTGAAACAAGACCTTGCGATTTAATCGGCGGGAACACAAAGCGTGGAAGTAAAAAACTAATTCATGTCACAAAAGATGATAGTTATCCTAGATTTGTTAAGCATGGAAACATTTGTTTTAAATGACAGGGATAATCGAAATATTCTGACTATCCCTGCCCCTTTTTAATTATTCGAAATGTCGTTCGCGTTTGGTTTCGATGGTGTCTATGTACCCATGCCATGTAGCGTAACCGATCAAGGGCATTAAGATAAGAAACCCGATAAACCACGTGGCAAAGCCAATTAACACCGCGGTGAGGATGATCATCGCCCACATCAGCATTGGCCCTTTGTTGCTCCACACCGCATTCATGCTCGTCAGTACAGCGGTGGCTAAATCTACCTTGCGCTCCATGAGTATCGGTTGCGTAAAGGCACATAAGAAAAATACCAGCAATGTGAAACCAGCACCAACCACCGTGCCTACGGCAAGAAACGGTAAGAGGTTTTGCCAATTTGGATCGAGATATTCTGGATAAAGGGCATGAATCACCGAGGCAACACGCAACCAAAAAATCATCAATACCAACAACATGATACCCAAGCCCCACTCATTGACGGCGTTGCGTTTAATCGCTTTCACACTGTGCCACAAGCTTGGTACGTGATGCTTCTCGAGCTCCCAGCTCACGTCATACAGGCCTGCCGCCAAAAAAGGGCCGAGTAGAATAAAACAAACAATGGCAGGCATAATCACTAAATGCCACCCCGTTAATTCCACCAAATAGGTGATAAACCAAGGAATGGCAGCAAAAATTACACCAAAGAACAAGGTCAAGACTGGTGCCCGTTGGGCATCACGTATCCCCAAGGCTAACCAATGAAAAGGATCACTAAGTGCCAGTTTTTTACAGGGAATTACCCGTGCAACACCGCTATCTATAATGGCATTGTGCTGTTCTTCTTTGAAATGCTCGGACATGACTGAACTCCGCAGTTAGCTGTTGAGATGAGTGTTGAAATAATCAACACCTTGCTATTGTTTAACTCACTGAACAAATATTATCAAGCACCATGCATGAGTATTCTGTGGAATAGGAAGTGTGACTAAATCGCCGTTCGCTGCCAATGGACTGCCTCACCAAAAAAAACAGCAAGTGATTGATTTAATTCTGCAAAACTGGTGAGTGTTTGGTTTTTATTACTGACACACTGCCAAACAAATTGGTGGCAATTGTTTTTCAACACGTCGTATTCACTGTAACAATAGAGTTGTGAACTCGCACACTGCGCCGCATCTGCAGAGACTAATGGCTGCCCACTGGCATCACAGGCGACAAAAATTTGTTCACCGCTACGTTGCTGCAAAAAACGCTGGGGTGAGATGCCGCGGATTAATCCATTGCCTTTTAATTCAATGATATTATTGTCAAGCCAAATTCCGGTGTGTTCAAACACACCAAAAATATGACAACTCACTATCGCGCCGTCACACGGCACCACACGCAGGTTGCCCTCTCCGGGTTTCACCGCCACACTCGTGTTTGATTTTTTGTTTGCCAGTTGAGCGCTGGCTAAATAGGTCACGACTCCCGCTCCAATCCACAATAATGGTAATGGCATACTACGTCCTCGAATCACTCAAATTGTGTCACTTGGCCACCCACGGCTATCGCCATACATGACTTTCTGGCTAAACACTCCTTACTATGCTCCTTCCAATCGATTTGACAAGTTGACCTTGTAAGCAGCTATGTCACGCTACCAAACAAAATCATGCAGCCAACATAAATTAACACTTAACAGTGCTAGGGCGAGTGTATTACCCTGTTAGCCTCTTAAAACTCCAGCTACGCCAATGAAAATTATTAATAAATCCAACAAATTAGAAAATGTCTGTTACGACATTCGTGGGCCTGTACACGATTATGCAAAAAAAATGGAAGATGAAGGCCATCGTATTCTGAAGTTGAATATTGGTAATCCGGCGCCCTTTGGTTTTGCCGCCCCCGATGACATCTTAAAAGATGTCATTCATAACTTACCAAAATCTCAAGGTTATTCTGACTCCAAAGGCATCTACGCCGCTCGTATTGCCGTGATGCAGTACTACCAACAGAAAAACATTCGAGGAGTAACGGTAGACGATATCTATATCGGTAATGGTGTCAGTGAATTAATTGTGATGGCCATGCAAGGGCTATTAAACAATCAAGATGAAGTCTTAATCCCAAGCCCAGATTACCCACTGTGGACAGCCGCCGTGAGTTTATCATCTGGTAAGCCTGTGCATTATGTGTGCAATGAGGACGACGGATGGCAGCCTGATATTGCTGACATTCGCAGTAAAATTAGTGATAAAACCAAAGCCATTGTTTTGATCAACCCCAATAACCCCACCGGTGCAGTATATTGCAAAGATCTGCTGCAACAAGTCATTGAAGTGGCCCGCGAGTTTGGTTTGATTGTTATCAGCGATGAAATTTATGACAAAATTTTATATGACGATGCCGAGCACCACTGCATCGCATCGTTAGCCAGCGATTTGTTTTTTATCACCTTAGGCGGTTTATCTAAAAACTATCGTGTCGCTGGGTTTCGGGCTGGTTGGTTAGTGATGAGTGGCAATAAGAGCCTAGCTCAGAACTATATAGAAGGCTTAAACATGCTGGCTTCCATGCGGATGTGTGCCAACGTGCCCAGCCAACATGCCATTCAAACAGCCCTAGGTGGTTATCAAAGTATCAATGAATTAATCATGGAAGGCGGTCGTTTAAAAGTACAAAGAGACATAGCGTGTAGCATGATCAACGCTATTGATGGCTTACATTGTGTGGTGCCCAAAGGCGCATTGTACTGTTTCGTAAAAGTCGACGCAGAAAAGTTTAACATTAGCAACGACGAACGCATGGTGCTCGATTTGCTGCGCCAAGAAAAAGTGTTATTGGTGCACGGCAGCGGTTTCAATTTGCGCAGCGGTTGTTATTTCCGTTTGGTCTTTCTACCCCACAAAGATGAGCTAATTCCAGCCATTGAACGCATCGCTAATTTCTTCAAACACTACAAGCAGGTGAATTAAGGTGCAGTCAACCCCACCTAAAAGCCACTTTTTTGCCCATCTTGCCCGTATGAAATTAATCAATCGTTGGCCACTGATGCGCAATGTTAGAACCGAAAACGTGCAAGAACACAGCTTACAAGTCGCCATGGTAGCGCATGCTTTGGCGCTTATTCGCAATAAATATTTCGCAGGTAATGTAGACCCTAACAAAATCGCTACCATAGCCTTATTCCACGATGTGTCTGAAGTGATTACAGGAGATCTTCCCACGCCAGTAAAGTATTCCAATCCGGTGATCCGTGACGAATATAAAAAGATTGAAAAGGCCGCCGAGCAAAAACTCATCGACATGGCCCCCCAGGCTTTTAAAGATGATTATGCAGCCCTTATCGATCATCAGCATCACAGTGAAGATGAAATATTTATTGTGAAGGCCGCTGATGTGATCTGTGCCTATCTAAAAACCTTGGAAGAACTGTCTGCTGGCAATCAGGAGTTTGGTTTAGCCAAAAAGCGTTTAGACAAAATGTTAAAAGCCTACAACGCCAATGAAGTGAATTATTTCATGAAGGCCTTTGTACCAAGTTTCAGTTTAAGTCTTGATGAGATTACTCAGGAAGATTATTAGTTCGAGCAAAAAGTAGGAAAGTATAATGCAGCTTAGTCACGACCAGCTTTGGCAAGCGCGTTTGCAAGTACAAGGCGCACAACGAGAGGGCGACCACCGCAATCCGTTTCAACGCGACAAAGCGCGAATTTTGCACTCTGCTGCTTTTCGTCGTTTACAAGCCAAAACCCAAGTATTAGGCGTGGGCATGAGTGACTTTTATCGCACTCGATTAACTCACTCCCTAGAAGCATCACAAATTGGCCAAGGCATTGCCGCGCAGTTACGTAATAAATTTCCGACGCTCACAGAGCAGTTACAACTCAACGATACCCTCATCGAAGCGCTGTGTTTAGCTCACGATATTGGCCACCCGCCTTTTGGTCACGGCGGCGAAGTCGCCTTACATTATATGATGCGCGCTGACGGCGGCTTTGAAGGCAACGGCCAAACCTTCAGAATAGTGGGCAAACTTGAGCCCTATACCGCAGACGCTGGCATGAACTTGTGTCGGCGAACCTTACTGGGTTTGCTTAAATACCCTAGCTTTATCGATAAACTCCAGCGACAACCCAGCTCAGAACAACAAAAACCCAACAACAGTCATCGTCAGGTCAAGGCAGCAGATTGGCATCCGCCTAAAGGGCTGTATCAATGTGATAAAAGCATATTTGACTGGGTATTAGCTGGTTTAAGCCATGCAGATCAGCAACGTTTTATGCAGGTTCGTTGGGTAGAAAATGGCCATGCCAAGACCCGTTTTAAATCCTTCGACTGCTCTATTATGGAGTTAGCGGATGACATTGCCTATGGTATTCATGATCTGGAAGATGCCATCGTAATGGGCATCGTCAATCACGCACAATTCATGCAAGAAGTGGTAATCCCGATTGCTGCTTTGCAACATGGTTGGCTGAGCGCCAACATCGACAACTTAGCCTTAAAATTGTTTAGTCCTCACCACCACGAGCGTAAAGATGCCATCGGTGCCTTGGTAAACTGTTTTATAACCGGCATCGAAATCACTGTTGTAGATGAGCAATTTAGCGACGATCTGCTGAAATATAACGCTGTTTTCCCCGAGCCTTTTCAACAAGCCTTGAGTGTATTTAAAAAATACGTTTTTCAACGGGTGATCCTCAAACCAGAAATTCAGTTATTAGAATACAAGGGTCAGCAAATTGTCATGGCGCTTTTTGAAGCGTTTTCATCTGACCCCTTGCGTTTATTGCCCGAAAATACACGGCAGCGATACAGAGAAGCCAATGAGTTAGGTATCGGTCAGCGCGTGATCTCAGATTACATCGCAGGCATGACAGATGGCTTTGCTTCACGATTGTATAGCAATTTATTTTTACCCAGCGCTCAGTCAGGAGGCTTGGATAAAAGCATGATATGAAAGGATTAGTTGTGCGTTTGAAAAGCTTTTTCTGCTAAACAAACCATTGTGAGGAAATTTAATCGACTGAGTCGCTGTCTCTAGAGAGTAAGTATTACTGAGGTGGACCAAGCAGCATGTTAATTAAAGTTCCTGCCAAAAGCAGTTGTAATGAAAACCAAGTCACTGATGAAAAAATTTATCAGCAGCGCCGCTCACTGTTGAAGTCCATGGGATTTATGGGGGCAGCGAGTTCGTTGTCATCATCGCATGTTAATGCCTTCGACTTGTTTGGCAGTGATGACAAAACTTTTGTCACACAAGCTCTCGACTTTAAGCCAGCAGCAAATTACCGCAGCACCGAGCAGCAAACACCAGAAAGTAAGGTGATCAGTCACAATAATTTCTATGAGTTTGGTACCGCAAAATCCGATCCTCAAGCCAATGCCCAGGGTTTTAAAGTTGACCCTTGGAGCCTGACAATTAATGGCTTGGTTGAAAAGCCCCTTACCCTTGATTACGCTGATTTATTCAAAAAGGTGGCGCTGGAAGAACGTATTTATCGCTTACGCTGTGTTGAAGCTTGGTCGATGGTGATCCCGTGGGTGGGATTCTCCCTTGCCGAACTCATCAAGCAAAGTCAGCCACTGAGCGGTGCCCAATACGTGGCCTTTGAAACACTCTATGACCCCAAGCAGATGCCAGGTCAGAAGAGTCGCTGGACAGGTGGTGGCATTGATTACCCTTACGTCGAAGGGCTGCGCATTGATGAAGCCATGCATCCCCTCGCCTTTTTAGCAGTTGGGCTGTATGGCAAAACCTTGCCACCGCAAAACGGGGCGCCCATTCGTTTAGTAGTGCCGTGGAAATACGGGTTTAAAAGCATCAAGTCCATTACGCGTATCCGTTTAACCGCGCAAAAACCCCCGACTACTTGGAATATCTTGGCACCCAACGAATATGGGTTTTATGCCAATGTTAACCCCGAAGTAGACCATCCAAGATGGAGTCAAGCCAGCGAAAGGCGGATCACCAAAGGCGGCTTGTTTGACCTCAGTCGTAACCCGACTCAAATGTTTAATGGTTACAGTGAAGTTGCGCCCTTGTATGCAGGCCTTGATCTTAAACGTAATTACTAAAAGTCGCTAAACCTAGAGACTGTGGACCTCACTCTTGAAGAATAAACTCAACAACAGCCATATATTGGCGCTTAAGGTGTTCATACATCTTGGCGCTTTACTGCCCTTTATCTACACCTGTTATCAAGCAGTAACAGACCAGTTGGGCGCAGATCCTGTCGAAGCACTGATCCACTTCACCGGGATCAGCGCGTTTAACCTCTTGTTACTGAGCTTGTTGGTCAGTCCTCTTGCTAAAAGACTCCGTCAGGGCTTATTGCTAAAAGTTAGACGATTATTGGGTTTATACGCCTTTACCTATGCCCTGAGCCACTTACTATGCTATGTGGTGTTTGAATTGCAATTGGACTGGTCGTTAGTACTCAGTGAAATCATCAAACGCCCCTATATTACGGTTGGCTTTGCCGCTTTGTTGATCTTGTTTGCATTAACGCTCACCTCTACGCAAGCCGCACAACGTAAACTCAAAGGCACATGGCAGAGTTTACACAACTGGGTATATGTGGCTGTGCTTTTGGGCGCTTTGCATTTTATCTGGTCGGTGAAGCTCGACATCATTGAGCCACTTATTTACTGGGCTATGACACTCACCTTATTGTATTGGCGAAAAGACAAACTGATGGCAGCCATAAAACGCTGGAAAATTAAACAGAAAAAAACACTTGCATGATTATTTATACAGCACTACTGTATGCGCATACACTGTATAAATAATCACTATCAAGGGTTAATTATGGCTACGCAAGTACACAACTTATCTACCCACAACTTAAGTTCAAAAGCTAACTTAGTGGTTGAACAACTACTGTCTCCCGCCCCGCTTAACCTAAAAACCAATCAATCGCCACGTAAGTGGACGTATATATTGGCTAATCATATTCGCTTAGTGAACAACACTGATGCGGTGATCCGCTTACCACGTCCACACACTAACAGGCTAAAAAGTTGGGTTGAAAAAATTGTATCAGCAGGTCAATGCGAACAAATTTTTGTTGAACAATTAAGTATGGATGAATTGAGTTATAAGCGCTTGCAACAACTGTGTGCACAACATCAAGTGAAATTGGTGAATCTACTGATTAACAGCAAACGTGCCCAGGTGATTAAGGGCCCTTGGTTAAATTAAGGGCGGTTAATTATTTACTTGGGAAAGTGAATTACTCGGGTAAAATCTCGTTTTAAACTTGGCTTGGCAGGCGTTTAAAGTGAGACTAACATGAGCGATTCGGCAAAAATTTGTTATTGTGGCAGCGGGCGAACATTCGATGAGTGTTGCCGTGTTTATCTAGAAAATAAAAAGTCTCCTCCCAACGCAGAAGCCTTGATGCGCTCGCGCTTTAGCGCTTATGCCACAGAAAATTTTGCCTACATTCTGGCGACCTATGCACCATTGCAACGCAGTGCTTTAACCATTGATTCACTCGCCCAAAATGCGGCACAAACGCGCTGGTTAAAATTGGTGGTGCATCAGCATTTATCCAAGGGTCACCACGCACAAGTCGAGTTTAGCGCCTACTACCAAGTAGATGGCAGTTTTTACTGCATGCATGAAACGTCAGATTTTATTTTACAGGCTAACAAGTGGTACTACAGCGAAGGCCTTATTCATCGCGATTCAGGCCAGGTGGTAATGCAGCGAAATGACCCGTGTTTATGCCAAAGTGGTAAGAAGTATAAAAAGTGTTGTGGATTGTAAGTCTCAACCGATCTTAACCAGATTAATGTTGCAACGAACAAGTTGATCTTGCAGATAGTCGGAAAGCCTCTTACCTAAGCCACTAAACTTACACGACAGCACGCATAAATCTACAAGTACACAACTGCACTCACACGACTCACATTGCTGAACTTATTTATCAGCTGCGTTTTAGCAAAAAACAAACGCCGTTGGCTCAGCTGCTAGGCAGAATAACTATCAATCATAGCGAAGTTAAGTGCACTGCTGAGTTAATCCTTACCTGCCAACTGTCAACGCTGTAGTAGTGAGTTTGGCACGCCCTAAAACTGGTTAAAGATCGGGTACGCGCACGCTACCTTCCATCAGTACCCGAGCACTGCGGCTCATTATAGCTTTTGTCACCTGCCATTGACCATCGAGTAATCTTGCTTCTGCTCCCACAACTAAAGTCCCTGATGGGTGGCCGAAACACACCGTGCTGCGAGGTGTCCCGCCAGCCGCTTTATTTACCAAGGTGCCTTGAATAGCAGCGGCTGTGCCGATTGCCACCGCGGCTGTGCCCATCATGGCGTGATGCAGTTTGCCCATGGACATGGCTCTGACCAGCAAATCAACACACTCTGCGGCAATAGTCTTTCCACTCGACGCTACATAGTTTTGTGGCTTGGCAAGCATGGCTATTTTGGGGGTATGTTGCCGAGTAGCCGCTTCGCTCACGTCCTTGATTAAACCCATTTTAACCGCACCGATAGCACGTAAGGTTTCCAAGCGCGCTAAAGCCTTAGGATCACTGTTGATGTCTTGTTGCAGCTCAGTACCCTGATAACCAAGACTGTCAGCATTGACAAATATGGTGGGTATACCCGCATTGATAAGGGTGGCGCTTAACTTAGCGCCAGCCACCAATGTCTCGGGCACATCTAATTCATCAACCAAGTTACCGGTGGGAAATAAACCAGCATTGTCATCCCCTGAGTCATCGGCGGGATCCACAAACTCTAATTGAATTTCTGCCGCAGGAAAGGTCACGCCGTCTAATTCAAAATCGCCAATTTCTTGTACCTCACCGTTTAAAATCGGTACGTGGGCGATGATGGTTTTTTGAATATTTGCTTGCCAGATCTTAATACTGAGCATGCCATTTTGCGGAATACGAGCCTTGTCTATAAATCCTTGGCTAATGGCAAAAGGCCCCACTGCGGCGGATAAATTGCCACAGTTGCCACTCCAATCCACAAAGTCTGTATCGATGCTGACTTGACCAAATAAATAATCGACGTCGTGACCAGCTTGTGTACTGGCCGAAATGATCACCACTTTACTGGTACTTGAAGTAGCGCCGCCCATACCATCGGTATGTTTAGCATAAGGATCAGGGCTACCTATCACTTTTTGCATTAACTTATTTCTGGCTTTGCCCCGGGTTTGTGCTGCCAATGGTAGGTCAAGAAGGCGAAAAAATACGCCTTTACTGGTACCGCCGCGCACGTAGGTGGCGGGAATTTTCAACTGCGGTTTAACATTCATCAATTATTCTCAGTTACTATCGATACACAGACAAAAGTCACAGGGTTCGGCCCTAAGCCTTGGCTTCTAAAAAGTCTTGAGCAAAACGCTGCAGCACACCACCCGCTTCATAAATGGCAAGCTCTTCAGCAGTGTCTAAGCGGCATTTAACCTGGATCTCGAGGGTTTCACCATTGGTTTTGTGCACGGCTAAGATTAAGTTGGCAGCGGGCGCAATATGCCCTAACACAACATATATTTCGCTGCCATCGAGACCGAAACTGTGGCGGTTTTGCCCCGCTAAAAACTCCAGAGGCAATACGCCCATGCCCACTAAGTTAGTGCGGTGAATACGTTCAAAGCCTTCAGCAACAATCGCTTCAACCCCTGCTAAGCGCACACCTTTTGCGGCCCAGTCACGCGATGAACCTTGACCATAATCAGCCCCTGCAATAATGATCAAGGGCTGTTTACGCTGCATGTAGGTTTCGATGGCTTCCCACATACGGCTCACCTTGCCCTCGGGCTCGATGCGAGTCAGAGACCCTTGCTGCACTTTTCCTTGCGCGTCTTTCACCATTTCATTCAGTAATTTGGGGTTGGCAAAGGTTGCTCGTTGCGCAGTAAGGTGATCGCCTCTGTGGGTAGCATAGGAGTTAAAATCTTCCTCGGGTAAACCCATTTTGTGCAAGTATTCCCCTGCTGCACTGTCGAGCATAATGGCATTTGAAGGCGACAAATGGTCAGTGGTAATGTTGTCACCTAACACCGCCAACGGGCGCATATTTCTTAATAAGCGTGGTGCAGCTAATGCACCTTCCCAATAAGGCGGACGACGAATGTAGGTACTTTGCTCACGCCACTGATACTGAGGATCAATGTGCTCGCCGTATTCTACTTTTAAGTCAAACATGGGTTGATACACTTGCGTAAACTGTTGTGGTTTGACACTTTGTTGAATAACCGCATCAATCTGTGCATCGCTTGGCCAAATGTCGGCTAAGCGAATTGGCTTACCGCTGGCATCTGTGCCTAATACATCACGCTCTATATCAAAGCGAATGGTGCCAGCGATGGCATAGGCAACAACCAAAGGTGGTGAAGCGAGAAACGCTTGGTCAGCTTGCGGATGAATGCGGCCATCAAAGTTGCGATTACCGGATAACACCGCTGTTGCATACAGCTTTCTGGCTTTTATTTCTTCGGAGATGTCAGGAGCAAGGGCGCCACTCATGCCGTTACATGAGGTACAGGCAAAGGCCACAACACCGAAGCCTAGCGTTTCAAGCTCAGGTAACAAGCCCGCCTCTTGCAGATACAATTGCACAGTTTTTGAGCCTGGCGCCAAGGAGCTTTTCACCCACGGTTTGCGCTGCAACCCTAATTTATTGGCGTTACGTGCCAACAAACCGGCGGCAATCATATTGCGTGGATTGCTGGTATTGGTGCAACTGGTGATGGCGGCGATGATCACCGCGCCATCAGGCATGAGCTTGCCGTCGTTTTCCACAATGCCGCTGATCCCACGCTTGGCTAACTCAGTCACTGGCACATAGGCATGGGGATTAGATGGACCAGCAATACTTCGCACGACGGTGGATAAATCAAAATGCAGTACGCGCTCGTAGTCGGCGTTTTGCATGGCATCGGCCCATAAACCCGTGTGTTTGGCGTATTGTTCAACCAAGGTGATTTGTTTTTCTTCTCGGCCGGTTAAACGCAGATAAGTTAAGGTTTGCTCGTCAATGTAGAACATCGCTGCCGTGGCCCCGTACTCGGGGGTCATGTTGGCGATAGTGGCCCGATCACCAAGGGTAAGATGACGTGTCCCTTCACCAAAAAACTCCAGGTAAGCCGACACGACTTTTTGTTCACGTAAAAATTGTGTGAGGGCAAGTACTACATCTGTGGCAGTGATGCCCGCTTGGGGTTTGCCACTCAGTTCTACCCCAATTATGTCAGGTAGGCGCATGTAGGATGCGCGGCCAAGCATGACACTTTCTGCTTCTAGGCCACCCACACCGATGGCGATTACCCCTAAAGCATCCACCATGGGAGTGTGACTGTCGGTGCCCACTAAAGTATCGGGGAACGCCACACCATCACGCACTTGAATGACGGGTGACATGCGTTCTAAGTTAATTTGATGCAAAATGCCGTTGCCCTGTGGGATAACATCAATATTTCTAAATGCGGTTTTTGTCCAATTGATAAAGTGAAAACGGTCTTCGTTGCGCCTGTCTTCAATAGCCCGATTTTTGGCAAAGGCATCCTTATCAAAACCGGCAAATTCCACGGCCAATGAATGGTCAACCACCAATTGCGTTGGTACCACTGGATTCACTTGTGCCGGATCACCCCCCTTGGCGGCGATGGCGTCTCGCAAGCCCGCCAAATCCACCAAGGCCGTTTGACCGAGGATGTCATGACACACCACTCGAGCGGGAAACCATGGAAAGTCTAAATCGCGTTTACGTTCGATTAATTGACCCAAAGCAGCATTCAGTTGACTGGGTTCACAGCGACGAACCAAGTTTTCGGCCAATACTTTTGAAGTGTAGGGCAATTGTTGATACGCCCCCGCTTTGAGGGCATTAACTGCCGCTTCAGTATCAAAGTAATCAAGCTTTGATCCGGGTAAACTACGACGATATTCAATATTCATTTGAACAAAATTCTCTTAGTCAATTAACGAGACGCGATGGCAACCACTTTACGTGGCTGTACACCAACGTAATCAGCACTTGGACGAATAATCCGATTGTTCGAGCGCTGCTCCATCACGTGGGCAGCCCAACCGGTTAATCGTGAGCACACAAATATAGGTGTAAAGAGTTTGGTGGGAATGGCCATAAAGTGGTAAGCCGATGCGTGGAAAAAGTCGGCGTTGCAAAATAGTTTTTTGCTATCCCACATAAACTCTTCACACGCCACTGAAATGTCATATAGAGCAGTATCACCAAATTCATGCGCCAGTTTTTCTGACCAGGCCTTGATGATCACATTACGTGGATCGGATTCGCGATAGATGGCATGCCCAAAACCCATGATTTTTTCTTTACGGGCTAACATTTCTGCCATTTTAACTTTGGCATCAGCAGGTGAACTGAATTTTTCAATCATGTCCATTGCCGCTTCATTGGCACCGCCATGCAAAGGACCACGCAATGAACCAATCGCCCCCGTGATACAAGAAAACATATCCGATAACGTAGATGCACACACCCGTGCCGTGAACGTTGAGGCATTAAATTCGTGCTCTGCGTATAAAATGAGTGAGACATCCATGACTTTACGGTGCAATGCAGAAGGGGTTTTACCACTTAATAAACGTAAAAAGTGCCCCGCAATACTTGGCTCATCGCTATGACAATCGATTTCTACGCCCTCATGACTGAAGCGATACCAATAACACATGATGGCTGGAAAAGCGGCTAACAGCCGATTGGCGGCATGATGCTGCTGAGAAAAATCTTGCTCTGGTTCAAGGTTACCTAAAAATGAACAACCGGTGCGCATCACATCCATAGGATGGGCATCAGCCGGAATGCGCTGCAATACTTCTTTTAACGTTTTAGGCAGATCTCGTAAGGGCATCAATGTTTTGATATAAGTATCGAGCTGGCTTTGAGTAGGCAGTTCACCGTAGAACAGCAAATATGCCACTTCTTCAAAACTGGCGTTTTCAGCTAAATCGGCCACATCATAGCCACGATAGGTTAAACCCGAACCTGATTTACCCACCGTACACAGGGCTGTTTCCCCTGCACTTTGCCCACGTAACCCTGCACCACTTAATTTTTTGTCAACCATGTTGTATTCCTCAATGCTGTACGGATGATTATTCTGACGAAACAAGCCACCATGGCTTACAGGTTTTTACCCGCTGAAAATAGATTATCCAATTTTTGTTCGTAGTCGTGATAAGCCAAATAGTCGTAGAGCTCCATACGTGTTTGCATGGTGTCTAGCACACGCGTTTGATCACCATGAGCCAATATACTGGCGTAAACATTTTCGGCTGCTTTGTTCATGGCTCTGAATGCACTTAAGGGGTAAAGCACCATGCCAACACCCCACTTTGCAAGTTGCTGCTTATTCCACAATTCCGTTTGGCCAAATTCTGTAATATTAGCCAATACCGGCACTTGCAGCTGCTCTGTGAAAGCCCGGTAGTGGGCTTCAGTTTTCACCGCTTCGGCAAATATGCCATCTGCGCCAGCTTCAACGCAGTCCTGTGCTCGTTCAATGGCTTTTTCAAGTCCTTCCTGAGCAAAGGCATCGGTTCTGGCCATGATAAAAAAGCTGTCGTCCGTGCGCGCATCAGTGGCCGCTTTTATGCGGTCAACCATTTCTTCTTTGCTCACGATGGCTTTATTGGGACGATGACCACAGCGTTTTTGTGCCACTTGATCTTCAATATGCACAGCGGCAGCCCCAGCCTTGATCATTTCTTTGATACTGCGCGCAATGTTAAACGCCCCGCCCCAACCGGTATCGATGTCAACTAATAAAGGTAGGTCACAAGCACTGGTAATCCGATCCACATCAATAAGTACATCATTCAAAGACGTCATGCCAAGGTCAGGTAATCCGTAAGACGCATTAGCTACGCCAGCCCCCGATAGATAAATGGCTTGATGCCCCGCTTTTTTTGCCATCATCGCGCAATAAGCGTTGATGGTACCCACTATTTGCAATGGCGCGTTATCTACTAAGGCTTGGCGAAAACGCTGGCCTGGAGTCATGTACTGAAGTGTTGTCATTGAGTATTCATCCGTTTTTCGACGTTTAAACGAGACGCAGCGATATGTCTGCGCATTAAAATTTCTGCTAACTCACCGTCTTTATCTTCGATGGCTTGAATAATATTCCGGTGTTCACCAAAGGCTTTTTTAGCACGGGGACTCGCCATGCCAAATTGATAACGGTACATCCGCACCAAGAAATACAACTCTTCACACAACAAACGAATAAGCAGTGAATTATTACTGCCCTGCACGATCTTGAAATGAAAGTCTAAGTCCCCTTCTTGTTGAAAGTAGGCTTCACCTTGCTGCAGTGACTCGGAGCGCTCATGCTCTTGCAACAACGCTTTAAGTTCGCTGATCTGTTCGGTTGACATGCACTGGGCCGCCAGATGGCAAGCCATACCTTCTAAGGACTCCCGCACCCTAAAGATATCGATGAGTTTGGCTGTCGACAATGTCACCACTCGGTAGCCAACATTAGCTTTACGTTCTAATAAACCACAGCCCTCTAAACGCGACAGGGCATCCCGCAAAGTACTGCGACTGATATCATAATGACGTGCTAACTCAGGCTCACTGATTTTAGAGCCCATGGGTACTTGGCCTTCAACGATACGTTGACGAAGATCGACAAATACCGTGTCGGCACGTGTAGTCACCACACTGGCCCCATCAGACTGAGCAAAGTTTGAAATGATTGTTTGAAGGTGACTCACCGTAAATTGTCGACAATTTGAAACGTGTAGCGCAGTTTAGTGCAAATATTTAAAAGCGCAAGGCACATTGTCGACAATTTATCAGATATGTAGATTATTTTAGAACCTGAGATAAGGCATCAACACAATAATCAACGTTACGTTGTGTGGCGCCATAGCCCATCAAACCGATGCGCCATACTTTACCGGCCAAGGCACCAAGACCAGCGCCAATTTCCAGATTGAATTCTTGTAACAAACGATGACGAATTGCTGCGTCATCGACGCCCTCTGGGATCTGCACCATGTTCAGTTGTGGTAAACGACTTTCAGCCTTAACCACAAAACGTAAACCCAACTTTTCCAAACCGTCCCGCAATTTATCATGCATCTCAGCATGGCGTTGCCAAGCACTTTCAAGACCTTCTTCCTGCAAAATAACCAAGGCTTCATGCAAGGCGTAAACGCTATTGACTGGCGCGGTATGATGATAAGCGCGCTTTGTACCCTGCCCCCAGTAGCCCATGACAAGATCCATGTCCAAAAACCAACTTTGCACCGGGCTTCGGCGATTTTTAATCACCTCTATAGCGTTTAGACTGAAAGAAACGGGGGACAAGCCGGGAACACACGACAAACATTTTTGAGTTCCCGAATAAATAGCATCAATGTGCCAGCCGTCCACGTCCAGTTCAATGCCACCTAGTGACGTGACAGCGTCAACGATGGTTAAACATTCATATTGTTTGGCCAAAGCACACAATGTTTTGGCATCATTGCGCACACCCGTGGATGTCTCAGCGTGAACAAAAGCCACCGCTTTTGCATCGGGGTGTTGTTTAAGCGTTTGTTCTAACTTATTAATGTCAGTGGCACTGCCCCACTCATCTTGCACCATGATGGCTTGCCCACCACAGCGCTGCACGTTCTGCTGCATGCGACCGCCAAATACGCCGTTTTGACAGACAATAACTTTGTCATCGGGTTCGATTAAGTTAACAAACACCGCTTCCATTCCCGCAGAACCGGGCGCTGATACCGGCATCGTCAAAGCGTTGTTGGTTTGAAATGCATATTGTAATAGTTGTTTTACTTCATCCATCAGATCAACAAATACCGGATCAAGATGGCCAATGGTGACCTGCGACAGGGCTTGTAAGATACGTGGATTAACGTCTGACGGGCCTGGACCCATTAAGGTGCGATGTGGAGCGACAAATGACTTAATAGCTGGTTTCATAATTAATAAAAGAAGAAAAAACTTAGTGCAGTTTTAACAGTTAAGCTTACGCGCAGCAAGTTGGCTATAGTCGCCATACAGCAGATAAATGAACGGTAAAAAAACCAATATAGCTTGTGAGTTAGCTTGGGATAAGTTGTGCAAAAGCTGTGCTCAAACACTCTACAGCAAGGCTGAAATGCGCCAGCCATTGTAGATGATATGGCTAAAACAATGAGTAAGGCTTTGATAAATAACAACAATAAAAAATTTTAAAAATTGTTTAATTTTTAATCACAGTTGTTCTACACTTTCTAACCCTGCTTTTGACTTTGTAGCTGTTTGTTACGACAAAAGTCTCTGGCCAACAGTTAGCGCACGGCTCTTAAGAAGAGCCATTCCCCTAAGCCCGATCTAACGCAAACGCGATAGTATCGGGCATTTTTATGCAATATTGCCCATAATCATGATTGAATAGTCAACTTCGCTTGCTAATCCAATCTACTCAGACGAAAATCGCTGTGCACGGCCATAGGTGAACGCTGATTGTGACGAATTTGAACAAATGAGTTCAAATCAAATAGTTATCATATTTTTTGAGTGGCTGCCGCTATAAGAGATGCATAACCAAGCAACCACACAGAAACTAACGACAGACAGATAAATGCTAAGTGGTAAATCCAGGTCTGAACAAGTTGAAATAATTAAAAAACTTATTCGCCAGAACAACTACAGAGAACACGATAGAACATACGAGCAGTGTGTGCGCATGGGCTTTAGTGTAAACTTTCAGTCGTTGGGGCGCTTTGCGGAAAAGTTGGAATTACTCGACAGGTCTGAAAGGGCAAAACAGAAAAACATCGCAAACTCGATGGGTATGGCTAATCGACCCACTATCTCCTACGCCCAACTCAAACAAAGGGAAACGGAGATTACATTCGAATTAGGTGAGCTTAAAATTCGTGAAAACAAACTGTTGGAAGAACTCAATTCATTGTCCAAAATGTTGGATGTAAAAGAGTTTAATTGACACGCTTCAGACGCTAAGCTCTTTCATTTGGCGTTCACCCAGCTAATACTGTCGCAAAACATAAGATTAACTAACTTCTTTCCGCTTCTGATGACGAGTCATTATGGATTTATTATTTATTGGTATCGCTTTTATAGCCGGCTTGTTCACCAAGGTTGTCGGTTTTCCTCCGCTTATAGGCTTTTTAATGGCGGGCTTTGCCTTAAATTTCCTCGGCTATCAAGAAACCGAAAATTTACGTTTTCTCGCCGACTTAGGCATTACTTTGATGCTGAGGGATCCCCACGAAATTAATTTTATATCGCCCCATGCCAAGCCTCATCTGCGTTGGCATGGAACAGGTTTATTGCCCGTTTCCACTGGCTTTGGGTAAACCGCATTCGCGCTGCCAGTGCCCT